>Ga0187861_10000007_pt1 | contig 329003 bp, 280 predicted proteins | sample June2016WEW_10_1_3_FD_132986 | JGI IMG/M metagenome (GOLD analysis project Ga0187861, IMG submission 132986) | Peatland microbial communities from SPRUCE experiment site at the Marcell Experimental Forest, Minnesota, USA - June2016WEW_10_100 | ecosystem: Environmental > Terrestrial > Soil >...
GCCGAGGTCATCGAGGTCGGTAAGGGGCGGGTCAACGATGACGGGAAGACGATCCCTCTCGTTGTCAAGAAAGGCGACAGGGTCCTCATCGGCAAGTACAGCGGCACCGAGGTCACGGTCGACAGCGTCGAGCTCGTGATCATCCGCGAGGAAGAGGTCCTGGCGGTCATCGAGAAGTAAGGAGGCAACATGGCAAAACAGATCGTATCCGGAGATGAAGCACGGCAGGCGCTGCTCAAGGGCGTCAACATCCTGAGCAACGTCGTCAAGGCTACCCTCGGCCCCCGCGGCAAGAACATCGTCCTGGACAAGAAGTTCGGCTCCCCCACGAGCACCAAGGACGGCGTCACGGTGCTCAAGGAAGTCGAGCTCAAGGACCCCTGGGAGAACATGGGCGCCCAGCTCGTCAAGGAAGTCGCGTCCAAGACGTCCGACGTCGCCGGCGACGGCACGACGACCGCCACGGTCCTGGCCCAGGCGATTATTGCGAGGGCCTGCGGCACGTGACGGCGGGCTCGAACCCGACCCTGATCAAGAAGGGCATCGACCAGGCCGTCGAGGAAATCGTCAAGGAAATCAAGAAGATGAGCCGCGAGGTCAGCGGTGAGATGATCGCCCAGGTCGGCGCCATCTCGGCCAACAATGACGAGAGCATCGGCAAGATCATCGCCGAGGCCATGGACAAGGTCGGCAAGGACGGCGTCATCACGGTCGAGGAGGCCAAGGGCCTGGAAACGACCATGGAGACCGTCGAGGGCATGCAGTTCGACCGCGGCTACCTGTCCCCCTATTTCGTGACGGACCCGGAGCGGATGGAATGCATCCTGGAAAACACGCTCATCCTGCTCCATGAAAAGAAGATCAGCAACCTGAAGGAGTTTCTGCCCCTGCTCGAGAACGTGGCCCGGTCGGGTCGGCCCCTGCTTGTCGTCGCTGAGGAAGTCGAGGGCGAAGCCCTGGCGACTCTCGTCGTCAACAAGCTCAAGGGCACCTTCATGTGCGCCGCCGTCAAGGCCCCCGGCTTCGGCGACCGGCGCAAGGCCATGCTCGAGGACATCGCCGTCCTGACCGGCGGCAAGGTCATCACCGAGGACATCGGCGTCAAGCTCGAGAACGTCGGCATCGACTGGCTGGGCGAGGCCAAGAAGATCGTCATCGACAAGGACAACACCACGATCGTCGAGGGCTTGGGCAAGGCAGCGGACGTCCAGGCGCGGATCAAGCAGATCCGGACCCAGATCGATGACACGACGTCGGATTACGACCGGGAGAAGCTCCAGGAACGGCTGGCCAAGATGGTCGGCGGCGTCGCCCTGATCAAGGTCGGCGCGGCCACCGAGACGGAGCTCAAGGAGAAGAAGGCCCGGGTCGAGGACGCCATGCACGCCACCAAGGCGGCCGTCGAGGAAGGCATCCTGCCCGGCGGCGGCGTAGCCCTGCTCCGCGCCCAGAAAGCGCTCGAGAAGCTCCAGATCGAAGGCGATAAGCAGATCGGCGTCAATATCGTCAAGAGGGCCATCGAGGAGCCGCTCCGCCAGATCGCGGCCAACGCCGGCTTCGAGGGCTCCGTGGTCGTCGAGAAGGTCAAGGAGATGAAACAGGACTTCGGCTTCAACGCCCTGTCCGAGAAGTACGAGGACATGATCAAGGCGGGCATCCTCGATCCGACGAAAGTCGTCCGGATTGCCCTCCAGAACGCGGCCTCCATCGCCGGCCTGCTCCTGACCACCGAAGGCATGATCGCCGAGATCCCCGAAGAAGACAAGCACTCGAAGTATCCCACTCCTCCGGGCGACATGTACTGATCGCGTCCTAAGCGAACGCTCAAGGCCCCGGGCGGTCCGCCGCCCGGGGCCTTTTTTATGGGTTTGACCCCTTCTTATGATATATTGAGGCGCGGCGGTCCATGCTGAAGATCTTCGACCGGTATATCCTCAAAGAGGTCTTCCCCCCCTTCCTCATCGGCCTTCTCGTCACGGCCTTCGTCCTCCTCATGAACCAGGTCCTCGTCCTGGCCGAGCTTTTCATCGACCGGGGCGTGCCGGCCGGCGTCGCGGCCCGGCTGTTCGTGTTCCTCGTCCCGTCGCTCCTGGCCTTCGCCGTCCCCATGGCCGTTTTGGCGGGCATCATGGGCGGCCTGGCCCGCCTGTCCGCGGACTCCGAGATCGTCGCCTTCCGGACGCTCGGGATCGGGTCGCGGAGCCTCGTCCGGCCGCTCCTTCTTTTTGCCTTGGGCGGCTGGTTGGTCACGTCGGCCCTGACCCTGGTCCTGGCTCCCCGGGCCAACTTCCGGTGGGTCCAGGACATGACGAGCTCCGTCCTGGCCCGGGCGACGCTCCGGGTCAACCCGCTCGAGTTCAGCGAGTCCGTTCCGAACGCGGTCCTCTTCGTCGAGGGGATCGGCCGGGACAAGCAATGGGAGAACGTTTTCGCCTACCTGAACAAGGACCCCCGCGCCCCCCGGGTGATCATGGCCCGGAAGGGGCGGATCAATCTTTTCCCCGGGAGCAAGCGGGCGACGCTGGAGCTCACGGACGGCGTCCTCCATTCCGGCCCCCTCGCGGAGCCCGAGACCTACAGCGTCACGTCCTTCGCGCGCTTCGAGGAAGAGATCGACGTCGAGAGGCTGTTCCCCACGTTGTCGAGCGAGAAGAGGGTCCGGGAGAAGGACATCCGCGAGCTCGTCCGGGACGCAAGAGCGATGGGGGGCGAGCTCGCCGCGCTGGAAAATGAAGGCGGGGGGGGCGCCGCGGCCGGGGCGGGAGCTCCCCGCGCCGCCCAGATGCGGCGGGACCTCCGGGCCCACTGGGTCGAGATCCACAAGAAATTCTCCCTTCCTCTTGTCTGCTTTATCTTCGTCCTCCTGGGGCTTCCCCTGGGCCTCATGACCGGGCGCGGCGGCCGGACCGGCGGACTGTCCCTGAGCATGGGGATCATCTTCCTTTATTACGTCCTGATCACGGCCGGCGAGAAGCTGGCCATCGACGGGAAGATCACCCCCTTCCTCGGCATGTGGGGGCCCGACATCCTCCTGGCCGCGGCCGGCCTGCTCCTCTTCGTCCGGTCCGAGAGGGATAGGGAGGGCCTGGCCCGCCTGGCCGGCGCCTTCCGCAAGAAACTCTCGTCTCTCCCCGGTCCCCGGCCGGGACCGAAAACGAGGCGCCTGCCCCGACTGTCCCTCCGGTTTCCCAACCTTCTTGACCGCTATATCGCCCGCAAATACCTCGCGATCCTGGGCTTCACGCTGACGGCGCTTCTGGGAGCGTCATTCATCGTCGCCTTCTTCGAGCGGCTCGATGCCGTTCACAAGCACGGCAAGCCGATCGTGATGATCCTCCAGCACGTCTGGTTCAGGATCCCCGAATTCCTGGCCGCCGTCCTTCCGGCCGCGGCCCTGACCACGACCCTCCTCGCCCTCGGCCTCCTGGTCAGGACGAACGAGATCACGGCCATGAAGGCCTCGGGGATCAGCCTGTACCGGACCGCCGTGCCCGTCCTCATCCTGTCCGCCGCCGTGAGCGGGGCGGCCTTCCTGGTCCAGGAGCGCCTGGCGCCCGCGGCGGGGATCAGGGCCGAGGAGATATGGAACAGGATCAACGATCTGCCGGCCCGGAGATACAGCTCTTTCGGCCGGCACTGGATCCTGGGCCGCGAGAAGGACCGGATCTACCACTACGAATATTTCGAACCCGCCTCGTCGGCCTTCAGCCGGCTGTCGGTCTTCGACATCGACCCGGGGCGCTGGGCCCTCGCCAAGAGGGTCTACGCGGACAAAGCTTCACTCGGGCCGGCCGGCTTCGAGCTCCGCAACGGCTGGCTCAGGGATTTCACCGGCGCGGCGGCCGTCCCGTTCGCCGCATGGGAGACGTGGCAACTGCCGGCCGCCGAGGGACGGGCCGCCTTCGTCCGGGAATGGAAGGAGCCCCAGCAGCTGACGTACGCGGAGCTCCGCGAATACGCTTCAGAGGTTCGGGCCACAGGATTCGAAGCGACCCGCCTCACGGTGGACCTGAGAGGCAAGATCGCGTTCCCCCTGGCCAGCCTGGTCATGACGGTCCTGGCCATCCCCTTCGCGTTTTCCGTGGGGAAAAAGGGGGCCCTCGCGGGGATGGGCCTGAGCGTCGCTCTCGCCGCCGCCTATTGGGGAGCGTTCGCCGTTTTCAGGAGCCTCGGCTATACGGGGGTCCTGACGCCCTTTCTCGCGGCTTGGGGGGCGAACCTTGTCTTCGGGCTGGCGGGGCTTTTCCTTCTCTTCAGGCTCAGGACCTGATCCCTCGGGCTCGGGACCTTGTCACATCTTGTATTTGCCGAAGTCCTCGGGGCCAAGGCCTTCGAGCCATCTCCTGAGCTTTTCCGAGGCGTCCAGGTTATCTTCGAACTTCAGGCTATGAGCTTTGCGGACGACGTCGTCCTCGACGAAGATCGGCGAGCTCATGCGGAGGGCCAGAGCGATGGCGTCGGACGGCCGGGAATCGATGATGATGGCCCGCTCTTCCTGGCGGCAATGGATGAGGGCGTAGAACGTGTTGTTGCGGACGTCGTTGACGACGATCTTCTCAATGGCGATGCCGAGCTTCTCCAGAAAGCTCTTCAGGAGGTCGTGGGTCATGGGGCGGGGCGTCGGGACGTTCTCGATGGTCAGGGCGATGGCGTTGGCCTCGAAGACGCCTATCCAGATGGGAAGGATCTGCTCATTGTGGGGGTCTTCCAGGACGACGATGGGCATCTTGGAGATCGGGTCCACGACGAGACCCTTGACCTTCATTTCGATTTCCATGGCCCTCTCTGTTCCCTACTAATATAGGGGGCGGGGAAGGGGTTGTCAAGAAAACGCGAGCGGCTTCCAGCGGGAGTCCTGCGCGCAGATCACGTTTTTTTGTCCATCTCTCACGTTTCTTCTTTTTTAAGGTTGCGGACTCGGAGGGAGTCCCTCCGAAAAACGTGGGATTCTCCAGCGAGGAATCCCACTCTGTGATCGCTCCGCACCCCTCGCCCAAGGGGCGAGGGACCGTGCCCGCGTCGCGCTCAATGTTTTCTCCGGGACATCCCCCCTTCGTCCGCGATCTCAGAAGAAACGTTCAGAATAGGGTCAGCTGGCCGGCGGCCTGCTCTTCGGCGTGCTCTTCGCCGAAGAGGCTGATGACGCCGTACTCGCCATCGTGTCCCGGGACGATCTTGACCCGGCCCTGCCTCATCCGGTCGATGCCCGCGGCGATCCTCTCCGGACCCGACCGGGCGAGGTCGGACACGGGGACGTCGACGAGGACGTTGAACTCGCTCCCGAAGTCGCGGATGAACCTGAAGTAATTGTCCCAGACGCCCTGGGATTCCGGCGTCTTTCCCAGGGCCTCGGCAATGACCTCGTTGAGGGGGATGAGGCTCTTGAAGGGGATCCGGCCGGGGACCTCGTCGCCGCTTTCCCGGTCGGCGAGCTCCTCGACGCGGTGGAGGACGCCGATGGTCAGGCGCTTCCCGCACTTCGGACAGAGATCGTTGGTCGTCGAGCTTTCCCGCGGCGAGAGGACGACGCCGCATTTCCGGTGGCCGTCATAATGGTATTTCCCCTCTTCCGGAAAGAACTCCACGGTGTAGAGGAACTTCGCGGGGTCCTTGGTGCGGAGCGCGTCCATGAGGCCCCGGTAGCTGAATTCCGTATCAAAGACATTGGCTTCCCGGCCGATCTTCGCCGGGGAGTGGGCGTCGGAGTTGGAGACGAGGGCGAACCGGTCAAGGGCGGAGAGCCGCCAGTTCATGGGGGGGTCGGAGGACAGTCCGGTTTCCAAAGCAAAGATCGTGGGCGTCATCTCCTCGAAGCACTCCTCGATCGAATCGAAGCCCGAGTTGGCGCCGAAGAGGGAGAACCAGGGCGTCCAGATGTGGGAGGGGATGATGACGCATCGCGGGCAGGTCTCGGCGACCATCCGGCTGAAGAGCCGGACGTCCAGGCCGAGGATGGGCCGGCCGTCGGACCGCAGGTTGCCGATCGCCGCCAGCCGGCCGTTGATCCGCTCGACCGATTCGAAGTCCGGGGCGAGGAGCATGACGTGGATCTTCCGGACCTTGCCGGCCTTCGAGTAGATGAAGCTGAGCTCCGTCGAGAGGATGAACGAGACGTCCTTGGGCGAGAAAGGGAGGCCCTTGAGATACGGGTCCTCGGGCGCCTGCACCCCGTTCTTGAACTCGAAGAAACCGTTCCCCGAAGGCTTGAGCTTGGCCTTCATCAGGAAGAGCCATTCCGGGTGGGTAAAGTCGCCGGTGGCGAGGAGCCGGATGCCCTTGACCTTGGCCCAATACGCGAGGGTTTCGAGGACCATGTCGCGCGACGTGGCCCTCGAAAATTTCGAGTGGATATGCAGGTCAGCGGTGAATCTCATGACCGGGATTTTCAGTTTAGAACGAGCCGGTGGCGAATGCAAGTGCTTTCGGCCTGATTTTTTTTACGGTCCATCGGCAGGATTTTTTTCCCTTGACAAGCGACGAAAAAGAGCAGCGGAAGGCGCTCGGCGGCGCCGCGGGGCGAGGGCTACTTTCCGTTCTTGAGCGCCGCGGCCAGGGCCTGGCCCTTCTCGGCATATTCCTGTGACCGCGCGCTGTCGCCGGCGCGGTTGTAAAGGTCGGCCATCAGGAAGTAGCCGAGGGGAAGCTCGGACCTGTCGGGTTTGAGCCCGATGCCCTTCTTGACGAGGTCGATGGCTTCCGGGAAGCGCTCGCCGCGGTTCAAGTAAATCCGGGCGAGATAGAAGTAGCTCAGGGGGAACTCCGGATTGGCTTCGATCGTTTTGCGGAGGGTTTGGTATTCCTCCTCCTCCTGCCCCAGGGACCGATAGAGGCGGGACAGATTGTAGAGGGCCCGGTAGCTCTTCGGGGAGTCCTGGATCTCCCGGAGATAGTAGTCCACCGCCTCGGCGGGCCGGTTCTGCTTTTCGAGGAGCTGGGCCATGTTGTAGCGGAGGCTCAAGAGCTTGGCGTTGATGCCCATGGCCGCCTTCAGGTGCTCCTCCGCCTTAGGGAGGTCATCGCGGCTGAGGTAGATGGCGCCGAGGGCGTTATGCGACGAGGCCGAGTGCGGGTCGAGGGCCAGGCACTGTTCGAAGTAGCCGATGGCCTTGTCGGGATTGCCGCGGTGGACGTTGAGGTTGCCCAGGAGGAACATCAGCTGGGAATCGGGGAAGCCTTTCTTCATGTAGTCCAGGACGAACCGCTCGGCCTCGTCGTATTGCCCCATGGCCTGGTAGGAGTTGGCGATGTTGATGACGCAGAAGGAGTCGTCGGGCTTGAGGTCGAGGGCCTTGAGGAAGGCCGGGAGCGCCTCCTTGAACTTCTTCTCGTGGTAGAAGAGGTTGCCGAGGGCGAAATGGGCGTCGGCGATCGTCGGGTCGTCGGCGATGATCCTCTGGATCACGGCGATGGCCTCTTCCGGCTTGCCTTCGAGCCCGATCTCCCGGGCGCGGGAGAGATCGTTGAAGATCCCGATCTTGTCCTTCGGGTTGGCGAGCCGCTTTTCCTTGAGCTTGGCGGGGTTCGTGAACGAGCCCAGATACCCCAAGGCGGCCAACTTTTCCCGGGTTTCCTCATCGACCTTCCGGAGGTCGCTCTCGAGGGCGTTCCGACCGGCGGATTCCATCATGGCGTTGGCCTTGGCCGTCAACTCCTCAAGGCGCCTTTTCTCGAGGGAGGCAAGGTTCTTCTCTTCATGGGGGTCGGCCACAAGGTCATAGAGCTCGGGGACCGGGGCGACGATGAGCTTGAAGCGGCGGTCCTGGACGCTCCTGAGCTCCGACCATCCGTAGTGGTATCGGGGAAAATAGCATTCCGAATAGGCCAGGCGGTCGTCGGAAGCGCCGGGCCGGGAGAAGCTCGGGACAAGGCTCCGTCCCTGGACCGCGGCCGGGACCGGGAGGCCGGCCATCTCGCAGACCGTCGGCATGATGTCGGCAAGGGAAACGGTCTGCGGCGAGGTCAGCCCCTGGAACTTCGGGAAGGGCGTCACGAGGATCAGGGGGACGTGAAGGGTCGCCTGGTAGATGAAGAAGCCATGGCTGCCCTCGTCATGCTCGCCGAGGCTTTCGCCGTGGTCGGAGGCGAAAACGAGGAAGAGGTTATTGAGGAGGCCGTTCGTCCCGAGGTAACGCCAGAGACGGGCGAGCTGCGTGTCCGTGAAAGCGATCTCGCCGAGGTAGGGATGGCTGGCGTACGACGTCTTGAAGGGCTCCGGGGGGTCATAAGGAGTGTGGGGGTCGTAGAGATGGATCCAGGCGAAGAACTTCCGGTCCTTGGCCTTGTCGAGCCAGGGAAGGACCTCGTCGATGACCTCGTTCGCCGGGCGCTGGACCTCGCCGAGGGAAATGTGCTCGAAGCGGCTGAGGTCGAACTTGTCGAAATATGTGTCGAAGCCCTGGTTGAGCCCCCACTTGGAATCGAGGACGTAGGCGGCCACGAAGGCCGCCGTCTGGTAGCCCTTCCCCTTGAACAGCTCCGCGAGGGTCACGAGCTCCGGGGGGACGACGAAGCCCCCGTTGTCGCGGACGCCGTGATAGGGCGGGAGGGTTCCCGTCATGATCGTCGTGTGCGAGGGAAGGGTGAGCGGGGTTTGCGAGATGCAGCGCTCGAAGCGGAGGCCGCGCGCCGCGAAGAGGTCCATGGTCGGGGTTTCGACCTCCCGCTCGCCGTAGCAGCCGACCTTGTCCGCGCGGAGGGTGTCGACCGTGATGAGGATCACATTGAAATCCCGGCCCTTTCTCAGCCGCGCGAAGTCGACCCGGCGGGACAGGAGGACCGCGGCGGCGACGGCGGCCAGGAGGACCAGGGCCGCGGCGCTCAGGAGAACAGTTTTCTTCTTCTTCACGGGACCCTATTTTATCAGAAACGCCGGGCTTCCGCTTCTCGCGCAAAAAAAAGGGGCGGCGGGTTCGCCGCCGCCCCTGCGCGGGGTGCTTGAGTTCGCTGCGAGATCAGAACATCAGCCGGAGTCCGACCCGGGCCCGCCGCGGAAGAGTGATCCCGTAGAGGTCATGCCCGTCCGTGGAGGGAGTTTCTCCGGGGAAGTAGTCGTACCCGATGCGGGTCCCCCAGGACGTGATGGTGCTGGTGTTGAACACGTTGAAGACGTCCAGGATGATGCCCAGCTGGTATTTTCTGGCGAGGTTGAAGACCTTCTCCAGCCGGAGGTCGAGCTGCGTGTCAAACGGGTAATGATATTTCCCGGTCTCCTCGACATTGAAGGTCACTCGGCCCTGGGCCAGCCTGGCGGAGCGGACGCGGGTCGTCCACGAATCGCCCGAGATCGCGTGGAAGTAGGCGTTGAAGTGGATATCGAACGGCATGACGTAGGTCCCCTGGATCTTGATCATGTGGGTCGGGTTATAGGTGCAGTTGCCCGGCCCGAGGATGGGCGTCCCGTCCGCGTTGAAGCCGCTGATGAAGAAGTTGGGATCGAAAACCCAGTTCGTACTCGACGAAGCGCCGTAGCCGATGTCGTCGGAGCCGGCGTTGTCCAGAGTCCCGTAGGCCCTTGAATAGACGTAGGAGGCCAGGACCTGCCAGCGGTTGGAGAAGCGCTTGTTGAAGAGGAATTCCCAACCCCAGTACTTCCGGTAGACAGGGACGGGGACCCCGTTCTCGCCTTGGGCGAGGTTCGTGATCACGAAGTCGTGGGTGTCCCCCGACGTCAGCTCATAAATCGAGAAGTACCGGTCGAGGGCCGAGTTGTAGACCTGAGTGAGCTCCCAGGTCGCGGCGTTGTCGATCGCGCCGACAGGGTTTTTCCAAGCCCGGTTGATGTACGTCACCGAGAACGAGGTGTCCTTGAACAGCTCCCGTTCGATGCCGACGGTGAACTGGCTGAGATAGGGCTGCTTGATGCCGGGGGCCAGGTTCCAGATGCCGTGGGCGGTATCCTGGTACTCGATCCATTCGCCCGGCAGCCCCGCCCCCTCTGTCGGGACCCAGTAATACTTGATCTTGTCGGAAAAGTTGTTGTTGAGGCGGTCCAGGAAGTAGGAGTACATGGCTTCGGTGAACTGGCCGTAATGGGCTTTGAGGATGGTCGTCTTGTCTCCGAGCAGGTCGAAAGTGAAACCGATGCGGGGGGCGATCCGGTGCGTATTCCAGGGCGTCCCCGGGCGGTCCTGGACGCTCCCCCAGTTCTGGCTGAAGCGGAGGCCGAGGTTGACGTTCAGGCGCTTGCCGACCTGCCAGGAATCCTGGGCGAAGGCCTCCAGCCGGACAAACTTGGTCGTGACATCGTATCCGGCGTATTGCGTCGCCAGGTAATTCCCGATGTTCGGATAGCCCCAGTATCCCCAGTAATCCTCGTAATACCAGTGGTTTGCCCCGGTATAATGCATGAGGTCGTGGACGATCGAGTGTTCGAACTCGACGCCGAACTTGAACTCGTGGTTGCCCTCGAGGAAGTTCTCCGCGTAATGTGTCAGGCTGGCGTTGGCTTGGTAGCGGGTCCGCGGATGAGCGGACCAAGCCCCCCAGCTGTCGTGGAGCTTGTTGCCGCTTCCGTCCCCCGGGACCTCGTCGTTATCATAAAAGTGCCCGCTGACGTCATGACCGGTCTGGGGCTCCAGGGTGTATTGCCCGTTGAAGAAAGCGCCTTTGACGTCGAAGAACGTCTGGGGGCTGAGGATATCGGTCAGGTTGAAGTTGACGACCCACTCGGGACCCGTTTCGGACTCGGTCGCTTCGGGGAGGACGGTCGAACTGGCCCCGCGGTTCGTGCGCGAGTAATTGTCCCGCTCGACCGACAGGCTCATGTTGATCTTGGAGCTGATCTGAGATGTCAGCTTGAAGAAGCCGCGGGGCTCGTTGTACCGGTCGGCGAGCGGCTTTCCCGTCGTGGGATCATCGAAGCCCGTCGGATAATTCCACATGCGGTAGAGTTGAGCGCCGCCATAGAACCAGAGTTTGTCCTTGACGATCGGTCCGCCGAGGTGGATGTTGGCGTCGTACATCGATTGGTTCGGGGCCGTGATGGACCCGAAATCCTGGGCGTAGGGGCCGCCGTTGTTTCCCTGCCAGAAGTTCTTCGGCCAGTCGGACTTCTTTCCCTGGAAGACCATTTCGACGTGGCCCGAGAAGGCGTTCCCGCCGGACTTCGTGATCAGGTTGAAAATGACGCCCGTGAAGGCGCCGTACTCGGCCGGAAGCCCGATGCCCATGACCTTGGCCTCCTCGATGATATTGTGATCGAGGAAGACCCAGGCCGTTCCTCCCGCGGGGTCCCCGACTCCCACCCCGTCCATCTGCCAGGAAATGCCCGTGCCGTTCGAGGCGCCGTAGGCCGTGTCCTCATTGACGCCCGGGGCCAGATTCACGATGTCGGACGTGAACTGGCTGTAAGGGATGTTGCGGAGGATCTCGTTGCCCAGGGTCACCGAGGCCGTTTCCGTCGACTTGACGTCCACCGTCGGAGATTTGGCGATGACGGTGACCTGCTCCGCGACCTTAGCCAGGTGCAGGGAGAAATCGACCGTCAGGGTCACCGTCGTCGTCAGGCGGATGTTCTCCTGGACCGACGCCACGAAGCCCTGGAGCTCGGCCTTTAAGGTGTAGACGCCCGGAGGCAGGGCCGGGAAGCGGAACTCCCCCAACGAGTCGGAAACGAAAGTCCGAACACCCATCAGGTTCGGGCTCGTTAGCGTCAGGTTGGCGCCGGGCAGGGCGCTGCCCTGGTCGTCTGCTACGCGGCCCTGAATGGCTCCGGTCTGGCGCGACTGGGAGAAGGAGAAGACGGAGGCAAGGAGCATGATGACAACCGAAATGATGAACGCTTCTTTCAATCTCATGTGTCCCTCCACTCAATGCTGCCCATTTCTCTTGATCCGGGGATAAAATCTTGATGTGTGGTTCCTCTCTTCTATCTCACCTCCTTCATGATAGGGGGATAGTCATGGCCCGGGGGCCGAGCTTGTGTGATAGGGATTCTAGAGGCCGGGATTGAGAATATAAGCCAGACGGCAGGTCAGCCGATGACGGTCTCTGGCTATCGGTATCCCCATTATTTCTGGCTCATTATCATAATAAATATTCGCCCGTGTCAAGCGATTTAAAATTTCCGGCGCCCGCCATAAAAAAAGGGCGGCGGGATTCCCCGCCGCCCTCGAAATCGAGGCTTCCGATCCGGTTAGAAGATCATCCGGATGCCCACGCGAGCCTGGCGCGGATTCAAGATGCCATAGAGATCGTGACCGCTCGTCGACGGAAAATCGCCCGGCGTCCAGTCATAGCCGATCCGCGTGCCCCAGGACGTGATGGTGTTGGCGTTGAACACGTTGAACACGTCGAGGATGAGGCCCAGCCGGTATTTCTTCGCCAGGGTGAAGATCTTCTCCAGCCGGATGTCCAGGGTCGTCTGCATGGCATAATGGTTTGTCCCACGGGGTTCGGTGAAGAACGTGACCCGTCCCTGGTTCAGGAGGTCCGTCAAGAATTGGGTCGTCCAGGCGTCGCCCGTAATGGCCCGGAAATAGGCGTTGAAGCTGACGTCGACCCAGGGGATGAGATAGGAGCCCTGGAGCTTGATCATGTTGGTCGGGTCGTTCGTCAGGTGGCCCTGGGCGAATATCCAGGTGTTCGGGTCCGTGGCGATGGTGAACCGTCCGAAGTCGGCCGCCATATCGTTGTTGATCGTCCCCGTCGCCCGGGAGAGAACGTAGGACGCCAGGAGCTGCCAGCGGTTGGAGAACCTCTTGTTGAACAGGACCTCGAGGCCCTCGTACTTGCGGACGGGATTGAGGAGGACCCAGGGGCTGCTGGCCGTCGTGTAGTTCGTGATCAGGTAATCGTGCGTGTTCACGGTCTCCGGGGTCCGCTCGTAGATCGTGAACGTTTGGCCAAGGTCCGGCACGGTGACCTGGATCGGGGTATAATCGGCGTCCCGGTCGACGACACCGATCAGGTTTTTCCACGTCCGGTTGATGTAGGTCACGCTGAGGGACGAATCCTTGAAAAGCTCCCGCTCGATGCCGACCGTGAACTGCTCCATGTAAGGATGCTTGATGTTCGGGTCCATGTGGAACAGATTCTCGTGGACCGTGCGCAGGAATTCGTCCCATTGTCCGGCCCCCGAGTCCCATTCGTAGCCGACGTAATCGGTATAGGCCGAGGCCGGGTTCATCCGGTCGAGGTAGTAGGCCAGCATGGCCTCGGTGAACTGGCCGTAGTGGGCCTTGAGGATGGTCGTCTTGTCGCCGAGAAGGTCGAAAGTGAACCCGATACGGGGGGCGATCCGGCCGGCGTCGTACATGTTTCCGCTGACGCCCTTGACCTGGCCCCAATTCTGGCTGAGCCGGACGCCGGCATTGATGTTCAGCCGCTTTGTGATCTGCCAGGAATCCTGGAGGAAGCCCTCGAGCCGCGTATAACGGGTGTTGGCGTCATAGCCGCCGTATTGATACGCGAGGTAGGGCTGCCCCCCGTAATCGAAATACCTGACGGAGTTGCCCAGCGGCCCTCCTGTTCCCGTATAGCCCCAGCGGTCACGGATGGTCGAGCGCTCGAGCTCGGCGCCGAACTTGAACTCGTGGCTGCCCTTGATGAAGTCCTCGACGTAGTGCGTCAGGCTGGCGTTGGCCTGGAAACGGCTCCGGTCGGCGTAGAAGTAATATCCCGAGCTGTCTCTCAGCATGTTGTCGGCGTAATCGAAATGCGAGTAGATGTCTTTGCCGGCGACCGGGTTGAGATAGTAGTAGCCGCTGAAATAGGCCGCCTTGACGTCGAAGAACGTAGTGGGGCTGAGGATCTGGGTCAGGCTGAAGTTGGCGACGACTTCGGGCGAGTCCTGGGTGACCGTCGCCTCGGGCGAGACCGTGGCCGATCCGTCGCGGTTGACACCCTTGTAGTTGTCAATTTCGACCGAGGCGGTGATATTCAGGTTATGGGTGAGCTGGGCCGTCAGCTTGGCGAAACCGCGGGGCTGCTTGTAGTCCACGGCCTGGGGGAAGCCCGTGGGGTAGTCCTGCGAGCGGTAGTACTGGAGCCCCGCGTAGAACCAGAGCTTGTCCCGGACGATGGGCCCGCCCAGGTGCGCGTTCATGTCGAGAAGTTTCGAGAGAGGGGACGTCAGCCCCGGGAAATCCGCCGCATAGGCCTGGTTATTCGTGGTCTGCCAGAGTCCGTTCGGCCAGTCGCCCGCCTTGCCCTGGAAATTGAGCTCGACGTGACCCGCGAACTGGTTGCCGCCGGACTTGGTGACAAGGTTGAAAATGACCCCCGTGAAATTGCCGTATTCCGCCGGGAGGCCGACGCCCATGACCTTGGCTTCCTCGATGATGTTGTGATCGAGGAAGACCCAGGCCGACCCTCCCTCCGGGTCGGCGACGTTGACGCCGTCCATGGAATAAGCGATGCCCGTGTCCTGGGAGCCGCCGTAGGCGACGTTGTTGTTGACGCCCGGCGCCATGTTGACGATGTCCGCGGTGAACTGGGAATAGGGGATGTTGCGCAGGACCTCGTTGCTGAGGGTCACGGAGGCCGTCTCCGTCGACTTGACGTCCACGGTCGGGGATTGGGCCACGACCGTGACCTGCTCGGCCAGGGTCGATTGCTTCATCTTGATGTCCGCGGTCAGGGTCGTCGTCGTCGTCAGGCGGATCTGTTCCCGGAGGACCGTCCCGAAGCCCTGGAGCTCGGCCTTGATCTGGTACTCTCCCGGGGGCAGGGCCGGGAACCTGAACTCGCCGCTGGCGCCGGTGACGAACGTGCGGCCTCCCATGAGGTTTCCGCCGGAGAGCGTCACGTTGACGCCGGGCAGGGGCGCGTTTTGCTCGTCGGTGACGACGCCGCGGATGGCGCCTGTCTCCCTGGACTGGGCAAGAGCGATCGAGGCGAGAGCGACGACGATCACGATAATCAGAAACGGTCTTTTCACGATGTCCCCTCCTCATCGAACGAATTTTCTTAAAGTTAGCCAATTTCCCGCGGCTTTGCAAGCGGAATTTTCGGCCGGCTAAGCCCTCCGGATTTGAATCTTCCGGGGGGGTGTGTTATCTTTGCTTTATGATGAGTCCGAAGCGGGTCCCGACGGCTTTCGGAGCCGTCCTCCTGGTCCTTTTCGCCTGCCTCTTCCCGGGGTCCCTTCTTTCCCAGGACAAGATGACCCCCGATCAGAAGACCTGGCTCGAGGACGTCTCGCCGATCATCACGAAAATGGAGCGCGAAGTCTTTCTCAAGCTTCGGACCAACGCCGAGCGGGACAAGTTCATCGTTTTCTTCTGGAGGATGCGCGACCCGACCCCCGACACGACGGAAAACGAGTTCAAAAAGGAATACATGGGACGGGTCCGGTTCGCCGACCAGACCTTCGGGCACGAATCGCCCAAGCGCGGCAGCCAGACCGAGCGCGGCTATTTTTATCTTCTCCTCGGGCCTCCGCTCGAACGCCATTTCTACACCACGAATTCCGAGATCTATCCTCTGGAGCTCTGGTTCTACAAGGGGGCGCAGGAATACGGCCTGCCCGATTATTTCTACCTCATCTTTTATCAGCCCGAGGGGCTCGGAGACTACCGCCTCTTCTCTCCGGGCATCGAGGGCCCGGAGAAGCTCGTCATCCCCCAGATGTCCGTCGATACGAGCCAGCGTTCGACGGCCTACCAGATCATCAAGGAGAAGGTCAATTCCGAGCTTGCGTCCGCGACCATCAGCTATCTCCCGGGAGACCGGCCCGGCGGCCTCGGCAGCTTCTCCTCGGATAATATCCTGGCCTCCATCAAGCAGCTCCCGGAGAAGAAGTACTCGGATGCCTATGCCCGTTCTTATCTTTCCTACAAGGATTTCATCGAAACGGAGTACGCCGACCACTTCCTCAGCAGCGCCTTCCAGGCGAAGGTCCTCAAGGCCGGCGGACAGCCCTTCCTCCATTGGGCCATCGAACCGGAGAAGATGAATTTCGGGACCCAGGCGAGCTCGATCTATGCCAGCTTCGAGCTCGTGTTGAGGCTGGAAAACTCCCGGGGGCTTCCCATTTTCGAGAGGACCGAGGAGATCCCGCTCAAGCTGACGGCCGAGCAGTACAAGGCCCACGAGCGCCAGCGTTTCGCCTTTCAGGACCTCCTCGCCGTCATCCCCGGCGAGTACAGGGCCCTCTTTCTCCTGAAAAACAAAACGGCTAAGGATTTTACGTCCTTCGAGTTCAAGATCTCGATCCCCGGGGCCGGCCAGTCCCGGCTCAGCTCCCCCCTCCTCTTCCACAGCCGGGAGGCGGTCCCCGAGGCCCAGAGAGCGAATCTCATGGCGTTCACCTTGGGCGGCTTCCAGTATCTCATCGGCGCCCGGAACGAGTTCCTTCCGGCCGAGACGCTCGGTGTTTGTTTTCAAGCCTGGAACGTTGCCGGCCTGAAACTCCCCGGCCCGCCCTCGTTCGTCCTTGAGATCTTCTCGGTCGAAACCGGCAAGAGCCTGGGGAGCTATCCTCTCCCAGAAGCGATCGCCGCAGGGGACGACCCCTCGACCGTTACCGTGATGGGGAACTTTTCCCTGTCAGGGGTCAAGCCCGGCTATTACAGGGCCGAGGTATCGGCCCTGGCCCCGTCCGGGCAAAAAGTCCTCTCGGACAAGGAGAACTTCATCGTTCTCGCCCAGCCGTATCCGTTCTTGCCCTGGGTTTATGCCAGGATGCACGGTCCGTTCCCCGGCGCGGAACACCTCCGCGTCCTGGGGACCCAATATTTCCTGGCGCAGGATTATGGCCGCGCCCGGGGCGCCCTGGAGGGGGCCCTGCGGGCAAAGGATGATCCGGCCTCCCGCCTCCTTCTGGCCAAGTCCCTTTTCGGGCTCGGCCGCTTCCAGGAGTCCCTCGACCAGGCCCTTCCTCTTTACGAGCGCGCCCCCGACCGCGAGGCGGGCAAGGTCATCGCCCTCGACTACGCGGCTCTCAAAGATTGGACATCCGCCTTGAACTATCTCGAAAAGCTCATGGCCGAGGCCACCGAGGTCAGCGTCCTGAACCTGGCGGCGGAGGGCTATTTGAACCTCGGCCGGCCCGAGAAGGCTCTGCCGCTCCTGCAGAAGTCATTATCCCTCGTCCCGGACCAGCCCCCGATCAAGGATTTGGAAGAAAAAACGAGACGGCGGTTGGGACAAAAATAGGAGAATCGTCATGATCAGAAGGTCCGCGTTCGCCACGGTCTTCTTGGCCTTCGCTCTCGCCGCGGCCTGGGGGCAAACCCAGGGGCGGATCGAAGGCCAGGTCCTGGACCCCGCCGGGAACTCCCTCGAAAAAGTGGCGGTCAGCATCGTCTCCCAAAGAACGGCAAGTGTTCATTACGAGATTTCGACCGATAAGGGGGGTAAATTCATCCAGGTCGGGCTCACGCCCGGCAATTATCTCGTCAACTTCAGGAAAGAGGGTTTCGCCCCTGCGTCCAAGGAAATCCACGTCGGCATCGACGAGACGACCCGGATCGACATGCAGCTGAAGACCGTGGAAGCGGCTCTCCAAAAGACGCTGTCCGAGGCCGACAACCTGTTCCTGAAGGGGAACAAGCTCTTCGCAGAACAGAAATTCCCGGAGGCCTCCGCCGCCTATAAGGAGGCCATCAAGCTGGACTCGGGGAACTGGCGGTATTATCTCAATCTCGGCCTCTCACAAAAGAGAATGAATCAGCCCGAGGAAAGCCTCGCGGCCCTCAAGAAGGCCGTCGAGCTCAACCCCGAAAGTCCCAGCGCCAACAAGGAGACCGGGGAAGCCCTGGCCCGGGCGGGCAGCCTCGCCGAGGCCAAGCCGTATTATGAAAAGGCGGTGAGCCTCAGCCCCGACGACGCCGACGCCCATTTCAATCTGGGCCTTTGCCTCAGCGGCAGCGGCGAGCCCGAGGCCGCCTTCGCCCAGTTCGAGAAGGCCGTCGAGCTCAAGCCCGGCTCCGCGGACGCCTATTACCAGCTGGGATTGTCCTGCATCAACCTCCAGAAGAACGAGAAAGCGGTCGCCGCCTTCGAGAGCTATCTCAAGATCGACCCTGATTCGCCGCGGGCGGTCCAGGTCAAAGCCTTCCTGGACTTCCTGAAGAAGAAATAGGCCGGCCCGGGGGTCGCGCCGGCGGGGAGGTGGTCATGAAAGCGAAAAGGGCGCTTCTTGTCCTGTGGATGATGGCGGCCCTGGGCCCCGCGGTCGGGGGGGCGGCCGGGACCAAGATGGACGCGGAGAGCGAAAAGTTCTATCAGATGGCCCGGCTGATCATGACGTCCGAAGAGAACAAGATCTTCAAGCTCCTGCCGGACGCCGACGCCCGGAAGGAGTTCATCCAGGACTTCTGGGCCAAGCGGAACCCCGACCCGGACTCCGGGACCAACACCTTCAAGACGGAGTACGAGGGCCGCGTCGCCTATGCCAACAAGCACTTCCGGGAGGGGGGCTTGGGCATGAACACAGACCGGGGCCGGATCTATATCTTCATGGGCCCTCCCGAGAAGGTCGAGGAATTCTTCACCCACAATGACCCGACCGTCCGGGGATCCCTCATCCAGTGGATCTATTACACGGCCGATTTCGGCGTTGAGTTCGCCGACGTGCGGAACAACGGGCAGTACAAGATCCACCAGTACACCGGGGACATTTGGGGGGCCATGAATCTCTTCAAGATCGGGCAATGGGTCGGGCCGGATTCGGCTTTCAAGCAGAGGGACGTCACCTTCAACCTGAAGTATGACGCGCCGAAGAAGGAGCTCGTCCTCCTGATCCCGGCCAGGTTCCTCCTGCTCAGGGAGAACGCCGACGGCAAGCTCCAGGTGGGCTTGGACTTCAAGTTCTACATTTATGAGAACGAAGGCGCGAAAAGGGACATTTACACGGAGAGCAAGTCGTTCGTCACCGAGGACCCCGAATACGAAAAGGCGGGGGACATCACGTTCAGGTTCGCCTACCCCCTGAAGCCCGGAAAGAACTTCGTCGACGTGATCATCCAGGGCAAGGAAGGGTCCAAGGGGAAGGTCCGGAAGATCTTCGATATCAAGGTGGGGAGCTGAGGCCCCGCCCCGTGGCGAGGCCTCCCCGGGCCTTTGCCCCTGTCCCTATTTGACTTCCAGCGGGAGTTTCTTTTCGACGGTGAACCCGGAAACCTTGTCCTTGATCTTGAGGACCAGCACGTACTTGCCGAGAGCCAGGTCCGATTGCGAGGTCGTCTTGGTCCCCGTGGCCTGGTCGGTCGTCACCTTGGTCTGTTTCAAGGGCAGGTTCTGGTCGATGAGCGGGCTGGGGTAGGTCTGGGCCTGCCACCTGATGACCGCGGCGCCGTCCTCTTTCTGGACCTCGTAATTGACCTCGACTTCGTAGGTCTGCTGCTGGGGCTGGGAGGCCGGCAGGGCGGCGGATTCCGGCTTGGGCTTGGCGCCGAGGACGATGAAGAAGACTTCGATCTGGGCCTTGTCCTCGGCCGTGATGACGTTCTCGAGATTCGGGACGATCTGGAGAACGGAGTAGGTGAAGAGGCCCCGGTGGACGATCGGCTTGGCCTCGTAAGAATTCATCTGCTTGATGTCCTTGGCGTAGAAGACGGAGGTCGTGTCGAGGGCGGTCTGGTAGGTCTCGAGTCCCGGCAGGGTGACGTCGTAATAACTGACGCCGACCTTCTTCTGGTCGGCGACGCCCTTCTTCGGGTCGATGTGCGCGATGAGCATGGCGATCGTGTATTTCCCGTAGGGCAGCCCGACACCCAGGGCGTACCACTCTTCTTTGGCGGCGTCGTAGCCGGCGCCCTCCGTCCGAAGGGTCACCGGGATGGTCGCTTCCCGGGAGGCCTTCATCGCTCCGGCCTCATCGGCCTGGAAGAACTGGAGAACGACCGCCAGGCGGGTCTCGAGCGTCCCGGCGGGCGAAGCGGCGGGCTGGGCTTGCTTACCTTGAGGCGCGGCGGCCACCGGGGTTGCGTAGCCGAGGTCCGCGTTCTTGGCCTTGAAGAAGATGACCGTATGCATGCCCCCAGGCACGGGGAAAGTCATCGACTTGAAGATCGAGAAGGGGATGTCCTGACGCCCTTGCTTGGTCGCCAGGCCTTCCTGGATGATCGCCTCGATCTCTTTGGGGATAGCGGATTTTTGCGGCGGCTTCGGTTCCTGTTTCTTGGGTTCTTGTTTTTGCCCGGGCGTCGCCTGGGCGAAGATTATCAATAGGCTCAGAGAGCAAACAAGGATGAGGCCGAGAACAACAATTCTTGGGGCTTTCATTTTTCCTCCTTGAAAAACGCCATCGTCCATTCCTTACCAGCTTAGAGCAATTCTCATGCCAATCAGTTTGGCTGGAATCCTCTGTCCTTTGAAAAAACACCGCGGGATCTGTAAAGGTCTTTTACAACCTTCCTTTGAACCTCACGTGAGTTTCTCCGGTCGAAAGAACGACCCAATATATCAGATTTCAATTTTTTTTCAAATGATATTTCTCGACGGCACGGAGGTGCTCGCCGAACGTGCGGCTGAAGCTGTGGCTGCCGTCGCCCCGGGCGACGAAATAGAGATAATCTTCGGACGCGGGATAAAGCGCCGCTTCCAAGGATGTTTTCCCCGGACTGCAAATGGGGCCCGGCGGCAAGCCGGCGTGAATGTACGTGTTGTAAGGGGAGGGGAACTTGAGGTCCCGGCTGAGGAGCCGGCCGGAATACTTATCCTCAAGCTTGAGCCCGTAGATGACCGTCGGGTCGCAGTCGAGCTTCATCCCGATCCGGAGACGGTTGTGGAAAACGGCCGATACGATCGGCCGCTCCTCGGGCACGGCCGTTTCCTTCTCGATGAGCGAGGCAAGGATGACGACCTCCCGGACGCTCAGGCCGAGTTCAGCGGCCCGCCTCCGCCAGCCATCGTGGAAGACCCTCCGGAACTGCCCTGTCATGGCTTCGACATAGTCGCCGGCCGTTGCTTTCCGCGGCAGGAAATAAGTGTCCGGGAAGAGATACCCCTCAAGGTCCGGGGCCTTGGGGTCCCACTCGGCCACCCGGGCCGTCTCGTGAAAGACCCTCCGGAACGAACCCGGGTCAGCCGCGCTCCGGGAGCTGATGAGCCCGGCGATCTCGTCCCCCGTCAGGCCTTCCGGGATCGTGAACGGCTGGAGATAGATCCGGCCGCGGAACATCTTGAAGAGGACCTCTTTGGCGCTCGCCGGGAACGTGAATTCGTATTCGCCCGCCTTGAGCCGCTCCCGGGAATAATAGAGGTCATAAGATAGGGTCATGGCCAAGGAGCTCCGGATGATCTCCCGCTTCCGGAGGCTCCCGGCGACGGCCTTGACGCTCCGTCCCCTCTGGACCTCAAAGAAGACGCTCCCGCCCGGCCCGGGAAACGGCGCCGCGCATTCCCTGGCCAGCCAACCGGTGAGCGCCGGAAGCAGGATGAGCGCCCCGAGGAGCGCGCCCTTAGCTCCCTTGAGGGCCATCGGGACCTCCGCGCTTGAGCTCCAGGTATGTTGAGAGGATGATGACGGCCGCGATCTGGTCCTCGCGCTCCTTCTTTCCCCGGCCCCGGACGTTCCCTTCCCGGAGGCGCTGGAGGGCCTCGCGGGTCGTCAGGCGCTCGTCGATAAAGACGATGGGCTTCCCGACGGCCTTTTCCAGCCAGGCTGAGAACTGTCGCGTCTTCTCGACCCTGGTCCCGGAGCTGCCGTCCATCCGGAGCGGGTCGCCGATCACGATCTCCTGGACGTCATGGCGGGCGACCAGGTCCTGGAAGAACTTCCGGTCCACGTCCTCCCGCCCGGTGAGCTTGTAGGTCCCGAACGGCTGGGCCGCGACCTGGAGGGGGTCGCTCAGGGCGAGGCCGACGTAGCGGTCCCCGTAGTCGATGCCCAGAACCCTCATCAAAGACCCCGGACGACGCACGTTTTTCGGGCCTTGTGCCGTTCGAGGCCGAGGGCGATCAGCCGCTCCATGAGCCGGGGGAACGGCAGTCCGGAGGCTTCCCATAGCTTCGGGTACATGCTGATCTCGGTGAAGCCGGGGATCGTGTTGACCTCGTTGACGTACAGGCGCTTCGTCCGGCCGTCGATGAAGAAGTCAACCCGGGCCATCCCCGAGCATTCCAGGGCCATGAAGGCCTCGACGGCCAGGCGCCGGACCCTTTCGGTCATCGGGCGCGACAGCCGGGCGGGGATGACGAAGCCCGTCTTCCCGTCGATGTACTTGTCATTGTAATCGTAGAACTCCCTGGAAGGGACGACCTCTCCGGGCAGGGAGGCCTCCGGGGATTCGTTGCCGAGGACGCTGCACTCGATCTCCCGGCCCAGGATTCCCTTTTCGACGAGGATCTTCGCGTCATAGCGGAAGGCCGTTTCCACGGCCGGCCCGGTCTGGCCGCGGTCCTTGACCTTGGTGATCCCGATGCTCGACCCCAGGTTGGCGGGCTTGACGAAAAAGGGTATGGGGAAGTCCCTGCGGATCCGGCGGAGGATCCCATCCCGCCCGCCGCGCCACTCTTCCTCGCGGATGACCAGCCAGGGAACGATGGGCAGCCCCCTCTCACGGAAAAGGGATTTGGCCGCCGCTTTGTCCATGCCCAGGGCCGACCCCAGGACCCCGGCTCCGACATAGGGGACGCCGGCCATCTCGAGCAGCCCCTGGATCGTCCCGTCCTCTCCGTACGGCCCGTGGAGGATGGGGAAATAGATATCGGCAGGGACCTTCGCCCCACGGCCCCGGACCTCCCAAGGGAGGAAGGGAAAGGACTTTCCCCTGGCCAGGGCCTCCCGGTCAGTGGACGGGGCCTCGACGACCCTCCAGAGGCCGGCCTTGGTGATGTAGATCGAAAGGACCTTGAATTTGGCCTTGTTCAGGTTCCGGTGGATCGCCGCGGCGGAGATCAGGGAGATCTCGTGTTCAGCCGAGCGGCCTCCGAAGATCAGGGCGACCACAATTTTTTTTGACATCGGGTCCCTCGGCGCGACTAAAGCTAACGGACGCCCCATTTTAGTACAAGTGACGGGTCTTGTCTAACGGCGGCGGGCCGGGAATTCCCGGGTCCGAGACCCGGGACCAGGCGGGAAGGGCGGGGGCCGCTTCCCGACGGAGGCTGACGATGGTATTGACACAGGCGACAATTGCTTCTTATAATAGCGCCAAGTGCGACTTCATCGGCCGAGAGGTGTGACCATGAAAAACCCTAAAGGGCGTTCCCTAAGCCGTCTTTCCCTTGCCCTCGTCTTCGTGTGCCTGCTCGTCGCGGGCCGCCCCTTCGCTCAGGACCAGATCCAGAAAGCCAAGATCTTCGAAGACACCTATCAGTTGATCACCGATACCGACCTCTACGGGTCGTTCTTCATGATGGAGGAGGGCAAGCCGCTTCCCGACCTCCGGATCATCGGCGCCGAGCGGATGAACGAGAAGGATAACCTCGTCGACTTCGACCTGATCTACCTCAGCAAGGGGCAGGCCGACGGCCTCGAGATCGGCCAGCTCTTTCAGATCATCGGGCTTGAAGATAAGGTCCCCCCGTACGGGACGGTGACCCTGCGCCGGGGCAGGGCGCGCGTCATCCGTCTCGAGGAGAAAGTGGCCGTGGCCAGGATCGAGAGAAGCTACTGGCCCGCACGGGTGGGCGATTACCTCCTGCCGTTCGAGGAAGGGGAGCTCGTGGTCGGGAAAGACAAAGGCTACGATGTGATGGACCCGAACGCCACCAAGAGGGGCAAGGTCATTTACATCGACCAGGATCTGCGGACCGCCGGCTCAGGGCAGTGGGTCCTGATCAACATGGGCCGGCAGCAGTGCGTCCAGATCGGCGACGAGCTCACGGTGTTCCACCGCGCCAAGCCCAACCTCCCGCGGGAGGCCATCGGGAGCATGATCATCATCGACGTCCGCGGCGCGACCTCGACCGTCAAGGTCCTCTCCTGCAAGGAGGCGGTCGAACCCGGGGACGAAGTCCAGATGAACACGTCCCGGTAAAGACTTCCAGGACGTCCGTTCCGGGAAGCTCCAAAACCCCTGTCCGCACACCCTCCGGCCTTCGCGTCCCGGACGCGCGGGGGTCCTTCGACCGGGGCCTTCCCCGTCCATTTTCCAGGCAGCGCACCCTGTTGAGAAGGCCTCGCAGCCGGCCCCCGGCTCGGTTGACAGGCCGGGGGATTTCTGCTAGTTTAGGGCGTGCCGTTTTCGAAACGAACGAGCGGGCGGGCGTAGTTCAGTGGTAGAACGTCTGCTTGCCATGCAGAAGGTCGTGGGTTCAAGTCCCATCGCCCGCTCCAGTCATTCGAATTCCATGCGCAACAGATCCCGGGCGCGGTACCCAAGCGGCTAAGGGAGAGGTCTGCAAAACCTTTATTCGTCGGTTCGAGTCCGACCCGCGCCTCCAACGTCCCCTCCGATATTAAAGTCCACGGCCGGCCGGCGCCCTGTCCTCCGGAGGATCTATTTCATCTCAAGGAGACGGAGTCGCGCACCATCCCCCGGCGGCGGAATTCAGCCGTTCGCACGCATTGACAGGCTCGTGCGAACATAATATAGTTGGGGTAATTTCCGCTCAGCAAGGAGGCGTCCATGGATCTGATTCAGAGAGTCCAGTCGATTCTGCTTAAGCCCAAAGACGAGTGGGTCAAGATCAAGGCGGAGCCCGCGACCGTTTCCGGGCTGTTCACGTCCTACGCCATGATCCTGGCGGCGATACCCGCCGTGGCCCAGTTCATCGGGCATCTGGTCTTTCGCGCCCAAGTCCCGTTCGCCCGGGTGTACGTCTGGAGCTTTGGCCGTGCTCTCAGCAGTGCCATCCTCTCCTACGTGTTTTCACTGGTCATTGTCTATCTCTTCGCGTTGGTCATCAACGCCCTGGCCCCGAATTTCTCATCTGCCAAGAGCCTGCCTAATGCTCTCAAGCTTGCCGTCTACAGCATGACGCCGGCCTGGGTGGCCGGAATCCTGTACATCTTCCCGGCGCTCTCGATTTTGGTTATGCTTGCCAGCCTGTATGGACTTTATATTCTCTACCTTGGATTCGATTGCCCCATCATGGAGACGCCCAAGGATAAGGTCTTGGGCTACTTGGTCATCAGCATTATCGTGGTGATCGTCCTGACCGTGATCTTTGGATTGATCGTCGGGGGGATTTACGCCAGCCGGATGATATAACGGGGGCAGCAGCCTCGAGATCCGCTGTCATGTGTGCTGGTCGAGCTCCTCGACGATTTTGAGAAATGCTTCCTGAGGCGAGGGCGCGCCGGTGACCGGCCGCCCGATGACCAGATAATCGGCGCCTTTCGACACGGCCTCGGCGGGAGTCATGATCCTTTTCTGGTCCTGGGCCGCCGCCCAGAGGGGCCGGATCCCCGGCGTCACGATGACGAGGTCCCGGCCGAATTCCTTCCTCAGGACCTCGATCTCCTGGGGCGAGCAGACGACACCGTCCATGCCGGCGGCCCTGGCCAGGCCGGCCAGCCGCACCACCTGGCGGGCGACGTCCGGGCCCATCCCGATCTCCTCGAGGTCGGCCCCCTTGAGGCTGGTGAGGACGGTCACGCCGAGAAGGATGGGTTTCGGGCGCCCGAGCTCTCCCGAAACCTGCCGGGCCGTCTCCGCGGCCTTGGCCATCATCTCCCGCCCCCCCGAGGTGTGGATGGTCATCATCTGGACGCCGTGGCGGAAGGCCGACCGGACCGCGCCGGCCACCGTGTTCGGGATGTCGTGGAGCTTGAGGTCGAGAAAGACGTCCTTCCGGAGGGCCTTGAGCTTCTTGAAAAGGGCCGGGCCCTCGGCGGTGAAAAGCTCGAGGCCGATCTTGAAAATCCGGGCGTCCTTGAGCTTGCTGACGAGGGCGATGCCCTCCTCCTTGGTCTGGACGTCCAGAGCAATGATGATCCTGTCACGGTTATCTTTTTTCATGGTGCCGTCCTTCTTTCGGTTCGCGGGCGCGGGCCCCGCTCCGGCCCGGTCTCTCACCAGGCCTTGACCGTTCCCACGATGTCCCGGACGCGGGCGATGCCGTGCGCTTCCAACCAGTCTTCGATCTCTCCGATGATCCGGACGGCCGCGTCCGGCTCCACGAAGTTCGCCGTCCCCACCTCGACCGCCGATGCCCCCGCGATGAGGAACTCCAGGGCGTCGGCTCCCGTCATGATCCCGCCCATCCCGATGACGGGGACCTTGACCCGGGAGGCCACCTGGTAGACCATGCGCACGGCCAGGGGCCGGATGGCCGGGCCGCTGAGCCCGCCGAACGTGTTGGCCAGCCGGGGCCGCCGCGTTTCGATGTCGATGGCCATGGCCAGGAACGTGTTGACGAGCGAGATCGCGTCCGTGCCCGCCGCCTCGGCCGCCTTGGCGATCTCGACGACGTTCGTGACGTTCGGCGAGAGCTTGGTGATGACCGGCCGCCGCGACACGGCCTTGATGCGCTGGATGAGGTGATAAGTGGGCTCGGGGAAAAGCGCCGGGCACATCCCTTCTTTCTTGACGTTCGGGCAGGAGATATTGAGCTCGTAGGCCGCGATCCCTTCCTGCCGTTCGAGGAATTCGACGACCGCGACGTACTCATCGTCGTCGCCGCCGCAGACGTTGACGATGACCGCGGTCGGGAGGTCCCTGAGCTTGGGCAGCACTTCTTCGGCGAAGGCCTTGACCCCGACGCCCTGGAGCCCGATGGCGTTGATCAGGCCGCTCGGGGTCTCGACGAGGCGCGGCGGCGGGTTCCCCTCGCGGGAGTTGAGGTAAAGGCCCTTGACCACGAACCCGCCGAGCCTCTGGAGGCCGAGGTAGGGCTCGAACTCCAGGCCGTAGCCGAAGGTCCCGCTCGCCGCGAGGACCGGGTTCTTGAGTTTCAGGAACCCCAGGTCTATCGTCAGGTCCGTCATGGTCGTCAATCCATCCACACGATCCGGTCGCCGGGAAAGACCGGGCCCTCCTCGCAGATCTTGACCCAGGCTTCGCCGCCGTCGTTCCTGACCCGGTGGACGCAGCCCCAGCAGGCGCCGATGCCACAGCCCATCATGGATTCCAGGGAGAATTCACTTGGGATCAGCTTGTCCCGAGCCATCCCGGCCGCGGCCCTCATCATGGGGTCCGGCCCGCAGGCGAAGAGGATATCGGCGGGGGCTTGATCGAGCTCACGATGCAGCAGCTCGGTGACGAGACCCCTGAACCCGAGGCTTCCGTCGTCCGTCGAGCAGAGGAGGCGAAGCCCTGCCGCTTCGAACTTGTCCTTCAGCGGGAGATCCGGGAGACGGCGCCCGCCATAAAACACGGTGACGCGGGCCCCCAGCGCTTTCAATTCCCTCCCCAGGAAATAGAGGGGGGCGATGCCCCGGCCCCCCCCGACCAAAAAGGCGTTTTTTCCTCTGGCGCCTCCGGAGACGGAGAAGCCCTTGCCGAGCGGGCCGAGGATGTCCACGGAATCCCCCGGCTTTTTTCCGGCCAGGATCCCCGTTCCGAGCCCGGCGATCTTGAAGAAGAGCTCGATCCCTGACTCTCCGGCGTCGTGGATGCTCAAGGGACGCCGGAGGAGCGGGAACGGGGTATCGGCGACCTTGACCATGACGAACTGGCCGGGCCGGGCCTCCCGGCCGACGGCCGGAGAGTCGATCGTCAGCAGGTAATAATCGCCCCAGCTCCTGACATCCCTGATCCGCGCGCCCCGGTCGATCGTCATAGCGGTGGGATACGCTCCTATCGTTCGCCAAAAATATCAAAAACCCGGGCCTTTGTCTATCAGAAAAGCGGACGGGTGGCACGGTGCCAGTCCCCGCCCGCCCGAGGCGGAAGGGGATTGCGCGAGAGCGCTGGGGGTTCCAAGGGGCGGCTTCCCCCTGGTCGGAGCACTCGGCTGAAGCAGTCGAGTGCGGAGAGGGGTGGTTCAGGAGGGGGCCTTTTCCCCTCCGCCCTCGGGGGGATGGGTGGAGCTGAGGCCGGACGGGGACGCGCCGGGTCAGGACCCGTCCGACCGTTCGTGTTGCTTCGGCCACGGAGGATGACCTATAATGAGGCGTACTCATCAAGGGAGGACTCATCCATGCAGATATCGATGAGAGGCCACGACATCCAGGCGTCCCCCATCCGGAAGCTCAAGCCGTACGCCGACGCGGCCAAGGCCAAGGGGATCAGGGTTTTCCACCTGAACATCGGCGACCCGGACATCCCGACGCCCCAGCCCGTCCTCGACACCTTTCATCAGTATCGGGAGCCTGTCCTGGGGTACGGCCCGGCCCAGGGCTTCCTCGAGCTCCGGCAGGCCGTCGCCCGCTATTTCGGTCATTACCGGATCCCTCTCGAGGCGGACAACATCCTCATCACCACGGGGGGTTCCGAAGCCATCCATTTCTCCTTTTCCGTGATCGGCGACGTCGGCGACGAGATCGTCATCCCGGAACCCTACTACACGAATTACAACGGCTACGCCTCCTTCGCCGGCCTCAAGATCGTTCCCCTGCCGCTCCGGGTCGAGGACGGCTTCCGGCTGCCTCCGCTCGAGGCCATCGAATCGAAGATCACTCCGAAGACCCGCGCCATCCTGGTCTGCTCGCCGAACAATCCCACGGGGACTGTTTACACGCCCGAGGAGCTGGAGCGCGTCATCCGGGTCGTCAAGGAACACGACCTCTTCCTGATCGGCGACGAGGTCTACAAGGAATTCGTCTACGACGGCCTCAAGCACAAGAGCATCCTCGAATACGAGGACATCAAGGACCGGGTGGTCGTGGTCGACAGCATCTCCAAGCGGTACAGCTGCTGCGGGGCCCGGATCGGGATGATCATCACCCGGAACGCCGAGCTTTATCAGTCGGCCCTCAAGTTCGCCCAGGCCCGGCTCTGCCCCCCCTCGGTCGAACAGATGGCGGCCCTCGCCGCCTACAACATGCCCATGGACTATTTCAAGCCGGTCCGGGAAGAATGGCAGAAGCGGCGGGACATCCTTTACGAGGGTCTGAAAGATATCCCCGGCCTCGTCATCCGCAAGCCCCAGGGCGCCTTCTACGTCATCGTCCGGCTGCCGGTCAAGGACGCCGAACACTTCACGGTCTGGATGCTCTCGGAGTTCTCCCTCGACGGAAAGACCGTCATGCTGGCCCCGGCCCCGGGCTTCTATTCGACACCCAACCTCGGGACCGACGAGGTCCGGATCGCCTATGTCATCAACGAAAAGGACCTCCGGGAGGCGATCCGGGTCTTCAAGGCCGGCTTGGCCAGGTACCGGACGCTATTCCCCTGAAAATCGGCCCACGCCCGGCCGGGCGCCAGATTGAATTATGGCGCTTTTCCATGTATAGTGCTTTGAATATTTCCTGAGGAGTCAAGAGATGGCAAAGAAATATGTCTATTTTTTCGGCGCTGGCAAGGCCGAAGGCAACATGAGGATGAAAGACATCCTGGGCGGCAAGGGCGCCAACCTGGCCGAGATGGCCGGGATCGGGCTCCCGGTCCCCCCGGGATTCACCGTTTCGGCCGAAGCCTGCGAACTGTTCTATAGGAACAAAAAGAAGATCCCCGAAGCCGTGAAGCGCGAGCTCGAGAAGGGACTGAAAAGGCTCGAGACCACCGTCGGGCAGAGGATGGGCGACCCCAAGGACCCGCTGCTTGTGTCGATCCGGTCCGGGGCCCGGGCTTCCATGCCCGGCATGATGGACACGATCCTCAATCTCGGCCTGAACGAAAAGACGGTCGCGGCCCTCATCGCCAAGACGGGAAACCCCCGGTTCGCCTACGACTCATACCGGCGGTTCGTCCAGATGTACGGCGACGTCGTCCTCGGTCTGAAGCCGGTCCAGAAGGATGAGATCGACCCCTTCGAAGCCATTATCGATGCGAAAAAGCACGAGCGCGGCACCAAGAGCGACACCGACCTCACGGCCGCCGACCTGAAGGACCTCGTGGCCCGGTTCAAGACCGCGATCAAGGAGAAGACCGGGCGCGACTTCCCCGAGGACCCCATGAAACAGCTCTGGGGGGCCATCGGGGCGGTCTTCGGCTCCTGGAACAACGAGCGGGCCATCGCCTACCGCAAGATGTACGACATCCCCGAGTCCTGGGGGACGGCCGTCAACGTCCAGCTGATGGTCTTCGGCAACATGGGGAACGACTCCGGCACGGGCGTCGCCTTCACCCGCGACGCGGCCACGGGCGAGAACACCTTCTACGGCGAGTACCTGATGAACGCCCAGGGCGAGGACGTAGTGGCCGGGACGCGCACGCCCCTCCCCATCGCCGAATTGAAAAAGGACGACCCGAGGTCCTACGCGGAGCTCGAGAAGATCCGCCACATCCTCGAAAAGCATTACACCGACATGATGGACATCGAGTTCACCATCCAGCAGGGGTGCCTTTACATGCTCCAGTGCCGGGTCGGCAAGCGGACCGCCTTCGCCGCCATCAAGATCGCGGTCGACATGGTCGGCGAAAAGCTCATCGGCGAGAAGGAAGCCCTGACCCGGATCGAGCCCGACCAGCTCAACCAGCTCCTCCGGCCGATCTTCGACCCCGCCGAGAAGGAAACGGCCATCAGAAGCGGGAGGCTCCTGGCCAAGGGCCTGAACGCGGGCCCGGGCGCCGCCACCGGCCGGATCGTCTTCAACTCCGTTGACGCGGAAGAGTGGGCCAGCCGCGGAGAGAAGGTCGTCCTGGCCCGCATCGAGACCTCGCCCGAGGACATCAAGGGCATGAACGTGGCCGAGGGGATCCTGACGGCCCGGGGCGGCATGACGTCGCACGCCGCCCTCGTCGCGCGGCAGATGGGCCGGGTCTGCGTCGCCGGGTGCAGCGAGCTGGCCATCGATTATGCCAACCACACGATGACGGCCAAGGGGCGGACGCTCAAGGAGGGCGACTGGCTCTCGATCGACGGGACGACCGGCCAGGTCATCGAAGGTAAGATCAACACCAAGCCGTCGGAGGTCCTCCAGGTCCTGATCGAAAAGACCCTCGAGCCGTCGAAGGCACCCGTCTACCAGACCTTCGCCAAGGTCATGACGTGGGCCGATAAGTTCCGGACTCTCAAGATCCGGACCAACGCCGACCAGCCCGACCAGTCGGCCAACGCCCTGGCCTTCGGAGCCGAGGGCATCGGCCTATGCCGGACCGAACACATGTTCTTCGGCGAGGGCAAGATCGGCCCCATGCGGGAGATGATCCTGGCCGATACGCTGGAGCAGCGCCGGGCCGCCCTGGCCAAACTGCTGCCCCTCCAGCGGAAGGATTTCGCCGGTATCTTCGAGGTCATGGACGGCCGGCCGGTGACCATCCGGACGATCGACCCGCCGCTCCACGAATTCCTCCCCCACGAGGAAAAGGAGCAGCGTGAGCTCGCCGCCCAGATGGGCATCTCCTACGAGAAAGTAAGGGAGCGCGTCGAATCCCTCCACGAGTTCAACCCGATGCTCGGCTTCCGCGGCTGCCGCCTGGGCATCATCTATCCCGAGATCACGGAGATGCAGGCCCGGGCCATCTTCGAGGCCGCCGCGGCCGCCAAGAAGAAGGGGATCGAGGTCGAGCCCGAGGTCATGATCCCCCTCGTCGGCCACGTCAAGGAGCTCGCCAACCAGGAGGGGCTCGTCCGCGAAACGGCCGAGGCGGTCATGAAGGAGCAGGGCGTCCGGTTCAAGTACCTGGTCGGGACGATGATCGAGATCCCGCGGGGCGCCGTCACCGCCGACGAGATCGCGACCGTGGCCGAGTTCTTCAGCTTCGGGACGAACGACCTGACCCAGACGACGCTCGGCGTCAGCCGTGACGACGCGGGGCGGTTCCTCGTCCCCTACGTCGAGAAGGAGATCTACGCCAAGGACCCGTTCGAGGTCCTCGACAGGGACGGCGTGGGCCAGCTCATGCGGATGGCCGTGGAGAGGGGCCGCAAGACGCGGCCTGGGATCAAGCTCGGCATCTGCGGCGAGCACGGCGGCGACCCGTCGAGCATCGAGTTCTGCCACCTCATCGGCCTGAACTACGTCAGCTGCTCGCCGTTCCGAGTGCCCATCGCCCGCCTGGCGGCGGCCCGCGCGGCGCTGTTGAACGCTCCCAAGGCGGCCGCGAAGAGGCCGGCCAAAAAAACCGCCCGTAAGCGCTGAAGGAAGAACCGGTCGGCTTCCGGCTTGACACGGCATGCCGGCCCGGATAATGTTCCTCCTTGGGCGTTCGGGCCGAGTGGGGACCGGCGATCCCAACCATCTCTTCCGGGAGGTGATGCATGAGCGTCGAGGAACCCCGAACGGCCGCCATCCAGGAGCGTCTCCTTTCCCTCGACTTCTTCCGCGGGCTGACGATGTTTTTCCTCATCGGGGAGAGCACGCTCATCTATGAGCACCTGCGCAGCCCCGCCCTCCAAGGCACCCTCCTCCACGCGATCGGGACCCAGTTCGACCATCACCCCTGGGCCGGGCTGAGGCCCTGGGACCTGGTCCAGCCCTTCTTCATGTTCATCGTCGGCGCGGCCATGGCCTTATCGGTGGCCAAGCGGGAACAGCGCGGCGACAGCCGGGCCCGGGTCACGCGCCACGCCGTCGTCCGGGCCCTCCTCCTCCTTCTCATCGGCTGGGCGCTCTATTGCATCGAGCCCGGCCGGATCACCTTCCGCTTCCAGAACGTCCTGGCCCAGCTCGGCGTGACGACCCTGATCGCCTATTTCATGATGAGGCGGCCGGCGCGCGAGCAGATCGCCTTGAGCTTCGGCCTGATCCTCATCACGGAAGTCCTGTATCGCGTGTTCTGGGTGCCGGGCTTCAACCAGCCGTTCGTGCCCGGCCACAACTTCGGGTCATGGGTGGACATGGTGATCTCGGGCGAGCTCTCGGCCGGCCACTGGGTATCGTTCAACGCCATCCCGACCGCGGCCCACACGATCTGGGGCGTCCTGGCCGGGCAGCTGCTGATGAGCCACCGTCCGCCGAAAAAGAAGATCATGACCCTGGCCCTGGCCGGGCTGGCGGGAGTGGCCGCCGGCTTCGCCCTCACCCCCCTCTCGCCGATGATCAAGCGCATCTGCACGAGTTCGTTCGTGATCGCGAGCGGTGGCTTCTGCCTCCTGGCGCTGGCCCTCTGCTATTGGCTCATCGACGTCAAGGGCTTCCGGAACGGGACGAAGTTTTTCAACATCGTCGGCATGAATTCCCTGTTCATCTACATTTTCACCGAGACCGGCGGGACGTCCTGGCTGGCCCGCCTGGTCCACCCGTTTGCGGCGGTCGCCTTCGGCTGGACGGGGGAGCTCCCGGCGGCGATCGTCACGAGCCTCGCGGCCTGGGCCCTTCTCTGGTCGATGTGTTACTGGCTCTACCGGCGGAAGATCCTCATCAAGATCTAGGGGGCGCGGCATGGCTTTTGGCCGCCTCGGCGGCTCCGGCGGGCGGCCCGGGCCAGGTTTACCTCGCCCCGGATATTTGATATGGTTAGGTTTTCATGGGTGAGATCATCGATCTCCTGAGGTCGCTCGTCGGGAAGCGGTTCCCCTTCAAGCTCGTCTACAGCAACGAATACTGGATGTTCGACACGGGGAAGCATGTCTTTCCCCTGCAGAAGTACCGTCTCGTCTACGAGAATCTCCTTTCGATGGGGGCCCGCAAGGACGACTTCCTCAGACCCCGGCCGGCCCCGGACGAGGACATCCTCCTGGTCCATACGGCCAAGTATCTCAAGCATCTGAAGACGGGGACCCTGAGCCCGGCCGAGGTCCAGGCGCTGGAGCTGAGGTTCTCGCCCGACCTTGTCCGGTTCGCCCTCCTTTCGGTCGGCGGGACGGTCCTGGCCGCGCGCAAGGCCCTGGAACACGGGCTGGCCCTCCACATCGGCGGGGGATTCCACCACGCCTTCCGCGATCACGGCGAGGGGTTCTGCGTTCTCAACGACGTGGCCGTGGCCGTGGAAAAGGTCCTCGGGGAGAACCAGGCCCGGCGGGTGATGATCGTCGATTGCGACCTCCACCAGGGAAACGGGACGGCCGCCATTTTCGCCGGGCGGGAGGACGTCTTCACCTTTTCCATCCACCAGATGGACATCTATCCCTCCGAGAAGCCGGCCGGGACCGTCGATGTGGGGCTCTGGTCCGGAGACGGGGACGCGAAATACCTGGCCGAGCTCCGGACCCATATCCCGCGGATCTACAAAGAGTACCGGCCCGACCTCGTCCTCTATCTAGCGGGGGCCGACCCCTACGAAAGAGACCAGCTGGGGGGCCTGCGGATGACCAAGGGGGGGCTCCAGGACAGGGACCGGGTCGTCATCGAGGGCGCCCGGCGTCTCCGGATCCCGGTGGCGGTGGTCCTGGCCGGCGGCTATGCCTCGGAGATCGAGGACACGGTGAGCATCCATCTCGGGACCATCCGGGTCGCCCAGCGCGTCCAGAGGGTCCACTCCTAGACGGGCTCAATCCTGGGTGAAGACGTGGGCGAAGACCTTGGCATCGCCCACCATGTTGTCGATGATGCAATATTCGTTCGGTTGGTGGGCCGTGTCGTCGAGCCTCGACCAGCAGGCCGCATCGAAGCCCGCCCGCCGGAAGAGGGCCGCGACCGTCCCGCCGCCGATCCCCATGGCCTTGGCTTCCTTCCGGTACACCGCCTTGACGGCCTTCCGGAGGGCCTGGACGACGGGGGCCCGGGCCGCTGTCGGCGGCGCGGCCGGCGCCTTCTGCTCGATGCCGATCTCGATCCTGACCCTGAACTTCTTGGCGATGTCGGCGGCGATGGCCTTGATGCAGCGCTCGACGTCCGCGACCTTGTACTCCGGCAGGATCCGGCAGTCCATGTAGAAGACGTCCTCGCCGGGGATCGTGTTGATGTTCGGGACGTTGGCCTCCTTCTTGGTCGGCTCGAACGTCGAGATCGGGGGCGCGAAGAGCCTCTCCCGCTCCGGGAAGAAATCATACAGCCTGTTCAGGGCCGCGATGAGGAAGCCGGCCGCCTTGAAGCTGTTGATCCCTCTTTCCGGCGTCGAGCCGTGGGCCTGTTTCCCCAAGGTCTTGAACTTGAGCCAGAGGATGCTCTTTTCGGCGACCTCGATCATCGTTCCGTTCTCGTTACCCGCGTCCGGGACGATGATCAGGTCCTGCTTGCGGAACGCCTTGTGGCTCCCGAGGACGTAGCCGATCCCCTTGGAGCTCCCGGTCTCCTCGTCCGCGACGAGGGCGATGCCGATGTCGGAGGCGGGGAGGAGCCGCTCGGCCGCGAAGGCCTTGACGGCGAAGAGCGAAGCGACCATGTCCTGCTGGTTGTCCTCGACGCCGCGGCCGTAGATGCGTCCCTTCTCGACCCACGCTTTGTAAGGGTCACCGGTCCACAGGGAGAGCTCGCCGGGCGGCACGACGTCCGTGTGGGTCATGACCCAGACCGTCCGGGCCGAGCTCTGTCCCTTGAAAGAAGCCAGAATGTTGGGCCGGTAGCCGGCCGGGGCATCGAGGTCCGGGGCCTTGATCAAGGTGACGTCCTTGAAGCCGTTCCGCTTCAACCAGCCCGTCAGGAAATCGGCTTTCTGGGCCTCGCCCTCCCCGCCGCTTCCGGGCGCGACGGCCGGGATGGCGGTGAGCCGGACCTGGAGATCGACCATCTCGTCGCGGAAATTCTCGATCCTCCGGGCCAGCTTTTCAAAGGTCGTGGAGTTCGGCATGAGATCACTCCTGTCATCCAAGGTGCGGAGGAGATATTAGCACGGCCCCGGAAAAAAGCAAGGGATCGGACGGTGGAGCAGGCTTAGGCTCCGATTTTTTTTCTCGTCCCGAAGAACCTGACCATCCCGGCGACGACGTAATGGGCCCCGGACAAGCCCGTGAGCGCGGCCGTCAGGACGTAGAAAACTCCCATGGGGCCGGGCGAGACGCCGAGGCCGTTGCACAGGAGGACGACGAGCAGGACCATAACCTCGCAGATCGTGCTCGCCTTGCCGAGAAGGGACGGCTTGAACTGCGTTCTCCCCCTGATCCAGACGTAGATGAGCGCCCCCACGGCGATCAGGATGTCCCGGCCGATGCAGATCGTTGTCAGCCACAAAGGCAGCGTGTTCGGCTGGGCGAGAGCCGGGAGGGTCAGGGTGACGAACGCGGCCGTGAGCAAGACCTTGTCCCCGGCGGGGTCGAGCCAAAGGCCGACGTTCGTCTTGAGCCGGAAGTATCGGGCCGTGAAGCCGTCCAGGGCGTCCGTCGCGCCGGCCAGGAGAAAGACGTCAAAAGCCAGCCAGGGCCTGCGGTGGGCGAGCGCCCAGATGAAGACAGGCGTGAGAAGGATCCTCATGAACGAGAGGATGTTCGGCAGCGTCAGGACCTTGGAGCTGCGCTCCCCGTTGGTCACGATGCCCTCCTGCTCCGCCGCGAGGCCCGTCCCTTCCGTGCCCCTATTCATCTGGCGAGCCCCTGCACGATGTCCAGGACCTTCGCGGCGTCCCGCCCCGGGACGGTCTTTTCGGGCTCGAACGTCCTTTGCGGCTTGAGGTCCATGACCTGGTAGGCGACGGCCTTGAGGATGGGCTGGTAGTAGAAGCTGTCCGGCGAGACGTCGGTGATCTGGATCTTCCGGACGTCCAAGAGGGGAACGAACCTCGAACCCCGCTCCTTCAGGAAATCGATGAGCCGGATGACCGATTCCGCCAGCTCGGCCCGGTTGATGATCCTCCGGGGCTGAAAGGTGTGATTGTCGAAGACGTTCATGACGCTCAGGGAGGCGACCTTGATGATGAACTTCTGGGCCCACGAGGTGGAAATGTCCACGAGGATCTGCGTCTGCCGTTCGGGGACATTCAGGAAATCCTTGAATTTGACCGCGATCAGGGCGGCCAGGTCCTCCCGAGTGATGGCTTCCTGGGCCGGGATGAGGCCGTACTGGCTGGGGAGCTCGAAGACGCCGAGCTTCCCCTTCAGCTCCTCGACCCGGTCGGCGACGGTCTTGTTCTGCGGTTCGAGCTCGGCCAGCTTCTCGTAATAATCCAGGCTCTGCCCGAATTCCCCCATCTCATAAAGAAGGTCGGCGAGTTCCCGAAGGGCGGCCTTGTTCGCCGGCTGGGCCGAGACGGCCGCCTTGTAGTAAATGATCGCCTGGCCGGCGTTTTTCTCGGTCCGGTAGGCCCGGGCCAGCTCCAGGTTGGCCTCGGCCGATTCAGGGGCGTAGGAGAGGACTTTCAAGAAGGCCTTTTTCGCCTCCTCCCGGCTTCCGGCCGCCGCGACCCCCCGGGCGTCGGCCAGAGACTGCCCGACGAGTTCGTCCCGGAGCTTGTCGAAACGGGGCCTGGCCCAGCGGTTCTCGGGGTCGCGCTTGAGGATCTCCCGATAGTTGGAGAGCGCGAGGGCCTTTTGGCCACGGGACTCGTAGAGCTGGGCCAGGCCGGCGTTGGCCAAGGTCAGGTCCGGGAAGCGGCGGAGGGATTCCCTGAAGCTTGCCTCGGCCCCGTCCCGGTCCGCGAGATAGAGGTTCGCATAGCCCAGCCCCACGGCATAGAGGGGATTGTCCTCGCCGAGCTTGAGGAGCTCTTTTCGGGCCTGGTCGACCTTCCCCGCCTTCAAGTCCGCCCAGGCCTGGTCGGCGGCGATCCGCTGGTCCAGGGTCAGCCGGGTGGACACGGACTGCGGGATGTCCGCGATGTCAAACGAGGGAGGAGCGGGCGTGAAAGTGGCGCAGGCCCATGTCCCGAACAGAACGATGGCGGCGAGGATGGCTTTTTTCACCAGGGATCTCCTTGTTCGAGATAGGGCAGGAAATTGACGATGACCGCCGGGTCCGCCATGACCTTGAATTCCAGGAACCCCTCGTTCTCCCTCTTTTTCAGGATCAGGGCCCGGCGCGGGAGGGAATGCGTGATCTCCGGCCGGTCTTTCGGGATCTGGAGGTAGTAGAGACGGTGGTCGCGAAAAAGGACGGCCCGGAGCTTTTGGAGGAACTCCTCGACCCCCTGCCCGGTCTTCGCCGAGATCGCCACCGTCCGGGAATTCGGGTCCCCGTTCCGCTTGAGCAGGAGATCCCGCTCCTCGTCCGGCAGGAGGTCGATCTTGTTGAGGACCCTCACGACGGGCAGGCCGGCCGCCCCGATGTCTTTCAGGATCGACTCCACGGCGCCGAGATGGCTCTCGGAATCCGGCGAGGCCAGATCGATGATATGGCAGACGCAGTCCGCCTCCCGGACCTCCTCCAGGGTCGCCCGGAACGATGTCACCAGCTCAACGGGAAGCTTCTTGATGAACCCGACGGTGTCTGACAGAAAGAAGTGGAGGCCGTCCGCATAAGAAACACGCCTGAGGAGGGGGTCCAGCGTCGAGAAGAGGTTGGGGGACGTGTATCGCCGCTCATCGGTCAGGAGGTTGAACAGGGTGGATTTTCCGGCGCTCGTGTAGCCGACCAGGGAGACGGTCGGGACCGGGCTCTTGCGGCGGCTCTCCCGCTGGTTCAACCGCCTCTTTTCGAGGCCGGAGATGTCCTTCTTGATCTTCGTGATCCGGTCGGTAATCCGCCTCCGGTCTTCCTCGAGTTTCTTTTCGCCCGGGCCGCGGGTCCCGATGCCGGCACCCTGCTGGGTCAGGCTGAGCCCCCGCCCCTTCAAGCGGGGGAGGAGATAGCTGAGCTGGGCGAGCTCCACCTGGAGCTTCCCTTCGTTGGTCCGCGCCCTCTGGGCGAAGATGTCCAGGATGAGCTGGGTCCGGTCGATGATCTTGGCCTTGATCCTGTCCTCGAGGTTGCGCTGCTGGGTGGCGGTCAGATTGTGGTCGAAGATGACGAGGTCGGCCCCCACCTCGCCCCGCAGCCGGGCGATCTCCGTCGCCTTCCCCTCGCCGACGAAATACCGCGGGTTGAACCGGGGCCGGGCCTGGAACAGCTTGCGGGCGACCTCGGCGCCGGCGGCCGCGGTCAGGCCGGCGAGTTCCCGCATGGACTCCTCCGCTTCTTCCTTTTCCTTCCTGGAGGTGGAGACGTTGATGAGGAGCGCTTTTTCCATCGTCCCTATTTTAATTGTTTTTGGAGGTGTTGCTCAAGACCCCTGCCGTCATCAGGCGAAAACCAGACGACGCCGGACATCTTCTTGAACCAGGTCTCCTGCCTTTTCGCGTAATGGCGGGTGTCGAGCTTGGTCAGCGCCTTGGCTTCCTCAAGGGAGAACCCTCCGTCGAGGTACTTGAGGACGTGCCGGTACCCGAGGGCCCGGAACGGGGGGGCGTCCCGGCTGAGGCCGTCCCGGAGAAGGCCCCGGACCTCGTCCACGAGGCCGCGCGCGAACATCCGCTCGACCCGCTCTTCGATGCGCCGGTAAAGAGAGTCCCGCTCGAGCCTGAGCCCGATCTTGATGACGTTGAACCCCCCCGTCGGGGACCGCGTCTCCGGGAAATGGCCGGAGAGGGGACGGCCCGTGAGGCGGTAGACTTCCAGGGCCCGGATGATCCGGATGCGGTCCCGGCTCCGGACCTTCCGGGCGTAGGCGGGGTCGATCTCCTCGAGCTTCCGGAAAAGAACGTCGAGGCCCTTTTCCCGGGCCTCCGCCTCGAGCCCCGCCCGGAGCGCGGGATCCCGGGCCGGGCCGGGAAAAAGCCCGTCGACGAGGGCCTTGAGATAGAGGCCCGTGCCGCCGACGACGAGCGGGACCCCGCCGCGGCCGATGATCTCCGCGGCCGCCCGGAGCGCCTCCCGGACGAAATCCGCCGCCGTGAACTGGACGTCGGGTTCCACCGTGTCGATCAAGTGATGCGGAACACCCCTCCGGTCCTCGGCCGAGGGTTTGTCCGTGCCGATATCGAAACCCCTGTAGACCTGGATGGAATCCCCGTTGATGATCTCTCCGCCGAATGTCGGGGCCAGGCCGACGGCGGTCCGGCTTTTGCCCACTCCCGTGGGGCCGAGGATGATGACCAGGTTCCGGGTTTCAGGTTCCAATTTTGATCAGAAGCCAGAGGCCGAGGAGAGTGGCCAGGACAAGGACGGCCAGGAGCTGTTTCCTTTTCAGGATGTCTCTCCGATCCTCTCCAGGCTCCTGACCAGGGCCGATTCGTGGCCGGAGCCCAGGGTCCGCTTGACGGCCAGGACCTCGGCGACGAGGATCTCGTCCATGCTCCGGAGGAGCCCCCGCCTGTTCTCGTCGCCGATGAGGTTCATGCTCGTTTTCAGGAGCGATTTGAGCTCGATGCGGCCGTCCGCCTTGAGCTCGAGGCCCTGGAAAGCCGGGTCCAGCCGGCTCCGGACGTCTTCCAGGGAGTTCCCGATGACGCTGAGGGCCACGGGACCGATCTCCTTGGAAATGTATTTGAAGATGTATGAGCATTTGGCATTGAAGATGCCGAAGACCTTGTCCATGTCGGCCAGGGACATCTCGGCCGGAAGCTTGCCGGTCTTGGGCCGCGGCGGCTTCGTCCCGGCCAACCCCAGACAGAGAAAGACGGACAGGGTCCTCCGGCTTTCTCTCTTTCCCAGGTCGCTCGACTCATAGAGGTCCGAGAGCGTCCCGGGCGACTCGAGGAGGCCGAGGACATACTTTTCATGGGGGAGGAGGTCCAGGAGGTCGAGGAAATACGGCTCGAGGCCCTGGATGGTCTCGCCCTCGGGCGGCAGGAGGCGCGCGATGACGCTGTCGTTCGTCATCCGCCGGGCCCCCTCCAGGATGAGGCTGGGGACGAAAAGGCTGATCAAAGCCGGCCCCCGGGGCGTTCGAAGGGGCCCGAACTCAAACTCTCCCTCCTCCCGATCGAAGAGCGCATAGGCCTCCTCTTTCACGAAGCCTTCGAGGAGCGCCCAGAGGCGCCCCGGTTCGACCAGGGGGACCTCGAGGAGGGCCCGGATGATAGAGACTCCGTTCCGCTCCGCGAATTCCTCGGACTGGGCCAGGCTGATCAGGTCCGTCGCCCCCGAGGTCAGGAGGTATTTCAAGAAGTCTTTTTCTGCCAGCGAGGCCCGGTCGATGAGCAGTTGACCGTTCTCGAAGGCGAAGCTCTTCGGCCCGCCGACCCCGTCGACGCGGAGCGTCCCCGTGAGCTCCTCCCGCCAGATCCCGGCAAGGACGGTTGCGAAAGGGGTTTCCGAGAGGTTCCCGCGACGGAGCGCTTCGTCCATGGACTTAATTTATAGGGCGCGCGGGGATAAGTCAATCCGGCCCCGTTATGCTGACGATGCTTAAGGGTGCGGGGTGAAGCCTCCGCCCCAGAAGGGGCTAAGCTCGGGCGATCCCCTCCGGCAGGGAGCGGATTCTGAGGAGCGACCAGCAGAATTGATGCGGAGCAACTCGGAGCTGCACTTCTGGTAACCATCTGAAACGAGTCTGGATCTTCCTTCCGGACAGCTCCGGGAACAGCCCCCCCGCGCTATTTTTTCCCAATCGCCTCGGCTAGCACCAACGCTGCGTTACCTGACGAAGCTCAGCCCGAAGAGGGCGATGCCGATGTTGGCCAGGGCCTTGAGGAACCAGACGGCGTACGAGATGAAAAGGGCCTTCCGGATGTTGATCTTGAAAAGGGCCGAAAGCCCGAAGGCCAGGACGCCGAATAGCCAGATCTGAAAAAAGTCGAACTGGCTCAGGACGATATAGGAGGTCGAGGTGATCTCCATCTTCGGGAAAAAAATGGCCAGCCCGGTCGAAACCTGCATGGCGGACTTCTTGGTCAAGGTCAGGATGAGGCGGATGCCGTTGCCCAGCAGGGCATAGATCAAGTTCGCGTGGACAAGCGATGAAAAAAGCTGCTTGAAGGTCCCCTGCGTCGAGGCGAAACGGCCCAGGAGCATGAGGAACAGGCTTTGAAGCAGCATGGCGATGACGAACATCACTGGAGCGCCGCCGGCCGTCTGGATGTAGTCCCATTTCGTCGGGGGGGCAGCGTACTTCTGGACGTATCCGTTAAACTGGTCCGCCCCCATTCTATCCTTGAGCTTATCGCTGTCCTTCATCATCTGATACTGCTCGGCTCTCATGTACGGCATGACGGCCAGGGAATAAACGGCCAGGGCGACGAGGATCACGATGAGCACGTCGACCCAGACCGGCTTTTCCGCCAGGGCGGTCAGGGTCCGTTTGGGATCAAAAAAAACTCCTCCCAGGCGCTTGAATAGGCTCATTGGCTAGGCTCCTTTCCGCTCGTCTTTCTCGATCTCGCCGTCCCGGATGTGGATGATCCGCTGGGCCTGGTTGGCGACCTCCTGGTCATGGGTGACCATGATGATCGTGTTCCCCTGGCCGTGGATCTTATGGAACAGATTGAGGATCTCCCGCCCCGTCCGGCTGTCCAGGTTTCCCGTGGGTTCGTCGGCGAGGAGGAGGGACGGCTCATTGACGAGGGACCGGGCGATGGCCACCCGCTGCCTCTCCCCGCCCGAGAGCTCGGCGGGCTTGTGGCTCATCCGGGCTTTCATCTCGACCATTTCCAGGGCGTGCCGGGCCTTCTCCTCCCGCACGCTCTTCTTGACGCCGCTGTAGATGAGGGGGAGCTCGACGTTCCGGAACGCCGAGGCCCGCGGCAGGAGGTTGAACACCTGGAAGACGAAGCCGATCTCGCGGTTCCGGATGTGGGCGAGCTCGTCCTCCGTCATGGCGCTGACCAGCTTGCCGTTGAGTTCGTACGTCCCCCGGCTGGGCGTGTCCAGGCAGCCGAGGAGGTTCATCAAAGTGGACTTCCCGGAGCCGGACGGCCCCATGATGGCCACGAACTCGTTGCGCTCGATCGTGAAGGACACGCCCCGGAGGGCTTCGACCTCCTGCTCGTCAAGCTGGTAGATCTTCCAGAGGTCTTTGACGAAGATGAGAGTGGATTCCGGCCGGCTCATAGGGTCTTGGTTTCCTTTTTCGGCTCCGTCTTGATCATGATCCCGTCCTTGAGCTCACGCAAGGAGGCATAAGGCCCCGTGACGATGTCCTGGTTTTCCTTGAGGCCCGCGGTGATCTCCATGTTCATCCCCCCGCTGATCCCTTTCTCGACGGGCTGGAACTTGACCCGGGCGTTGTCGACGGTATAGACGCCCTCTTCTTCCTTCTTGGCGTCGGGCTTGTCGCCGGCCGCGGCCGGTCTGTCCCGAAGGACGAGGGATGATATCGGGACGGCCAGGACGCCCTTTTTCTGGGCCGTGACGATGTCCGCGGAGGCGGAAAGGCCCGGCTTGAGCTTCTGGGACGGGTTCTCCAGGGTGACGACGACCTTGAAGTCCTTGGCTTCCTGGGTCGTCGTGCCGCCCGTGACCTTCTGGAGGGCCGAGCTGCCGATTTCCGTCACCTTCCCCTTGAACACCGTGTCGGGGAAGGCGTCGACCCGGACATTGGCTTCCTGGCCGAGCTTGACCCCGACGACGTCGGTTTCGTCCACCTGGACCTCGACCTCCATGATCGACAGGTCGGCGATGGTCATCAGGACCGTCCCCGGGTTGTTCATGGTCCCGATGATGGCGGTCTCCCCCTCCTCGACCTTGAGGCTGGTGATCATCCCGTTGATCGGCGCGTTGAAGACCGTCTTGCTCAGGTTGTCCATGGTGCTCTTGAGGTTGGCCTCGGCCTGCTTGATCTGGAAGCGGATGGAGTTGACCTGGGACTCGGAAACGTCGTATTCGAGCTTGACGCTCTCGAGCTGGTCCTTGGAGATCAATTGCTCCTCGAACAGCTTCTTCTGCCTGTCGTAGGCGCTCTTATCCCTCTGACGGCGGGCCTCGGCCTGGATCAGGTCGGCCTTGGAGGCCTGGATGAAGTTCCGGTCACGGTCGGCGTTGGCCTCGTACTGGGTGGAATCCAGCTTGAGGAGAAAATCCCCCGAGTTGACCTCCTGCCCCTCGACGATGCCGATCTTGATGATCCGGCCGGGGACCTGGGCGCTGATGTTGACGTTCTTCTTGGGCTTGACCTCGCCCGAGGCCGAGACGATCGACGTCAGGTCCTGCTTTTTGACCTTCTCGACGGTCACCTTCACGGTCTTTTCACGGTGCGACCGGAGGTTGAGGCCGACGACGACCAGGATGACGAGGACAACGGCCATGAAGATCAGGGTCCTTTTTCGTCTCTGGAGGAAGCTCTTTTTTTCCGTCATGGGTTGTGGCCTTCCAAAATTCAAGTGTCCTGAATAATCAGTATATTATACTACGGGAAGAAATGAAAAAGGTTTGGCCCACGAGGGACATTTTCCCGGGGCGCCATCCCCTTGGGACCCGGGGGAAGCGAAGAAAAGAGGGAGCTGGGCTGATAGGAAAGGGATTGTCCCCCCAGGGGGGCGGTCCCTCTTTCTTTATAAAGTCGGAGTTGGTAAAATATGGGGCGCCATGGGAGCATCGGACGAGTTCCTCACCGTCGCGGAAGCCGCCGTTCGCGAGGCGGGCCAGTTCCTGAAGACCAATCTCGACCGCCGGGCGGAGGCCGACTACAAGGGGGAGGTGGACCTAGTCACGAAATTCGACGTGGGCGCCCAGGAGATCCTGGCCGGCCGGCTCTCAAAGGCCTTTCCCGGACACGGCATCCTGGCCGAGGAGAACCTGGCCAAGCCGGGGCGCTCTGAATACCGCTGGGTCCTGGACCCCCTCGACGGGACGACGAACTTCGCCCATACGTTCCCGGTCTTTTGCGTCTCGGCGGCGTTGGAGCGCCGCGGCCGGGCCGTCCTGGGGCTGGTCTACGACCCGATGAGGGAGGAGTTGTTCTCGGCCGGGGAAGGGCGAGGCGCCGCTCTCAACGGCCGGAAGATCCGGGTCTCGGAGGTCGGCGATCTCGGGAAGAGCCTTCTGGCGACCGGCTTCCCTTATGACATCCGGACGAGCCCGGTCAACAACGTCGACCACTGGGGCCGATTCCTCCTCCGGGCCCAGGCCATCAGGCGATGCGGGTCTGCCGCCCTGGACCTCTGCTACGTGGCCTGCGGCCGCTTCGACGGATTCTGGGAGCTGAAGCTTAAACCTTGGGACGTGGCGGCGGGGGCCCTGATCGTTGCCGAGGCGGCCGGAAAGGTCACCGATTTTTCCGGGGGCGAACACAGGCCGGATGTCCCCGAAACCTTAGCCACGAACGGCCTCATTCATGACGCCATGATCGCGATCCTCAGAATGGACGGGGAGCCGGCCGGCAAGGATGGGACGGATGGATAAGCGGGCAAAGGCTCTGACGTGCGGCTGCGCGTTCTTGGGGGCCATGGCCTTGGCCCTGTGGGCCGCGCCGGGACCCCGACAGGCGGGCCTGGAGCTCATCAAGAAGGTCACGGTCGCGGGGAATGCCGGCTGGGTGGACACGGGGCTGGACGCCGCCCAGGGGGACGAGTTCTTTTTCAAGGCGAGCGGGGAGATCTCCTTGCAGAGGGGGAACCCGTCGGCCAACTGCGGGCCCGCCGGTCTCGACCTCATGACCGCCCAGCAGCCGATCCTGAACCAGAACCTCGGGGCCCTGATCGGCAAGGTGGCCCAGCTCGTCTCCGTGAGGACCGATGAGGACACCGGCGAGGAGATCCGGGACGAGATCGTGGAATATTTCTTCGTCGGGGCGGAAGGCAGTGTGACGGTGCCGATCAGGGGACGCCTTTACCTCGGCGTCAACGAGGACGTCATCAAGGACAACGGGGGGGAGTTCACGGTCCTCATCTCCCAGCGCAAAAGGTGATCCCGGCCCGGACGAGGCGCTTCCCGCCGTCCGTCAGGACTTCTCTTTTGCGTCCAGCCGGTCCAGGAAGCCTTCCATGAACTGGGTGTTGTAGATCCCCTTGCGGAAGTCGGGGTCGGCGAGGACGCTGAGGTGAAGGGGGATGTTCGTCTTGACGCCGACGACGGTCGTCGTCTCGAGGGCCACCTGCATCTTCCGGATGGCCAGATCCCGGGTCGGAGCGAAGGCGATGATCTTGGCCACCAGGGAATCGTAATCCGGGGGAATGACCCAGCCGCCGTAGGCCGCGGAATCCACGCGGATCCCCTCGCCGCCCGGGAGGACCAGAAAATCGATCTTCCCCGGCGAGGGGACGAACGTCTTGGGGTCCTCGGCGTTGATCCGGCATTCTATGGCGTGCCCTCGCATCTCGAGGCTATAGGGGAAGTTGATCTTTTCGCCGGCCGCGATCCTGATCTGGGCCTTGATGAGGTTGATCCCGTAGACCATCTCGGTGATCGGATGCTCGACCTGGACCCGCGCGTTGGCCTCCATGAAGTAAAACCGTTCCTTCTCGTCCACCAGGAATTCGAAGGTTCCCAGGCTCTGGTAGCCGACTTCGGCGGCCGCGTCCTCGGCTTCCTTGATCATCCGCCTCCGCGTTTTCTCGTCGATGAAGGGCGACGGGGTCTCTTCGATGAGCTTCTGGTATTTCCGCTGGATGGAACATTCCCGTTCGCCGAAGGCGATGACCTTGCCTTTCTTGTCTCCGATGACCTGGATCTCGATATGGCGCGCCCCGGACAAGTACTTCTCGAGGTAGAGCGAAGGGTCTCCGAACGCGGCCTTGGCCTCGCCCTGGGCGATCGGGAATTGCTCCTCGAGCTGGACGGACGACCGGCAGATCCGCATCCCCTTGCCGCCGCCCCCGGCCGCGGCCTTGAGGATCACCGGGAAGCCGATCTTCGCGGCGATCTTCTTGGCCTCGTTCGCGTCCTCGACGCCCTTTTCGCTCCCGGGCAGGACGGGCAACCCCGCCTTCTTCATGGTCTGGCGGGCCTTGTTCTTGTCCCCCATGAGCCGGATGAGGGATGGCGGCGGGCCGATGAACGTGATCCCGGCGTTCTCGCAGATCTCGGCGAATTTGGCGTTCTCCGCCAGAAAGCCGTACCCGGGGTGGATCGCATCGGCCCCCGTGATCTCGGCGGCGCTCAGGATATTGGCGATGTTCAGATAGCTCTCCGAGGCCTTGGCCGGGCCGATGCAGACCCGCTCGTCCGCGAGCAGGGCGTGGAGGGATTGCCGGTCGGGCTCCGAGAACACCGCGACCGTCTTGAAGCCCAGCTCCCGGGCCGACCGGACGACGCGGAGGGCGATCTCTCCGCGGTTGGCGACGAGTATTTTCGAGATCATGCGGCTTCAGCTCAGGGGCTTGACGGCGAAGAGTTTCTGGCCGAACTCGACGGGCTTGGCGTTCTCGACGAAGATCTCGACGACGGTCCCGTCCACGTCGGATTCGATCTCGTTCATGAGTTTCATCGCTTCGACGATGCAGAGGGTCTGCCCCTTCTTGACCACGTCCCCGATGTCCACGAAGGGTGAGGCCGTGGGGTCGGGCGCCCGGTAGAAGGTGCCGACCATCGGCGAGGTGATCAGCTGGAGCGTCTTGTCCAGCTCGGGGGCAGGGGCCGGGGCGGGGAGCGAGGCTTCGCCGGCCGCCGAGGGACCGGGCGCCCCGGCCTCGCGGACGGACAACGGCGCGGGTGCCGGCGCCGTTGCCGACCGGCTGACCTTGATCTTGAATCCTTCGACCTCGAGCTCGAGAGCCGAGAGGTTCTTCTCCTCGAGGAGGGCGATCACCTTCCGGACCTCGTCAAAATCGATCTTCCCGCCCGGGACGCCGTCTTCCAGGTCATCCGGCCGTTGGTTTTTGTCGTTCATGGGCCTCATCCATCTCCCGAAAAGTGATTCTACCTTAATGGCATCATGGGGAAATGTCAAGGCTTCCCGGGTTTGACTGGGGCGAAGGCTTGGCCTAAGATGACGGGTGCCGATTTCCTCAGGAGGATGACGTCCGATGTTCGATCAGCTCTCCGGCCGCCTCGAGAAAATGATGAAATTCCTCCGGGGCGAGGGCAAGGTCACGGAAAAGAACATGGCCGAGGCCCTGAAGATGATGCGCCTGGCCCTGCTCGAGGCGGACGTCAACTATAAAGTCGTCAAGGAATTCGAGGCCCGGATCCGCGAAAAAGCCCTGGGCGAGGAGGTCCTGCGCAGCCTGACCCCGGCCCAGCAGGTCATCAAGATCGTCCGGGACGAGCTCGCGGCCATCCTGGGCGGCCGGCAGGAGCCTCTGACCTTCGCCGGGGCCCCGCCCTCGATCTTCATGCTGGTCGGCCTCCAGGGGAGCGGCAAGACGACGACCTGCGGGAAGCTGGCCCGCTGGGTGACCGGGCTCCGGAAAAGCCCGCTCCTCGTCTCGTTCGACCTGAAGCGTCTGGCCGCCCAGGACCAGCTCAAGACGATCGCCGGCTCCCTGGGCATTCCGTTCTACGAGATGACACCGGCCCAGATGAAGGTCCCCCGGGACGCCCTCAGGGAGCTCATGACGTACGCCCGGAACAGGGCCTTTGACCCTCTGATCGTGGACACGGCCGGCCGGCTCCACGTGGACGACGAGCTCATGGACGAGCTCAGGCTGGTCAAGGACATCCTCAACCCGGTCGAGACGATCTTCGTCGGCGACGCCATGACCGGCCAGGACGCGGTCCGGAGCGCCCAGGCCTTTGAGGAAAAGATCGGCCTGACCTCCGTCATCCTGACCAAGCTCGACGGCGACGCCAGGGGCGGCGCGGCCCTGTCCATCGTTTCCGTGACCGGCCGGCCCATCAAGTTCGCCGGCGTCGGCGAGAAGGCGGACAAGCTCGAGGTCTTCCACCCCGACCGCATGGCCTCCCGCATCCTGGGGATGGGGGACATCCTGACCCTCATCGAAAAAGCCGAAGAAGAGGCCGGCGCCGAGGACGCCGAGGAGCTGGCCCGCAAGATCCGGAAGCAGGAGTTCACCCTCGAGGACTTCAAGAAACAGCTCGCCCAGCTCAAGAAGATGGGGTCGCTCTCCGGCGTCCTGGGCCATCTGCCCCAAGTGGGCCCCCTCAAGAACCTGGCCAAGGCCGAGGTCGACGACCGGAAGATCGCCCATTTTGAGGCCATCATCAACTCCATGACCCCCCGCGAGCGGGAAAACCCCAAGGTCCTCACCGGCAGCCGCCGCCTGAGGATCGCCAAGGGCAGCGGACGGCCCGTGCACGAGGTCAATCAGCTCGTCAAGCAGTTCCAGGAAATGCAGAAGATGATGAAGAAGCCCCAGCTCCAGAAAATGCTCGGCGGCCTGAAATGAAGCCCTGGCCTATTTCCGGCCGAGGACGTGGTCCACGCAGTCGAGCCAGAACGCGGCGTACTCTTCCCAGAAAATGAGGTTGCACCCCCAGTGTGGGGCCGGGTCGGACATGTAGGCCAGGACGCGGCCACGCCCGTAAATCCGGGAGGCGACGAGAGGATCGCCGGTCTCCTTGACCCTCATCAGGATCTTTCCCTCGGGGATGGCCAGCGTTTTGTTGTACCCGAGGATGGGGGGCATGGTCTGGATCTGGATGTTCTTGAACACGGCTTCGCCCGCGGCGGCGAGCTCCGCGTCGAAGCCCTCCGTGCTCTCGACCAGGTCCTCGTAATCCAGGCAACGGACAGGGAGGAGCTCCCGGAGGGGCGTCCGGCCCCAGCCTCCTTTTCCCTGTTCCCCGGTGAAGGAATACCATCCTCCCAGAAAGAGCGCCCCTTTGCCTTTCTTGACGGCCTCCATGGTCAGGCGGATCCGGTCGGGGAAGGTCAGGACCCCCTTCCCGAACTTCTCCCGGTTGAAGAAGCTCGGGGCGAGCTGGAAGAGCTTGGCGTCGATGTCGCTGAAGATGATGACGTCATACTCCTCCAAGACCTCTTCGTAATCGCCCGGGCCGAGCCTGTTGTAGAAATCCCAGGCGGGGACCGACAGGACGGTGTGAGCGCCCGTGGACTCCAGGGCTTCCTTCAGCCATTTCCCGTAATTGAAGATGTCGAGGCCCTTGTGGGAATAATAGAAAGGTGTTTCCGCGAAGACCGGGCCCGTGAGCACCGCCCAGTCCCCGACGTAATAGATCTTCGCCATCGCCCGGCCCTCCTTCCCGGCCCGTGACCATCCGTATCGGATGCGGCCGGAAAATTAGGATAGCACCGATGGATGACGGGTCACAAGGTATATTCTCGAGCGGTCCTGGGACCGGATCCCTGGCCGGAAAGGGGTGTGGCCAGGGGCGCCAGAACGGTCGTCAGGATTTTCTGCCTGAGCGGGACTGAAGCCGAAGGCTGTCCTCTTCAGGGGACAGCGGGCGAAAACCAGTTGACTTGCGGCCGGAATTCGGCTATGATTTTGCAGCAATTTACTTCACCACGGAAGTGATACCATAATGATGACTATGCGACTGATGAGATTTGGAGCGAAAAAGAAACCTTCCTACCGGATCGTCGTCATGGATTCCAAAAAAGCGCGTCAGAGCCAGGCCTTGGACACCGTCGGTTCCTACAACCCCCTGAAGGAACCGGCGGAGGTCACGATCGACATCCTGAAAGCGAACCAGTGGCTTTCGAAGGGCGTCCGGCCGTCGAGAACCGTTCAATCTCTCTTGGATAAAGCTTCCGCATCCACGAAACGATCGCAAGAAGCCAAACCTTAAAGGAGGACACGGTGAAAGAACTCGTGGAATTGATCGCCAAAGCACTGGTGGACAACCCGGAACGGGTGGTCGTTTCCCAGCTTGAGGGGGAGCAGACCACGATCCTGGAGCTCAAGGTGGCCCCGGAAGACCTGGGGAAAGTGATCGGAAAACAAGGGCGGACGGCCCGCGCCATCCGGATCATTCTCGGCGCCGCTGGGATGAAGCTCAAAAGGAGATTCAACCTGGAGATCATTGAAAAAGGTTGATCTCGTCAGGATAGGGAAGGTCCTCAGGAGCCAGGGCCGGGAAGGGCACCTCAAAGTCAGGCTCCTCGAGAAGGGGCTTCCCGGGCCGGCCTTATCGAAGGTTTACCTGGGAGGGTCCGGGGGGTTCGATGAATACGAGGTCGAGTCCTTCGAGCTCGACCGCAGCTCGTACTTCCTGAAGCTCAAGGGCATCGATTCGCTGGTCCAGTCAGACGGCCTGGCCGGGCTCGAAATTTTCGTCCCGGAAGAGAGCTTCCGGCCGCTGGAAGCCGGCTTCTTCTATGACTTCCAGGTCATCGGGAGCCGCGTCGTCACGGGCGACGGGACCGAGGTCGGGACCGTCCGGGGGATCCTTTCCGCGGGAGGTCCGGATGTCCTCGTTGTCGCCCGCGGGGAAAAGGAATATTATGTTCCGTTCGCGGAGCCGATCTGCCTGCGCATCGATCCGGAGAAGCGGGAGATCGTCATCGACCCTCCGGACGGCCTTTTGGAGTTGAATGAGATTTGATATAATCACGATCTTCCCTGAAATGTTCGCCGGCGTCTTTTCAGGGGGAATCATCCGGAGGGCCCTGGAGAAAGGCCTGATGGAGATCGCGGTCCACGACCTGAGGGACTACACGAAGGACAGGCACCGGCAGGTCGACGACCGTCCCTACGGAGGACTGGAAGGAATGGTCTTGAAGCCCGAACCGATCTTCGCGGCCGTGGAGGCCGCCCGCCGGGACGAGGATTCCCGTGTCTACCTGCTTTCTCCGCAGGGCGCCCGGTTCAGCTCGGCCATGGCCCAGGAGATGGCCTCCCACAGGCAGGTCATCCTCATCTGCGGCCGATACGAGGGCGTGGACGAGCGCGTCGCCGGGCACCTGGCCGACGGCGAGATCTCCATTGGCGACTACGTCCTCGCCGGCGGCGAGCCGGCCGCGGTCGTCGTCGTGGACGCGGCCTCGCGGTTCGTCGGCGGCGTCGTGGGCAAGGAGGATTCCGTCCGGCACGACTCTTTTGCTGAGGGGATCCTGGACTTCCCCCACTACACGCGGCCGCGGGAATTCCGGGGCCTGCGCGTCCCCTCGGTCCTCTTCTCCGGCGACCACAAGAAGATCGGGCGCTGGCGGCGGAAAAAGGCCCTGGCGAAAACTCTTGAACGACGACCGGATCTCTTGAACGATAAGGAGCTCGCCCCGGAAGACAGGCGTCTCCTGGAGGAAATTCGGAACGAAAGGAAGGATCCATGAACGTGGTTGACTCGATCGAGGATAAATACCTGAAAAAGGACGTCGAGCCCTTCTCCGTGGGCGACACCGTCAAGGTCCATGTCGTCATCAAGGAAGGCGACAAGGAACGCATCCAGATCTTCCGCGGCGACGTCATCGCCCGGCGCGGGACCGGGATCAAGGCCTCGTTCACGGTCCGGAAGGTCTCGTTCGGCGTCGGCGTCGAGAGGGTCTTCCCGCTCCATTCCAAGATGGTCCGGAAGATCGAGGTCGTCCGGAAGGGCGACGTCAAGAGGGCCAAGCTCTACTACCTCCGCAACCTCAAGGGCAAGGCCGCCCGCCTCAAGGAACAGCAACAGCAACAGCCGCAGTCCTGACCAGGGGGCGCCGTGGCCGGCTTCAAGATCGAGAAGGACCTCCTGCGCAAGGGCTGCCGGGCCGTCGCCGGCCTCGACGAGGTCGGTCGGGGGGCCCTGTTCGGCCCCGTCGTGGCCGCGGCCGTCGTCCTCCCCTCTGAATGGTGCCTGCGCCGTCCCCCCGCCTGGGCCCGGCAAATTAACGACTCCAAGCTCCTTCCGCCGACTAAAAGGATGGAGCTGGGGGCCCTGCTCCTCTGCGAGGCGGAGGCCCTGGGGATCGGGATGGCCTCCAGCGCCGAGATCGATGAAAGGAACATCTACTGGGCGTCGCAGATGGCCATGAAGCGTGCGGTCGAGAATCTCACCGGGCCCGTCGATTTCCTCCTGGTTGACGGATTCGCGCTGAAAGATGTACATTATCAGCAGATGGGCATCCCGCAGGGGGACAGGAAGTGCATGTCCATCGCCGCGGCCTCCATCGTGGCCAAAGTCTTCCGCGACGGCCTGATGGACGCGTTCGACGCCGTCTACGGCGGCTACGGTCTGGCCAGGAACAAGGGCTACGGCACCGAGGAGCATTTCCGGTGCCTGAAGGCCAGGGGCCCGACCGGCCTCCACCGGATGTCCTTTAAGTTGGGACGAAGGGTTGGATAGCCCATGAGCGCCCGGATCGACCGGATCAAAACCATCGAGCTGGCGGAGCGATTCGTCAAGGCCGGCAAGGTCAAGGAAGCCATCGCCGAGTACGAGCGGCTCGTCGGTACCGACCCCCAGGACGTCGGTACCCTGAACATCATCGGCGACCTCTACATGGGCCTCAGCCAGAGCGACAAGGCTGTCCGGTCCTTCACGAAGGTCGCCGAGGAATACGAGAAGAGGGGCCTGTACTCGCAGGCCCTGGCCATCTGCAAGAAGATCGCCAAGATCGAACCCGCCAACTCCGACATCTCCCTGAAGCTCGGGGATCTCTACAGCCACCAGGGCTTCCAGTCCGATGCGAAGAACGAATACCTGAAGATCGCCACCCGGTTCGTCCAGGACAAGAAATTCCAGGAGGCGATCCACGTCTACGAAAAGGTCTGCCGCCTAGACCGGGAAGACCTCGGCCTGAAGAAAGAGCTCGCCGAGCTCTACCGGCAGCAGGGCTACCTCGACGCGGCCCTGGAGCAGCTCGGGGAGATTGCCGACATCCGGATGGCCCAGGGGAACCTCGAGGCCGCCGAAGAGAACCTGAAGGAAGCCCGGTCCCTCAACCCGTCCGACCAGAAGATCCTCGTCAGCCTCGTTGAGCTCTATAAGCGCTGGGGAAAGCGCCCTCAGGCCATCGAGCTCGTCGAGGAGAGCGTCCGGAAACAGCCCGATAACATCCAGCTCCTGAACCTCCTGGGCAATTTCTATTTCGAGGCCGGGGACATCGCCCGTGCCGAAGAGGTTTTTACGGCCGTCGTCACCGGCCATCCCATGAATGTCAACGCCCGGATCAAGCTCGGCCGGATTCAGATCCTCAAGGACAGGCTCGACCAGGCCTATGAGCTGTTCGAGCCCCTCATCAGCAACCTCATCAAGAAGCACAAGGACGACAAGGCCATCGGCCTCCTCGGGCTGATCCTGGAGAGCCAGAAGCCCCACCTCCCCGCCCTCGAGCGTCTGGCCATGATCTACCGCTCGAACAAGGAGGTCAAGAAGCTCGAGGTCGTCCTTCGGGCGATCGTCGACGAGGTCCGAAAACAGGGAGGGAGCGAGCAGCTGCTGGCCGCCCTGTCCGAGCTCCACCAGCTCCGCCCCGACGACCCGGAGGTCACGCTGGATTACCGGAACCTCCGGAAGGAGAGGGGATTGCCGGACGAGGCCCCGCCGGGGGAATTCTCGGAAGTGACCGGCAAGGACCGCGAGGTCATCCAGGAGACCCTGAGCAAGGCCGACGTCTACATGCAGCAGGGCCTGGTCCGGATCGCGCGCCGGCTCCTGGAGAACCTGACGCTCCGCTACCCTGACGAGCCGCAGATCTTGAAAAAGATCGCCGTCCTCGATGAGATCCGGACCCACATCGGCGAGGACGAGCTCCGTCGCCGCGTCGAGAAAGCCAGCGCCATGGAGTCCCAGGTCAAGGAGAAGCCGCGTCCGGAGGAGAGGGTTGAGGACAGGAGAAAAACGCTCGCCCCGTTCGGAGGCGACATCGCCGAAGGGGACAAGATCAGCACCGCCGATATTTTCGGCGAAACCGACATCATCCCCTTCGTCAGCAATGGGGAAGGCGAGAAAAAGTTCTACGATCTCTCGGGCCAGGTCGCGGAGGAGCTGCGGCTCCTGAGAGTGGCGTTCGCCCAGCAGGTCCAGGGCGAGATGACCCAGGAGGAGCGGGACCTGTCGAACATCGTGGCCGACTTCAAGCGGGACCTCAGGACCAAGCTCAACCCGGAAAACACCCAGGTCCGCTATCAGCTCGGGATCGCCTTCATGGAGCAGGGGCTCTACACCGAGGCCATCGAGGAGTTCTCCCAGGCCTCCAAGGACAAGGATATGGCCCTCGACTGTTTCAGCCTCATCAGCTACTGCCACAAGCAGCGGCGCAGCTTCCAGGACGCCGAAAAGTGGCTGAAAAAAGCCATCGTTCTGGCGAGGGAAGGCACGGACCAGTATTACGCTCTGGAGTTCGACCTGGCCGAGCTGTGCGAACAGAGCTCCGACCGGGCCAAGGCCCTGGAGCTCTTCAAGGAGATCCTGACCTGGAACCCCGGGTACAGGAATATCTCTCTGAAAGTCAGCAGCCTCGAAAACGCCGGCGGCGGCCAATCCGCCTGACAGGGCGTCCGCATTAAGTGTTGTTAAGCTCGGGGGATTCCCTCCGTCCGGGAATACCCCCTCGCTTTTTTTTCTGATGTGCCAGTCCCAAAAAAAAGGGCAGCCCGTCAGGGCTGCCACAGTTACTTTGTGCGGCAATAAGACTATTCGATGATCTTGCCGGAGATGATCAAGATCAATCCCTTGTCGCCGCCGTCGAGCTTCGAGACCCCGACCACGGTCTTGTCCCCGGGCTTGACGTTGAGCGTCGTCCCGATGAGGTCGGTCGTGATGTACTCGACCTTGGCGGAGGTCGCGTTCGGGGGCATTCCGGCGATGCGCACCTGCCTGAGCGTGACCTCCATCTGGATGAAGGAGGTCTTCTCGTCCTTGATGACCTTCGGCCTGATCTGGAGCTCGAAATCGGCATGGTCGCCGAGCCGGACCTCGGAATATGAATTGTCCATGGCCCGGATCAGGGATGTGTCGAGGAGAGAGTAGGACCTGTACTTCAGGAGGTTCCGGAGCTCCCTGATGATGGGGTCGTTGGCCACGGCCTCGGCGCCCTTCTCGGCTTCCGCCGAGCCCAGGATGAGCTGGACCGTGAGCTGGAGGTCGGCCGGCTTGACATCCAGCTGCCTGATCACCTGAAGCGCCTTTTCCACGTTCTCCGGGACGTCGCTGACGACGATCACGTTTTCGTTGGGCATCATCGAGATGTGGCCGTCGCGGCTGAGGTAGGGATAAAGCAACGCCTGGATCCTCGTGGCATTGGCGTACTTCAGGCGGACCAGCTCGTTCTTGAGGGCGGGTTTCGTCGAGGCCTTGGTTTCCTGGGCCGCATCATCGGCGAAGACGGGCGCGGTCACGGCGAACACGAACGCCAGCACGACAAGCAAAAGGATTCCTTTTTTCATTTTTTATCTCCTTTCCAATCGAAATTCTTATTGAAGAACCAGACGACCTGGAGCCCGGTCTCCTGCGAGACCATCTTGACCGAGACGACGTCCGGGCCCGGAACCGGCGAGGTCACCTGCGGGCCGAACGCCGTGTCCTTGACGAACAGGGCCGTCACGGCCAAGATGATGACGGCGGCCAGGCCGGAAGCCAAAACCCAGCGCGGACGGAGCCCGAGGACCGCTGTCCTTTTCCTCCCTTTCTCCGCCGTGATCCGGGCCATCAGGGACTTCCATTCGGGCTCGCTCCAATCGCCGGGTTTTTCCTCCCGGGCCGAGGCCTTGGCCCGGCCAAGGGCGCTCCGGTATTCCTCGAGCTCCTTCCGGCAGGATGGGCAGATGCCGAGGTGGGCCCTGACGTTCCGCTCTTTTCGCGGAGAAAGGTCCCCTCCGGCAAGAAGCGGGATGGCCTTTTTCGCTTTGAGGCACTTCATTGTCCCTCCTCCAGGTGAGGATACTTGTCCCGGATCGCGTCCCTGATCTTGCGGCGGGCCGAGGAGAGGTTCACGCGGACCGAGATGCTCGAGCAGGCGAGGGCCCTGGCCGTTTCTTTGATATCCAGCTCTTCGATGTCCCTCAGGATGAAGACCTCCCTCTCCCTGGGGCCCAAAACGGACAGGCACCTGTCGAGGTCGGACCGGAATTCCCCGGCCCGGCGGCCGGATTCTGGGTCGGGGCTCCGTGGCGATTCCCGGCCGGCCTGAGCGAGAGCGGCCGCTTCCCGCCCCTTCGTCCGGGCCCGGTCGCGGGCCGCGTTGGCGGCGATCTTGAACAGCCAGTTCCGGAAGCTCCGCGACGTGTCGTAACGGCCGAGATACTTGAAGGCCCGGAGGAAAGCCTCCTGGGCGATCTCCTTGGCATCCTCCCTGTCGCGGGTCAGCCCGTAGGCGAGGGCCAGCAGGGCCTGCCGGTAGGGCGTGACCAGCGGCTCGAAAGCCTCGGTGCGGCCGGAGAGAACCATCGCGACGAGCTCCTTCTCCGTTTCATTCATCCGCATATGTCTACCGCCGCCCGCCCGAAAATGTTAATCCATCGGGTTCGGATCTTTATTCCCGAACTTTTTACGGCCCGGACCAGACCCTAACTTCAATATTGCATATAAGATAGGGACATGGAATATCCAAGTTCGACCCGGCCGAAATAACGCATTGCCTCTTGTCTCAGCCCGGTTTGTCAGAAAAGGCGTTAGCAGGGATGTTCTCGTGAGAGTGCTCTAGCCCCCCCCGTTCAGACGGCGCTCCTGATGAGGGGCCGGGTCAAACACGTCGGGCCGCCCGCGCCCTTGGCTGAGATCTCGCGGCCTTCGTAGGCCCGGACTTCGATCCCTGCCTTGGCCAAGGCCGCTTCGGTCCGGGGGTTGCCGGTGAGGGCGACGCACTTTCCAGGCGCCAAGGCGAGAACGTTGCAGGCCATGCCCGGGTATTCCGACTCCGGGACCTCGATGAGCTCGAGGCCCCGGTCGAGCAGCCCCCGCCTGAACGGAACCGGCAAGAGCCTCGAATAGACCAGGAGCTTCCCATGGTCAACGGGGCTCAGCAGCGACATCAGATGGAGGACATCGCCGGGCCCGTCCCAGTGGGGAAGAGGGACCTCGATCACCTCCGGGACGAAGCTCGCGGTCATCTCCCTCAGCTGCCGGATCCCCTCGGCGTTGGTCCGATAGCCGTGGCCGACGGCCAGCGTCCGATCGTCGAGCCAGACGACGTCGCCGCCTTCGACGGTCCCAGGATCGTGGACCTTCCCGAGGACCGGCCATCCCATGACCTTGGCGAATCCCTCGATCGCTTCCGGCTCTCCCCTCCGGGCTTCCTTTCCCATCCGGCAGAGGATGATCCCCTGTTTCGTCACGATGGCCGCGTCCCGGACGTAGATCGAGTCGAGCCCTGTCCGGGCGTCCTCGGGCAGGAAATGGACCTCGGGGACGGTCCGGCGGAGAATTCCCAGGAACCGGTCGTATTCATCGACGGCCCGGGCGAAATCCGGCTCGTCGGCGTAGCGAAGGGACCTCCACTGGTCCCGGACATTGTCCTGGCCTACCCAGGCCCGCCGGGGGTGTTTGAGCAGGAGGGCCCGAAGGGGATCGATTTCCGACTGGGTGTTGATCATCATGGGTCACTTGAACGATTTTTGCGACTTCCAGATGTCGGCCGGCGATACGCGCAGGCCCCGGCAAACGAAGATCGGCATGTTGTTCTCGTAGGGCATGCAGTAACGGCAGGTGTGGACGGCCACCCGGGTGACTTCATCGCAACTTTTCCTGTGGTCCTCCTCCCGGCCCCCGAGGACGATCGCCGCCCGGAAGCCCTCTTTCGGATATCCCCAAAACCAGTAACTGTTGTGGGTCGAGAGGACGCGCGGAAGGGCATATTTCCCGGAGTAGTATTCCAGGGACGCCGCTTCACCATAATTGCCTGCGAAAACGACGGCCGAGGCCCGCTCGGTTTCGGGTAGGGAAAGATAAACGGCCGAGACATCCTTGGCCAGCGCCTCCCAACCGAACATGTCGGCGTAGAACTGGGGCAGCTCGGAGAGCTTTTTCCTCTCCGCGGTCGCGGGCTTGACCCCGAGAGCCGCGGAATACTTGATGAACGCTTCGACCGGGAGGACCGGGACGGCGAAAGGCAGAATCAGGAGAGAGGATATGACACTCAGCGCGGCGACGGCCGGCGCCGCCCACCCCCTTTTCCCCCGTCCGGCCCAGCGCTCGACGGCGACGCCCCCGGCGGCGAACAGCATCATGTATGCGGGGCCGAGATATTCGGACTTGCTGTGGGGATTGGCGAGAAGGATCGCCAGGGCTGCGACATAGATGATGCCGAGGACACGGTATCGGCGCCCCTCACGGTTAAAGAGCAGGAAAAAAAGGCCGGGCACCCCAAGGAGCATATTAAAGGGATTCATCTCCTCGACCTGGCCGGCCAGGAAATCGAGGCGCGTCAGTCCCGAATATTTTCCGGCGGTCGCGTTGCGGATAAATTCGATGTGGGCGAAATCATGGGTGATGTTCCAGATGATGAACGGACTGAAGACGAGCAGCGCGATGCCGGCGGCCGCGTAGGGCCAAGGCGTTCGCAGGTGCCTCCTCAGGTCCGTCAGCAGAAGACCCGCGGCCAGCCCGGCTCCGAACCAGAGAAAATCGAGCTTGTTCAGGAGCCCCAGGCCCATGACAATCCCGAGGAGGATCCAGAGACCCGGCCGGCTCTTCTCCACGATGAGGACCACGAGGTAGACGGCCAGGGCCCACAGCAGGTGGGCGAAGGCGTTCATCTGGAAGATATTCGTATGCCCGGCGATGAGCGGGGTCAGGCTTACGGCCACGCATGTCAGCATGACGGCCGTCCGCCGGCCGCCGAGGTTCCGGGCGATGAGGCCGGCCAGGAGGACTGTCAGCGCGTGGGCCAGGGCCGGCAGGACCCGGATACCGAACTGCGAAACGCCGAAGACGGCGCGGCTTGCGGCGAGCAGGAACATCGCGAGCGGAGGCTGGTCCACGTACCCCGCCGCCAGGCGCTTGCTGCACGCGATATAGTAATATTCGTCGCGGAAGATGCCGTAGCCGCCGAAGGCGTTGACGAGGAGATGGAAGGCCAGGGCGCCAACGGACAGCCCGATGAGGACGGCCCAATCGCCCCGCGCGGGACCGCTCGCTCCGGCCTGGGACATGAGCTCGTTCTCCCTCGAAATCCGGTTGCCCCACATTATTCCCTCGGGGCTCCCGACTGTCAATCCCGTCCTCGGCTTTGGGCAAATTGACCGGCGGCGGCGCCTTGTGGTATAAGCCTCTTAGGTATCCGGAAATAGTCTTTCATGAAGACGACGACCGCCTCCGCACCCAGAGCGCCGCGCGCCCCCGCTCCATTTCCCGATCGGCTTCCGGCCCTGCGGCGCCCTCGCCTTTCTTCCCGGAACGGACGTCATAAATCTCAACGACAAGGATGGTGAGCATGGACGAAACGAAAAAGGTCCCGACCGAAGAGAAAACTTTTTCCCGCAGGACGTTCTTGGGCGCCTCCGCCGCCGCGGCGGCCGGCGTGATGGTCGTGCCGCGACACGTCATCGGCGCCACTCAGAAAAAGAAGGCGCCGAGCGACACGCTGAACCTCGCTTGTGTCGGCGTCGGCGGCATGGGCTTTTCCGACACCCGCGGCGTCCGCTCCGAAAACATCGTCGCCCTGTGCGATGTGGACGACGAGATGGTGGCCAAGCTGCTGCGCTCCGACGAGGTCGAACCGAAAGAGAAGGCCATGTACGAGAAGGCGGCGAAATACCATGACTGGCGCCGTCTCCTGGACAAGGAAAAGGGGATCGACGCCCTCACCGTGACCGTGCCCGACCACAACCACGCGATCATCGCCATGGCGGCCATCAAGCTGGGCAAGCACGTCTACGTCCAGAAACCCCTCACCCACACGATCAAGGAAGCCCGGATGCTGGCCAAGGCGGCCAAGGAGGCGAACGTCGTCACCCAGATGGGCAACCAGGGCCACTCCAAGGAAGGCGCGCGCCTGATCTGCGAGTGGATCCGGGACGGGGCGATTGGCAACGTCTATGAAGTCCACAACTGGACGAACCGCCCCATCTGGCCCCAGGGGATCGATGCTCCCAAGGAAATCCCGTCCGTTCCCTCGACGCTCGATTGGGACGTCTGGCTCGGGCCGGCCCCGTTCCGGCCTTACCATCCCGCCTACCATCCTTTCGCCTGGCGCGGCTTTTGGGATTTCGGGACCGGGGCCCTCGGCGACATGGGCGCCCACATCCTTGACCAGCCGTTCTGGGCTCTGAATCTCGGCCATCCGACAAGCGTCCAGGCCAGCTCGACGCCGTTCACCAAGGATTGCTACCCGTGGGCCGAGGTCGTCACCTACGAATTTCCCGCCCGGGGTGCCATGGGACCGGTCAAGATGATGTGGTGGGACGGCGGACTGACCCCGCCCCGGCCGCCGGAGCTCGAAGACGGGCGGATGATGGGGGACGAGGGCGGCGGCTGCCTCTTCCGCGGCGACAAGGGTGTCCTGATGTGCAGCGTCTACGGCGAGGACCCGCGCCTTATCCCCGAATCGCGGATGAAGGAATATAAGAGGCCCGAGAAGACCATCCCCCGCTCGCCCGGGATCCGCGAGGAATGGATCGAGGCCATCAAGAAGGGGACGAAGTCGACGACCGATTTTTCGTATTCGGGCCCCCTCACGGAGGTCATGCTCCTGGCCAACGTGGCCGCCCGGCTGAAGGACAAGAACATCAAGCTTCTCTGGGACGGCGCGAAGATGGAGTTCACGAACCTGCCGGAAGCGAATCAATTCCTCTCCTATGACTATCGCCCCGGCTGGAGCCTGTGATTCTAACCTCCTGATCTATCGAGGTGACAGATGAAAAGATCCTATGCTCTTCCGCTCTTCGTCGCGGTCGCCTTCCTGAGCCAGGCGGCGCTGGCCCGGGATCAGTGGCAGATCCACGATCCCAACCGACCCATGGCTCCCGTCATCACGCCGGGCCCGGCCGGGCCGCCCGTCCCGCCGCCCTCGGACGCCCTCGTTCTGTTCGACGGCAGGGACCTCTCCCAATGGTCGGACGCCAAGGGCCTGCCGGCCAAGTGGAAGGTCGAGAATGGCTATGTCGAGGTCGCGCCCAACACCGGCTCGATCCGGACCGTCAAGGGTTTCGGCGACTGCCAGCTCCACGTCGAGTGGATGGCGCCGTCACCGGCCAAGGGCGAGGGCCAGGACCGAGGCAACAGCGGCGTCTTCCTCATGGACCTTTATGAGGTCCAGGTCCTCGACTGCTACAACAACAAGACTTATGCCGACGGCCAGACCGCAGCCATTTATGGCCAGTATCCGCCTCTCGTCAACGCCTGCCGTCCGCCTGGGGAATGGCAGACCTATGATATCGTTTTCCACAGGCCGCGGTTCGACAAGGACGGCAAGGTCCTCGCCCCGGCCCGGATGACCGTCTTCCACAACGGGGTTCTGGTCCACGAAGGCGCCCGGCTGACGGGACCGACGGCCCATAAGGCCCGGCCTCCCTACAAGATGCATGCCGACAAGCTCCCGGTTTCCCTCCAGGATCACGGACACCCCGTCCGGTTCAGGGACATCTGGATCCGGAACCTGGAGTGAATTTCCCGCCCGCCCGCCCGGGATGGGGACGGAGGCTGAGATCGTCCCGGAAAAGGAACGGCCTGTTGAGAGAGGGGAAAAAATGAAAAAACGCTTGGTCCTGACCGTGCTTGTCGCCGGCCTGTGCGCGGGAGCCGCGCTCGCCGGGCCTGTCCAGACCCCGAAAAAACAAAAGACCGCCCTCTTCGTCTGGGGCGGCTGGGAGGGTCACGAGCCAAAACAGTGCGTGGACATTTTTGCCCCCTGGCTCGAATCGCAGGGCTTCAAGGTCGAGGTCTCCAATTCTCTCGATGCCTACCTCGACCTCGAGAAGCTCAAATCGTTGGACCTTATCGTCCAGGCCTTCACGCAGGGCAACATCAAGCCCGAGCAGGAACGCAACCTCGAGGAGGCCGTCAAGAGCGGCGTCGGGCTGGCCGGCTGGCACGGCGGCCTGGCCGACTCCTTCCGTTCCAATGTCGAATACCAGTTCATGGTCGGCGGCCAGTGGGTCGCCCATCCGGGCGGGATCATCGATTACGATGTCGACATCACTAAACCGTCCGACCCGATCGTCCAGGGGCTCCGGAAGCGGTTCCACATAAAATCCGAGCAATATTACATGCTGGTCGACCCGCTCAATGAGGTCCTGGCGACAACGACGTTCTCGGGCCAGTACGCGCCCTGGACCAAGGGGGTGGTCATGCCCGTCGTCTGGAAAAAGCCCTACGGCAAAGGCCGGATATTTTATACGTCGCTTGGCCACTCGGCCTCGGTCTTCGACATTCCCGAGGCCCGGGAGATCGTCAAGCGTGGCCTGCTCTGGGCCGCGCACGTCATCGAATGAGGGCGCGAGATCCTGCGCCCCCAAGTCCGCGAAAGGACGGGAAGGATGAAGAGCGACCTGACAACCGGGGACGTCCAGAAACCCCCGATCCACTCGTTCACCCTCTCGTTCGACCCTCCGGTCGAAGAGGAGTTCATGGATGACTTCCTCGAGAAGTCCTTGGGCCAGGTCCGTCTGACGATCATCGCCGGCGCCCTGTTTTACTCCGGATTCGGGATCCTGGACGCGGTCGTCGCCCCGGCCGCGATGAAGACACTCTGGGCCATCCGTTTCGCCGGCTTCCTTCCGATCAGCGCCCTGCTCTTCCTGCTGACGTACTTCCGCCCGTTCCGGCGGGTCTGGCAGGGGGCCCTCTCCCTGTGGTGCCTGATCGGCGGGCTGGGCATCGTGGGCATGATCGGGGTCGTCCGGGGAGAAGCGCAACACTCCTATTACGCGGGCCTGATCATGGTCTACATCGTCCTTTACACCTGGTCCCGGGTGCGCTTCATCTGGGCCACGCTCACGGGCTGGCTGATCGTCGCGGCCTACGAGATCCTGACCCTCGGTTTCCTCCATTTCCCGGCCCCGGTCATGTGGACCCACAATTTCTTTTTCATCGGGTCGAATTTCCTGGGCATGCTCGCCTGCTACTCGATTGAACGCTACGCCCGGACGGACTTCATGATGGCCCGCCTTCTCCGGGAGGAGCAGGAGAAGGTCCGGTTGGCCAACCAGGAGCTGAACGAGAGGAACGAAGAACTCAAGGGGCTGGCCGAGATCGACGACCTCACCAAGATCCCCAACCGGCGGATGTTCGAGCAGGAATTGAAGCGGGGCTGGCGCCGCATGGTCCGGACCAGCCGCCCGCTGACACTCCTTCTCTGCGACGTCGACAACTTCAAGGCTTACAACGACACTTACGGACACCAGGCCGGGGACGAGTGCCTGGTCAAGATCGCCAGGGCGGTCCAGGGCTCGGCCCGTCGCCCCGGCGACTACTCAGCCCGCTACGGCGGCGAAGAATTCGCGGTCATCCTCCAGGACACGGGGATCGAGGGCGCTCAGCACGTCGCCGAGAGGATCTGCCATACGGTCCGGACGCTGACGATCCCCCATACCGGGTCCACAGTGGCGAAACACGTCACGATCAGCGTAGGGGCCGCCACGATCCAGCCGACCCATGAGCGCGAGCCGGAGGCCCTGGTCCGGAAGGCGGACGAGTGCCTCTACCAGGCCAAGGGGGAGGGACGGGACCGGGTCGTGGTCGCCAAGGCCTGATCCCAACGATCCTCCCGGAGAGCGCCAGCCGGCGGCGATGAGGCCGTCCGAAGACCTTTCACTTCTCCCGGCTGATGGCCGAAATGGCCAGCCAATAGACAACGCCTGAGGACGAGCCGCCCATTTTGGAGGACGGGGCTCCGATCAAGAACAGCTTGGACTCGGAGAGCTCCACGGGTGCCGAGATGACACCCTCGCTCATTCCCGCTCCGAGGGATCCGCCTCGGGCGCTCCAGCCGGCGTCGAAGCGGAGGCGGAGGAGGACTTTGCCGCTTGCCGAAGCCAAGAATTCGGCCCGGACTTCATAATCCGAAGACCGTCCCTCGCCCCGGCTCTCCTCGAAGCGCGTGCCGGCCCCGGGGTGGCTCCGGCCCAGTTCGAGGTCCATGGTTTTGAGCTCGTCGATCTGAATTCTCCTGGTGGTGATCCCGCCATTTCCAAAGACGACCCTGTCGAGAATCGCGGCGGCGACGGCTTCGCCCGAAGCGTTGGCGGCCAGCTCCGTCTGGAAGAAGACGGTCGCGCGCGGAAAATCTCCCGTCACGTCGCCGTGCGCCTGGAATGGGGCGGCGCCACCCTTCCCGTCCAGGAAGACAGCCTCGAAATTCTGTTCCCGGGGGATCCTGAAGACGCGGACGGTCAGCTTGAAGTCCTGGTCGGGCGCGGCGGCGAGCTGCGAGACGAGCCCGAGCACGACCATCCCGGCGATCATGATTCCCGCGAGCGCTTTCCCTGTTCTTTTCATGGCGACTCCTTTTTCGGCCTGTAATCGGCAGTCACCATGAATACAATGCGCCGGGCGAAATATTCCCACGCCGGCCGTTCCTTCGGCTTGCGCCTGGGCAGGAGCTGTGGCATAAGTGTTGCGGGGCGGCTGGAAAAGACATGCCCCAAGCGGAATCCGAAGGCCGGGAAGCCGGAATGAAGATCAAAGTGCTCGGAACGAGAGGTGAGATCAAGGAATCCGCCCCACGCCATTCCCGGCATTCGGGACTCCTCGTCGACGGGCGTCTGCTTTTCGATCTCGGCGAAAAAGAATTTCTGAATTCGAAGCCGTGGGGCGTTTTCATTACGCATCTCCATCCCGACCACGCGTTTTTCGTCAGGAGACCCGCGACGCTCGGCGTCCCGGTCTACGCGCCGGAAACGCGGACCGCCGCCCCCGAGGTCGAAGTCTTCCCCGGTGAAATGTCATTTCGCGGCTACTCGATCCGCGCCATTCCGACCGATCACAGTCTCAAGGTGAAATCCACCGCCTACATCGTGGAGAAAGGGCGCCGACGGCTTCTGTACACGGGAGATTTGTTCTGGATTAATAAGGAGTTTCATCCGCTCCTCGAGGGAATCGACCTTGTCGTGACCGAAGCGAGCTTCCTCAGCAAGGGCGGCATGATCCGGCGCGACCGGGCCAGCGGAATGGCCTACGGACACGCCGGAGTCCCGAACCTGATCGAGCTCTTCGGAAAATTCACTGAAAATATCCTCTTCGTACACTTCGGGGCCTGGTTTTATGGAGATGCCCGGAAATCGAGGCGGATGCTGACCGCGCTCGGGAAGAAAAACGGTGTCGGCGTCCGGGCCGGCTACGACGGTTTTGAACTGGATCTCGACGACTTATGATTCACGTTCCCCCGGCCCTTGAGATAGTCGTCCCATAGGTCCTGACGGACGAAGAGCGACAGGACGACCTCGGGACGCAATCCGTAGAACGCGGATCGGTACCCCCCGTCAAGGCTCTGCCCGACCGCGTCGGCGATCGCCGCCGAGGCGATGACCACGGGGGCGTCCCGGAGGTCCCCGGCCTGCGCGGTGTCCGTCCAGTAGCCGACGTGCTCGAACCGTCTCAGATACCAGGGGAGAGGCCAGGTTTCGTCGGGCGGGGCCACGACCTTGATCAGCAACCGTTCGTGCTCGGGGTGCCCGGCCGCGATCCCTTCAAGGGCCCCGACAAGTTTCATGAAATCCGGGCTCGTCTGGGCGTAGACGTAGGGGTTTGTCGGGTTCGCATAATCCACGAAGTTGGCCCGGCGGTCCTGGTAAGTCAGGTTGAGGACCCCGAGGGCCAGAATGGAAAGGACGGCGACCTTGACGACCGTCGATCTGGCCGACTGCCAAAGCGTTCCGGCCCCGTTCCCGGCGAGGAGGACGACGCCCAGATAGAACGGGAGAAGGTTCCAGGGCGTCTTATAGGGGATGGCGGAGTAAACGGCCGCGGCCATGACCGTGAAGAAGAAGATGAAGCGCACCAGCCGGGGGTGTCCGTCTTTCCCTGCCTTTGAGCCGAAGGCGAAGATGCTGCCGACGACGGCCAGGGCTACGATGAAGGCCTCGCTCCAGACCGGCCCGTGCCCGAACCGCGAATAGAGCAGCGTCCGGATGTAATAGAACCAAGGCTGCGCGTGGACCCCGGGCTCCCCGGCCCGGCCGAAATAGGTCCTGAAGGCGCGGACCGAATCGATCAGGCCCTTCGGGTTCTTCAGGAAGGACGTGAAAAAAAGCCAGGCCGTGATGGAACCCGAAGCCAGGAAAAGCGCGGCGTGAAGGAAGGCCGGGGGCCATAGCCGGGGCCTGGGGCCGGCCGGCTTCGGACGGAGGAGGCGGTCGATCACGGCCGCTCCCGCGAGGGCGCCGAAAAGGATGACGGACGTCTCCTTTGTCGCATACATCATCCCCGCGGCGAAGCCTGCCGCCGCCGCCCACCATCCGGACCGTGTCTGGAGGTATTTCCATCCCGCGGCCATGAGCCCGGCCAGGAAAAAGACGAGGAGCATCTCCTGGACGTAGAACCGGCTGTAATATGTCAGGGCCGGCGAAAGTGCCGCCAGGAGCGCCGCGGAGAAGACCGTCTCCCGGGCGAGCCCGCCGAGAAAAAGCAGGAGAAGGAGAAGGAGCCCGGTCCCGAAGATGGCCGGGACCAGCCGCAGGGTCGTTTCGCTGACGGCGGCCAGCGATTTTCCCGCAAGGGCTCTGGCCACGGGGAGAGTCAGGTAATAGAGCGTGGGCCCATGGTGGTCCTTCGGGTCATAGCGGTACTCGCCCCGCTCGAGGAGGTCGCCGAACTTGACCGCCTGATTGGCCTCGTCGCTGTGCATCGGCCGGACGTCCAGGCGGAGGGTCCGGAGAAGGAGCGCGCCGAGGACGGCGCACGCAAAAAGCCTCCAGAAGGCCCTCTTTGTCATTTGGCGGGAAGGCCGTAGACCTCGACCTCCACGTAATGGTTCATGTCGTTCGAGGTGTTGCCGGCGCTGTAGAGCCGGACATAGCGGGCCCTGGCCCCCTTGGCGTCGACGAGCTTCCCTTCGAACGTCTCGATGTATTCCTTGTCTTTGCCGATGCCGAGGCCCGAGGTGTTGTCGTGGTCGTTGTTGTAGAGCGTCGTCACGCCGCCGATGAAATCCTTGTCGTCCGAGACCTGGACGACGACGTCACGGTAGACGCGGGCCTGGCTGTGATAGTGCCAGATAACGATCGCGGACAGGGCCTGGGACTTCCCGAGATCGATCTGGACCCACTGCAGGCCGGGTCCGAGCTCGACGTAATAGCCGTCCTCGCCCGACTTCTTGCCGTCCGTGACGAACGAGAGCTCGCCGATGACGGGTTCCTTGTCGCTCGCGGTGACGGGCTTGCCGGCCGAAAGCAGGACGGTCCCCAAGGGCACCATGAACGGCCCGCGCGGCTTCCCGGTGATGGGCTCGAGGTTCGGCGTGCGGATGTTCTTCGGCGTCCCCACGAACATGGGCTTGGGCAGCTGGATCTTCAAGACCTCCTTCGCCTGGTCCTGGGCGCCCGTCCCGGCCGTCGGGAGGACGAGGGCCACGCCAAGAAGGGCGATGGAGATCGGCCAAAGCGCTCTTTTCATCTCAGACTCCTTGTCTCAATGGCTGGGCGATGGCATTCGCATTGAATATTTTACACTTTTTCCCCCGGAGAATCACGAGGGCCCAGACTTCGGGGCAGGTCCTGCAGTAGCGTCTGACCTCCTCCGTCTTCATCACCAGGAAGGCGGTGGAGAGGGCGTCGGAGACGGCGGCCGAGGGATGGGAGGCCCAGGCGGCCAGGTGGCCGCGTGCGGCGCGGCCCGTCCGGGGGTCGATGATATGGGCGCCCTTGACCTCGGTCCCTGAGCCACTCAGGGCCCGGTCGGCGAGCCGGACTTCTTCCGGCATACCGGGGCATCCCCAGGCCGAGGCGGTCCCGACCGGCCAGCCCCGCTGCCCGGAGCGGGGCCCGGGCCCGACGCCGAGGGCCGTGCTCGTTCCGCTGTGGACGAGAGCGTTCCCGACGCTCCAGTCGGCGAGGACCTCGCGGACCCTGTCCAGGGCGTACCCCTTTGCGACAGCCCCGAGGTCGAGGTCCAGGGGAAGGGCCTTGTTTCGGGGCCGGCCAGGGAGCCGCTCGAGTTCGAAGCCGCCGGCGACCATCCTCATGCTCATGAGATTGAGCAGATTCGGCGGTGGGGACCCGCCGCCGCGACCGGGGACGGCTTTCGATGTCCGCGCCGCGCCAGGCTGGGCGGAACGGATAGGAACTGCCCCGCTAAGAAGCGGGACTGCCCCGCCAAGAGACGGTGCTGCCCGCGGCGGGACGGATCTGGCGAGAGGCGGGGCTGCCCTGAAATTGATGTCGAATGCCCCGGCCGTTTCGGCCTGGACGCGGGCGGCCGTCGCCAGGCACTCGACGGTCTCGACCCCAACCATCATCCTCTCGCCGGGCCGCAGGCGGCTCACCCGGCTGATCTCGCTCGAGGGGTCGAAGCGGCTGAACAAGCGCTCGATCCGGTCGATCTCGTCGAAGGCCGCCCGGGCCGCCTGGCGGGCGTATCCCTTATCCTTGCCGGCGATAAAAATCTCGAAAATCGTGGTCATCGCCTCATGGGCGAAGCGATGAACGGAGAGATTACGGCCGCGCCGCATAGTCGCAGTATGTCGAATTTTCGGGCTTTTATCAATTGGGAAAAGGGAAGGGGTCGCGCGGCGCTTCGGGACGCGACTTTGAAACGTTAATTCATCGAGAGATAGACCTCTTTCCGGTGCCCGATTCTGATGATGATGATCACCAAGGCGTCCTCTTCCTTCTTGAAAATGATCCGATAGCTGCCGACTCTCAGGCGATAAAGGGCTTCGTCGGTGCCAACGATCCGCCGGATGTTGTTTTTCAGTGCCTCTGGGTTTTTTGCCAGCATGAGGAGCTTGGCCTTGATGATTTTCTGATGAGGCCTGTCGATCCGGCTGAGATCATCCAGGGCTTTCCCGAGAAAGCGGAGCTTGAACAAGCCTAAATCCCCAGCTTCTTCCAAACGTCCTCGGCATCGAGGAGGCGGTCCTGGCCTTTCTCGAGGTTGGCGAGCCTTTTTTTTGCTAGGTTCAGGTCCAGCAGGTCGAAATAGACTTCGAGGGCTTTTTCGATGATGGCGCTCTTCTTTTCCTTGAGCTCCGAGGCCACGCTCTCGAGTTCTTTCGAAACGTCCTGGTCCAAAGTTATATTGTGTCTTACTTGCATGCTCATTCTCCTTGATTAGCACATATTATACACAATATATGTGTATAATCAAGGAGTTTCAGACGTCGTCAGACCTCTGCGAATGGGTCCTTCTATGGGAAAGATGATCAAGAGTCTCACAGATATGAAAGTCCCTTTTGGGAAATCGATAGCGGCCCTTCGCCAGTTACGGGGAAGAAAAAATATTGATAAACAATAAATATTTCTTGACAAACAGTATATCCGGCAATATATTGATTATCGATAAATAAATTAAAGGGAGGTTCACATGCCAGGACATGCCACTTTCAAGGTCGCGCCCGTCGTCAAGGCGCTCCGGATCGTGCTTATCACGCTGCTCGTTCTTTATGGTCTGGTGTTCATCAGCTCCACGTTGTTTGTGATTCTTGCATTTCCTTCTTTTATGCGTCACACTTCTGAAGCCGGTTTTTGGGCCGAAATCCGTGTTTTCTTGGATAAAGTCCTGACCGGGCCGATCTATTTTTTTATCGCCTACTGCGTCTTTAAGCTTATAGTTTTAATCTCTCGCGCCGAACCGTTCAGTTCTGCAAGCCCTCGGTACATCCGAAGAATTGGGTACGCGGTCTTCGGACTGGCTGCTATCAATGCCGTCGTCACCACAATATTCGAGTTAACCTCTCCGGGAGTGCTTGTCTCTGAAGTCATAGTCCGTGTCCTTTATGGCGGCTTAGGTACTTTGCTCCTGGGGTTCGGATTCCTGGTCATCGCCAAGGTCCTTGAGGCCGGCGTCGCGCTCCAGCAGGACCAGGACCTGACCGTCTGAGGTTTGATCATGCCGATTGAAGTCAACCTCGACGTGATAATGGCTAAGCGGAAGATGTCGCTCACGGAGCTTTCGGAGAAGGTGGGCATCACCATGGCCAACCTCTCGATCCTCAAGCAGGGCCACGCCCGGGCCGTCCGGTTTTCGACGCTCGAAAAGATCTGTGACGTCCTGGAATGCCAACCGGGGGATCTCTTGGGATTCAAAAAAGCCGGATAACTTCCTGCTCAGGCTTCCGGCCGCGGCCTGAAGAGCTCGAGGTCGGCGAAGACGATGGCCGCGACGAGCGAAACCAACGCGCTCCAGCGGTGCCACCCGAAGAGAATGACCTGGCCCTCGTAGGGAAACCAGGGCAGCATCGGCAGGAGGGCCGAGGCGGCCAGCGAGAAGCCCGCCAAGAGGAAGACCCAGAAGAACACCTTGGCCCAGTCTTGGGCGCCCCACGGGATTTCGAATTTCCTGACGGCGTCAAGGTCCCCGGGAAGCGAGAGCGGCCCGGGATTGAACGTGAACCGGCGAGCCCGCAGGAACGCAAGCAAGGTCAGGCAGACGGCGAAAAGCGCCCCCGCCAAGACGTGGAGAACCAGCGGATATCCGTATAGCCCGCGCCTGATGAATATCGCGAAGAAAAACCCGCTGGCCGCGAGGTAAAGGAAGCTCGCGTAGAGGCCGATGAGGAGCCATTTCTCGAAGAGGGGGAGCCGCCACAGCCGGAAGCCCCTGAACCAGGCCGGCCAGCCCGCGGGCGCCGGCTTCGACAGGATTTCCGGGGTCCTCTGGCCCAGCCACCGGGTGAAGTCGCGGATGATCGCGGCGTAGAGGATATTCCCCTCCGCCGATGGGTGCTGGATCCTGAAACGGTGGTAGGCCAGCCCGAGCCCTGTGGCCAGGAGAGCGAGGATGGTGATGAGGGCGAACATGGTCATGACCTCTTTTCGATGAGCCCGGCCAGCTTCCCGGCGACGACCAGGAAGAAGACGACCAGCACCGCGCCGGTCGCGAGGATCGTCACGGCGAGGACGATCTTGAAGAAGGGCCTCACGGCGAACGTCAGCCCGAAGACCCGGTGGAACAGGCGGCCGACGCCCATGAACGCCGTGGCGGATCTTGAGGCGACGTTTTCCGTCAGCAGCGGGCCTGTCCCCATGGCGGTCTTAAAGAAGAATTTGGAGTCCGCCGTGTGGCAGTCCGTGCAGCCGTTCCAGCCCAGGGATTGCTGGACGGGGCGGACGTTGTGGGCGAGGGGCCAGGTCACCGGCGCCGCGGCCGCGTCCGAGGCCCCGGAGGCGAGCTTGCCGTCCTCGGTCAGCCGGAAGGTCTGCCCCCCGGAGACATAGATGAAATGAGGGGCCGCGCCTTTCGCCGGCCCCGGAGTTCCCGTGTCCTTCGCGGCAAGGGCTTTGAGGACGAACCCGACCTGCTCCTCGGTCAGCGTTTCTTCTGTCCCGGCCTTGGCCGCCACCGTCCGGACATCGAAGTTTGCGGCCAGCGGCTCGAATTTATTGCCCTGCAGCCACCCTGGTCCGGAAGCAGTGGCCAGCTCTGCCGGGACCCTGGCCGACGCGAGGTTTCCGTCCGTGATCTGGTAAAGCGTTTTTCTGACCACGACGGCCGGCTTCCCCGGCGCGCCGGCGACCGTGCCCAGACCTTCGAGGACGGATTGGATCCTGGGCTCGATCGCGGGGTCCTTGTCCTCGGCGGAGGGGTTGAAATCGGGGATGAGCGGCGATATCACCCCGTCCTTTTTCGTGCCCCAGAAGGGATGCGCCTCATCCCCGCCGCCGGCCTTTTCCGCAGCGACCATGGGAGAAGCGTCGAGCCTGCCGTCGACGTTGACCTCGAAGAGCCATCCGCCCGCGGCCAGAACGGGCACCTCGTTCTCGCCACAGATCGTGGTCACAGCCGCGAGGACCGCGGCGACCCGGTCTTCGCACTTGAGAATATCGCCTGCCGCCGCTTCCACGACGCCGGGCTCGAGGGGAACGATCTCTTTCCCTTCAGTCCGCGCCCAGAAGGCCGGCCAGAGGAGCCTCCTCGGTTCTATCTTTCCCCGCCCGCCCCTGATATAGACGGGCTCGATGATCGCCGGCTGGTCCGTCGACCACTGGGCGACGCCGTAAACCCCGAGCCGGTTGGCCCGCGAGGTCCGGACCCGCGCCCAATCCTTGCCGGGAAGCGGCCCCGAATGACAGACCGTGCAGCTGAGCGTCCTGAAATGGACGAGGGGGATCCCCTTGTGCTTGGGATACGGCGCGCCCAGCCGCCCGGGCACGACGAGCTTTTCTCCCGTCGGGTCTTCGCCCATGTGGCAGCCCCGGCAGGTGAAGGAATCGGCCGTCCGGTTTCCCGTGTCCTGCGATTCGCCTTCGTAGCCCCGGAGGATGCCGTGGCCCAAGTCGTTCCGGTGGCAGTCGGCGCACTTGATCCCCTTGGCCGTGTGGACGTCCGCCGCGGCCGTCGCCCGCGTTTCTTTGACGGGCGAGACCGAGTGGCAGGCCAGGCAATTCCGGTCATCGGGGGGATAGGAGATGTCGAAAAAATAGCGGTGCTTGCCGTCGAAATCGACCGTCTTATACTTGACCGACGGCGCGACGGCCCACTCGTGGTCGTCAAGGTTGGGCCCGTCGTAAATATCCCAGGTCTCCTTGAGGCGCGAGGCCATCCCTCCGACCTCCCCGATCCCGGCCGCGGCCGTGGCCGCCCAGCGAAGATTTTCGCGGAGGATCTGTTTCGCCCATTCACTGTGGTCCTGGCGGCCCGACTTGTTGTGACAGGCGAGGCAGTTGATCTCCGCCTTGCCAGAGACGTTCCAGCGCGAATCCACGCCGGGGAAGACGTCCTCTTCCCCTGGCTCGGCCGGTCCGCCTCCGGGCGTGTGCCGGCCAAAGAGCAGGGTGAAATCCCAGGGGTTGAGCCGCACGGCCTTCGGGTCCCACACGCCCGGCCATTTTCTGTAGGAAAGCGGCAGGACCGTCCCCGTCCGGGCGTCGAGCCAGATCCAGGGCTCACCGGGACGGCCGTTCTTCTCCGACTTCATGGCGTCGAAGTGCCAGCCGCGCTGGATGGTTTTGTAATCGTGGCACGGGCCGCAGGTGAAGCGGGCCGAATACGGCATCGGGTCGATATCGGTCGGAACGATGAGTCCGTTATTCTCGTCCCGGAGCGGGATGAAGTGGGCGGGAGTCGTCCGATTCCCGTCCCATGGTTTGAGTTTCTGATTTTCGGCGGCGGCGGCGGCTGCGCAGAGCCCGAGGACGAGAAGGCCCAGGACCGGGCGGGCGATTCGTCCGAAGGCCCTCATGCCTTGAACTGCTCCGGCCGGAATTCCGTGATCCTCCGGGCCTTGACGGTCTCGTTGGCCTTGAGGACGGCCACGCAAGATTCGTACGCCAGCTCCGCCGGGCAGGTCAGGGGCGTGCCGGACCGGACGGCGCTGAAGAAGTTCTCCAGGTGTGGCTGGTGGGCCGGCTTGGCCAGCTCCACGGGCAGCGGCCAGCGGCCTGCCTCGGCCGTAACCCGGACGTCGACGAAGATGTTCTTCGAGGAGCTCTTCTGGATGGGCGCCGTCTCCGACTGGAGAAGCCCGGCCTTGGCCAAAGAGTCCCATTCCGGGGCGGCCGGCTCCCGCAGGGCCCAGTTCCCCTTTGTGGGGATCTCGGAGAGGACGATCGACCCGTTCTCGCCCATGAAGGTCTCGTAAAAACCGCCGTGCTGGGTCGTCGTCTGGACCTGGTAGAGGGCGCGGGATATGCCCCCAGGCCTTTCGAATTCGTAAACGGCCATGACGTTGTCGTACCACTCCCAGTTCTTGTAAAAGTCCGTGCCGCCGCTGGCCACGACCGACCGGGGGTTCGCCCCGAAGACCCAGCTGAAGAGGTCGATCTGATGCGAGCCCAGGTCGACCATGGGTCCGCCGCCGAATTTCTTGTAGAGGCGCCAGTTCCTGAACTCGGTCATGGAGGTGTAGCCGTACTTCTCGAGAGTGGCCTGGTCGATCACGTACTTCTCCGGCCAGCCGAGGAGGTCGCTCTTGGCCCGGTTCCACTGGGCATAGGCCGCGGTGACCAGCCCGAGGAGCTTGTGCTCCCTGATGAGGCGGTCGATGGCGTGGATGTAGCGCGGGTTGGAGCGGCGTTGGTGGCCGATCTGGAGGAGCTTCCCGGTTTCGCGGGCCGTGAGGACCATCGACCGGGCCTTCTCGAGCGAGTTCGACATCTCCTTTTCGCAGTAGACGTGGAGCCCGGCCCGCAGACAGGCGTTGGCGTGCTCGGCGTGCATCCAGTCGGGCGTCGCCACGATCGCGGCCTGAAGGTCCTTTTCCTTTGCCAAGAGGTCCCGGTAATCCTCGTAGACCCGGACAACGTGCCCGTATTTCTTGAGGTAATTGGCCGTGTACGTCTGGCTGTAGGACCAGATGTCGCTGATGGCCGCGATGCGGATGGACGGGATCCGGAGGATGGACTCGATGAGGACGCGGCCCTGAGCCCCGCAGCCGATGACGGCGATGCGCAGCTCATCCGGGTTTTTCGCGGCAGCGGGCTTGGCCTGGGGCGCCTCGCCGAGGGCCTTTCCGGCCAGGGCCAGGCCGAGGCCGGCCGTGGCCGAGGTCCTGAGGAAATCCCGGCGGCTCAGTCCTTCGTCCGCCGGATTCTTCGTTTTCGTGTTCATCGCGCTGCTCCTGACTCCGTTGAGCCGGGAGAATCATACTATAAAAAGGCTTCGGAGAAAAAGGCCGTTTCGAGGCCCCCCTCGGCCCGTCCCATCATAATTCTGCCGGTCGATCAAACGGCGCGACCAAAAGGAAAAATCTCCGAACGGATCCTGGCCGGCTTTCCTGCTCAAGAAGCCGAGGGGCTCCTTATTTTTTATCCTTTCCAAAATCCTTGTCGAAGGCGACCTTCGACGGCGAGAAATTCATCCAGCGGACAAAGTCCAGGGCGTCGACCGCGCCGAGCTCGCGGTCCATGGCGTTGTCCTCCCACTCGACCGAGAGCGGGCCCTCGTAGCCGCAGGCATTAAGCTCGCGGATGATGGCCTCGAAATCGACGTCGCCGTGGCCGAGGGAGCGGAAGTTCCAGCCGCGCCGGACGTCGCCGAAGGGCAGGAACGAGCCGAGGATCCCGGCCTTGCCGTCGAGAGTGACGGCCACGTCTTTCATGTGGACGTGGTAGATGCGGTCGGCGAATTCGCGGATGAAGAGGTGCGGCTCGACCCCCTGCCAGACGAGGTGGCTCGGGTCGAAGTTGAGGCCCAGGGTCAGGCGGTGCTTGAAGACCTCGAACAGCCGCTGGGTCGTATAGACATCGAACGCGATCTCCGTCGGATGGACCTCGAGGGCGAACTTGACGCCCTGCTTGTCGAACTCGTCGAAGACGGGTGTCCAGAGGTCGTGGATCTTCTTGTAGGCCGCGGCCACCATCTCCTCGGTCGTCGTCGGGAAGGAGTACCAGGCTTTCCAGATCGGCGAGCCCATGAACCCGTTGACGGCATAGCAGCCCATGGCCCGGGCCGCCCGGGCCGAGGCCTTCATCTCCTCGACGGCCCACTTGCGGAGGGCGTCCGGCTTGCCCTTGACGGTGGCCGGGGCGAAGCCGTCGAGCCGCTCGTCATATTCGTCGCCGACGCACTGACCGGCGAGGTGAGCGCCGAGAGCCCAGCACTTGAGGCCGTATTTTTTGAGGATGCGCTTCTTCTCGCGGACGTAAGCGGCGTCGGTCGCGGCTTTGCGGACATCCATATGATCGCCCCAGCAGGCGATCTCCAGACCGTCGTAGCCCCAGATCGAGGCCTTTTTGCAGAGCTCCTCGAACGGCAGGTCCGCCCATTGGCCGGTGAATAGCGTGACGGGTCTTGACATTGTCATTTCCTCCTTCGCTCAGCCGCCGCAGTCTCGATGGCTATTCGAGAGCGGGCAGCGGCGGTCTTTTTTATCTTCCTAGTCGACATTCACCCAGATCGCGCCCTTGGCCGAGCTCTCGACGCACTTCTCGATATAGCGGACGCCGCGGACGCCTTCGTCCACCCCCGGAAAATCGAGGTCGTCGGCCGCGAGCGGCTCCCCGCGCACTTTCTTCGCCAGGGCCGGGATGAAGGTCGAGTAGAGATTGGCGAACGCTTCGAAGTAGCCCTCAGGGTGGCCGGAGGGAATTCGCGACAAGCCCTGGGCCCGGGGCGACATCGGGTCGCGGCCGCGCGAGATCGTGCCCGTCGGCCTGTCGAGGAACGAGACGCGGGCGTTGTTCGGGAACTCCTGGAACCACTCGACCGCGCCCTTGGTGCCGTAAAGGCGGAGGCGCAAGGCGTTGTCGTGGCCGATGGCGATCTGCGAGCTCCAATAGACGCCTTTAGCCCCGCCCTTGTAGTTGACCATGATCGTGGCGTTGTCCTCGAGCGGCCGTCCCGCGCCGAAATGGTCGAGCCGCGCGCACAAAGACTCGATGCGCAGACCGGTCATGTAGGCGGTCATGAATTCGATGTGGCTGCCGATGTCGGCCACGCAGTTGGAAATGCCGGCGACCTTGGGGTCGGTCCGCGAGAGGGCCTGCTTCTGGCCCGTGTCCTCGAGCTTGGTCGCGAGCCATTCCTGGGGATACTCGGCGTTGACGAACCGGATCTCTCCGATCTCCCCCGCGGCGATCATGTCCCGGAGATTCTTGACCATCGGGTAGCCGGAGTAGGCATAGGTCACGCAGAACATCAGACTCTTTTCTTTCGAGAGCCGGGCAAGCTCGGCGGCGTCCTTCGAGCTCGTGGCGAGGGGCTTTTCGCAGACCACGGGGAAGCCGTTTTCGAGGGCGAGCTTCGCGGCGGGGTAGTGGGCGTTGTTCGTCGTGACGACGACGATGAAATCGGGTCGGTCCCGGCGCTTTGCCTCGGCCCGGATCATCTCATCGAACGTCCGGTAGAGGCGCTCTTTCGGCAGGCCCAGGGAGTCCCCGGTGGCAAGGGTATTGTCATAGCTTTGAGAAAAACAGCCGGAGACGATCTCGGCCTTCCCGTCCATGGCGATGGCCTTGCGGTGGACGTCGCCGATGAAGGCGCCCTGGCCGCCGCCGACCATGCCGTAACTAAGCTTCGGGGTCTTCCCTCCCGATGCCTGTCCTTCGATCATGGCTCACCTTCCCGCGGATTTATTTACCACTATTGACCGGCGCCGCGCAATCCCGCAGAAACGCAAAAAGGGACTGTCCCTCTTCTTTTCTATTTCCTCCCCAGCGATTGGCGGATGCGGTCGGCGGCGGCTTTGGCCTCGTCCCTGACGGTCGGATCGTTCTGGAGAGATTCGGCGATCCGCAGCCCCTCCTCGCAGGGGAAGCGGGGAAGGAGGCCGAGGACGAGCTTTTTCTCCTCTGGCCGCGTGATTAGCGCCATGGCCTTCTCGAGGTCGGCAACCGCGCCCTCGGGCTGCCGGTAGGGTTCAAGCCCGATCATGCGGACAAAGGCCCGGAGCGCCAGGACCTTGTGCGTCAGGTTCCCCGACGCGGCCGCGATCCCGAAGACATCGTCCCGGGCCGAGGCGGACGGCCAATCGGCGAGCCCGCGAACTGCCGCGTCGACGACGTTCTTATCGGGGTCGGCCAGCCCCCTCCGCATCAGCGGCAGGGCCGTGTCGTCACCGATCTTCCCCAGGACGCGGAGGAGGTCCGCCTTCCTTTTAGGGTCATTCTCGCCGGCGAGCAGGTTCTCGGCGGCGTCACCCCGGGCCAAGGGCCGCGGGATCGTCAGGGCGACGGAAGCCGCCGTGTCCTGCATCGCCTCTCTTGCCGTCTCGTCATCGATCGTGAACAGAAGGCCCAGGAGGTCCCTCAGGTCAGCGGGAGTCGAGACATTTTTCAAGGCTCCGATGGCCTTGAGCCGGAGCGACGGCGCCGCGGACCCGACCATTCCGATGAGCACCGGCTTCCCGGCCGCGATGCGACGCTCGCCAACGGCTTGGATGAGCTCGGCCTTGACCTTATCGTCGCCTTCTCTCCTGAGCTGGTCGAGGATGGCCGTTTCGACGTCCATTCCCCTCAGCCGCACGAGAATTTCACGGGCGAGGGACTGTTCGCCGCCGACGGCCCGGGCCGCGCGGTTCGCGAGCATCTCCACGACCGAGGCGTTGCCGAGTCTGCCGATCGCCCTCAGGGCTTCCATCCTCACGCTGAGAAGAGGGCTGTCGGCCGCTTTCAGAATGGCGGGAAGGACAGCCTCGGCCGGGTAGCCGGCCAGGACCGCCGTGAGCTGGACCTGGGCGCCCTCCGGAAGCTTGGTCATGAACGGAAGGACCTGCCCGATATCCGAACCGGTGAACGCCATATGGATCATCGTGATCGCGGGCGCGTAAAGGGCGGCGTCCTTTCCGCCCAGCGTTTTGAGGATGAGCTGTTGACCTTCCCCGCCCGCCACGGCCACTTTTCCCCGAAAGGCCGCCTGGCGGTCGACATCCGGCAACCCGGCGGCGAGCAGTTTTTCATAAACGGCCGCGGCCTCGGCCGTCTTTCCGGCCTTCCGCCACGCCCCGGCGCACAGCAGAAGGGCCGAGGCGGCTTCGCCCTTCTGCGGGCCTTTCGCCCGTCCGAGGTAAGAGGTCAGGACACGGGCGGCGTCGGCCGTCCCGATCCTGCCCAAAGCCTTGACCGCGTCGAGCCCTGCGCCGGGGTCATTTCCGTTGACGAGCTTTTCCAGCGCCGGCACCGCCGCCGCGGCCGCGCGTCGTCCAAGCGTCGAGATGATCCCGCGCCGGACGTCGCCCTGCGCCATGCCGAGGGCGGCGAGAAGGGCCCGGTCAGCCTCCTCGCCCGGGATCCTCTCCAGGGCGTAGCGGGCCGGGTCCGTCGTCTCGGGCTTGAGAAGCAGGCCCTCGAGGACGGGGACAGAGGCCGAGCTCCCGATGAGGCTGAGCGAGCGGCAGGCGGCCATCATTCCGCCCGGCGCCGGCCCGGTCTGCAGGAATCCCAGGAGCTTCGCCTCGCAGTCCTTTCTGGCCGCCGGGTCATCCTTGTGAGAAAAGACATAGGCCCGCAACCTGAGCGGCGCGCCGACGCCCTGGTCGAACTTGTAGCTTGCAAGGTCCCTGAGAATGATTTCCAGAGATTCGGACGTTCCGGCAGCCGAAGCCTGAGGCCGCGCCGATGCCGGCCCCGCAGACCCGACGATGATCGTCCCGGCAAGAAGGGCCAGGCCGATCCCCTTGAGCGCCGGCCGCGTCTTTATCCTTTTGTCCATTGCTTTTTTCATTGGCCTCTCCTCACTCGGGCAGCTGCCAGGGCTTCCGGTACGCGTGGCTGAGCAGACGTTCGGCCTCGGGATCGCCGATGATCGTCTCGGTCGCCGGGTCCCACTTGATCTTCCGGCCGACCTCCATGGCGATGACGCCGAGGTGACCGACGCTGGCGGAACGGTGGGCCGTTTCGGCCGGCGCGATCGTCCTCGCCCGGCTCCGGACGCAGTCGAGGAAGTTCTGGTAATGGTCCCGGCTCCTGTAGAGGCGCACCTCCTCGGGCCCGATGATCTCGCGCTTCAAGCTCTCCGGCTCGGTCTCGAACTGGCCGCGGTCGACCCAGATCCAACCATGCTCGCCGATCCATTTCGTCCCGCCCCATATCTCCTCGTATCCGCCGGCGAGGACCATGGGTGTCCCGTCGGCGTACCTGGCGTTCACGTAATAGCGGGTCGGGCTGTTGTAGATGCCCGACGTCGGGAATTCGCCCTTGGCCTCGATCTCGACAGGGCCGGTCTCGTCCCAGCCCATGCCCCAGTGGGCGATGTCGAGGTGATGCCCGATCCAATCCATGTATTGGCCGCCGCCGAAGTCCATGTTCCAGCGCCAGTTCATGTGGACGCGGGCCTTGCAGTAGGGCCACCAGGGGGCGGGGCCGACCCAGAATTCGTAATCGAGGTTCGGAGGCGGGGGGACGAGAGCTTCCTGACCGAAAGTCCCGGCGAAATCGTAGTGCCCGGAGGGGAGCCCGACCTCGATCTTCCTGACCTTGCCGATCCGGCCATTCCGGACGAGCTCGCAGGCCTGGTGGAAGTTCTCGACCGAGCGCTGCCACGAACCCGTTTGCCAGACGCGTGCGTAGCGCCTGGCGGCGTCACATAGGGCCCGGCCTTCGCGAAGGTTATGGGTCAGCGGTTTCTCCCCGTAGACGTCGAAGCCGGCCCGGAGCGCCGAGATGGCCAGGATCGCGTGCCAGTGGTCGGGGACGGCGATCGAGACGGCATCGAGGTCCCTGCGGAGGAAGAGCTCCCGAAAGTCGTGGTAGGTCGCGCAGGCACTGTTCCCGTATTTCTTGTTGACCATGTCCCGGGCCATGGCCAGCGGCTCCTTGTCGAGGTCGCAGACCGCGACCCATTGGACTTCGGGCTTTTCGAGGAAGCTCGACATGTTTCCTGGGCCCATCATGCCGAAGCCGATCCCGGCCATGACGATGCGGTTCGAGGGCGCGACGGCCCCGCCTTTCCCCAGGGCCGCAGCCTTGACGATTGTCGGGAACCCGGCCACCCCGGCCGCGGCGGCGCCGCCCGTGATCGCGGCCGCCCTCAGGAATTGCCTCCGGTTCATTTTTCTGCGTTTTTCGCTCATCCTTCACTCCTCTCGAATAGAAGGGGTCAAATCTGCCTTTTTTATGCAAACGGCGAATAAGGCCTGTTTGATGCCAAGCTCCTTAAGTTCTTCACGGATGCATCCGCCATCCGCCCCCCGCATAGATCAGCTGGCCGGTCAGCCAGCGGGCCTGCCCGGATGCCAGGAAGATGATAACATCGGCGATATCCTCGGGCCTTCCAACCCGGGCCAGAGGCGTTTTGGCGCCGATGGCCGTCTCCTCGTCGGGGCCGAGCCAGCCGGTCTGGACCGGCCCAGGAGCAACGATGTTGACCGTTATCCCGTACTTGCCGAGCTCGGCGGCCGCCGAACGGCTGTAGGACTCGAGGGCGTGTTTCGCCGCGGCGTAGCTGACGGCTCCGAAGTGGGCATGGGCCGCGTCCGTCGAGACGTTGATGATCCGGCCCCAGTTCACGCCGCGCGCGAGGTAGCGCCGGACATATTCCCCCATCATGAGGGCCGAGGCCCGGGCAATGACAGCATAATGGGCATCCATGGTCGCCGCGTCGGCCAGGCGCATGCCGTAGGCCTCGTCCGTGACGAGCGCTGGGTCGAACGTTTCTGGGACCCAGTGGGCGTGGTTGTTGACGAGCACGTCGACCGGGCCGAGCCGCTGCTCGCACTGGTCAAAGAGCGCGGGCACGCTGGCCGGGTCGGCGAGGTCGGCTTCGGAGCATGCGGCCCGGCCGCCGCGGGCCTCGATGGCGCGAACGATCGCTTCGGGCGGCTCCTGGCCGACCGCCTCGTAGAACGCCGGCCCGCCTGTCCCGGCCTTCCGCGCCCGGTCCAATTCCGCCTCGCTCATGCTCGAGGGTCGGCGGAACGAAGTGATAAAAACGGCCGCTCCCTGAGCGGCAAGCGCCCTGGCCGTCGCGGCGCCGATCCCGAGCGGATTGTTGGCGCCCGTGATCAAGGCGACTTTGCCGTGAAGGCCGGGGTCGATCATGTTCGTTTCATTAAACCAGCGGCGTCTTGCCGGGCACGGCGACCGGGTCGACCGGGTTCGGGCCGAACTCGTACTTCGCCGGCGAGAGGTCGAGCTTCGAGGCGTTCATGGCCCAGTCCCAGCTGATGGCGCGCCCCGTGTAGGCGCTCATCCGGCCCATGATGGCGCAGAGCGTGCTCTCGGCGACGCGCTTGCCCTCGTTGAGGGGTTTACCGGCGCGGATGCTGGCGATGAGGTCGGTGTGCTCGACGACGTACGGGTTGGGCTCGTCGGCCTCGAACTTCCAGGGGTTGGCCCCACCGATCTCGCCGTAGCCGAAAGCGTATCCCTTCGTCCCGACGACCTTCTCCTCGACGCGGTCGGCGCAGCCGGGCGTCTGGCGGCACATGCTCATGACCCGGACGCCGTTCGGGTACTCGAACTCGACGGCGAAGTGGTCGAAGATGTTGCCGTACTCGGGGGCCGTCCGGACCTGGCGGCCGCCCATGCCCATGACCTTAACCGGCGTCGCGCCAAAGGCCCAGTTCATGACGTCGATGTTGTGGACGTGCTGCTCGACGATGTGGTCGCCCGAGGTCCAGCTGAAATACAGCCAGTTCCGGCACTGCCACTCCATTTCGGACATCTCCGGCGTCTTCTTGATGACCCAGAGGTCACCCTGATTCCAGTAGCACTGGCCTCCGACGAGCTCGCCGATGGCGCCGTCGTGGATGCGCTTCATGACTTCGAGGTATTTTTTCTGGTGGCGGCGCTGGGTGCCGGCGACGATGGCCAGGCCCTTCGTCGCGGCGAGCTCCGAGCTGGCGATGACAGAGCGGATGCCGACCGGGTCGACCGCGACCGGCTTCTCCATGAAGACGTTCTTGCCGGCCTCGACCGCTGCCTTGAGGTGGACGGGCCGGAAGCCGGGCGGGGCGGCCGTGACGATGTAGTTGATGTCCTTGATGGCGAGGAGCTTCTGGTAGCCGTCGAGGCCGGAGAAGCAGCGCTCGGGCTTGACCTTGAGCGCGGCCGGGACCTTCTCGCGGAGCGTCTTGAGCGAGCCGTCGATGCGGTCCTGGAACGGGTCGAAGAGGGCCAGGATCTCGACCCCTGGCGAGGAGTTGACGGCGTCGACGGCCGCGCCCGTGCCGCGCCCGCCGCAGCCGATGACGCCGATGTGGATGGTGTCCGATCCGGCAGCGTAAAGCCCGAGGTTCCCGGGGATGGCGGCGGCGAGCGACGCCGCGGCCGACGTCATAATGAAATCGCGCCGGGTGATGCCCGGCCCATGGCCGTTGCCATTTCCGTTATTACCGTTTTGGTCCGTTTTGATATTGTCGATCATATCTTCCTTCCCTATTAAAACGAGTCGGCGGCGCGATAGGCCTCGATGACGGCCTTCTCGCCTTCCTTGCCCGGCCTGCTGTTGCCGTGCTCCATGCACAGGACGCCCTGGTAGCCCTTGGCGTGGATGTGCTTGAAGATGTTCTTGAAGTTGAGCTCGCCCGTTCCCGGCTCCTTGCGCCCCGGCGTGTCGCCGAGATGGAAGGCCCCGATCTCTTCCCAGCTGGCGTCGATGTTAGGGATGATGTTTCCCTCGGTGATCTGCTGATGATAGATGTCGTCGACGATCTTGCAGCTCGGGCTGCCCACGGCCCGGCAGATCTGGTAGGCCTGGGCCATCTTGGTCAGGAACAGGCCCGGGTGGTTCTTGGGGTTGAGGGGCTCGATGACGATGACGAGGCCCGCCGGCTCGCACACGCCCGCGCACCACTTGAGGTTCTCGATGACATTGGCCGTCTGGTAGTCCCAATCGAGGCTCTCATCGTAGCGGCCCGGAACGACCAGGGTCCATCGGCCGTTTGTCCGTTTGGCGGTTTCGATGGCCGTTCTGAGCTTCCCGGATATCATGTCCCGGACGGCCTTGTCCTTCGCGACGAACGTCTTCACCGAAAAATCCGCGTAGGCGACGAACGGGCCGAGGGACATTCCGAGCCGGGCCATCTGTTTCGCGATGGCCTCTTGTTCAGGAGCGGGCCGCCCCATGAGTCCGTTGTCGAACATGGCCCGGAAGCCCTGGTCGGCCATGAACTTGAGCTGGTCGGCGGGATTCTTGCCGGCCTGCCCTTCGAACATGCCCAGGGGCGGAGCGTACTTGAGCTTGAACGGCGCCGGGCCTTTATTCTCCGGGCTCGTTTGTCCCTTCAGCCCCGGGGCGGTCATGGACAGGGCCGCCGCTCCCAGGGCGGCGTCCTTGAGGAAATCGCGACGCGACGGGTAGCTTTTACTCATGCGGTCCCTCCTTTCCACATCGGGCGAATTCTATTAAATATTTCGGTGACATACAACTAATTACCGAAATAGCCCCCGCGGAGGAGGGCTTGGCCGACGAGACCTAATTCGGGTTGATTTTAAGTGGTAAATTAGGTAATTAGTTGTGTGTCACCGAATTAGAAATAGGGAGAAACTATGAAAATGGGGATCGTTCTAGGCCTTCTCATCTTTGCGGGGATCGCCGCGGTCGGCCGTGCCGTTGCCGAGACCAAGTCCCTCGAAGTCGTCCCGTTCGTCGATATCCAGAGATACCTCGGGACCTGGCATGAGATCGCGACCATCCCCCAGCGCTTTCAAAAGGGCTGTGTCGGCGTCACGGCCCAATACTCGCTCCGGAAGGACGGGGCGATCGAGGTCGTCAACACCTGCCGGCAGGGGACGCTCGACGGACAAGTCCGGGCGGTTCATGGCAAGGCCTGGGTCGTCGACAAGAAGACCAACGCCAAGCTCAGGGTCCGCTTCTTCTGGCCTTTTTCCGGCGCCTATTGGGTCATCGGGCTCGACGCGGATTATCAATGGGCCATTGTCGGCCACCCGAACCGGAATTATCTCTGGATCCTGAGCCGGACGCCGCGGATGGACGACGCCCTCTACGAAGAGCTCCTCAAGCTGATCGCGGCCAAGGGATACGACCTGGCCATGATCAAGAAAAGCCTCCAGCCAGCAGGAGGATGATGTCCGAGGCCTTCATGAATTCATATTCCTGTGACACATAACTCATTATCGAAATCTCCCCCCAAAGAAGAAACGCCCCCGCCAACGGTTCTTTTCGGCGGCGGGCCCTAGTCGCGCAAGTTGTTGATGATCGCCTTCAGTGTATCGTTCTCGTCCTTCATGATATCGGAGATCGTCTGGATGAACTGCTGCTCCTTCTGCATCGTGTCCTGCAGGGCAAGCTGGTCCATCTGGGTCATGTCCGAGATCGCTTCGGCGAAGGCCAGGGCCATCAAAAGATGGAGCTCTCTTTCCGGCACCCGCTTGAAGCGGGCCCTAAGGTCCTCGGACGAGAATCTGTAGAGCCTGCAATTCCGGCCGCAGCCCGCGAGATATTTCCTGAAAGCTACGGCCGAAGCGCTGATCTTGGCCCTGACCTGCGGTGCCGTGTGAGAGATGAGCGCGGCGTGGACCTCGAGGGCTCTTCTCCTGGTGGTTTCGAAAGCATTCTGGGACTTCGCCGCCTGGACCGTTCCGACGACGAATAACCCGACCATAAGGCCGATCACCAACTTCATTTTCATGCGAACAATATAGCACAAGGGAAACGGACCCGTCACGCGCCGCCGGTCCGGAGAATTCGGTCAAGCCCTTCGGCGGTCGTGACCGGCTTGAGGCAGCGGCCGCCCGTGCAAACGTAGGCGGCGGACGCGCCGTCGACTTCCCGCATGTCCTTTGTGAACGGAGCGAGCTTTTCGATCCTGGACGCGCCCTTTCCCGCGGGCTTGAAAAGGACGACCGCGTTCGGGAGATAAGCCCTATTGACCGACGCTAAAAGCGCCTTTGTCCCGTCGTCATCGGCCCGCCCGACAACCACGATCTCCGTGGCCGGCCCGAAGGCATAGTCCAACCCGCTGAGGAACCCGGTGTGGGCCCTCGGATCCAGCCCGGCTTGGTCCGCGAAGTCGGCGGCCACCCGGCCAGCGGCCTCTTCCATATCCCGGCGTCCGGTCAACCGGGCCAGGCGGAGGAGGTTCATCAGCATGACCGAATTCCCGGAAGGAAGGGCGCCGTCGTAGAACGACTTCATCCGGACGGGAAGCTCGGAACCGGCGGGAACGGCGAAAAATCCGCCGTCCTCCCGGTCCGCGAAGTCGGCCAGGGCGGTCCCTGCGAGCTCGAGGGCGCTTTCAAGATAGCCCGGATCGAATCCAGCCTGGTAAAGCTCGATGAGGCCCCTGATGAAAAAGGCGTAATCGTCGAGGAAAGCCGGGACGCTGGCTTCCCCCTCCATGAAGGCATGGAACAGCCGTCCGCCCGGACCGCGCATCCTTTCGAGGACGAACCGGGCCGCTCCGTCTGCGGTTTTGAGGAATCGGGCTTCGCCGATGGCCCGGGCGGCGCGGGCGAGGGCGCCGATCGCGAGCCCGTTCCAGTCGGCCAGGATCTTCATGTCCTTAAAAGGACGGATCCTTTTTTTCCGGGCCAGAAAGAGCTCGTGGCGGATGGCCTTCAATGGATTCCCGGACCCTCCCGTCCGGTCCAGATGGAGGATGTTCCGTCCGTCCGGGCGCCCCCCCGGTTCTGCGAAATTCCCTTCCGGCCGGACGTTGAAAACATCGATGGCAAGACGGGCCTCCTGATCGTCCAGGGCCTGTCGGACCTCTTCATCCGTCCAGACATAGAACCGCCCCTCTTCGCCTTCCGAATCGGCATCCTCGGCCGAGTAAAATCCTCCCTCCGGCGAGGTCAGGTCCCTGAGGACGTATTGCAGGGTCTCGGCCGCGGTCCCCTTGTATTCCGGCTTCCCCGTCGCCAGGAAGGCCTCCGCGTAGACCTCGGCCAGCAGGGCCTGGTCATAGAGCATTTTCTCAAAATGGGGGACCAGCCAGACGGCGTCCGTCGAGTACCGGTGGAAGCCGAACCCCAAATGATCCCAGATGCCGCCCCGCCTCATGGCCTGAAGAGTCCCTTCGGCCATGGCCAGGGCCGTGGCATTTCCCGTCCGCCTCCGATATCTCAGAAGAAACTCCAGGTGATGGGGGGCGGGAAACTTCGGCGCGCTCCCGAAGCCGCCGCACTTCGCGTCGAAATCCGCCTCAAGATCATGGAACGCCCGGTCAAAAACCTGTGGCGCACGCTCAGGCCGACCGGATGCCTGGCCAGCCGCCCGCGATCGGGCCCCGCGGACCGCCTCGATGATCCCGTCGGCCGAACGAAGGATCTCGTCCCGCCGCGTCCGCCAGGCTTCCCCGATCCGCGGGATAAGCTCCATCAGTCCGGGGCGTCCCCAGCGCCTCTCCTTCGGGAAGTACGTCCCGGCGAAGAAAGGCCGCTGATCCGGGGTTATCACGACCGTCAGCGGCCAGCCGCCCGCGCCCGTCAGGGCCTGGCCGACGCTCATGAAGTAGTCGTCGAGGTCGGGGCGTTCCTCCCGGTCCACCTTGACGCAGACAAACGTCCCGTTGAGGAGCCGGGCGACCTCCTCGTCGGCGAAGGATTCCCTCTCCATGACATGGCACCAGTGGCACGTCGAATAGCCGATGGAGAGGAAGACGGGCTTGTCCTCAAGACGCGCCCTCTCGAAGGCCTCGTCGCCCCACGGATACCAGTCGACGGGGTTGCCCGCGTGCTGGCGCAGGTAGGGGCTTTTCTCCCGGCTCAGGCGGTTCATGAGGGCCTTATTTTTTCTTCCCGAGATACCTGTCGATGAATTCGAAAGTGCGGCGATAGGACTCCATGCGGTGCTCGCGGAGGAGAAACTCGTGCGGCTCGTCCGGGACGATCATCAGCTCGATAGGCACGTCTCCCTTGGCCCTGAGTTTCTGGACGATGTCGGTCGTCTGCTGGAAGGGCACGTTGCGGTCGTCGTCGCCGTGGATGAAAAGGACCGGCGATTTCCAGGTCGCGACGCTGGCGACGGGAGAGGATTCGCGGGCGAGCTTTCGCCGCGGCTCGTCGAAGCGGACCCAGCGCATCTGCGACCAGTCGTGCACCCCCGCCATGTCCACCCCGACCTTGAAGATGTCGGAATTGCGGGCCAGGGACATCGCCGTGAGCAGCCCGCCGTAGGACAGGCCCCAGGCCCCGATCCGTTCGGGGTCGACCTCGGGCCGGCTCTGGAGGTACTTGACACCGGCCAGCACGTCCTGGTATTCGGCGGCCCCTTCCATGCCGCAGTTGGGCGCTTCCCGGAACGCCCGGCCGTAGCCGATGCCGCTCCGGTAGTTGATGGAGATCACCACGTAGCCGTGGTCGGCGAAGTACTGGTTGATTCCGTAGGCCTCCGAATAGAACTCCATGTAGTGCCAGCCGAGGAGCATCTGGCGGACAGGGCCTCCGTGGGTGAAAACGACGCCCGGCCTCTTGTCGCCGGCCTTCGCGCCCCGGGGAAGGAAGAGCTGGCAGGGGATCTCGAGCCCGTCGGCGGCCTTGACGACGACGAGCCCGGGCGTGACGAGCTCCTTCATCGGGAACTCGGCCGGGAGCTCCCGGGGCGCGACGATCTCGATTTTCCCGCCGGCCGCCGGGACCGTCGCGACGGAAGTCGGATGGATGGCCGTGGCATAGAGGAAGGCCGCCCGGTTTCCGGAAGCCAGGGGCACGGGATAGGTTCCGATCTCCGCCCCCCGAGTGAGCTCGGTGGGCTTTCCCCCGGCCGTGGGGACCTTCCAGATGTGGCGGCCGTTGATATCGGCAAAGTTGCTGGAGAAGAACAGGGTCGAGCCGTCGCTCGAGAGCCCCAGCTGCTCCACGAACCCTTCTCCGGGCGTGAGGTCCACGGGGTCGCCGCCGGAGAGGGGCATGGAGAACACGTGGTTCCAGTTCTCCCTCTCGGCCGTGAAGAGGATCCGGCCGTTGGCCGCGAGGTCAAAATTCCGGAAGGTGTAGATCCGGGGCAACTCCTTGGGGGTCCGCCACAGCTCGCGGGCCTGGCCCGTTGCAGCCTCGGCCACCCAGATCGCCAGATCCGAGGGCCCGCGCTCGAAGAATTCGCTCGGGGCCTCGGCGCTGAAGGCGAGGCCGGGTCGGCGGACGAAAGCGATCTTGGTCCCGTCCGCCGACCAGCAAGGGTCACCGTCCCGGTCGACGCTCGGTGCAACCCACGTGATCTTCCGGCTCAAGAGGTCGAAGACGCCGATCAGGCTGTGGTCCTCACGGCTGCTGACGAAGGCGATCCGTCCGCCGTCGGGTGACCAGCGGGGAGAGCCGTTGCGTCCGGCCGCCCTGAAGAGCAGTTCCGGACCGGCAGCCTTGTCCGCGTCCATGTGGGGCTCGAGGGAGACCCGGTAGATCAGGCCGCCCTTGGCCATGAGCGCCGAGCGCCCGTCCGGAGAGAGAACGGGATCGTCGCCGGGGGCGATTTTCCAAGGTTCGCCTCCGTCCGTCCTGACGGCCCAGACGGCCTGTTCCCGCCCGTCGGGGTCGCTGTCGGAATTCGTGACCCAGCCGGCGCTGTTGGGCTGGCCGCCTTTGACGAAGGCCACGGTCCTTCCATCGTCCGTAAGGAAGACGCCGGGGATCTCGAAGACCTCGCCGCCGGCGAAGTTCGTCAGCCGGACCGGCCGGAAATCGGGGGCGGCGGCGGTCCAGACATTCCGCGCTCCCCTGTCGTTAAAGACCCAGGCGATGCGGTCGGCATTCTTCGCCGCAGTCAGCCCCACGGGATATGGAGCGCTCAGGGCCTGCTCGAGAGTGAAAGTCCTTTCGGCGGAGGCCGCGCCGGGGATCCAGGAAAACAAGATCGCGACAAGTGCGGCGAGTGGAACCATGGATCGCATCGCTTTCATTTCCACCTCCATTGGTGAGGACATCGAGTCTTCAAAGATACCTTTTTTTCGTGATCGGAACAAGCGGGGTACAAGCGGAATACAAGTGGTGTCCAGCCAAACTATCTCATTGATAAATAATAAAATAATTGTTTAAATCCGTACTCCCGGCCCCAAAAACGTGAACCTGACATTCCCGTCCCTTTACTTCACGCCGCGCCGGACGTATAAAAATGCCGATAGATCATGCCGAATCGTTTTGGGAGGCCTGAAATGCTCCGTATCCGCTCGGTCCGCCCTTGTTTGCTTTTTCTTGCCGCCTCGGTCCTCTTCCTCGCCGCTTGCGCGAAGCCGAAATATGCCGAGGGGCTGTATGCCGAGGTCATGACCAACAAGGGGCTCATTGTCCTCCAACTCGAATTCGAGAAAACCCCCATGACGGTCGCGAATTACGTCGGGCTGGCCGAGGGCACGATCGACAACGCGGCCTTTCCGCCCGGACGACCCTATTTCGACGGGACGAAATGGCACCGCGTCGTCGCAGGACACGTCATCCAGTGCGGGATCCCGAAGAGCGATAAGACCGGCGCCGACGGCGGCCCCGGCTACGAGTTCCCGAACGAGATCGTCCTGCCCGACCTCAACCACGGCCGCGCGGGGATGGTCAACATGGCTAACGGCGGCCCCCACACGAACGGCAGCCAATGGTGCATCACCCTCGGCGACCGCTCCTATCTCGACGGCGATTATACGGTGTTCGGCCACGCCGTCGAGGGGATGGACGTGGTTTTCAAGATCGCCCAGGGGGATGAAGTTCAGAACGTCAAGATCGTCCGGGTGGGCAGGGCGGCTAAAGCTTTCCGCCCGACGCCGGCGTCGTTCCGGGCGATGGTCGAAGCGGCCAAGGTCAGCCTGGCTGACGCCGAGGCAAGAAAGAAGGCCGAAGAGGGTGCCGCGGTTCAAAAGAATTGGCCGAACGCGATCGCCCTCGAAAACGGGCTGAGATACATCGTTCTACGGGAGGGTCACGGTCAGCCGCCCGTCAACGGCCAAAAGTTGACCGTCGCTTATTCAGGCAAGTGTCTCCTCAGCGGCAAAGCATTCGTCAGCACGGCAGAGGAGGGCAAGCCATACTGGGGCGAGAAACCCGAACCCTTCGCTTATGCGATCGGCAAGACAACGATCAACCCCGGAGTGGACGCGATCGTCACCCAAATGAAGAAGGGAGAGAAGCGGCTCGTGATCGTCCCGGCCGCGCTGGGTTACAGGACGGGCGGCTTCTACGCCAGGCAGCGGCCGAACGAAAAGCGCTTCGTCATCTCCCCGAACACGCTTCTCGTCTACGAGGTCGAGCTTATCGACATCGCAAAATGATCAGCCGGACTCAGCCCGGAAAGCCGGCTATTTCCCCGCCGGCACCAGGACGACCTTCTCCAGGTTCATGGCGTGGTTGTCGATGATCGATCTGATCTTGACCCGGAGCGCGTGCGGCCCAGCCTTGAGCGTGACCTTGCCCACGCTGAAGGTCTTGGGGAAATAGCCGCTCGGCGAGGGCTCTGTCAGGGCCGGGATGATCTGCCCGTCGACCTCGACGTCGTAGGCGGCCTTTCCGCCCGCGACGCTCGCGTAGGAGATCCGGACCTCGTACGTGCCTGGGCCGGGCGTCTCAAACGTCCACTCCGGATAATCGCCGGCGCTCTGCCAGTTGGTGAGCATGGTCGTCCGGTAGAAATAATCGAGGAAGGCGCGCTGGCCCATCTCGGCCTTGATCTCGGCCAGGTAGACGGGGAGATCGACGCGGCCGTCCCTTCCCGGTTCGATCTTATAAGGGTCGACCACGGGCGCGCCCTGGAGCTCAACGACGACGACCGTCGCGTCGGGGTCGCGCGTCCGTTCGGGAAGGGTGACGACGACGTCCTTCCCGACGCGCCGGAAAGTGAGGGGCCTGCCGGGGCCCGTGAGGAGGTAGGCTTTTTTCACGTCCGTCCGGAGCCCGGGCAGCCGGATCTTTCCGTCCTGCGGCCAGCCCATGACGTGGAGGCAGAGCGTCGTGCCCTTGACCGTGCACCGGCCGAAGAAGGGGAGGCGCTCGAAGACGCTCGCCGTCGTGCCGTAGATGGCCTCACCGTTCGTCTTCAGCCACTCGCCCATCCGATGCAGCCGCGCCTGGAACTCGGCCGGGATCTTCCCGTCGGGCTGGGGGCCGATATTGAGGAGCAGGTTTCCGCCCTTGCTCACGATCTCGATGAGCTGACGGATGAGCTGGCTCGCGCTGTGGAACTCGGTCTCATAGCGGTTGTAGCCCCAGCCGTTCCAGTTCATCGTGTAACAGGCCTCCCAGAGGCGCGGCGTCCCGTCGGGATTGCGGATCCCGGTCGCCGGGACGTAGTTCTCGGGCGTGCCGAAGTCGCCGCGGCCGGGGAGACGGTCGTTGATGAGGAGGGAGGGTTTCAGGCCGAGAAGGGTCTTTTCGATCTCGGCTGCGCGCTGTTCCTCCGCCGTATGTTCCCACTGCCCGTCGAACCAGAGGACGGCCGGGTCGTAGCGCGTCACGAGCTCCCTGACCTGGTTGATCGCGTAATCCATGTAGCGGTTGAAGTCGGCGCCTTTGGTCGTGCGGTCCTTCTCCCATTCGCGGCGCGGCAGGTAGTCGGGGTGGTGCCAGTCCATGATGGAGTAGTAGAAGCCGAGAGGGATGCCCGCCGTCTTGCAGGCCGCCGAGAGCATGCCCAGGATGTCCTTACCGTACTTGGCGTGGGCGATATCGTAGTCGGTATAGCGGCTGTCGAACATGCAGAACCCGTCATGGTGCTTCGAGGTGATGATGATGTAGCGGACGCCGGCCTCTTTGGCCAGGGCGGCCCATTCGGCGGGGTTGAAGTCGACGGGGTTGAAGTTGTCGGCATAATACTGGTATTCGGCGAGCGGGATCTGGAGGATCTGGCGGGCCCACTCTTCGCGCCCGATCATCGAATAGACGCCCCAGTGGATGAAGAGTCCGAACTTGGCGTCCCGGAACCAGTGGGTCTTATCTGAGGCCGGGGGCGCGGATGGCGAGGCCGCAGAGGCCTGCGGCGGCTGGACCTGCCCCGGGGCAGACGCCGCGGATCCTGTGGTCGCTGCAACTGCCAGGATGCCGAGGATGAACAAAGCCGTCAGGGCGGTGGATTTCCTTTTCTTCATGGTCCCTCCTCCTCAAGGTGTGGGTTGGGCTAAGATTATACGCGAGGAGAGTGTCTGTCAACTGCCGGCGGAGCGGGTCCGGCCGTCTGGAGATCGCTGGCTATCTTGAGTGATTCATTAATTTATGATATATTATTAATTAGTAATAATTCTTATTTATAGAGACCCCCCGGATGAAACAGACTTCCGCTGAGCTCAAGACGATGATGGACCATTTCAAGGACGTCATCAGGAATTCCGGCGTCAAGGTGACCCATCAGCGGATCGAGATCTTCCGAGAGCTGGCCCGGACCGGGGAACACCCCAGCATCGAAACGGTCTACGGCCGCGTCCGCCGGAGGATGCCCACCGTATCCCTGGATACCGTCTATCGGGCCCTGGGCTTGTTCAAGAGGCTCGGCCTTGTTTCGACACTGAGGCCTCTCCACGACCGCATCCGCTTCGACGCGAACATGACATCCCACCACCATTTCATCTGCACCCGGTGCGGGATCATCCGGGATTTTTATGACCAGGCCCTCGATCGCCTGGATATTCCGGCGTCCGCATCCAGGCTGGGGCGCGTGGAATCCGCGCACGTCGAGCTCCGGGGGCGGTGCGCGCGCTGTTCAGGCGGCAAAACGGAGAACGGAACGGATGGGACATGATCCCATCAGATAGAACACAATCCATCAAGGAGGGATTGATATGACGGACAACAAAAAAACCCTGACGACCGGTTTCGGAATGCCGGTCGACAACGACCTGAACTCGATGACGGCCGGGGCGAAAGGGCCGGTCCTCGTTCAGGACGTCCACTTCCTCGACAAGCTCGCCCACTTCGACCGCGAGCGGATCCCGGAGCGCGTGGTCCATGCGAAAGGAGCCGGCGCGCACGGCTATTTCGAGGTGACCCGCGACGTTTCCGAACATACGCGCGCCAAGTTCCTTTCCAAAGTCGGAAACAAGACCGAGGTATTCGTCCGGTTCTCTACCGTCGGCGGCGAGAGGGGCTCGGCGGACTCCGAGCGCGACCCGCGCGGGTTCGCGGTGAAGTTCTACACCGAAGAAGGCAACTACGACATGGTGGGCAATAACACCCCCGTCTTTTTCATCCGCGACCCGTTGAAGTTCCCGGATTTCATCCACACCCAGAAGCGCAACCCTGCGACCAACCTCAAGGACCCGGACATGTTCTGGGATTTCCTCTCCCTGATACCGGAATCCATCCACCAGGTCACGATCCTCTTCTCGGACCGCGGCACGCCGGCGAGCTACCGCAAAATGAACGGTTTCAGCAGCCATACCTACATGTGGTACAACACGAAGGGCGAATACTGCTGGGTCAAGTATCATTTTAAAACCGCCCAGGGGATCCAGAACTTCACGCGCGAGGAAGCAGAACGGCTGCGCGGCGCCGACCCCGACGTCGCCACCCGGGACCTTCATGCGGCGATCGCCCGCGGCGAATATCCGGCCTGGCGCCTCGAGATGCAGATCATGACGCCGGCGCAGGCCAGGGATTACCGTTTCGACCCCTTCGACGTCACCAAGGTCTGGCCGCACGCGGACTTCCCGCCGGTCGAGATCGGTCGCATGATCCTCGACCGCAACCCCGAAAACTATTTTGCCGAGGTCGAGCAGGCCGCCTTCTCGCCCGGAAATTTCGTCCCGGGCATCGGCCCGTCGCCGGACAAGATGCTCCAGGGCCGCCTGTTCAGTTATCACGACACGCACCTCCATCGGCTCGGCCCCAATTATCACCTGCTTCCCGTGAACGCCCCGAAGGCAGCCCCGATGGCCAGCTATCAGCGCGACGGCGCCATGCGCTTCGACGGAAACGGCGCCGGCGGCCCGAATTACTGGCCGAACAGCTTCGGCGGGCCGGCCCCCGATGCGAGCTTCGCGTTCCCGGCGATCGACGTGGCCGGGACGGCGGCCCGGCATGCCTACGTTCTCGGCGATGTTGATTTCGTCCAGGCGGGCATGCTCTTCCGGAAGGTCATGACGGACAAGGACCGCGAACACCTTGTCGGCAACATCGTCGGCCACCTCGGGGGGGCGAAGAGACGCCTGCAGCTGCGGCAGTCCGCCCTCTTCTACAAGGCCGATCCGGAATACGGCGAGCGCGTTGCAAAGGGGCTCGGCTTGAACGTCGACGAGGTCAAGCGGCTGGCCGCCATGACGCAGGAAGATCGGGTCAAGGCCACCTCATGATAACGGGATCGGGAAAAGCGTCTCGCGTCCCGGCAAGCCGGGCGGTCGATCCGGGCTAGCGGGCGGCGCGGGCCGCCAGGAGGGCTTTGTACGCGTTGACCATCCCGCCGCAGGCGACTTTGCCCTCGAGGCTCGGGAGACGGGTCGCCGTTTCCATGAGGATTTTCTTCAAGGCCACGGCGCCCAAGTCGGGCCTGACCGATAGCGTCAAGGCCGCGATCCCCGCGACGACCGGCCCGGCGCAGGATGTGCCCCCTCCGAGCCGGTAGGTGCTCCGGCCGTTCTCGAGGTCCGTCGTGAAATTCTCGTCGAGGGCGGCGATATCGACGTTCCGCACGCCGCAGTTCGACCCCAGCCAGCGGTCGCCAGCCTGATAGCGGACGAGCCCGCCTTTGAAATCGATCATGGCCACGGTCAGGATATTGTCGAGAGGGAAGCAGGCCGGATAGGTGAAGTTCTCCGGCTTGTCGATGTCCAGCCCGGAATTTCCCGCGCCGACGACCAGCAGGACGTTTTTCGTCCCGGCATACTCGATAGCCGCCTGGAGTTCGGCCAGCGCCTCCGGCGTCGGGTCGTTGACGAAGCCGCTCCAGTTGATGACCCGGGCGCCGTTGTCCGCGGCGTAGCGGATAGCTTTGGCCGCCCGGCCGGGCCGCGCGGTGTCTTTCTCGTCCCGCCCGATGCCCTGGGCCCCGATCTTGAGAAGCATCATCGACACGTCCCAGTTGATCCCGGCGACCCCGATCCCATTGTTCCCGCGGGCCCCGATGATGCCCAGGGCGGAGATGCTGTGCCAGTACGGCTGGATGCGGTCCCTGCGCATGCCGTCGAAGACATAACAGTCCGGGTCGGGATCGTCGAAGGCGAAATCCCAGCCCATGACGTCGTCGACGTATCCGTTCCCGTCGTCGTCGATGCCGTTGGCCTCCTTGGGATGGCCGGTGGCGTCAAGTCCGGACTCGCCGGGGTTCGTCCAGATGTTTCCGGCCAGGTCTTCGTGATCGTAGAAAAAGCCGTCATCGAGGACCGCAACCACGACCTTGCGGCTGCCGGTCGAGATCGTCCAGGCCCGGGTGATGTCCGGGTCGATGCCGGCGGTGGCGTCGAGAGTGATGGGCGATGGCTTGATCGACGTCCGCTCGATCGAGATCTTCCCGCCGGGATTCAGGAAGCTGACCTGATACTTGAAGAAAGGGTCGTTGGGGATGACTCTGGGTGACGATGCCTGACCGGCGAAGAGCGCGGCGAAAAATGCAGCGGCGCCGATGACAAAAGCTATTTTCTTCATGACGGTCGGACTCCTCGAGTTGTCTTTGCTTATTCTACCCCCCGGGGCTGATAAAAGTTAAGGTGCTGACCTGGGTTCGCTGGAATTACCCTTTCGCCCCTCTTTTCAGGAAAGCCGTCAGCAGGAAGGCGGCGCCGATGACGAGCATGAGAATCCCCCAAACCAGGTTGAGGTTGAAGCCGAGGGATTTCCCGTACATCTCTTTTTTCGTCACCAGGCCGTAGATCCCGAGCAGGAGGCCGTAGGCGCTGAGGAGCCAGCCGATCGGGAGCTTGAGGTCGAGGATGTGTCCCTTGCTCATTCCCGTTTCTTGTTCTTTGATTTCGATCTTCCCGTTCATGGTTCACTCCTTCACGGTTGCCCGTCCGCCTACCAGAAAAGGATGTTCAGGAGGACGGCGAGGATGATCGCCAACGTCCCCCAGACCGCAGGCCGGGCCAGCCACCGCACCGCGGCTTTTGTCCTCGGCGTCAAGCCGAAAACGAGGCCTGCCAGCTCCTCCGGGTTCCGCTTTTGGGTGAAAAGGCTGATCCCGATCGTCACGACGAAGTCCGTCAGCCAGGCCCACCAGGCTTGGTAGAAATTGGCCGCCATGTCGCTCGCGTAATGAAGGACGCCGAGCTTGTAGAGGATGTAGTGGCCGGCGGCCGTCAGGATGCCGAAGAGCAGGCCGAAAAACCCGCCCCAGCCCGTGGCCCCGCGCCAGAACATCCCCAGGAGGAAGGTGGCGAAGAGCGGCGCGTTGAAGAAGCTGAAGACGAGCTGCATGTAGTCCATCAGGTTCGGGAACGACTGGACGATGTAGGCCGTCCCGATGCTGATCGCGACCCCGAAGACGGTGGCGTATTTCCCCATCCTCAAGTAGTGGGCGTCGGGCTTCCCCTTCCTGATGTAGCTTCCGTAGATATCGTACGTCCAGATCGTGTTGAAGGCCGTGACGTTCCCGGCCATCCCGGACATGAAGCTCGCGAGCAGGGCTGTGATGGCCAGCCCCAGGATCCCGTTCGGCAGGTAATGCTTCATGAGCAGGATGAGCGCGGAATTGTATTCCGTCGATGGCAGGGCGCTCTGGCTGAATTCGGGGAGGACGAGGAGGGCGACCAGACCGGGGATCACGACGATGACCGGGACGAGCATCTTTGGGAAGGAGGCGATGATGGGCGTCATCCGGGCCGAGTTGATGTTTTTCGACGCGAGGGCCCTTTGCACGACCAGGAAGTCCGTCGTCCAATACCCGAACGAGAGGACGAAGCCCAGGCCGAAGACGACGCCGAACCAGTCGACGCCGAGGGGATTGTTGCTCGTGCCGAGGAACTTCACGGAGTGGAGGAGGGGTCCCTTGAGCTTGGCCACGAACCCGGCGAAGCCGCCCACCTCCTTCAGGCCGAGGAAGACGATGGGCAGGAGCCCGAGCCAGATGAGGAAGAACTGGATGACCTCGTTGTAGATCGAGGACGACAGCCCGCCCCAGAAAACATAGAGGAGGACGACGACGGCGGCGAAGAGGATGCTCGCCGTGAGCGACCAGCCGAGCATGAGCTTGAAGAGGAGGGCCATGGCGTAGAGGCTAATGCCGCTCATGAGGACGGTCATGATGGCGAAGGAGATGGCGTTCAACCCGCGGGTGGCCTCGTTGTAGCGGAGCTTGAGGTATTCGGGAACGGTCCTGACCCTGCTCCCGTAATAGAAGGGCATCATGAAGATTCCCAGGAAGACCATGGCCGGGATGGCCCCGACCCAGTAGAAGTGGACCGTGGCGATGCCGTATTTCGCCGAATTGGCCACCATGCCGATGACCTCCAGGGCGCCGAGGTTGGCCGAGAGGAAGGCCAGGCCCGTGATCCAGCCGGGGAGCGACCGTCCCGAGAGGAAAAAGTCCTCGCCGGTCTTCATGTATTTCTTGAGGGAGTAACCGACGAGGATCATGACCAGGATGTAGCCGGAAATGATCGCGTAATCGACGGCGTTCAGGACGATGACAGGGGCCATCTCGTTCTCCTTTCCTCTTCTCCTCGCCCGCGGGGGAACTTATAGCACAGGAGAAATCGGGGTGTCAAAAACGCTCGAGAGCCGGGCGGGAGAAGATGGGGCCGCCCGAAGAAGGCGGGGCGTCAGGCCTTCCAGGTCCAGGCGACGATCTGCTGGTCGCCGCGCTCGAGCGGTTCCCGGGCGAACCCGCCGAAAATCTCCCACCGAGCAAAGCCCGTGAGACGGAACAGGAGCTCGAGCTCGAACCCATAAACCCAGCGCTGGGTCGCATGGAAACGGTGGGAGGCTACCGGGGCGCCCGTCGGGTCGAGCTCGCGGATCTCGATCTCTGAACGCTGGGACTGTCGGACGACGTCCTTGAAGCGGGTGTCCCACATCTGGAACCGATGGCCGTCTCCGGCCCGCACGGTCTCGATCTCCATCACCGGCTCGCCGTCGGGCTCGGCCCAATAGCGGGGGCCGGGGTAGGACATGTGAACCACGGCCGCCCCTCCCGGCTGAAGATGGTCATGACAGCGGCGGAGGGTCGAAAGCTGGGCTTCCGTGGTATCGGCGTGGGCGAACGTGTTGAAGGCCAGGATGACCCGGGCATAGCGGCGCGGCATGGAGAAATCGCGCATGTCCGAGAGCCCAAGTCGGGGGCGATATCCCCGGTCGGCGGCCTTCTGCCGGGCGCGTTCGAGCATGGGCTCATAGAGGTCGACCCCGTCGGCGTCCACGCCCGCTTTGAGGAGCGGCAGGAGCACCCGGCCGGTCCCGCACCCGACGTCGAGGACCGGACCTCCCGCCTCCCGGCCCACATCAAGCCAGAAAGGAATATCGAAGTCCAGCCCCTCGAACATCAGGTCATAGAGCTCGGGAGCGTCGTAGGGTGAGAGCCTCTCGTTCATGGGTCAGGTCCTTAGGGGCGATTTGGCGGCTGAACTTATAGCACAGGGGAAAGGGACTGTCAAAAACACTCCGCCGGCGATCGGGCAGAGATGAGGCCACCTTTATCCCCCGGACCCCGGGGAACCAGTATAGCGGGACATGGGTTGAGCAAGAACCTCAGATTCGTTTCGGATATTTCCCAGAAGCGTGGCTCCGGGCCGCTCTGCCCCGCTTCTGTTGGTCGCTTCTCAGAATCCGCTCCCTGCCGGTCCCCCTTCCGCTACGGGGTCTTTCGGGTGGCCTCATCTCTGCCCGAAGACAAAGGGGCGTGAGAAGAACGCCGACGCCTGACGTTTCCTTGCTAAAGGAGCGGGAGTCAACGATGGAGAATATCCTCGAACGGGACCCGGAAACGGGCCAGGGCGACCCGCCGCCTCTCTATCGCAGCCCTTTCCTGGGGTCGGCCCCGTCCGTCCAGAGGGTCCGGACGATGATCGAGAAGGTCAGGGATTCCGACGCCCCCGTTCTCATCCTGGGCGTAAGCGGGACGGGCAAGGAACTGGCGGCGAGGACGATCCACGAGACGGGACGCCGCCGGGCCGGACAGTTCGTCGCGGTCAACTGCGGGGCCATCCCGGAGAACCTCCTCGAAAGCGAGCTCTTCGGACACGCCCGGGGATCGTTCACCGGAGCCCTGCGCGACAAGTCCGGCCTCGTCGAGGAGGCCGCCGGCGGGACCTTCTTCCTGGATGAGATCGGCGACCTCCCGCTCTCCCTCCAGGCCAAGCTCCTCCGCGTCCTCGAGGAGAAAAAGATCCGGAGGGTCGGGGAAACGAAGGTCCGGCCCGTCGATGTCCGGTTCGTGAGCGCCACGAACAAGGACATCGAGAAGGAGGTCGCCCGCGGGAATTTTCGCGAGGACCTTTACTACCGCCTCAAGATCATCCCGATCGAGCTGCCGCCGCTCCGGGAGAGGAAAGAGGATGTCGTCCTCCTCCTCGACCACTTCATGGACGAATACTCCCGATCCATGCGGCGGTCCCGGCCGCGCTTCTCCCCTCTGGCCCTGGAGCTGCTCCTGAGCTACCCCTGGCCCGGAAACGTCCGGGAGCTCCAGAACGAGGTCCAGCGCTGTCTCATCATCGCCGGCGACAGCCCCGTTGTGCGGGAGGATTTCCTGTCAGCGAAGATCAACCCCGGCGGCGAGACCGCCTCGCCGGCCTCCCAACGCCTGGCCGAGGCGCGGGCCGAGTTCGAGAAGCGGTTCTTGCGCGAGGCTCTCGTGCGCTGTCGTTTTCATCGTTCGCGGACGGCCGAAGAGATCGGCCTGACCCGCCAGGGACTGTTCAAGCTGTTGAAAAAACACAATATTCAGCCCCGGCGTCCGGCCTCAGGGTCAGAGTAGGTCTCGGCCCCCTCAGGATATTTTTTTCGGAGCCAGGATCGCGCTCGGTGTATTCTCAGAAGCATTTCTCCTTGTACCTGCTGACCTGATAAAAACGGTTCGGGAAGACGAGACCGCCGGGGACATGGGGCCCGTCCCCCTTTGTTGAAGCGACGGGCCGGATTGTGATAAATTCGCCTCATGGCGGACAAAGAGGACAAGCCCGGTGTCTTTCAGGTGACGTGCCCCTGCTGCGGGGCGCTCCTCTGGGTGGACGGCGAAACGCGGGCCGTCCTTAAATCCGAGAAAGCGAAAAAAGCCAAGGGCTCGCTCGACGAACTGCTGGTGAAGGAGAAGGCCCGGACGGACCAGTTCGGCCGCAAGTTCGAGGCGACCTTCGAGCTCCAGCGCGAGAAGCACTCGAAGGCCGACGAGATGTTCAAGAAGGCGCTCGAAAAGGCCGAAAAGGGAGAGGGCGAAGAAGGTTAGCTCCCGGCTTGGGTTTCATCTTCCCGCACGCGCGGGGCCATTGACCATCCTGTAAATCCGAACAAAACCAGCATGACTACCGACAGGTAGTTCATAAACGCCCAGGGCAAATACGCGAAGGTCGAGACCCCGATCGTCCCCGTGATGTAAACGCCGGCCATGCTCCAGGGGATGAGGGGGACCATGATCCCCCCGCTCTCCTCGATGATCCTCGAGAGGTTCTTGGCCGCGAGTCCCTTGTCTTTGTAGATGGGCGCCAGCAGGTCGGCCGGGATGATCATCGAAAGGTAGGAGCTCCCGGTGATCATGGCCGAGAGGACGGACGCGCCGACCGTCGTCACGACCAGGCTCGAGACCTGCTTCGTGAACCTCATGACCCGCTCGAGGATCACCGCCAGGCAGCCTGTCTTCTGCATGATGCCGCCGAACGAGAAGGCCGTGAAGGCGATGAGCTGGGTCTCCATCATGCTCATCATCCCGCCCTTGGAGAGGAGCTTGTCCACGAGCTCGACACCGGTCCGGGCGGGGAGCCCCGAATTCATGGCCGTGGCCACGACGCCCACGGAGGCCTTCTGGAAAATAACGGCCAGGATCCCGGCGACGACGGACGACAGGATCATGGCCGGGATGGTCGGCTTCTTGGCCACGGCGAAATAAAAGATGATGACCATGGGAAGGAGGAGCAGGACGTTGAACCGGAAGTTCGCCCTCAGCGTGGCCGTGATCAGGGTCATCGTGTCGGATTGAATGGCCCTGGCGCCGTATTTCAGGCCCACGACAAAGTAAATGGCCAGCCCGGCCAGCCAGGCGGGCACGGCCGACCACATCATGTGCTTGATGTGGTCGAAGAGGTTCGAGCCGGAGATGACCGTGGCCAGGTTCGGGATGTCGGAGAGGGGCGACATCTTATCGCCGAAGTAGGCCCCGGCGACGATGGCCCCCGCAGCCGGGCCGAGGGGGAGACCGAGACCCATGGCGATCCCGATGAAGGCGACCCCCAAGGTGCCGACCGTCCCCCACGACGTCCCGGTCGCGATCGACGTGATGGTGCAAACGAGGCAGGCCGTGAAGAGGAAGAATTTCGGGGAGATGAGCTTCAGGCCATAGTAGATGATCATGGGGATCGTGCCGCTGGCCATCCAGGCCCCGATCAGGATGCCGACCGAGAGCATGATGAGGATGGCCGGCATGGCCTTGTGGATGCTGTCGACGATCCCGCGCTCCATGTCTTTCCACTTGAATCCCAGGATAAGGCCCATGACGCCTGTGATGGATGCCGCGGCCACGAGGAGGACCTGGGCCTTGATCTTGTAGACGCCGTAGCCGACGCCGAGCAGGAGGGCCATCGAGAGGAGCGGTATCAGGGCTATGCCGAAAGACGGGCGCTTCACGGTGGCGGGGAAATCGTCAGGCGGCGGCACTGTTTCTACCTGACGATCTTTCATCCCGAAAAGGTGCCCTTGACCAGAAGGCGGCCGCCCGACATCAGCTTTTTCCCCTTGGCGAAAACGCCCTGGAGGGCGAGGTCCCGGTCGAGGAGGACGAGGTCCGCGTCACCGCCGGCCGCGATCCGCCCCTTGTTTCCGAGCTTGTAGAACTCGGCGGCGTTGGTCGAGAAAAGGCGCACGGCCTCGCCGAGCGGCAGGATTCCCTTCAGGACGAGGTCCCGGAATTTCCGGAAGAGGTCTTTCTCCGTGGCGATCGTCAGGCGGACGAGCTTCCCGGACTTGTCGAAAACCGGCATGCTCCCGTTCCCGTCCGAGCTCACCATGATCCGGCCGAGCGCGAGGCCGTCCTTCTTGAAACGGGCGACGCATTCCTCGAGGCTGACGTCGGGGTCGGTCGCGGGGTCCGGGTCGGGTCCGGCCGAGACGTCGATGGACCCGCCCGCCCTGACCCACTCGAGGCCGTCTTCGAAGAGCTCGCGGTTGCGGGTCATGTGGGTGGGGACGACCTGGGTCGGGGGGATCTCGGTCTCCCGGACGATCCGGAAGAGCATCTCGAGCCGCCGCTTCCCGTCTCCCATGTGGACATGGAGGACGCCCGCCTTCCCGCCGAGCATCCCGCCGACCCGGCACTCGGCCGCAAGCCGGGCGACCTCGTCGAACGTCGGCTGGGACGAACGATGATCCGACAGGGCGATCTCGCCCGCCCCGATGACCTTGTCGATGAGGATAAGGTCGCTCCGGATACTCCCGGTCAGGGTGTTCACGGGGACCTCGTAGGAACCCGAAAAAAGGTAGGTCGAGATCCCCTCGATCTCGAGGGCCCGGGCCTTGGCCAGAAGGGCCGCCATGTGCCGGGTGACACCGTCCGTCCCGAGGCAGCCGATGACCGTCGTGATCCCGTTCGAGATGATATCCTCGACCCGGATCTCGGGAGCCCGGGTGGCCGGGCCGCCCTCGCCGCCGCCCCCCAGGATGTGGACGTGCGGATCAACGAGCCCGGGCAGGACGGCGAGGCCGGCCGCGTCGACGACGTCCGCCTCGAGCCCCCCCAGGCGGAGCCCGCCCGGCCCGGCGACGGCTTCGATGGAGCCGCCGGCGACCAGGATATCCTTTTTTCCCAGGGGCTCTGGCCCGTAGACATCTCCGTTGCGGATCAGGATGAGCATGGGTTTAAATTAACACGCTTCCGCGGCCGGGGTCAAACCCGGGGCTTTTGAATTTCCCGGCGGGATTCTGTAGAATAGGGCCGCAAATGGCGACCTACGAAGAAGAATACAAGCGCATCGAGAAGGTCGTCCTCTTCCTTTCGAAGATGATGATCTTCCCCAAGAAGATCGACCTCCGTGGCGCGGAGAATTTCGTCAGGGAGGGCCCTAACGTCATCACCGCGAACCACATCGGGAGCTACAAGGACGTCGCCATCCTGCTCCTGACCAAGCCGGGGATGATCTTCTTCATGGCCAACAAGATGGTCTTCAATAAGGCCGAGGCGAGCGAGCTCGTCCTTCGTCACCTCCACCGGCACTTGGGCAATTTCGGGGGCTTCCTCCACATCATCCTCAACCCCTTTTATTCCTACATGGTCGATTTTGTCTCCGGCCACATCTCCCGGGTCGGCTCCATTCCGGTCGACATGTACGGCAAGAAAAGCACCTCGATCCTCAAGTGCCAGGAATACCTGAAAAAAGGCCGGGCCGTGATCGCCCTGCAAGGACGGGGCCGCGTCCATCCCAAGGACCCCAACCCGTACGTCAAGAGCTTCCGCCGGGGGGTGCCCATCATGGTCTATAACCTCTTCCGGGAAGAAAGACTCTCCGTGCCGGTGACGCCGCTCTCGATCTTCGGGACCCACACTCTTTGGGGAGTTCCCGGGCGGATCCGGGTCAATGTCGGCGCGCCCATGTATGTCAGGGACTACTGGGGCGGGACTGAGTCCAAGACCGTCGAGAGATTCCGGGACGCCCTGGAAATGAAGGTCTCCGGCCTTCTGCTCGAGAGCTTGAAATGGTGAGTGGGGCCGGCCGACTTCCCTATGGTCCGGGCGCTTTGACCCCATCCCTTCCAGGACGGTGAACCATGTTCAAAGGACATCCCAAAGCTCTGTTCGTCCTTTTTATGGCCAACATGGGCGAGCGCTTCGGCTTCTACACGATGGTCAGCATCTTCGTCCTGTTCCTCCAGGCGAAGTACGGCATGACCGCCAGCGCCTCCGGGTTCATCTACAGCACCTTCATGTTCGGCGTCTATTTCTTCCCCCTCCTCGGCGGCTTCCTGTCCGACAAGGTCCTCGGCTACGGGAAGACGATCAGCATCGGCCTCGTGACGATGCTCTTCGGCTATGTCCTGCTCGCCGTGCCGTCGACGATCGGGGCGGGCTTCGGCCTCATCATCACGGCCCTGGCCCTCATCGCCCTCGGGACCGGGCTCTTCAAGGGGAACCTCCAGGCCCTGGTCGGGAACCTTTACGACGACCCTCAATACAGCCCCCTCCGCGACCGGGCCTTCAACATCTTCTACATGGGCATCAACATCGGCGCCATGTTCGCCCCGACAGCCTCGGAGAAGGTCAGCAACTGGATCCTGGCCGCGTCCCATTATTTTTACGACGCCCGGATCCCCGCCCTGGCCAACAGCTTCCTGAAGGGGACGCTGGCCGACGCCCGCGATTACCTGGCCGTCGCCCGGGCCCAGGACCCTGGCGTGACCCTCGGAACCCTCAAGACGTTTTCCGAAAACTATATCAATGCCCTCAGCAAGTCCTACCATGATGGCTTCGGCGTCGCCTGCATCAGCATGGTCATCTCCATGCTGATCTTCTGGGGCTTCCGGAAATACTACAAGCACGCCGACCTCAACGAGCTGCAGAAAGCGAAATCCGAAGCGTACCGCGGCCGGATGGTCGAGCTCACGCCCCAGGAGACGAAAGAGCGTCTCATCGTCCTCGGCCTGATCTTCGTCGTTGTCATCTTCTTCTGGATGGCCTTCCAGCAGAGCGCGGTGACCATGACCTTCTTCGCCAGGGACTACACCGTGCCGCAGGTCGGCAAGGTCTCGAACCTCTGGTTCGACCTGTTCGGGCTCCTGCCTCTCTTCGTGTCCGTCGTCGGCCTGATCTTTCTCATCAAGAAAGGCTCGCGCCCGGCGGCACGCACTCTGGGCGGGCTATGTTTTGCCGTTTTCGGCGTCCTGACCTACCTGAGGTTCCGGGGCTACGCCGATGTCAACCCCTTCGCGCCTCAGAAATTCCAGCACTTCAACCCGTTCTTCATCGTCGCCCTGACCCCGATCGCCATCGCCGGCTTCGCCGCGCTCAACAGGAAGGGGCGGGAGCCGTCTTCGCCGCGCAAGATCGGCTTCGGCATGCTTCTCACGGCCGTGGCCTTCGCCATCCTGGCCATCGGCTCGCTCGGGCTCCCCAGCCCCAAGTCCCTCGGCGGCCTGGTCGCCCCGGCCGCGTCCCAGGTCTCCGTCTACTGGCTGATCTCGACCTATTTCCTCCTGACGATCGCCGAGCTCTTTCTGAGCCCCATCGGCATCTCGTTCGTCTCCAAGGTCGCCCCGCCGAAGTACAAGGGCCTCATGCAGGGGGGCTGGTTCGCCTCGACGGCCATCGGACTTCAGCTCGTCGGCGTCGGGGCCTATCTGTGGATGCGGATCCCCCTCTGGGTGCTGTGGATGATCCTGGTCGTGGCCTGCGTCCTTTCGGCCGGCTTCATGTTCGCGATCATGAAGCGCCTAGAAAAAGCCGCGGGCGCCTGAGATTCAAGATCGGGTCAGGCCTGATTTCTTCGCTGGGCCAGGAGTGGGACAGGCCCTATCGTCCGTGAGGGGCGATCATGGGCTTTTCACCCGGGCCAGGGCCCGTCCGATCCGCGCGGCCAAGGGGCTGGCCCCGTTGTCGTAGTTGGACATGACGACGACGATGTAGCCGGAGTCGACGTAGATATCGAGCTCCGAATTGATGCCGTCGAAGCCGCCGCTGTGGCCGACGACTTTCCCGCCGGGGCCCTGGGCCACCGTGAACCCGTAGCCGTAGTTCCCGCCCTTGTAGTCCGTCCAGAGCGTCTGCAGCGTCTCCTTGGAGACGAGCTTCCCGGCGAGGAGGGCGAGGGCGAACCTGTGGAGGTCCCTGACCGTCGAGAAGCCGCCTCCCGCCGGCCCGCCTTTGATGACGTGCTTGTAGAGGTTGTTCTGCCAGCGGTAGGGACTGTTCCAATCGGGGCTGTAGCCGACGGCTAGGTTCTCGACGGGGTCATCCATCTCGTAGCAGTCGGTGTTCGTCATCCCGGCCGGCCCGTAGATGGTCTTGCGGATGTGGTCGAAGTAGTCCTCGCCCGTGGCTTTTTCGATCACGACCCCCAGGAGGAACATCCCGGTGTTGCTGTACTGGAAGCGCTCGCCCGGCGTGAAGGCGGGCTTGTCGTCCTTGATGAGCGGCTTGTAGTCCTCGAGCTTGCGGAAGAGGGCCCGCGAGCTTCGGTCATAGACCTCGTTGAAGTAGCTTCCCAGGCCGGAGGTGTGGGTGGCGAGGTGCCGGACCGTGATCTTGTCCGTGATCGCCTTCGGGAGCCACGTTTCGTCAATGTACTTGCTGATCGGGTCGTCAAAGGAGATCTTCCCCAGCTCGACTAGGCGAGCGGCCGCCGTGGCCGTGAACATCTTGTTCATCGATCCCAAGTTGAACTTGGTGTCGATGTTGTTCGGCACATGATAGGACTTGCTGGCTTCGCCGCCGGCCATCGTCAGGAGCGCGTTCGGCCCCTTGGCGATGAGCAGCGTCCCCGAGAGCCAGCCTTTGGCGACGAGCCCGGCCGCGAGGGCCCGGATCTCGGCGATGGCCTCCTTCTCGGTCAGAGACGGCTCAGGGGGGCCGGCCGGGGGCCGCGCGGGGCTGAATCCGAGGCCCGCCACGAGGTACCCCGGAGCTTCGCCGAACCGGAAGGCCAGGCCCCACCAGTTTGCGAAGTTCCGGTCCTTGACGATGACCACGGTCTCGTCCTTCCGCTCGGGGACATAGCCGCGGACACTGTAAAATTCGATGCCGCCGGTGTCCCGCATGAAGCCGAAAAAGACGGAGATGTGCTCGTCGACCGGGACCATGCCCCGGAATTCGGCGGTGCAGTCCTCGTCGAGGAAGCGGCGGATGCGGTCCCGGTCCCCGGAGTTGACGGCCTCGATGAGCCCGCGGATCCGGGCCCCTTTCTGGCCTTCCGGCATCCCGGTCGAGTCCTGAAAGCCGGGAGGGGCCGGCTGCTGGGCCCGGGCCGCCGTCGCCAGCAGGAGGCCGAGGGCCAGAGCGGGAAGAACGATCCTTCTCGGTTTCATCGCGGTCTCCTTTCGGCGCGACGTCGACCGGCTTCCCCGGAGGTCCCGGGCCGGGGGTCAAGCGTCGGAGAATAAAAGAACCCAGCTCCCAATTCATGACGGAGGATATCACAATTCTGCGGCTTTGGAGACCCCAGATCTCAGGAGCATGAAAAATGATCTCGCTGCCCGGCGAAACCTTTTTGTTGCGGAATCCGTATAGGGAAATGTGCGCTGGAGTTCCGGACGCAGGAAAGATCCGCGGATATCAGATCGTGCCCCCTCTTTTCTCTTCCTTTTTATTGGGGGGCAGAGCCTTGTCTCCCCCTCCAACCCCCTTGCCGTCTTCCCGGGGAAGTGGGAGAATACGGGCTCATGGAAAGCCCCCCGCCCGGACCGCAGGGCGAGCGGCTCGTCGTTATTTCAATGTCGAGGTGACCATGAATCGTAAACGCTGGGTTGTCTTTTGGTTCGCTCTCTTGGCCCTGGCGTCGGGGCTGAGCGCCGCCGTGGTGTTCGACCGGTATCACACACTCGCGGAACTGAACACCGCCCTCCAGGAATACGCTACGGCGAATCCCTCGGTCGCCAAAGTTCACAAGCTCGCCCAGAGCCCGGGCGGCAAAGACGTGATCCTGGTCGAGATCGGCCCCGAGGTCAGGAAAGCGGAAAAAACCGTTCCCGCCGTCTTCGTGGGGGCCAATTTCGAGGGCCTCGTCCCGATCTCGGGTGAGGCCGCCCTCTACCTCGTGAAGCAGCTCATCGAGAAACCGGACGTCCGGAAGAACCTCACGTGGTACGTCCTGGCCTGTCCGAATCCCGACGCCGCGGCCCGCTTTTTCGCCAAGCCCCTTTACGCGGACCCGAGGAATTTGCGCCCGTCCAACGACGACATGGACGATGCCGTGGACGAGGACGGCTATGACGATCTCGACGCCAACGGGATCATCACGATGATGAGGGTCAAGGACCCGGCCGGGGAATGGATCCCCGTCCCTGGCGAGCCCCGCCTCATGAAGAAAGCCGACTGGTCCAAGGGCGAGAAGGGCGTTTATAAATTATATAGCGAAGGGATCGACAACGACGGCGACGGCGAATACAACGAGGACCCGCCCGGCGGGGTCAACATCGGCGTCCAGTTCCCGCACCTGTTCCATCCGTTCACCTCGGAGAGCGGCCCCTGGCCCGGGAGCGAGCCCGAGAGCTTTGCCATCATGAAGTTCGTCAACGAGCACCCGGAGATCGGCTTGACATTCGTCCTCGGGTCGACGAATTTCTGCCTGAATCCCCCCCGCGGCGGCCGCAAGGGCGAAGCCGACCTCAACCAGATCAAGATCCCCGAGAACATGGCCGGGTTCATCGGCGCCGACCCGACGAGGACGTACACCATCGCCGAGATCATGGACATGGTCAAGCCGTTCGTGCCGGAAGGCATGCAGGTCACCGAGTCCATGATCGCGAGCTTCCTCGGGCTCGGCGCGGTCGTCAACCCGCTTCCCGAGGACCTCAAGTTCTACAAGGAGCTCTCGGACAAGTACAAGGAATTCCTCAAGAAAGGCAAGCTTGACGAGAAGCGTCTCGAGCCCGCCCAGGACAAGGACGGCTCGTTCGAGCTCTATTCCTATTACCAGCTGGGGCTGCCTTCCTTCAGCCTGGACTTCTGGACCTTGCCAGAGGTCAAGGAGGAGAAGAAGGAGGCGGACATCACGCCCGAGAAGCTGGAGAAGATGACGAACGACGAGTTCATCGCCCTCGGCGAGGAAAAAGTCGCCGCGTTCCTGAAAGCGTCCGGGGCGCCGCCCCAGTTCAAGGCCAAACAGCTCTTTGAGGGCCTGAAAGCCGGCCAGATGACGACCAAGCAGATGGCCGAAATGATGCGCCAGATGCCCAAACCGCCGAGCGAGGAAGGGACCGACCCGAAGGAGAAGGCCCTCCTCGCCTATAGCGACAAGGAGCTCGGGGGCAAGGGCTTCGTCAACTGGAAGCCCTTCAAGCATCCCCAGCTCGGCGAGGTCGAGATTGGCGGCCCCGTGCCGTTCACCGACACGACGCCGCCAGCCGCGAAGATCGAACCCCTCCTCAAGGGGCAGGTCCCCTGGGTTTTCGAGATCGCGGCCAAGATGGCCCGGATCAAGATCGGCAAGACAGACGTCAAGCCGCTCGGCGGCGGGGTCTATGCCATCGAGGTCTGGCTCGAAAATGCCGGCTACCTGCCTTATCCGACGGCCATGGGCCGCCGGAACAACCGGATCATCCCGGCCATCGTCACTCTTGAAGGGAAGGATTTCACCATCGTGGATGGAAAGAAGAGGAGCCTGGTGCCTGCGATCGACGGCAACAGCGCGCAGGTCGTCCGCTGGCTCGTCCACGCCGAGAAACCGGTCAAGGTCGAAGTCAAGGCATCCACGCGGATCGCCTGGGGCGACGCCAAGACCCTCGACCTGGGAGGTGCGAAATGAAAAAGACCCTGGTCCTCATCGTCGCCCTGATCGTGGCGGCAGCGGTCCCGGCCCAGAACCAGAACGCGAAGATCACCGTTCCGCTACGGTTCGATCATTATTATTCGCTGGAGCAGGTCTACGAGGCCGTCCAGGCGATCCATCAAGCCTATCCCGAAATGACCAAGATCGAAGAGGTCGGGAAGAGCGAGGAAGGCCGTCCCCTCTACGCTGTGACGGTCAACAACCCGAAGACGGGGCCTGCGCTCGCAAAGCCCGGGATCTATGTCGACGGCAACATCCACGGCAACGAGATCCAGGGCGGGGAGATCTGCCTGTACCTTCTGGATTACCTTTTGGGGAACTACGGGAAAAACAGGGACGTCACGGAGCTCCTTGATAAAAAAGTCTTTTATGTCGTGCCCGTCGTCAACACGGACGGCCGCTGGCACTTTTTCCATGACGCCAACACCCCGAGCTCCAACCGGAGCCTGCGCATTCCGAGAGACGATGACCATGACGGCCTGGTGGACGAGGACTTCCCCGACGACCTCGACGGCGACGGCAATATCTGCATGATGCGGAAAAAGGATCCCTACGGCATGTACAAGACGGACCCCGAGGACCCGCGGCTCATGGTCCCGGTGAAGCCGGGCGAGAAGGGCGAATGGACCATCCTCGGCGAGGAAGGGATCGACAACGACGGCGACGGCCTGATCAACGAGGACGCCGAGGGCTATGTCGACCCCAATCGGCAATGGGGTTTCGACTGGGCGCCGGAATACGTCCAGAGCGGCTCGGGCGATTATCCGTTCCAGGGGGTCGGGCTAAAGGCGCTGGCGCTCTGGACGCAGACCAAAACCAACATCTGCATCGGCTGGACGTTCCACAATTTCGGCGGGATGTACCTGCGCGGTCCGAGCCGCAAGGGCCTCGGCGAGTATCCGCAGCAGGATGTTGCGGTCTACGACTATATCGGAAAGCAGGCCGAGCGGATCACGCCCGGCTACAAGTACATGATCAGCTGGAAGGACCTCTACACGACCTACGGCGATTCTCTTGAATGGCTGTGTCAGACTCTTGGGGCCTACGGCTATTGCGGCGAGGTCTTCCAGTCCCAAAGCGAGACGTTCAAGGCGCAGGGAGAGAAGAAGAGCGAGCAGCCGTCCCCGGCGGGTGAGGAGGGCGGGAGAGGCTTCCTGTTCGGCGATATGAGCGACCGGGAACGGCTCAAGTACAGCGATAACCTGACCCAGGGCGAACTCTACAAACCCTGGAAACCGTTCAAGCATCCGACTTACGGGGACATCGAGATCGGCGGCTGGGTCAAGATGAGCAGCCGCCTGCCCGCGACGTTCATGTTGCCCGACCTCGTCCACCGGAACGCCATGACCGTCCTGTTCTCGGCCAAGCACACCCCTGAGGTCCATCTCGAGGTGACCGAGGTCAAGAAGCTCGGCAGCGACCTCTACCGCGTGCGGACCCGGCTGGCCAATGACCATGCCATGCCGACGATGAGCTATCAAGCCCAGAAGACCCGGATCTACCCCAAGGACATGCTCAAGGTTTCGGGGGCGGCGGCCAAGGTCGTCGCCGGCGGGCTGCTCAGTGATCCCTACATCGACCAGGTGACCTACAAAAAGTACAAGCCCGAAGTCCAGTTCCTTTTCGTGCCGGGCTTCGGCAAGACGGACTACCAGTTCCTGGTCCAGGGCAAGGGGGAGATCACCATCCGTTACGAGTCGCGGCACGCCGGGACGCTGGAAGAGAAAGTCAAGCTGGATTAGAGAATCGCTTTTTTCTTTTCCAGGTAATAAAGGTAATTCTCGTACGTGACGTCGGGCGGGACGCGGTGGTCGACGCACGGGAGGTACCCGCCGCGCTCGACGAGCGGGTGGAGCCGTCCGAGTTCACGATCGATGGCCTCCCTTCCGGCGATGAGGGCCAGCTTGTTCACCCCACCCAATAGAAGCACGTCCTTCCCGTATTCTTCGCGCAACCGCCGGGGGTCGGTGTGGGCGGCCTCGATCGGGAACATGCAGTTGATGCCGCCGCGGAGCCACCCCGGCACGAGCTCGTAGATCCGGCCGTCGCAGTCGAGGACGTTGACATCGATCCCGCGCGCCTTGAGGGCGTCTGTGATCCGCTTGTAACGCGGGACCATGAGCTCCTCGAAGAGCCTCGGCGACATGAGCGGGCCGTGGTTGTAGCACATGTCCTCCCACCACCAGGCGACGTCGACCGCGCCCGCCGGGATGTCCTTCTCGATGAACTCGAGGTCCATCCGCGTCAGGTGCTCCATCATCTCCTCGACCCAGTCGCGGTCGGTCATGAGGGCGATCGACAGGTTCTCGAGGCCCATCCAGTCGCGGAGCCAGCCGTAGAGCGAGCCGCAGTGGAAGAGGATCGGCATCCCGGCCGCATGCGCTTGTTCGATGGCCGCCCTCACTTCGCCGATCCGCCCCGGCTGCCGGGGGTCGAGGCGCTCGTCGCGGAGCTTCTCCCAGTCGGCCCGCGTCTCGACGGCGAACTTGATGAACTTGGGCATGGACGAATCATAGTCGAGCATCTCGGTGAGAGCGCCGTCCTTCGTCTGGACAAGGCGACGCTCGCCCTTCCTCTCGACCATCTTTTCCTCGAACGCCGGAAATAGCCCCTTCTGGATGGGGACCTCGGGGATGATGGAAATCCCCTCCAACCCCAGGTGCCGCTCGACGTCCTCGTTGGTCCTGCAGCTCAGCGGCAGTCCCTGCTCGTGCCAAACGGCGATGGTCTTATCCCAGTAGCCGAACTCCATGTCGGGAACCCGGGCCGGCTTCTCCCAGCGAAAAACAGTGTTGAATCGTTCTCGGATCGTCATGATGACGCCCCCCATCTTATCAAAAAGCGTTCCCCGAGGCCAAATCCCCGACTAAAAGGAAGAAGGAGGGGGGAAGGGTCGCCGCCTCAGCCGTTGAAAATCCTCGCGGCCCTGGATTAGAATGGGGGCAACCCCGAAGGAGGAGGCTCCGATGGCAGCAAGGAAATTTCCGGTCGGGATCCTCTTGATCGTCGCGTTCGCGGCCTTGAGCCTTATCACGTGCACCAGCAAGGGCTCGGGCCCCGACGTCGTCGTCGACAAGAACGCGTCCTGGCACGACCTGGCTGCGGCCAAGGAGATCCGCCGCTATTATTACCTGCGCACCGGCGGCCTTCCCGACATGAACAGGCCGTCCATGCTCTCCGAGATCCGGCGGGACAGTATCGTGGTCGTCCAAAAGGGCTCGCCCCTCCTGGACGGCTTGACCGACCCGGACGTCCTCCGGAAGATCTCCGGCCTGGGAGCCCAGGATTACCTCCTCAGGACCGTCCCGTTTCTCTCCCGGAAGCTCGTCCTGGTCGTCGGCGGCAGCGGGCCGGCCGTCCTCTACGGGGCCTACCAGCTGGCCGAAAAGCTCGGCATCCGCTTCTATCTCGACGGCGATGTCATCCCCGACGGCAAGATCTCCGGCCTGAACGCCGATCTCAATGAGACGGGCCGTCCCCTCTTTATCACCCGGGGCATCCAGCCCTTCCACGATTTTCCCGAGGGGCCGGACTGGTGGACCCTCGAGAACTACAAGGCCGTCATCGGCCAGCTCCCTAAGCTCCGGATGAACTTCTTCGGCCTCCACACGTATCCCGAAAATCCCAGCAAGGAAAAGGGCGCCACGCCGAACGCCGAACCCACGGTCTGGATCGGCCCATCCGGCGATTCCGCCGACGACGGCACGGTCGGCTTCAGCTATGCCGCGAGCTACCAGAACACACTCCGCGGCAACTGGGGCTATGATACGAAAAAGACAGGCGACTTCCATTTCGGCGCGAGCCTCCTCTTCGAGCGGGACGATTACGGGAACGACGTCATGGAAGGCCTGTGCCCCGAGCCGAAGACGCCCGGGGACTCGAACGAGGTCTTCGACCGCGCCGCCGCTGTCTTTAGGAACGCCTTCAGCCTGGCCCGGAAGCTCGGTGTGAAGACGTGCGTCGGCACGGAGACCGCCCTGACCGTGCCCGAGCTCGTCCAGAAACGCCTCCAGGCGGCCAAGAAGAATCCCCAGGACCCGGCCGTTGTGAAGGATATCTACAAGGGGATCTTCAGCCGGATCGCCAAAGCCTATCCCGTCGATTACTACTGGTTCTGGACCTCGGAGGTTTGGACCTGGAGCGATGCCAAGCCCGAGGAGATCAAGGCCGTGACCACGGACCTCGACGCGGCGGTCAAAGCCTGGGGGGAGGTCACGCCGCCCTTCAGCCTGGCGACCTGCGGCTGGGTGCTTGGGCCGCCGTCCAACCGGACCCTCTTCGATCAGGTCCTCCCCAAAGACATGGTTATGAGCTGCATCAATAGGGAAGTCGGCAAGGCCCCGGTCGACCCCGGCTTCGCGAAGATCTCCGGGCGTTCCAAGTGGGCCATCCCCTGGCTCGAGGACGACCCCTCGCTGACATCGCCCCAGCTCTGGGTCGGGCGGATGCGGCGCGACGCGGCCGACGCCCTGCGCTACGGCTGCGACGGGCTTCTCGGCATCCACTGGCGGACGCGGGTCCTCTCGGCCAATATCTCGGCCCTGGCCCGGGCGGCCTGGGACCAGGGGTGGAACACGCTGCCCCGGAACGTCGCCGACGACGTTGGGCCCATCACCGGGCAGTATGTGTCCTTCAAGGGCCAGAAGATCGCCGGCGCTCCCGAGGACGAGGAAGCTGTCTACCGGGACGTCCGCGACCGGGTCTTCGCCTACTACATCCCCGTGCCGAACGGCCGGTACACGGTGACGCTGAAGTTCGTGGAAGGCCAGATCGACCAGAAAAGAGGCCGCGTTTTCGACGTCCTCCTCCAGGGCCGCAAGGTCATCGACGGCCTGGACATCTTCGACCGGGTCGGGAAATTCCGGGCCCTGGATTTCACCTTCAAGAATATCGAGGTCACCAACGGCCGGTTGGCCATCGATTTCGCCGACCGCATCCATTACCCGGTCATCGCCGGGATCGCGATCGAGGGCAGAGAATTCAAGCGGAAGATCAACTGCGGCGGCCCGGCCGCCGGCGATTACGAGGCCGACTGGCCGGAGACGGACCGGACCATGGCCTCGCTCGATTTCTACCGGGACTGGGCGGGGAACCAGTTCGGTCCGGCGGCGGCCGACGGGGCCGCGGCGATCTTCGCCCGGATCGACAGCCGGCATCCCGTGCCCGTGACGTGGATCGGCGGGCCGGGGAGCGTCATCCCGGACACCCGGCCCTGGGACGACATCAAGAGAAACTATGCCTTCGTCGATGAGCTGAAGGCCCTCGAACCGAAGGTCGAGGGCAAGGGCGCCAAGGACAGGTTCGGCTACTGGCTGGCGAATTTCGAGTACATGCGGGAAATCGCCCATTTCGATTGCCTCTGGGGCCAGTACAATCAGGCCATGGAGAAAGTCAGGGCGGAGAAGAACGGGCAGGCGAGGGCGGACGTGGCGAAGCTCACCGCCGTCCCCTTTAGGGTCGAGATGGCCGCCTCGCTCAAGAGGATCTTCGACGGCCTGCTCGGAACCGTGAGCACGACCGGCGAGCTCGGCACGATCGCCAACTGGGAGCAGCATTTGCTGCCCGCCGCCTGGGACAAGCCTGGGGCGGAGCTCCGGAAGATCCTGGGAGAGGAGACGCGGGAAGAGGCCTTCCTCTCCAAGGTCTATCTCGGCCAGCCCCGGATCATCGTCCCGGCGCTCAGGGCAGGCCTCGAAGAGGGGGAGAAGCTCAACCTCAAGGTCATCATCCTGGCCAAGGGACAGCCGGCCTCGGCGGAACTTTTCTGGCGGCCGCTCGGGAAAGGGGGGTTCACCCCCGTGCCGCTGAATAAAGTGGCCCGGGGGGTCTATGCCGTGACGGTTCCAAACGCGAACTCGGATATCGAGTATTATATCCGGGTCACGGCCGACGGCCGGAACGTCTTTTTCCCGGCGACAGCTCCCGAGCTGAACCAGACCGTTGTGGTTTATTGATTGGGAACACAATAGTCCGTCCCCGATCTTCGTCGGCCGGGCGTGCTGAGCTCTTCCTCCTTTCCCGCGCGGGAGTGATCTTCACGATTTCTCCGGACGCGTTCCCCCATCTCCCCTCTTAGAAATACTGGAAAACGGACCCGATTTTCGGTAATCTATAGGCAGCAAGAGAGAGCGGAGAGGAGCCGGGAGTGGAAGACAATATGATGGCCACCGTTTTCCTCCCCGGGCGGCTCTTCGCCCAGGACATCCCGGCGGCTTTTAAGGAAATCCAGGCCCGTCGCGAGGAGGGGCCCGTGACCGTCGATTTCGGCGGGGTCGAGGAATTCGACTCCTCGGCGCTCGCCCTTCTGAGCTATCTCCACGGCTGCGTCGCCGATATCCACGTGACCAATGTCGGCGAAAAACTCGACCGCTCCTTCCAGGCCTTCCTCGGGGGAACACCCCCGGCCGCCTGCGACGTGGCCGAGCTCGACCTCCCGACGCGGTTCCTCCACTCCTTCTCCAACAGGTTCCTCGCCCAGATGAGGAGCGTCTCGAAGTTCGTCGCCCTGCTCGGGGACGAAATCTATTACACGATCTCGTTCTTCAGGAAGCGGAGAGGCGTCTATCCCGGAGAGATCTGGAACCAGCTCTTCTTCATGGGATACAAGTCCTTCCCGATCACCTGCCTCCTGGTGTTCCTGATTGGTGTGACGATCGCCCTCACGTCCGCGGCCCAGCTCAAGCTCTACGGGGGCGACATCTACCTGGCCGACCTTGTCGGCTACGGCATGCTCCGGGAGCTCGTGCCGCTCATGGTGGGCATCATCCTCGCGGGCAAGGTCGGTGCAGCCGTCGCCGCCGAGCTGTCGACGATGACCGTCCTCGAGGAGGTCGACGCCCTCAAGACCATGGGGGTCGTCCCGGAGAAGTTCCTGATGGTCCCGCGGCTCGTTGCCGTCACTCTCGCCGTTCCACTCCTCGTCGCTCTGGCCGACTTCGTGGGGATCGGCGGCGGGATCCTTGTCGCCCGGTTCTCCCTGGGGATCGTTCCCTCGGCCTTCATCCGGGAGATGCAGACCGCCGTCGGCCTGGGGGACTTCTTCATCGGCCTCGAAAAATCCCTTGTTTTCGGATGGGCGGTCATCATCGGGAGCGGTTACAAGGGCCTGACCGTCGGGAGGAGCGCCGGGGAGGTCGGCCGGGCCACGACCGAGTCCGTCGTCCTTTCCGTCTCCCTGATCATCCTCATCGATTGTATTTTCGCCATCATCCTGTACTATTAGCGCCATGGATATCATCTCCGTCCGCGATCTCACCGTCGGCTACGGGCCCCTCCCGGTCCTGACGAAGCTCGATTTCGCGATCCCCGCCGCGAAGATCACGGCCGTCATCGGGACGAGCGGCTGCGGGAAGTCCACGCTTCTCAAAACCCTCGCCGGTCTCATCCCGCCCCTGGAAGGTGAAGTCTTCTTCGGTCCGGAAAAGGTGGACTACCTGTCCGAGGCCTCGCTCGCCGCCCTCTATCGGGGGATCGGCGTTCTCTACCAGGACGGCGCCCTGCTCAACAATCTGTCCCTCTTCGAGAACGTCGCCCTGCCGGTCCGCATGCGGCACCCGGACATGCCCGAGGCGGTCCTCCGGGAAATAGTCCATGACCGCCTCTCCCAGGTTGAACTGATCGAGGGTGCCGCCAAGTACCCGGCCGAGCTCTCCGGCGGGATGCGCAAGCGGGCGGCCCTGGCCCGGGCCCTGGTGCTCGACCCCGCGGTGGTCCTCTGCGACGAGCCGTCGGGAGGGCTCGACCCCATCACGTCGGGACATCTCGACGCCCTCATCCTCAAGGTCAAGGAGACGTTCCGGACGACATTCGTCGTCGTCACCCATGAGCTGCGCTCGATCGAGAGGGTCGCCGACAGGGTCCTCGTCCTCAACGGCGGCGGACTGCACCTGTCCGGCGGGCTGGCGGAGGTCCGGGACTCGGACGACGAGTTCATCCGGGCATTTTTCCTCAGGAAGGTCGGTCATGATGACGCATGAACAAAAAACCCGGCTGGGCATTTTTCTGGCGATCGCGACGGTCGCTTTCCTGACGGGCCTGGGCTTCTTTCTCGTGCCCAAGCTCCGGGAAACAGGGGATTATTACTACATCAATTTCCGGAAGACCTCGGTGAACGGGCTCCTCCGCGACTCCGCCGTCCGATACCAGGGGGTCGATATCGGCAAGGTCACCTCGATCGAGGTGAACCGCCGAGACCGGGATTCCGTTTTCGTCCACATCAAGATCCAGAAGGGCTTCCCGATAACGATAGATACCACCGCCGTCCTGGCGCTCGCGGGGATCACGGGGCTCCGGTTCATCGACCTCCAGGGAGGCACGCAGGCGTCCGTCCGGCTCCCGTCAGGCGGCGAGATCCAAATGGCCCGGGGGCTGGAAGAGAAGGCGGGCGACATCGTGACCAACATCGACACCGCGGTCAACAGCTTCAATAGCCTGCTGTCGCGCGAAAACCTGGACAGGATCAACGGCTTCCTGGAAAAGGCGGAGAAGAGCTCGACGATGATCTCCCAGGTCCTCGAGGCCAAGCGGGGCAAGCTCGAGAGCGCCTTCGACAACGTCGATAAGGCGGCCAACGAGTTCGCCTCCGTGACCGAGAACCTTCACAAGATCTCGACCAATGTCAGCGACATGAGCCAGAAGATCGTGACCCGCTCCGAGACGGCGATCGACAACATCGCCAAGCGGTTCTCGGACGAGGAAATGGGCCAGCTCATCAAGGACCTCCGGACGCTCATCGACACGACCTCCGTGAACCTGAAAAAGATCGAGGACGGCCTCATCGCCGAGCAGAGCGACCTGAAGAAGGCCGTCGCGAGCCTCGCCGCGGCCATGGACAACCTGTCGCGCTTCACCCGGGAGATCTCGGAGGACCCGTCGGCCTTGATCAAGTCCAGAAAGGAAAAGAAATAATGAGAAAAACCGCGATCTGCGTCCTGGTTGTGGCCCTCATGAGCGGGTGCGGGTCGACGTACGTGAGAAGATATTTTCAGATCCAGAGCGTCGCGCTGGCGGAGCCCGCCCTGCCGAAGATCGAACGGCGACTTCTCGTCGAGCCGGCATCCGTCGATCCCCTCTACGACGACATCCGGATCCTCTATCGCGTTTCGCCTTTCGAGCTCAAGTACTACCCCTATGAGTTCTGGGCGGAAAATCCGGGAAAACAGGTGGGCGCCGCGATGGCCGAGTATCTCGGGAACAAGAAAATTTTTCCGTCGATCGGGCGGGGACCAACCAAAGAAGAGCCCGAGATCATCCTCCGGTCGCGGGTCCATGTCCTCGAGGAGATCGACTACCTGGATGCCTGGCAGGCCCATCTGGCGATGGACCTCGAGTTCGTGGATTTTAAATCGGGGCAGGCCCTCCTGACCCGGTCCTTCGACAGGAAGGAGAAGATGGCGGGCAAGGAGGTCGGGGAATTTCCGCCGGTCTGCTCAAGGATCCTCGAGGAGGAGCTGGGGAAGGCGGTCTGGGAGCTGGCCCGGGCGCTCGAGAAGAAAAATGGCTAAAGGGCGCGGCAGGCCCTGATCAAGGGACCGCACAGGAACAGGACGCCGAGAAGCGCCAGACCGACGACGATCCAAAAACCCAGCTTGGCCGTGATGTCGATCTTCCGGTCGCGCTTCTTTCGGGCAAGCTTTTCCCCTTCGACGGCCCAGGTGTCGACCATGACCGGCTCCCGCTTTTCGGCGAAAAGCGTCGCGACATAATACTCACCTTCGGCATCAAGGCCCGTCGGCTCCCTGACCATCACCGTGAAGCCCTGGCCCTCGAGCTCGGCCTTGAGCTGCCGGCACTCCTCTTTCGAGTTCGCGACCTTGCGGACAACCTCGATCCTCTCCTCGGGCACGAAGCGTTGCCGCGGACCGGGTTGATCGGAGGGGCTTGCCGACGGGTCCTGCGTTTGCAATTCCTTTTTTGTCCACATGGTCGGCCTGGGCCCTTGACGAGGGCCGCCGGATCGTGCCCCCCTGGGCCTATTGAACAGTTTAGGCCAGGCCGCGGCGGCCGTCCACCGGATACTTTACGGTCCGGTGGCGGAAGTGGAACGCGGCAAAGAGCAATGCCAGAGCGGGGAAGATGATCAGGCTGGCCTCGGCGCCCATCGGCCCTCCCGTCAGCCATTTGGCCCCGCTCGTCGCCGAATCCAACAGGTGACCCGGCATGGGCAGGCCTCCCCTGTTCCCTGTGTTCGGAAAGCCGAAGATGAACAGGGAGCCGAAATTGAACGTCCAGTGCCAGCCGATGGCGAACCAGAGGTTTCCCGTACGGCGGACCGTCAGGCAGAAAAAGAGGGCGATCAGGGTGACGCTCAAGCCGTCGACCAGGGTCTCGTTGGGTTTCTGGGCGTAGTGGAGATAGAATCCGAAAAGATCGGACAGGACGACCACAGCCGGCCAGAAACGGATCCCGGAAGCTAACGTGAAGAGCTCGTAGCCGCGGAAGACGATCTCTTCCAGGAGCGAAGCGACAAGGAAGCCGGCCGCCCAAAGGAATGTCGAGAGGATCAGGTCCGTGCCCTTCAACGCCAGGGCACGCACGGAATAACCGCCGGCCAGGGCCATCACGGCCACCACGGCTCCGATCGTGGCCAAGCCCCACAGGCCGCCCTCCCAAAAAAGCCGGCCGAAGGCCCCGCGCCGGGTGAAACCGTAGTCCGCGAAGCGCCGGCGCTCGATCTTGGCCATGAGATAGACGCAGGCCGCGGACCCCGCGAGCGACACGGCCTCGATGAGGATGAAGTTGGCCGCCGTCCATTCCGGCTCCTTGCCCACGACGGGAACGAGGATGAGCTTCATCACGCCGCCGAAGAGATTGAAGGCGACGTTGAAGATGAGAAGACGCCAGACGGCCCGGAGCCCCCAGGGTCCGAGGAAGATCTTTTTCAGACGCGCGTTCGAAGCGTTGCCGGTCATGGGCTTTCCTCCTTCAGTTCATTTCCTTCAGCCAGTGACGCTCGATCTCTTCGAGAGTCTTGCCCTTGGTCTCGGGCAGATAGAAGATCATGAAGACGAGGTCGAGGGCGCACATGACGGCGTAGATCCAGAACGCGGCCGATGAGCTGAGCCTGTCCGAGATGACCGGGAAGGTCAGCGTCACCGCGAAATCGGCCAGCCAGAGGATGAGCGTCGCGATGCCCATGGCCGCCCCGCGCATCCGGATGGGGAAGATCTCCGCCATGACGACCCACACCAGAGGCCCCATGGCCGAGGCGAAGAACGCGATATAGAGAAGGATGATGAACAGCAGCGCCGACGGTGGCAGGAACGGGGACTTGAACGCCGCGCCGAGGAGGACGAGCGAGAATCCCATCCCGCCCGTGGCGACCAGGAGGAGCGGCCTCCGCCCGACGCGATCGGCCAGGACGATGGCCACGACCGTGAAGATCATGTTCGTGAAGCCGACAATCGTCGACTGGCCGATGGCCGACAACCGGGTGAACCCGGCGCTCTCGAAGATCCTCGGCGCGTAATAGAGGATGGCGTTGATGCCCGTGATCTGTTGGAAGACGGCCAGGACGACGGCGATGAAAAGAGGCCTCCGGAACCCTGGCTGGAAGAGCTCGCTGAAAGACCCTTTCTCCAGGGCCAATGTCTCCTTGATGCCGTGGATCTCCCGCGCGGCGATCTCGGCCGTGTTGACCCGAGCGAGGACGCGGCCGGCTTCCTCCTCGCGGCCGCGCTTCACGAGCCAGCGCGGGCTCTCCGGGACGCGGAGGAGAAGCAGGAAGAAGAGGACGGACGGGATGGCTCCGGTCGCGTACATGTACCGCCAGTTCGACGGCCCCGCCCCGGCGAAGACCCAGTTGACGAAGTAGGCGAGGAGGATCCCCGTGACGATGGCCATCTGGTTGACCGAGACGAGCGCGCCCCGGACCCGGGCCGGCGCGATCTCGGCAATGTAAAGCGGCGAGAGGACGGCCGCCGACCCGATCCCGAGGCCGCCGATAAAGCGGAAAATGACGAATTCGGTGATATTCCGCGGGATAGCGCAGCCGATCGCCGAGACGAAAAAGAGGACGGCCGAGATGAGCATGAACCGCCGGCGGCCGATCCGGTCGCTGACCGGACCGGCCAGCCCCGCCCCGAACATGCAGCCGATGAGGACGACGCTGACCGCCCATCCCTCCTGGAGTGAGTTGAGCGAGAACTGCTCTTTCATGTAGCGGGTGGCGCCGGCGACGATGGCCGTGTCGAAACCGAAGATCAGGCCGCCGATGGCGGCGACGATGGTGACGGCGATGACATAAAACGCGGTTCTCTTCATCTCGTCCTCATATTGTATTCGAAAAAATCGGGATTATTCTTTCACCGATAAGGTCGGACGGGTCCTGTCCCGGCAGTGTCCCCGAGCGGACTTCGCTCCACCCATCCCCCCGAGGGCGGAGGGGAAAACGCCCCCTCCTGAACCACCCCTCCCGCACTCGGCTGCTTCAGCCGAGTGCTCGGACCAGGGGGAAGCCGCCCCTTGGAACCCCCGGCGCTCTCGCGCAATCCCCTTCCGCTCGTCCGTCGAAGAGCACCGCCGGGCCACCCATCCGATCTTTTCATAAAGCCCGACTCAGCCCTCCAGCGCCCTCCTCCGGGAGCTCCCCTCGCATCGATCTCATATTGCTCCAGCCTTCGCCCGCGGATCTAGTTCCCCCCATTGAATTCTTTGACGGCGTCGAGCATCGCGACGATGTTCCGGATGGGGACGTTGGCCTGGATGTTGTGGACGGCGTTGAAGACGAACCCTCCGCCCTTGCCGAAGACTTCGCAACGGCGCAGGACTTCGTCCCGGACCTCCTCGGGCTTCCCGAAAGCGAGGGTCTTCTGAGTGTCGACGCCCCCTCCCCAGAAAACGATGTCCTTCCCGAAATCGGCCTTGAGCTTTGCGGCATCCATTCCCGCGGCCGAAACCTGGACGGGATTGAGGATGTCGAAGCCGCTCTCCATGAAGGCCGGGATGAGCGTCCGGACGGCGCCGCAGGAGTGTTTGAAGGTTTTCCAGGCCGTATGCTTGTGGATCCAATCGTTGATCCGCCGGTAATACGGGAGGTAGAGCTCGCGGAAGGCCGCGGGCGAACAAAACGTGGACTGCTGGGTGCCGAAGTCCGTGCCGCAGATGAAGACGGCCTGGACCCTGTCGCCGACACGGGCGTGGATCTTCTCGAGGTTCTTGAGGGCGATATCGGTCTGGCGCTCGAAGACCTTGTGGATATAGGGCCGGCGGGTCAGGGTCGAGACGTACCATTCCTCGACGTCCCGGATGCCCTTAGGATGCTTGAGGAACGGCGCCGGGACGAGGGCGATATCGCCGAGGGCCGTGCCGCCGAAGTTTGCGATGACGCCCCGGCCCGTGGCGGCGGCCGCCCGGCTCGACGCGTCGAAATAGTCGAGGGCCGCGTCCGATACCGGGCCGAACTCCTCGAGGTTGTCCTCCGGATCCAGGCGGGAGTTGTCGATCGGCTCCTGGCGGACGATGGTGTCGAAAAAGAAGCCGTTCTTGGGCAGCCGGCCGGCCGGCGGGGCGGACCTGTCACCCTTCGGATAAATGAGCGTATCGCCGTTCGCGTCGTTCGTCACCTGAAAATGCTCCGAAACGAGGACCTCCCGGCCGTTGTCCATCCGCCAGGGCTTCCAGTTCTCGTTCCGGAAGCCGAAGAGGGTTTCCATTCCCCAGACGCCTTCGACGTCGAGGCCGAGGACGCGCTGGAGGTCCTCGTCGATCCAGCCCAGCATCTGGTAGGGCTCGTGGAGTTTGACGGGACGCTTCTCGAGGCCGTAGTGCTCCCGCAGGCCGATGACGCAGTTGACGTGCATGCCGGTGACGGCCGTCCCGTTGAAGTCGACCGGGATCCGGTCGGGCTCCTTATGGTTGAGGGCGGCGGCCAGGCGTTCTCGACTCGTCATCGTGGCCTCCAAGGTTCTCCCCAGATTACCCATTTTGAGCCCTGTTTGCAATAACGGGGCCGGCAGGGAGGGCCCTCATGGGCGTGGCCGGAAGAATTGGGGCGGAGGTGCGCGACACCGTAATTCTGGCAAGTACTTGAAACGGGTCCTTGGGCCTTCTCGGCCCGGGCAATGTCCGAGCGCGCATCTCGGCCTCAGCCCGATTGAGCGTGCTTGATGAACGTCCCGTTCCGGTATTCGCGGAAAGCGGTCCGCAGCTCCTCCTGGGTGTTCATGACAATCGGGCCCTGCCAGGCGACGGGCTCCCCGAGAGGGCGGCCCGAGATGAGCAGGATACGGACAGAAGAGTCCGTCGTAGACACTTTGATCCGGCCGCCGTCGCCGAAGAGGATGACGGAGTGGTCTCCCAGGAAGGACTTTCGCTCGAGGTCGAAGTAACTGGCCGGCTCGATGTCGTAAGCCGACAAACCCGTCTCGTCCGAGAAGCAGCCCTGGCCCTCGATAACGTACGCCAGGACCGTGTGGCCGGATTTGGTCGGATGGACGAACGAAGCGCCCGGGGGGAAGGAGACGTCGAGGTATTCCGGCTCGATGACGATGTCGCGGACCGGTCCCTCGATCTTGCCGACCCGGCCGCAGATGATCCGGACCGTGGCCCCTCCGGGAAGCTCGACTTCCGGGATATCCGCCTTCTTCACGTCGCGGTAGCGCGGATTCATCATCTTCTGCGACGCGGGCAGGTTGGCCCAGAGCTGGAAGCCGCCCATGCGGCCGTCCTCGCCGCCCTTGGGCATCTCCTGGTGGATGATGCCGCTCCCGGCCGTCATCCACTGGACGTCGCCCGGCCCGATGACGCCCTTGTTGCCCAGGCTGTCGCCGTGCTCGGCCGTGCCGCGGATCATGTAAGTGATCGTCTCGATGCCGCGGTGCGGGTGCCAAGGGAAGCCGGGCAGGTACCGCTCGGGGTCGTCTTGCCGGAAATCGTCGAACATGAGGAAGGGATCGAACATCGGGACCTCGCGGAAGCCGAAGCCGCGATGGAGATGGACGCCGGCCCCCTCGAGAGTGGGCTGGCTGATGAGGACCTTCTTGATCTTGCGCGCCTTTTCCATGGGAGGCACCTCTTCTTCTATCTCCCGATATTCTACCACGAGGCCGCCGACGACTATTGAAAAACCCTCGGAATCGTCTCCTGCCACTCCCGTTTGCGGACAAGCCGGCCGTTTTCGAGGATCCGGCGGACGAATGTGGCGTGGAAATCCCTCGCGTCGGAGCGGATATCGACGGATGTCAGGACGTCGATCGTCCGTCCGGGGAGTTCGATCCGGTCGCTGTCCTCCCCGAGGAACCGGGACTTTGCCGGCTCGGACTCGTTCGTTTCGTAGACGTTCTTTTCGGTCGCCTCGAAGCGACGGTCCCGGATTTCGTAGCGGCTCTTCCCGCTCCACGTGTAAGTGATCAAGCCGCGGGCCGTATCGCGCTTCCATTCGTTCGTGCCCTGGGGCCAGACGTCGCTCCCAAGGTCCTGGGCGTCCGTCCGGACCTCGCGTTTCTCGGCAGGTCTGAACGCCGGCGCCCCGAGCCGTCCGGTCTGGACGAGAGGGAGTTCGATATGTGTCGCCTCAACGCCTGTGACAAGAGTTGTCGTCATGAGATAAGGCGTGGGCCAGATCATCGGAAATAGGGAGTTAGAGACGGAGAGGCGAACGCGATGGCCAGTTTGAAAAGTCCACGTCGTCAAGTGGAGTTCAAACCCAAGGTCATAGGTTTCCCCGCGGGCCAGAGGTTCGGGCTGAAGGCGGGAGCGACGCTGGGAGCCGTTGAGAAGGCCGCCGGTAACGAGCGCCACACGGCCGTCCGGGAAAATATCTTCGAGCCGCGCCGCCCAATGGGCCAGTGGAGCGTCGGCCTTGACGCGAAGCCGAACGCGGGGAAGCCCGATGATTTCCAGCTTCTCTCGCAGGACATCGCTGTCATAGACGAGGCCCCCCGCGTCGTCCGGCCGCATGTCGCCCGTCGGCTCGCCCCACCATAATCCCGTGCTGATGCCGTAGCTTGGGACATAGAACAAGGCGTCGGCGTCCGCCGACCCCGGCTGCTCCTGAAGCCGTCCGTTCGCGGCCGGGAAGAGTTTTTTCCAGGTTGTCCCCGGGATAGGCCAGTCTCCTGCGAGCCAGCGGCCTGGTGTCATCGTCATTCCGGCATCCGGCGCGTGCCCGCCCCGGTGGAAGATGACCAGCCGGGGATCGTTTCGAACGCCGGTCTCTTTCCCCTTCAGCCATCGGTCCCACCAACGGACGGCTTCGTGCCTCCACTCATAATTCGGGCCGGGGACCCCATCGTCGGGCCAGGCGTGGTTCCAGGGACCGATCTCGGCTTTGAGGGGGACCTTCATCTCCCCAAGCATCCGCGGGATGCTGTCCCTGTAGCCGTCGAGAAGCCCGCCGATGAGATAACATGGGATCTGGATTTTGCCGTACTGGCCGCGCAGCGAATTCCGGCTCCAGAATTCGCCGTCCCGCTGCTGCTTGAGATAGGTCAGGAGTCCCGGATAGGACTCGAAGCGTTCCCGATAATAGGCCTCATCGAGAGGGTAGTCCGGCGACCGTGGGATGCCTTTGGAATGATCGAACCAGAAGGCCCATTCGTCCACATGGAACGCGCCGTCGATGTAATGGATGTCGTCATGGTACAGGTCGTCGGTGGCCATCGCGGCCAGGATCGCCTTCAGGGCCGGCGGCCGGCGCATGGCGACCTGGATGGCGTTGAAGCCGCCCCACGAAATCCCCCACATACCGACGTTGCCGTTCGAGCCCGGCATCCGCGAGAGCTGATCGATGACGTCCACAGCGTCGTCGAGCTCCCGTTCCGAGTATTCCCGCAGCGGGAACATTCCCTCCGATGCACCCGTCCCGCGGATATCCACCCGGGCCAGGATGTAGCCGCGCTGGACAAAATAGGCGTAGAGCGAGTAGACGCCGATATAGCCGCCGTCATCTTTCCGGTAGGGCAGGAACTCGAAGAGGACGGGGAAGCGTTCGCCGGCCGAGCGCGGCACGGGTTTGTAGAATGTCACGGCCAGCCTGACCCCGTCGTTCATTTTGAGCCACCCGTCCTCCATCCTGAAATCGTAAAGAGGCGTGGAGGTGTCTCCCCTCATCCCTGGGCGCGGTCCGGGTTTGCCAAGAAGCTGGAGGAGGCAGAAAGCGATGGCCGGGAATACGAGAAAACGATGGGTTCTGCGCCGCGCCAATTCCCCCTCCTTATTATCCGGCAGGATCGTTAAGGTCGATCCGGATTCTTTTCATCGTCCATCCTCGGCTGGAGACTCTTGCCGCTGACGCGCCGCATGACCAGGAACACGGGGAATCCCAGGGCGAAGAAGAGGGCCCCGAAGAGGGCCTCGCGCGGCTTGTTCAGGAGGACGTTCACCGAAACCGTCAGCTGGAAGGCGATGAAGAGGATCGGAACGATCGGGTAGAGCGGCACGCGGTAACCTTCATAAACCTCGCCGGCTCGCCGGGCCTTCCGCCTGAGGACGAAGACCGTCGAGGCGACGAGGGCCACGGTGATCGTGTCGAGGAACATAACGAAGTTGATGAGGCTCTCGAACGTTTTCAGCAGGAAAAGGGAGAAGAGGATCACCGCCCCGAGAAAGGCGATCCCGAATTCCTGAGTCTGGGTCCGGGGGTTGACCTTCTGGAAGACGGCGGGCAGTGTCCCGTCTTCGGCCATGGCGTAGTAGGCGCGGGGGATCTGCATCAGGGTGACGTTGAGGAAACCCATGGCCGAGAGGAAGATGGCCAGCGAGACCACGAGCCATCCGGCACCCCCGAATGTGGCCCGGGCCGTCTCCGCGGCGACGAGTTTTGCGGACGCGATGCCGGGGATGCCGAGGGTCTTCACGTAAGCGACATTGATGGCGAGATAGCAGGCGAGCACGATGAGGATGCCGAAGAAGATGGCCCGCGGGACATTGCGCTGGGCTTTCTGGACGTCGGCCCCGAAGTTGATCGTGTTCTGGTAACCGCCGTAGGCGTAGAAGACCGAGATGAACGCCGCACCGAGGGCCAGCCACCAGGACCGATCGGGCGGGAGCGAGCCCGTGGTGAGGGGGGCCTTGGTTGAAATGAACGCACCGGCTACGATGATGGCGACCATGCCGATCTTGAGCAGGCTTAGGACGTTCTGGGCCCAGGCTCCCGTCTTGATCCCGAGGTAGTTAATCGTCAGAAGGATGAGCAGGAGAAGGGCGGCCGTTATCTGGATCTGGAGGGTCGAGGGCGTCGCGCCGTGAAAGATGATCGGGGCCAGGTGCTCGGCTCCCATCCAGGCCACCAGCGCGGCCCCGGCGCCGTTGAGGATGATGACGTTGGCCCAGTTGAGCATGAAGGCCACGGTCGAATTGTAGCTTTCGGCGACGACTTTGTAGAAGGAGCCCGGCTTGGCGAAGCGGCCGCCGATCTCGGCGAAGGTCAGGGCGCCGAGGAAGCCGGCGAGCCCGCCCAGGAGCCAGGCCGTGTAGAAGAGCGCGGGGGTGCGGGCGGCCGTGGCGACCATGGCCGGCGTCCGGAAGATGCCGATGCCGATGATGAGACTGACGACGATCATCGTCGTATCGAACGTCGTCAGCTTCGCCTTGATGGCCATGTCGGGCTCCTTTGCGCTCATCCCATTCTATCCGGGGCCTTGAGGATTGCAAGTTGAAAAACATAGTTGGCGGGGGAGCAGAGGGCCGGACATTCCTTGCCCGAGGGCGAAATTCTTCTTGACAAGATGACATGTGTCATTTATATTATACATGACAGATGTCATTAAAGAGTGATAAAGGGAGGCCACATTGACAAAGAAGAACCTTCAGAAACTCTCCGACGCCAACCTAGAGATCATGAAGCTCGTCTGGCGAAGAGGGGAAGTGACGATCAACGACATCCTCGAAGCTGTCAATTCCGGCCGGAAGGACAAGGTCAAGCGGGCCACCGTTCAGGTCCAGATGAGACGTCTTGAGCGGTACGGCTGGCTAAAGCACCGGAAGGATACTCGGGAATTTTATTATTCGCCTCTTAGAGGAGAAGCCGAGGCCAAGGTGAGCATTCTCCACAATGTCCGGGACCGCGTGTTCGGCGGGTCATATGCCGAGCTCGTCAAGTGCCTTTTCGCAGGGGGCCGGGTTCCCGGGGACGAACTCCAGCGTATCGTCGAATTCCTGAATGGGAACGACAAGGAGTGAGCCATGACGCTCGCATCGCTTCTGGGAAATCTCCCGACGGCGGGCTGGGTTCTCAGCCTCTTCACCCAGTCTATGGTTCTTTTCCTTATCGGATGGCTCCTGACCGGAGCGGCCAGGCGGATCGCACCCCCTCTCAAAAGCGGGATTCTGCTGACTCTGATCATCCTCCTGGTCCTCCTGCCGCTAGGGATTCTTGTGTTCAATTCCGGAAAGGCGTCGCTTCATCAATTGCCGGTATCGCCTGTCGTTCGTGGCCTGGCGAGGGAGCCCGGCGCCGCCGATCGTGCTCCTCTTGATCATGGCGCGGCTGCGGCCGGCCCGAAAGGGCAGGGTCAAGACGCAATTCCCGGTCGGACGGAAGCGCCACGCGGGTTTGGCGGACTTTTCGATCTCGGATCCGTCAACCCATTGCTTATGGCCCTGAACATCTTCGGATTGATCTGGCTCCTGGGCTTCATCATCTCCCTCAGCCGCCTGGTTCACGGGATCATTTTTCTCTCTGGGTTCAGGAGCAGTCTGGTCCGGATCCCCGAAGAGGGATTGTCCGGCGTCGTGCAGACGGTGAGGGCGGCCTTTCCAAGAACGCGGCTTCCTTCCATTCACGTTTCTCCAGCCGTCGATAGTCCCGTGGCCCTGGGGATTCTTCGTCCCATGATCGTCGTCCCCCAGTCACTAGCTGAGAATCTGAGCGCGGAGGAACTTGTCAACATCCTTATCCACGAGACGGCCCACATCCGGCATCTCGACCAGATCAGCGGATTGTTGCAGAGACTTTTGACATCGTTATACTGGTGGAATCCCCTGGCCTACACACTGAGCGCGTCTTTCTCTGTGACCAGGGAGGATGTGAGCGACAATTACGCTATCCAGAAAAGCGGCGCCCATTCCTACGCGAGTTGCCTTGTCGCCCTAGCCAGGAAAACGAGTCTCATCACCCGGCTTCCTGCGGCCATCGGGATGGCGACGCGCCATATGTCTTTGGAAGATCGGGTCAAGAATATCGTATCAAAGGAGCGGGTCATGGCAACGAAAATGAAAAAAACTATGGTTGTCCTTCTCGCCTTGGTGGCCGTCCTCCTCACAGCTCTCGTCGTCCGGTACAGCTGGACGCTGACGGCGGCCGGCGACGCCGTGAGGACGTTCTCCCTGCCGCCCGGAGTAGAGCCCCAGGTGCTGGCCGTAGACAAGGACCGGATCTATCTTTGCGAGTATGAGATTTTTTCCCAAATGCCCGAATCCTATATCGCCGTGTACTCCAGGTCTGATTTTTCCTTGTTAGCTAAAATCGGGAAGGAAGGGAAGGGCCCTGGCGAGTTCCTCTTCGGCCCAAACCGATTTTGCATTGTTAAGGATCAAATTTGGGCCATGGATATAAGAAAAACCATCGTTTTTTCCGGAGACGGGATCTTCCAAAAAGAAATTCCGATTCCCCGGGCGATCTTCTTGTCTCTGTATCCGCTGGTGCCCGCGGGCGACAATCTCGTGACTTTTGCCAGTGATACCTTGGATATAAACGCAGGAAATGAGCGCGCCTTTGGCCGCCTCTATGATGCAGAACTCCATCAGATAAGAGAGTTTTATGGAGAAGTGCCATTTCTAGTGCCGCCGCCGCCACCTCCTCCGCCACCTCCGCTGGGCAGCAAGAGGGCCGCAGAGGAGGGGCAAGCTTCGTTTGTTAAAAAGGATTATCAAGCCATCCCCGAATGCATCGATTTTGCGGTCGCCCAAGGAAAGATCTTCGTCGCGGACACGCGCAAGGGATTCCACATCGCCGTCTTCGATTCCCTGGGAGCCCCGCTCTATGAGATCAATCAGAATTACGCGGCCCTCCCTGTCCCGCCCGAATACAGCGCGGCCTTGAAGAAGAAGCTCAATGAGACGGAGGGCTGGCTCAATAAAGTTGCGGATATCAAGTTCCGTGATTCCTTCCCGGCCTTCTACAGCTTCAAGATCGCCGACGGCAAGATTTACGTCTCGACGTATGCCGAGAAGGACGGGCTTCACGAGCTCGTCGTCATGAACCTCAAGGGCGATGTCTTGAAGAGATCGTTCACGTTCCCTCTGGGGCCTTCCTATGACTCCATGTACGATAATTTCAATGTCGCCAAAGACCGATATGCCATATCGGGAGACAAACTCTATTACCTAGCCAAGAGCACGAAAGACGGCGCTTATGAACTGAGGATCCAGGGTTTAGATTAAGATCCTCCGGCGGGCTCAGTTCCAGGAGCTCAGGAACTCCCAGAGGGAGGCGATCAGGAAGAGCGGCACGACCAGGGCGTAGACGCGGGCGACGTCCCTGAGCGCCTCAACGGGATAGCCCATGAGTTTCCGGCTATCCTTGTAAGCCGGGTCAGGCCGGAAGACGGCGCCGACCAAGACCGATAAGAGATAGACCAGCCCAACCGTCAGAATCTGAAGCCTGGCCCGGTGAAGAGCCCGAAGGATATTGCCCATTTTATAATCCTATGTTCCAGGCTGCCTCAATCCCTGACGATGATTCCGTGGATGTGGAGCTTCAAGACCGTGGCGGTCAACCGGCTGGCATCCTGGGGACATATCCCCTAAGACCGTGTCCCCACCAGGTCCTTGACGGCCTGCTCGATGCGCATCAGGGCCTCCAGAAGAAGGGCGCGGGGACAGCCGAAGTTGATCCGGACGAAACCCGCGAGCTCGCGGCCGAATGTCGTGCCGTCGCTGAAATAGACGCGGGCCTTTTTCAGGAAAAAGTCGTTGAGGGCGGCGGGTTCGAGGCCGAGGCCCCGGCAGTCGAGGAGGGCGAGATATGTCCCTTCCGGCCGGATGAGGCGGATCCCCGGGACGCGCTTGCCGAGGAATTCCTCGATGAGACCGATATTCGCCTCGAGATAGGGCAGGAGCTCGTCGAGCCAGTCCTCCCCGTGGGCGTAGGCGGCCTCGAAGCCGACGATCCCGAAGACCTGGCCGAGCTCGAACCCGGCCCGCTCCGCCTCGTCCTTGAACTTCTTGAGGAGGTCGGGGTTGGAGGCCACGACGGCGGCCGTCGACAGGCCTGGGATGTTGAAGGTCTTGCTCGGGGCGATGCAGGTGACCGTCCGGTCCGCCAGCTCAGGGGATAGCGCGGCGAGGACATAATGCCGATGGCCGCGATAGACGAGGTCGGCGTGGATCTCGTCCGAAATAACGAGGAGGTCCCGGGAGACGGCGATCCGGCCGAGGGCTTCGAGCTCCTCCCGCGCCCAGACGCGCCCGACGGGGTTATGCGGACTGCAGAGGATGAGCATCTGGCCGGGGGCGGTGATTTTCTTTTCGAGGTCCTCGAGGTCCATGGTATAGCGGCGGCCGTCGAACCGGAGCGGGTTCCGGACGCCGTGGCGACCGTTGTTCTCGACGGCGTTGTAGAACGGGAAATACACGGGCGTCTGGATGATCACCCCGTCCCCAGGTTTGGTGAAGGCGCGAACGCAGTAGTTGAGGGCCGGGACGATGCCCGGCGTCTTGGCCATCCAGTCCTTCCGGACTTCCCAGCCGTGCCGCCGCTTGAGCCAGTCGATCGCTGCCTGCCAGAAGGACGGGGGCACGAGCGGATAGCCGTAGATCCCGTGGGCGGCCCGGCGCCGGATGGCCTCGACAACGGCCGGCGGGGCCTCGAAGTCCATGTCGGCGACCCACAGCGGGATGGCGTCCTCGACTTTGAGGACCTTCCGGGGATAGACCCACTTCAAGGATTCCGTGCCGGTCCGGTCGATGATCTTATCGAAATCGTACTTCAAATCAGAAATTTTCCGTTCTTGGCGACGTATCTGCCTTTCGCCTTGATCGTGACCTTGTCGACAAGGGCGTCGAAGTGGTATTGGCTCTTGTTCTTGCCGATGCCGTAGGAGTCGCCGATCGCGAAGTGGACCGTCCCGAAGGCCTTCTCGGCCTCGAGCATGTTCGCGCAGATCCTGGCGCCGCGGTTCGTGCCGATCCCGAACTCGCCGATGATCCTGCCGGTCTTGTCCGGCCCGATCGTCTTGATGACCTCGGCGATGCCTTTGCCCTTGAAGTCGACGAGCTTGCCGTGTTTGAACGTCATGACGCCGGGACCGAGCTTGTCGTCGATGAGGCTGATGACGATCTTCCCCGTGAACGTCTCCTCGACCGGGGCTGTGTAGCACTCGCCGGCCGGCAGGTTCCCGTGCATGTGCTTCTTGCTGATATCACCGTTGTCGTTGTCCCAGGCGCGGCCCTTGACGCTGAACTCGATATGGGTGCCCGCCGGGTTCTCGACGACGACGTCGTCGGCGTCCTTCATCGCGCGCATGACTTTCTTGGTGAACTTGTCCATCTCCGAGAAATCGATGTTGACCAGGCGCTCCATCATGTCCCGGGTCAGGCCGGGCATCATGCAGATCCGGCCGGACTTGCCGCCCGCCGAGACCATGAAGCCGCGGAAGGGTTTCTCGGCGAACCGGCCCTCGAGCATGTAGACCGTGGCCGAGGCGGTGCGGATCAGCTCCTTGAACTGCCGCGTCGGCCCGGTGATGGGCCGCAGGGTCTCGGTCATAAGATAGGTCGTCGTTTCGGCCCCCGCCTGCTTTGCGTAATAAGCGAGGGCTTGCGCGATCTCCATTTTCTGCTTGTCCGTGACCAGCAGGAATTTCTCTCCGGGCCGGAGCCTCAACGCCTGGTTGATGGCCCGATCGGCGGCCGAGTAGAGCTTATTCGGTTTCATGGATGACCTCCGTTCTTTTTATTTCGTCCGCCGCGCGTCCCAGTAGACGAAGCTGCAGAGCAGGACGAACGCGACGAGACTGATGATCTGTCCGTAGCCCGTGAACCAGGCCGCGGGCGTGCCGTCGACCCAGCGCCCGTTTTCGAGGACCATCGAGATCCCGAGGCTGATGTAGTGGTCGAGACGGGTGAGCTTGAGGACGGCCAGGACGATGCCCATCAGGGCGCCTCCCGCGATGAACCCCGAGGAGATGAGCGTCCCGCGGTTGTTCCGCCGCTCGGCCAATTCCTTGTCCTTGGTCGACTTCTTGACCAGGTGGGAGATGAAGCCGCCGACGAGGAGCGGGGTCGTCAACGGCAGCGGCAGGTACATGCCCAGGGCGAAGGCCAGGGGCGGCACCTTGGCCAGCTCCGCGACGAGGGCGACCGAGGCCCCGATCGCGTAAAGGAGCCACGTCACGGGCTCGCGCGACATCATCGATTTGATGACGGTGGCCATCAGGTTGGCCTGGGGCGCGGCCAAGGTCCCGCTCTGGAACGAGAAGGCCTTGTCCAGGATGTAGATGGCAATGCCTACGGTCAGGGCCGAGATGAGGACGCCCGTGAACTTGAACCGCTCCTGGTTACGGGGTGTCGCCCCGAGCCAATAGCCGATCTTGAGGTCGGTGACGAAGCTCCCGGAGATCGAGAGGGCCGTGCAGACGACGGCCCCGATGAGGAGGGCGACGGCCATCCCCTGCTCTCCCGACAACCCCGCCCCGAGGAGGACGACGCTCGAGAGGATGATCGTGATCAGGGTCATGCCCGAGACCGGGTTCGTCCCGACGATGGCGATGGCATAGGCGGCGACCGTCGTGAACAGGAACGAAAGGAGGATACAGATGAGGACGCCGATGATGGCCAGCTTGAGGTTCGAGATCCAGAGGAAATAGAGGAAGAGCCCGGCGGCCGTGGCCAGCAGGCCCATGATGATCGTCTTCATCTTGAGGTCGCGGTTCGTGCGGAGCTCCTCCGCCGCGCCCGCTTTCTTCCCCTTGAAGATCTCCCGGAAACCGAGGGAGAACGACTTGACCATGACCGGCATGGACTTGATGATGCCGAGGACGCCGGCCATGAAGATCGCGCCGATGCCGATGTTCCGGACGTAGGTGCTGAAGATCTGGGCCTCGTTCATCTCGGGGATGGGGATCTTGCCGGGGTAGAGGGCACCGGGAATGTGCTGACCCAGGAACCAGATGGCCGGGATGAAGGCGAAGTGCGACAGGAGCCCCCCCGCCACGATGACCGCGTTGTAGCGCAGCCCGATGACGTAGCCGAGGCCGAGGAAGGCCGAGAGGGCGTCGAGCTTGAGGACCATCTTGGTCTTGACGGCCAGGTTGTCCATGAACGGCAGGAAGCGGAAATTGATCAGCTCGTCCCAGGCCCGGACGCCGATGGTCAGGAACTCGTAGACGCCACTGACGGCAACTCCCAGGATGAGGGCCCAGGCCTGCTTCCCCCCGGATTCGCCGGAGACCAGGATTTCGGTCGTGGCCGTGGCCTCAGGGAAGGGGAGCTTGCCATGTTGCTCCTGGCAGAAATAGCGGCGCAGGGGGATCAGGAAAAGGATCCCCAGGCAGCCGCCGAGGAACGTCGACAGGAAGATCTTGACGATGTCCGTGGGCAGGCCCAGGATGTAGAGCGCCGGGATGGTGAAGATGGCGCCGGCCACCAGGGCCCCCGAGGCGGCGCCGATCGACTGGAGGATGACGTTCTCGAGGATCGTGCTCTTCCGCTTGTAGACGTAGCCGATGCCGACGGCCAGGATGGCCACGGGGATGGCCGCTTCCGGGACCGTCCCGACCTTGAGCCCCAGATAGGCGATCGAAAAGGTGAAGAACAGGGACATGAACAGGCCCCAGAGGACGGACCGGAGCGTGACTTCAGGGATGACCGCGTCGGCCGGGACGAAGGGCTTGTAGACCTGGCCGGGGGGGAGCTCCTGGTAGGCCTCGGGCGGGAGAGATTTCTTGGACGTCTCCATCTCGCTCTCCTTTCAAATCAGAAGTGCCGTATTTGAAACGCAGGCGATGAGACTTATTGCTCTCCCGTGAACCTGGACACGACCTCGTTTGTGAGCTTGAGGTAGAGGTCGGAGTTGACCCGGACCTTCTTCTCCTCCCTGGCCTGGGCCATGAAGGACTGGAGGAACTTGTTCTTCTTCTGCTCGAGGAGCGTCTCGCGCTCCGTGGCCTTGTTTTTGTCGAAATCGGCCCGGCTCGTCTCCTTCCTGTCGAGGACGCGGAAGATCGCGTAGCCGTTCTCGACAGGGACGGGATCGCTGACCTTCTTCAGGGGAAGCGTGAAGACGAGGCTGTCGATCTCCGGGTTTTCCCCGACGAGGCTCAGGTACTGTTCGCGCTTGTGGCCCTCGACGGTCTTGTAATCGAGCTTGAGCTTGCCGGCCTCGGCGTTCCAGTCGTCCTTGAGCTTGGCCGTGATCTCCCGGAGCTTTTCCAGGGCTTTTTCTTTTTTCAGGCCGTCGAGGATGTCCTTCTCGACCTCGTTCCGGACCTCCTCGAGTTTGGCCGGCCGCTCGGCCTCGACCTTCTGGAGCTGGGCCAGCCCCGCGCCGGTGTAGGTGAAGATCGGCGACGAGATCTCCTTGTCCTTGAGGGAGAAGAGAGCCTCGCTCACGGCGCCGGCGGTATCGAAGTTGCCGAGGGCGTCGCCCTTCTTGAGGGCCCCGGTCGAGGCGATCTTGCGGTCCTCCTTCTGGACGGCCACATCGAGGCTCTTTTCTTTCCGGGCGAGCTTCTCGATCCTCTGGATCCTGTCGGCGACGAGGACCCGGGCCTTCTGGTCCTCGAGGATACTCTTGATCGTCGCGCTCACCTCGGCCAGGGGCTTGGTCACGGCAGGCGTCTTCTCGGTCGCCTTCAGAATGGCCGCGCCGGTGTCGCCTTCGACCAGATCCGAGATCTTGCCCTGGTCGAGCTTCCCGGCGGCCTCGGCCTCCTTGGCCGGCAGGGACCGCCAGTCCGAGAGGCCCCAGTCGCCGCCGGACTTGGCCTTGTCGTCCTTGGAGTAGGTCTTGGCCAGTTCGGCGAAATCCGACCCCCCCTGGGCCTTCTTGAGGACGTCCCGGGCCTGGGCCATGACGGCTTCCTTATCCTTGGCCGTGAAGGGCAGCCAGATCCGGCTGACGCGGAGTTTTTCCGGCTCCCTGAACTGGCTGGCGTTGTCCTTGTAGTATCTCTCGATATCGGAGCTTTCGACCTTGACGTCCTTCCTGACGTCGTCGGTCTTCACGAAGACGTAGTCGGCGGTCCGCTTTTCCGGGACCTTGTACGCCGAGGGGTCCTTGGCGAACCGGGCCTGGATCGCCGCCTCGGAGGGCTTGTCTTTCATCTCGACCCGGGAGGTCTCGGAGACCAGATACTCGATCTTGGCCGAATCATTCTGCTTCCGGTAGCTCTCCCAGACCTCGTCTTCCGTGACGATGATCCCGGCCGTGAGGTATTGGATGACCTTGTTGACAAGGACATCCCGCTTCAGGTTGTCCTCGAACTCCTTGAGAGGGATGTGGTTGTAGTCGAGGACCCTCTTGTAGTCCGCGAAGCCGACAAAATTCCCGTCCCTCTGGAAAACAGGGTAGGCCATGATCCTCGCCCGGACCTCCTCGTCCGTGGCCCGGAGGCCCTTGTCCCGGGCGATCTGCAGGAGGAGCCGCTGCTGGACGAGCTGCTCGAGCGTCTGCTGGGGAATGTTGAGCTGTTGGATGAGGTTCTGGTTCAGGGCGTTGAACTGCTTCTTCATGGCCTCGAGGCGCTGACGGAGGCTCTGGTAGTATTCGTCAGAGGAGATCTGTTCCCGGCCCACCGTGGCCAGCGCGTTGGTCCGGTTGGACTCGCCGAGCCGTCCGGCGCCGCCCCAAATGGCCCAGATGGAGATGATGAAGGTGGCGACGATGATCCAGAGGATGGGCTTCAGCGCTTTTACGTTTTTTCTCATGGTCTTCAGCATGGGTACACCTCAACTCGGTCGCGGGCGGCCTCGTTCACCGCCTCGCCCGTTTTCTCCGCTCCCTCTCCTGATCGAAAAGGGGCCTCAGCTGTTCATAGGTCCTGTCCAGGTCTTCGATGAAGACCCGGGTCCCGCCGACCAGGGGCATGAAGTTCGAGTCCCCGGTCCAGCGAGGGATGACGTGGAGATGGTAATGACCGGCGACCCCGGCCCCGGCGCTTCTCCCCAGGTTCATCCCCGTGTTGAAGCCGTGGGGCTTGTAGCAGCCGCCGAGAACACGCAGGGCGACCTGCAGGAGGTCGGCCAGCTCCGCGGTCTCCTCCGGTCTGGCCTTCGTGAAGTCGGCCAGGTGGCGGGAGGGGGCGATCATCAGGTGGCCCGGGGTATAGGGATACCGGTTGAGCATGATGAAATTGCGGCGGCCCCGGAAGAGGACGGTCGCCTCACGGTCGTCGCCGGCCTTCCGGGCCTCACAGAAGATGCAGGCCTTCATGCTCAGGGCCTCCCGGACGTAGCCCGCCCGCCAGGGCGCGGTGAGATAGCGCATTATTTATTGATCATCTCCTTGAGGAGCTTGCTCGGCTTGAAGTAGAGGACCTTTTTCGGCGGGACCTTGACCGGCTCGCCCGTCCGGGGGTTGCGCCCGGAGCGGGAGGTCCGCTTCCGGAAGCGGAAGCTCCCGAAGCCGCGGATCTCGATCTCCTCCCCCTTGAGGATGGCCTCACGGATCGTCTCGAAGAAGAGGTTGACGCCTTCCTCAGCCTCCTGCTTGGGGATGCTTAGCTCCTGGGAAATCTTGCTGATCAGGTCAGCTTTTATCATGGGAGTCCTCCTTTTTGGTTCCCCGTTTCAAAGCGTTGAGATTCTTCAGTTGATCCCTCATGATGTCGCCCAGCGTCATCCGGTCGTCCTGGGACTCCATGTACTTCTGGAACTCCTGTTTCTGGATGTCGAACTGGGCCTGCTTGAAGCTCAGAGAGATCTTCTTGGCCTTGGGGTTGAGCCGGATGATCTTGGCGTTCCGCTCTTCGCCGACCGCGAATCCGTCGGACGGCTTCTCCAGTTTTTTCTCGTCGAGCTCGGAGGTGAAGACGACGCCCTCGATCCCGGGGACGATCTCGACGAAGACGCCGAAGTCCGTGAGCCGGACGATCTTGACCTTGACGATGTCGCCGACCTGTTGCCGGTTGAAGAAATCCTCCCAGATATCGCCTTCGAGCTGCTTGATCCCGAGCGAGACCTTCTGGCGCTCGACGTCGATGTTGAGGACGAGAGCCTCCACTTCCTGGCCCGCCTGGAGCTTCTCGGACGGGTGCTTGATCTTTTCCCAGCTGATGTCGGAGATGTGGACGAGCCCCTCGATGCCCTTCTCGACCTCGACGAAGGCGCCGAAGTCGGTCAGGCTCGTCACGGGGCCCTTGACCCGGGCCCCGATCCCGTGCTTCTGCTTGAAGAGTTCGAGCGGGTGCGGGGACGCCTGCTTGAGGCCCAGGGAGATCCGCTTGGTCGTGGGATTGACCTCGAGGATGCTGACCACGACCTCCTGCCCGGGGGCCAGGACCTTCTTGGGGTGGACGAGCTTCCGGGACCAGGTCAGGTCGGAGATGTGGACGAGTCCCTCGACGCCTTTTTCGAGCTCGACGAAGGCGCCGAAGTCCGTCAGGCTCGAGACCTTGCCCGTGATCTTCTGACCGGCCTTGTATTTCTCGGCGATGTTGGCCCACGGGTCGGGGGTCAGCTGCTTGAGGCCGAGGGAGATCTTTTCGTCCTTCTCGCTGAAGTCAAGGACGACGACCTCGAGTTCCTGGCCGACGGCCAGGAGCTCGGAGGGGTGATTGATCTTCCCCCAAGAGATGTCCGAGACGTGGAGAAGGCCCTCGATGCCGCCGATATCCACGAAGGCGCCGAAGTTGGTCAGCGTCCGGACGTGCCCGGGGAGCTTCTGGCCCTTGGAGATGTGGCTGAAGACCCGCTGTCTCTTCTTTTCCCGCTCGTCCTGGAGAAGGAGCTTGCGGGAGAGGACGGCGTTCTCGCTCTTGCGGTCGAACTTCATGACCTTGAACTTGAGGCTCTGGCCGATCAGGGACGACGGGTCCTTGACGGGCTTGATGTCCAAGTGGGACTCGGGGAGGAAGGCGAGGATGCCGACGTTGACGTTGAAGCCGCCGCGCGTCCTGTCCACGATCGTGCCGGTGACCCAGGTGTTGTGGCTGTAGGCCTTTTCCAGGAGGTCGACGGCCCTGACGGTGTCCGCCAGCTTCTTGGACAGGACCAGATAGCCGTCCTTGACGTCCGTCCTCTCGAGCATGGTCTCGATCTCGCTCCCGGGCCGGAGCTCGGCCAGGGCCTTGGGGTCCGGGAATTCCTCGAGAGGGATGGCGCCCTCGGTCTTGAAGCCGACGTCGACCAGGATGTGGGTGGGGGTCCTCTTGATCACCCGGCCCTTGATGATCTTCCCCAGGGTGATCTCCTGGTTGCTGAACTGGTAGCGGTCGAGCAGGTGCTCGTAGTCTTCGGATGACATCTTGTCATCGCGGTCGGGGTGTTTGGTTGGGTCGGTCATGGCACGTTTACTCCCTCGCTGGATTCCGTTTGAAGTTCCGCTCGATGGCGTCGGCGGCCTCCTGGATGGCCTCGGGAGGGGTCGAGGCCCCTCCGGAGATCCCGACCGTCTCCGCGCCCCGGAGCATGGCCGGGGTGATCTGCGTGGCGTTCTCGATGAAGAACGTTCGGGGCTGGATTCGCTTGGAGATCTCGTAGAGCCGGGTCGTGTTGGAGCTCGTCCGGCCGCCCACGATGAACAGGGTGTCGACCCGGCCGGCCAGATCGCACGTGGACCTCTGCCGGGTCAGGGTCGAATCGCAGACGGTGTTGTAGATGGTGAGCTCCCGGGTCCTTTCGATCAGGGCGGCGGCGATCCTCTGGAAGGACCCGAGGTCGTGTGTCGACTGGGCCAGGACGGCCCGGACCTTCCGGGCGGCGAGCCCGCGCGCCTGGGCCTCGTCCTCGACGACGACGCCCTTGCCCCGGCTGTGGCCGAGGAGGCCGCGCGTCTCCGGGTGCTCGCGGTCGCCGACGATGACGACCTCCCGTCCCTTCCGGCCCAGGGCCTCGACGAGACGCTGGATCTTCCGGACGGTCGGGCAGGTGGCGTCGACGACGTCGATCTTCCGGCGCCGGAGGCGGCGGTAGACCTCGGGCGAGACCCCGTGGCTCCGGATGATGACGGTGCCCTCCCGGACCTCGTCCGGCGCATCCGCTGACCCGATCCCCTCGGCCGCGAGCTCGGCGACGACCCGGGGGTTATGGATGAGGTCCCCGATGGTCACGACCTGGCCGGATTTGACCCGGCGGGTGCGCCGGGCCATGGTCAGGGCCCGCTTGACGCCATAGCAGAGTCCGCTCTCCGCGGCCACGATGATTTCCATGTGTCTATGATCCAAGAAGAATGACTTATCCTATATGAGACGCTCCGCTTTGTCAACTCTAAGTGTAGGCGCAATCGATACTTAGCGGCTATCCCTCGGACGATTTCTCCTCCTGGAGGATTTTCCCGATCTCCTCTTCCGAGGGCAGCTCGTCGAGGCTGTTGAGCCCGAAGTACTGGAGGAAGCGCTCCGAGGTCCGGTAGACGAGAGGGCTCCCCGGGGCCTTTTTCCGGCCGACGATCTTGATGAGTTTTTTTTCGAGGAGCGTCTTCAGGGTGTAGGTCGAATCGACGCCCCGGATCGCCGAGATCTCGGCCTGGGTCACGGGCTGGTGATAGGCGATTCCGGAGAGCGTTTCGAGCGCGGCCGACGAGAGCTTGTTCTTCCGCTCGATCTGAAGGAGTCTGCGGACCCAGCGGTCGTGCTCGGGTCGGGTCGAGAGGATGTAGCCGCCGCCGGCATGGACAACCTGGGTCCCCCGTCCGGCCGCGGCGTAATCCTGGAGAAGCTCGTCGACGGCGGCCCGGATCTCCTCGTCGGGTGCGCCCTCGAGGACGGCCTTGATCCGGTCGAGGGTCAGCGGCTCCTGGGAAATGAAGACCAGGGCTTCGATGATGTTCTTCAGATCGCTACTCATGATGACCCGTCCTGCGCGCGTCTTTGCGGAGCCAGACCCGGATGGTCTGGAAGAGTTCGTCCTGGACGGCCACGGCCTGCCGGGACTTGACGAGCTCGAGAAGGCAGAAAAAGGAGACCAGGGCCTCCTCGAGGGATCCCTGGGTCGCGAAGTAGGCCAGGAAATCGAGGACCTGCCCGTCCCGGAGGAGGCCGAAGAGCTCTTTCATCTTCTCCTCGGTCGAGACGTCCCGCCCCTTGATGACGCGGGTGTCCTCCGCGGACCGCCGCTTCATCATGAGGAAGAAGGACTCGGCCAGGTCGAAGAGCGAGACCTCCGCGAAATCGAGCTCGCTCTCGCCGGGCAGGGGCGGGAGGAAGGTCCGCTTCCACTGGAGGATCTGGTCCTCCTCCCTTTCGCGGAGGAGGGAGCAGGCGGCCTTGATCTTCTGGTATTCGAGGAGGCGGTTGACGAGGACCTGCCGCGGGTCCTCCTGCTCGGCCAGGTCGGTCTCGCGGGGGAGGAGCATCTGGGATTTGATGTAGATGAGCAGGGCGGCGATGAACAGGAACTCGGCCTCCCGGTCCAGGTTGATCTGAGCTTTCGCGTTGAGGTAGTCGAGGTAGTCGCGAGTGATCGCGGCGATGGGAATGTCGTGGATGTCGATCTTTTTCTTCCGGATGAGGAAGAGGAGGAGGTCGAGGGGACCCTCGAAGATCTCGAGCCGGACCTGGTAGCCGTCCCGGGCCTCGGCGGAGACGGGCCCGGCCGCGATGTCTTCGCTCGGGATCGTGTCGGGGGCGTTTTCGGGCATGCTATCGGATCAGGTACTGAATCAGGCGCTGGACGGGACTGAAGATGTACGTGAGGACATTCGTATAGACGAGGATGACGATGACAATCAGACCGTAGGGGCGGAGGCGGTCGTACTTCGCGGCGGCCGAATCGGAGAGGAGGCCGGAAAGAATCCCGCTCCCGTCCAGGGGAGGCACGGGGATGAGGTTGAAGATCGCCAGGGACATATTGATCAGGATGGTGAAGATCAGGATCAGGAACAGTCCGCCGACGGGCTTGGCGACGAAAGAAGAGCTCATGATCCCCAGGGTGAAATGCTTTAAGAGGAGAAAAAGGACAAGCGCCGCGGCTGCCGTGGCCAGGTTGGCGATGGGGCCGGCGAAGGAAACCCAAAGGTAATCCCGGCGAGGGTGGCGCAGGTTGTAGGCGTTGACGGGGACGGGCTTGGCCCAGCCGAAGGCCGGCTGGTGGGCGAGGATGAGGACGAGGGGGAGGATGATGGTCCCGATGAGGTCGATATGGGCCAGCGGATTCAGCGTCACGCGGCCCGCGGCGTAGGCGGTCGGGTCCCCCATTTTCTGGGCCGCCCAGCCGTGGGCGGCCTCATGGATCGTGATCGCGAAGAAGATCACGAAGATCTGGATGATGATCGAAGCGATGTCCATTTTCGTCCGGCTTAGTCGAATGTATGTTATAGCATACCGGAGGGAATCTGAAAAGGGGACACCTGTCTTTTTCCCCAGGGCGGGCCCCCGAGGCCGGAAAAGGCCGGAACGATCCCGCCCTGGTGCTCAGCGGTTCTCGACGGCCACCTCGTAGCCCTCGCGGATGGGCGGCGCCGCGAAGAGGTGCATGGCCTTGACCAGTTGCTCCTGGTAAAAGCGGTTATCTTCGCTGGCCTGGGCCTCCCCTTCGCTGTCCCAGAACGTCAGGGTGATCCCCTTGTCCGCCTCCCAGTCGGCCAGGACGTACGATCCCCGGTATCCCTTCTGTTTCTTGGCGGCCGGCAGGATGCTGTCGGAGTAGATCCGGATGGCTTCGGCCGCAGTCCCCTTCTTCAAGGATAAGATCGTGACGCGGGCATACATCATATCCCCTCCTCTTACGGCTGTCCCTTCTACTAAGATAAGCCCGGGAAGCCCCGGAGTCAACCCGTCAGAAGGCCCCGGGGAACGGGAAGGAGGGGTCGCGAAAGACGGGCTTCCCTTCGAAGAGCGTCAGCAAGACCTTGGCCTTGTGGATATCGGACGCCGGGATCTTGAAGAGGTTCCTATCGAGGATGATGAGGTCGGCGGCCAGGCCCGGCGCGATGGACCCCCGGGCGGTCTCTTCATGGCTCAGGTAAGCCCCGTTCGTCGTGTAGGCCGCGAGCATGGTCGGCAGGTCGACGACCTCCTCTGGAATCCAGGCCGGTCCCGGGGGGGCTTCCGGGTCGCGCCGCGTCACGGCCACCTGGATGGCGTCGAGGGGATTGGCGGATGAGACCGGCCAGTCGCTCCCCCCGACGATGACGGCGCCCGTCCTGACGACGCTTCCGATCGGGTAAAGCCAACGGGAGCGGCTCGGGCCGAGGATCGGGATCGTGAGTTGGGTGATATAGGGATCCGGATAAGCCCAGAGGGCCTGGAAATTGGCGACGATGCCGAGGACCTTGAACCGGGGGATGTCGGCCGGGTCGATGAGCTCGAGGTGGGCGATGTGGTGACGAAGGTCACTCAACCCGTTGGCCCGTCGCGCGGCCTCCAGGGCGTCGAGGGTCATCCGGATGGCCCGGTCGCCGATGGCGTGGGTGTGGATCTGGAAGCCCGCCGCGTCAAGGGCGATGGCCAGCCGGTCGAACGCCCCCGGCTCGAGGAGCGGCAGTCCCCGGTCTCCGGGCCGGTCGAGGTAGGGCTCGAGGAGCGCGGCCGTATGGGACTCGAGGACACCGTCGGCGAAGATCTTGACTGTCGTGGCCCTGAGATGAGGACCTCGATACGTCTCCCGCAGCTTCACCAGGCGGTCGACCTCGGATGGCCCCTTGTCCGTGTCGACATGGATCGAAGCCAGGACCCGGAGGGTCAGCTCCCCGGACTTGTCGAGGGCGGAATAGGCGTCCAGGATCTTCTGGTCGGCGTTGGCCTCGATGATCGAGGTGATGCCGAAGCGGCGGGCCATCTCAAGCCCCGCCCTCAATCCTTTTATATAAGCGTCGGCTCCTGGCTCCGGGATGTGCTCCTCGACGAGGCCCGCGGCGCTTTCCCTCAGGGTGCCGGTCGGTTCGCCGGTCCTCGGGTCGCGCTCGATCCGGCCGCCCCGGGGGTCAGGCGTATTCCTAGTGATCCCCGCGATCTTCAAGGCCCGCGAATTGACCCAGGCCGAATGGCCGTCCGCCGCGCTCAGGCAGGCCGGCCTGTCGGGAACGAGCTTGTCCAGATCCTCCTTGGTCGGGTTGGCCGCAGGGAAGACCGGAAGCTCCCAGCGACCGCCGGTGATCCATTTTTCGTCGGGGCGGCCGGCCGCATAATCCGTGATCGCGGCAAAGACGGCCTCCCGGGTCTGGAGGCCTCCGAGATTGCACAGGCTTGTTTCGATCCCGCCCTCGATGAGGTGGATATGCGAATCCTGGAATCCGGGCAGCACCATCCGGCCGCCGAGGTCGATCGTTTTCGTCCCGGAACCCTCGAACCGGCCGGCGCCTCGGCCCGGGCCCGCGTAGACGATCTTGTCCGCCGCGACGGCCACGGCCTCGACCCAGGGCTGGGCCTTGTCCATCGTGTAGACCGCGCCGTTCACCAGGATCAGGTCCGCGGGCCGGACCGCCTCCTTCCGCCCGCAAGAAACGGGGCCTAGGAGGACGGCGATGAGGAGGACGACCGGGATCCAAACCCTCAGCGTCCGGGCCGGAATGACAGGATGGACCGCTTTTTTCGGGGTTGGCATCAGGCGTCGTCTCCTTTCGGCGTTGATCAAGAGCGGCCGATGCCGCATGGCCGAATTATATAGAGAAGGAATGGGACGAGCAACACTCTCGATTCGGGCCAAGGGGGCGCGGATGGAAAAAGGGAGCAGTCCCCTAACTCAACCTCCCTTTACAGGAACGGGAGGTAATGCTCGATCTCGTAGTCGCTGACCTGCTTGTCGAACTCCCCGGACACGCTCTTGCCGTATTCCTCGACTTCCTTCTTCTTGTTGGCGACGAGTTTCTGGAAGATGTGGTCTCCCAGGGTTTCCCGCACCAACTCGCTTTTTTCCATGAGCTTGATGGCCTCGTCGAGGTTCCTGGGCAGGACCCGGATCTCGAATTTCTTTTGGCGCGCCCCGCTCATGTGGTAGATGTTCTCCTCGACCGGGTCGACGAGACTCTCTTTCTTCCGGATGCCGTCGAGCCCCGCGGCCAGCATGACAGCGAAGGCCAGGTAGATGTTGCAGGCCGGGTCGGCCGCGCGGAGCTCGATCCGCGTCGCCCGCTCCTTGCCCGGCTGGTACTCGGGGACACGGATGTAGGCAGACCGGTTTTTCTGGCCCCAGGCGATATAGACGGGAGCCTCGTAACCTTCGATGAGCCGCTTGTAAGAGTTGACCCACTGGCTCAGGACGGCTGAGATCTCCCGGGCGTGGGCCATGACCCCGGCAATATAATGGCGGGCCATGTCGGAGAGATAATAAGGCCCCTTTTTATCGAAGAAAAGGTTCTTGCCGTCCCTCCACAGGGACTGATGGACGTGCATCCCGCTCCCGTTCTGGCCGTTGATGGGCTTGGGCATGAACGTCGCATAGAGGTTGTGCATCCGGCAGACTTTTTTCACCATGTAGCGGAAGATCATGCCCGTGTCGGCCATGTCCAGGGCGTCGAGATAGCGGAGGTCGATCTCGTGCTGGCCGTGGGCGACTTCGTGGTGGTCGTACTCGGTCTCGATGCCCATCTTCTGGAGGAGGAGCTGGATCTCCTTCCGGATCTCCCCATAGCGGCCGCTGAAAAAGTAGCCCCCGACGTCCGTCGGCACCGGCTCCTCGCTCGATGGGAAGATGAAGAACTCGAGCTCCGGGCCGCACTTGAAGTCCTCGATCCCGATCCCCTTGCGGGCCTTCGCGAGGGTCTCCTTGAGGACGGCCCGGCTGTCGCCGACATAGGGCTTGCCCTCGGGCGTGAGAATGTCCCCGAATATGACCGCCTCGCGCCAGCGGACGCCTTCTTCGAAGCCGCTGTACACCCAGGGGAGGACCCGGAAGGTCGTCGGGTCGGGCTTGATGACGAGGTCGCTCTCCTCGATCCGGACGAATCCCGCGACCGATGAGCCGTCGAAGCCCTTCCCCTCCGAGAACGCCCTTTCGAGCTCGCACACCGGGATCGCGAAGTCCATGGGCCGGCCTAAAATATCGGGGAAAATGAAACGGATGAACTCGATCTCCCGGCCGGGGTCCAGGACCGCGCCGAGGACATCCTTCTCGTCCCGCATGCCGAACGCCTTGAGGGAGCTTTTTGCCGCCGTTGCCATTTTTATACCTCTCCTTTAATAATTAATATGTCAGGATATTTACAATAATTGATATCAATTGTCAATATATTATTAAAAATAATTGACAATTGAATTAAATTGTGTAAATAAATAAGATAATTGGAGGAACATCCCATGATCGATGAGCTGGACCGCAAGATCGTCTGGGCCCTGAACGGCAACGCCAGGAAGAGCTTCCGGGAGGTGGCCAAAGAGGTCGGGACTTCGGCTACCGCCGTCATCAACACGGTCAAGAAGCTGGAAGCGGCCGGGGCCATCAAGGGCTACGTCCCGGTCGTTAACCCGGAGTATTTCGGGATCAACCTGATCGCCATCATCGCCGTCCGCATCTCGAAGGGCAAACTCCTCGAGACACAGAAGAAATTCGCCCACGACCCGCGCGTGGCGGCGGTTTACGACGTCACCGGCGAGTGGGACTCCTTCATCATCGGCTATTTCAAGGACCGGGAGGACCTCAACCGTTCATCAAGAAGCTCCTGGGCTTTCCCTATGTCGACCGGACCGTGACCCACATCGTCCTCAATGTCGTGAAAGAAGAGCGCCGCGTCGCGGTTTAACCTTCCCGACGCCCGGCCATCGATTCTTGACAGAATCCGCAGTTGTGCCATAATCGATTTAAAAGATCGACGAAGGAGCAGGCGATGGCGAAAACGACCCATTTCCCGATCGGCCACCACTACATCGTGGAAGCATCCGGTTGTGACCCGAAGGTCATCGGGAGCGTCGAGAAGGTCCAGCAGATCCTGGTGAAAGCCGCGGAGATCGCCGGAGCCCACGTCTGGTCGATCTCCTTCAATAAATTCCCGCCGCACGGAGTGAGCGGCGTCGTCGTCATCTCCGAATCGCACATCTCGACCCACACGTGGCCCGAGATGGGTTACGCCGCCCTGGACATCTACACCTGCGGGGTCAAGGTCAAGCCCGACAAGGCCGTCATCTACGCGGTCGAAGCCTTCAAGGCGGAAACGTCGCACATCACGGAGATCACCCGGGGGATCGACGAGGGGGACGAGATCTTCTATCACAGTTTCATCACGTGGGAAGAGCACCTGCGGCGGGGAGGCGGAACGAAGGGCAAGGACTAGGGCTAGGAAGGCGGACCGCAATGGTCGTCGAATTCAGCGTCGTGCCCATCGGGAAAGGCGAGGAGCTGGCGGGGGTGGTGGCAAAGATCGTCGACATCATCGACCGCAGCGGGCTTCCCTATCAGCTGACGTCCATGGGGACCATCGTCGAGGGGGAATGGGACGACGTCTTCGGCCTCATCAAGGAATGCCACCGGAAGATGAGGCAGGACGCCAGCCGCGTTTACACCCACATCACTATCGATGACCGGGATCGGGCCAAGGGCAGGATCCAGGGCAAGGTCGAGGACGTCGAAAAGACCCTGGGACGGCGGCTTAAGAAATAACATTTCTGTAAAGGTCCTTTACAACCAGCAAAAATATCGGGGCCCTTTGTCCCCCAGGCCCCTAGACTCCTCAAGGTATTGAAGAGAATACGGACCTGCTTCTTGGCACATAATATGCTTTTTTAGGTTATCGTCAGGAGCAGGGAACGATGAAGGACGAATTCCTCCCTTTTGATATAATGATCATGGCCATGAGAAAAACCGTCGCCTGCGGATTCCTCTTCTGGTTGTGGCTTCCGGCCCTGGTTTTCGGGGTCCGGCAGGCAGCCCCGCCCCCTCCCCAGACGCCCGAAGCCTTCTTCTCCCAGATCCAGGGCCTCCTCCAAAAAAAAGATTTTCCTTCCTACCTAGCCGTTGTCGCGCCGGACCTGCGGGCGGGCGAGGAGGAGCGGCTGAAGATCCTCTTCGGGAACCTCAAGATGGAGTCCGTCAGACTGAAAATGGCCGGCCAAAGCACAGGGGACGATGCCGTGACGCGCCTCTTCTGCCAGGCCTATTTCCAGAACGCCACCTCCGTGATCATCGAAACCTGGCAGCTCTCCGTGGCCAGCCGGGACGGACGGTGGTCGGTCGTCGGAAAGGATATCAAGGGGACGATCAGCACGCTCTACAAGATCAAGATCCCCTCGGACCGGGCCGAGCACGTCCGCTCCGTCGAAATCAGCCACTACGACATCCGCCTGGCCTTTGCCGATGCCGCGGTTTTTTATGATAATATCCCCGGCCTCGAAACGGCCTTTCTGATCATGGGGAAAGGGACCGTCCGCTTTTCCCCGTCCGACCCGATCGAACAGCACCAGCTGGAACTCCTCTACAAAAAGCGGTTCCTGGAGGACGACATCGATTACGTCTTCGTCCGGTGCGCCGACGCATTCGCCTCCTCCAATATCCGGATCGTCCGGGGCGAGGGACTGCCGGCCGTATCCCGGGTCGAAAAGGACCGGGCCGCCGGTCTTTTTTCCCGGAACTATCCCCGTTCTTTCACGATCGAGAGCTCCTTCGGCAGGGAGCTGCTGTCCTTCCTGCCCCAGGGAGAAGAAGCCGTCTTCGATTTCAAGGCCCGGCGGGCCGGCGAGCTGAGCTATATCTATTACCCGTTTTCGGACGAAGAGGTGAACCTGTACGACCGCTCCAAGGAACGGATCATCAGCCTCTACAGCCCGCGTCAGGACAATGGACTGCAGGCCAAACGGCTCCATATCAGCTTCGCGGAAAAGTACGACATCGACCAGTACCAGGTCGACCTGAGCTACTCTCCGTCAGGATCCTATCTGTCGGCCAAGGCCCGGATCCTGGTCGTCCCCAGGACCGATAACCTGGATTCCCTCAAGTTCCGGTTCAACCCGGACTTCGAGATCCTCAAGATCTGTGACCAGGAGAAGCGTGAGCTCTTCTACACCCAGGACAAGCTCAGGAAATTTCTTTATGTCTATTTCATCGACGCCCCGGCGCTCGGGAGGCGGACCTGGATCGAGGTCTATTATCGGGGGCGGATGACCCCGCCCGCGCCCGCGACGGACGTCGTCTTCCAGGCCGTTCCGAGGACCAAGCTGCTCTTCCGGCCCCGTTTCGAAACCTTCCTTTTCTCCCAGGCGGGGTTCTGGTATCCCGCGCCTCCTGAGGAGTCTTATTTCCGGGCCCGGCTGAAGCTCGTCGTTCCGCCCGAATACAAGTGTGTGGCCAACGGCGAGATGGTCGAGCGGGGCGCCTGGAGCGAGATGGGGGATGTCGTCGAGATCGAGAAAGCGGGAAGCTCCGTGTATACGTTTGAGACGAAATCGCCCGTCAAATACATGTCCTTCATCGTCGGGAAGTTCGACCGGCGCAAGGAGGGGACGGATCCGGTCCCGATCGAGACCCTCGTCTCCACGGAGATCGTGGACAGCGACCCGGCCATCTTCGACCACGCCAAGGACATCCTGGACCACTACATCCGGTCCTTCGGTCCCTTCCCGTACGAGAAGCTGAGCATCGTCACGAGGCTTTTCCCCGTGGCCGGCGGCCACAGCCCGGCGTCTTTCGTCGTCCTGAACCAGATCCCCTGGATCGGGGACAATCCTTACCCGCTCACCTCGAACAACGCGGTCAACCTTTCGAACTGGGACGAGTATTTCCTGGCCCACGAGATCGCCCACCAGTGGTGGGGGCAGGGCCTCTCCTTCGCCACGTACAGGGACCAGTGGCTGAGCGAGGGCCTGGCCCAATTCGCGGCGGCCTCCTATCTCCGGGCAAAGTACGGCGAGTCGGCCTACGGCGCCATCCTCAAGAAGTTCTCCCAATGGACCGAGAAGAAGTCCGCCATGGGCCCCATCTCCCTCGGGTCCCGGCTGAGCTTCTTCGATTTCGACGCTTACCAGGCCATCATCTATGACAAGGCGGCCCTGGCCCTGTTCATGCTCGAGGACCTTCTCGGCGGCGAGGTCTTTTTCACAGGCCTGAAGGAGTTTTACGCGAAGTTCAAGTTCAGGGCGGCCAGCACCGAGAATTTCATCGCGACCATGGAGCGTGTTTCGGGCCGGGACCTGGCGGACTTCTTCGAGGGCTGGTTCCGGTCCTACGAGCTGCCGGACGTCCAAACGTCCTGGTCCGAGGAAAACGTCGGCGGCAGCAGCCGGCTGAGGATCCGGGTGAACCAGGTCAAGGGCCGCTTCGTCTTTCCTCTCTGGATCGAATGGACGACCGGCGGTGAGACCCATAGAGAGATGGCGGTCATCGGCCAGCCCAGCCAGGAGGTCGTCCTGCCGGTCGCGGGAAAGGTCGACAGGGTCCGGATCAATCCCCGGCGGGCCGTTCCGGGCAAGTTCTCTTAGAGCCCTTTCGCCGCCGGGCGGCGCGCCCCGGCTTCCGCTCAGGCCCCAACGTCCTCCGTGTCGATCTCGAGCCGCTTGATCATCTCGTTCAGGGTCGTCGGCTTGACCCCGAGCAGCTTCGCGGCCTGTTTCTGGACACCCTTGGTCTTCTTGAGGGCCGTCAGGATGACCTTCTTCTGGAAGCCCTGGGTCCTTTCCCGCAAGTCCAGGGACTCCCCGGGCGAGATCGGCCAGGTTTCGGTCAGGGCTTCCTTCGTCAGGAAGAAGGGGGGGAGGGACTCCCGGGTGATGATCTTGGACCGGGAGAAAACCACGGCCCGCTCGATGAGGTTCTCGAGCTCGCGGACGTTTCCGGGCCAGTCGTAGGCGTCGAGGATCTCGAAGACGTCCTCGCTGGCGCCCTCGACCTCCTTGCGGTTCTCCCGGGCGTAAAGATCGATGAAGTGCCTGACGAGAAGGGGGATGTCCTCCTTCCGGCGCCTGAGCGGCGGCAGCTCGATCTTGATGACGTTCAGGCGGTAGAAGAGGTCCTTCCGGAACGTCTTCTGGGCGATCATCTCTTCGATGTCCGTGTTGGTGGCGGCGATGATCCGGACGTCGACCTTGATCGTCTCGGTCCCGCCGAGCCTCATGAACTCCCTCTCCTGCATGACCCGCAGGAGCTTGGCCTGCGTTTCGAGGTTGATGGACGAGACCTCGTCGAAGAATATCGTCCCCCTGTCGGCCGTCTCGAAGAGCCCTTTCTTCAGGGCCACTGCCCCCGTGAAGGCCCCCTTGACGTGGCCGAACAGGTGGCTTTCGAGGAGGTCGGGCGGGAGCGAACCGCTGTTGACGATGACGAAGGGCTCGCCCTCGCGGTTGGAGTTCAGGTGGATGGCGCGGGCGACGAGCTCTTTTCCCGTGCCGCTTTCTCCCTGAAGGAGGATGGTGCTCCTGGTCGGCGCGGCCGCCTTGACGAGCTCGAAGACGGCCTGCATGGCGGGGCCTTTGCCGATGATGTTCGAGAAGCTGAACCTCTGGCGAAGCTCATCCTTGAGCCGGAGGTTCTCCTCCTGGAGCCGCCTGCGCTCCACGGCCCTTTCGATCGTCATCAGCAGCTCGTCGTGCTTGAAAGGTTTCTGGACGTAGTCCAGGGCGCCGATCTTCATGGCCGAGATGGCGGACTCCACGGACCCATAGGCCGTGATGATGATGACGGCGGCCGCGGGGTCGATCTTCTTGATCCTCTGGAGGACCTCGATCCCGTCCATCCCGGGCATGAGGAGGTCCAGGAGGACGACGTCACAGGATTGGGACGCGAATTTTCCCAGGCCCTCCTCCCCGGAGGAGGAGATCTCGACCTCGTAGCCCTCGGAGGTCAGGAGCTGGCCGAGGACGTCATGAATGACGGGCTCGTCGTCGATGACGTGGATGATGCCTTTGCTGCTCATGGGTCATGTCCTGAATGGGAGAGTTTCCTGTCTTTGGCGGACGCTCGCCCCCGCAGGGAGGGTGATGATGAAAACGGAGCCCTTCCCGACCTCGCTCTCCACCTCGATGTGGCCTTCGTGCTCCTTGATGATGGCGTAGCTGATCGAGAGCCCCAAGCCCGTCCCCTTGCCGATCCCCTTGGTCGTGAAGAAGGGGTCGAAGATATGGGGCAGATGCTCGGGCTTGATCCCCGTCCCGGTGTCCGAGATCCGGACGACTGCCTGGTCGCCGGCTCCTGTCAGCCGGATGCCGAGAGTCCCGCCCTGAGGCATGGCGTCGAGGGCGTTGAGGATGATGTTGATGAAGACCTGTTGCAACCGTTCGCCCCGGGCCTGGATGGGGGGGACCGGGTGGAGGTCGAGCTCGAGACGGATGTTCATGTTCTTGAGCTTGTAGTCGATGAGGGACAGGATCTCCTCGAGGCTCTCCTTGATATTGACCCGGTGGAAGGAGGTGTCCGAGGGGTTCCGGGCGAAGGTCAGGAGGTTCTTGATGATCCGGGCGACCCGGTCCGTCTGGGCTTCGACCTTTTCGAGGAGTTGGGCGTAGTGGGTGTCGGTCAGCTTCTTCTGCAGCATCTGGATGTAGCTCGAGATGCCGGTGAGGGGGGTGTTGATCTCGTGGGCGACGCCGGCCGAGAGGAGCCCGATCGAGGCGAGCTTCTCCGAGGTCATGAGCCGCTGCTGGAGGCTGATCTTCTCCGTGATGTCCTCAAAGACGATGATGGTCCCGTAAGGCTGGAGAGCGTTGTCGAGGAGCGGGGTCCTGGCGATGTCGAAGATCTTTTTGCCTCCGCCGGGGATCTCCAGGGTGATCTCGCTCAGGAGCCGGAAATCCTGCTGGGTTTCCCGGGGGAAAAGGGCCGAGTACGTTTGGGGCCCCAACACCTCTTCGAGGTCTTTCCGGAGGGCCGCCTCTTTCCTCAATCCCATCAGGTCCTCCAGGACCCGGTTCCAGCCGATGATGAGCCCTCCCTCGTCGATGACGGCGACCCCCACGGTCAGGCTTTCGATGATGTTCTCGCTGTAGTCCTTGAGACGCTGCATTTCCAGGGCCCGGACGATCTCCCGGCTATAAAGGTCGGCGTTCTCGAGGGCTAGGGCCGCCGACCCCGAGATGGTCGTCATCAGCTCCCAGTCCTCGCTCGTGAGGAACGAGCCGTCGGCCTTTTTCCCCATGATGAGGCAGCCGATGACCTTGGACTCGACCTTGAGGGGGAGGAAATGGAAAAATCCCAGACGGGCGAACTTGTCCAGAGACGGCTGAAGGACGCTCGAACCCCTCGGCGGGAAAGCGGAGAGATGGTCCCTGTCCGTCATCTGGGCGAGCATCGGATCGTCGAAGGAGATTAAAACCGGAAGAGGGGACTCCTCGCCCCGCGAGCTCAGGACCTTGAAGGACGTCCGGTCGCCCTCGTCGGCCAGGAGCAGCGCGACGGTCTTCAGGGACAGGGCGTTGGCGATGGCCTCGAGGAGCGACTGGGAGAGCTTCTGGAGGTTCCGCTCCCGGCTGAGCTCCCGGCTGATGAACATCAGCGTTTTCCGGTATTCGTAGCTCTTCCTGTAAATGGCCCGGTCGAGGAGGGTCTGAAAGAGCTTCTTGAGCGGGGTGAAGAGCGTGGCCCCGAGGATGATGGCGGTGACCACCATGACCGCGATCTTCAGGCGGTTTCCCGAGATGAGGGTCGTCTGGGAGATGATGATGAAATAGAGGGAGGCGATGACGAAAAAAGAGAAGATCAGGGTCGCCGCCTTCTTGAGGACGACCTCGATGTCAACGAGCTTGTAGCGGGAGATGGAGTAGGAAAACGTCAGGGGGATGAGGGCCTGGAGGAGGATCGTGAGCTCCGCGCCCGTGGACGGGATCCGGCCGATGATGAAGGGGATGACATAAAAAGCCATCGAGGGCAGGATCCCGAAGGCCAGGCCGCCGACGATGAGCCGGAGCTGTTTTTTGACGAGGATGTTCGGCGCCCGGAGGGTGCTGTGGGCCAGGATCCCAAGGGTGATGAGCGAGAAAAGAGCCAGGTGGATGAGCTCCAGGCGCTCGAGGCCGTCCCGGAGCCTGAGGGCCGCGACCTCGCTCAAGGCCTTCGGCAGGGGCACGTGGAGCCGGACGCGGGCCAGAAAGAGGGCGGCTGCCGGCGCATAGATGAGGGAGAACGTGACGGTCTTGTCCTTGAGGAACCGCTTCCGCAGGGGAAAGATCATGAAGAAATGGAGGAGGAGGGGCGGGAACGCCAGGAAGGCGACCTTGTCGAGCCCGTAGAAAACGAGGTCGAGGGTATCCAGCTCCCCGGTCGGCGAAAAGATATTGAAGGCCGCGAACGACAGGGCCAGGAGATAGAAGAAGATATAAGGCAGGGTCAGCTGCATCCTCGAATTGATGAAGATGACGAGACTGATCACCAGGGTCGTCAGCCCGACCAGGACGAGGTAGAAATAGATGAGATCGGGGCCCTTTTTCTGAGGATAGAAATGCGGGTAGATCTGCTGGCCGGCGCGATTGATCTCGTACCGGACTTCCTGATCGGACGTGGAGGCGATATAGAGGTTCTTGGAGAGGTCGATCCTGGTCCGGATCGGGATCTTGTTGATCGCGGAAAGGATGTCCCCTTCCCGGATGCCCGCCCGGAGGGAGGCGTCGCTCGTGGGGTCCACCCTGACGGCCGTCAGGCCGTTCCGGGTCTGTTCCCAGACGACACCGTCGGTCACCTCTCTCCAGACGGCCTTCCGGTAGACATTGAGCCCGCCCAGGACGAAGATCACGAGGATGATGGCGAAAACCAGGACGGCCTGTTTTTTCATGGGCTCAATCCCAAACGCCCCGCATCATCGGCAATCCAAAAAATTGAATCCGCTTCATAAAAAAAATATCCTAGTCCAGGACGTGCCGAGAGCCGGCCCGGATGGCCCATCTGACGGCTCCCTGGCCGAGGAGGTTCTTGACGGTCGGATCCTCTTTTAGCCCCAGCGGCTGGGTGCTCCTCGAGAGGAACCCGCTCATATAATCGTACTTTGGCTTCTGGGTTTCCTGAGGGGCGGCCTGCTGGCTGGAGGAGGCCCAGAGCGGCCGGGCAAGCCCGGGCTTCAAGACAGCCTGGATGGCGGCTAGAGCAAGGACGCCAGAGACGAGAACGAAAGCTTTTTTCACTTCATAAAAAATAGAACTTTCTTTCCCCTTTGTCAATCAGGAGGGCCCCCGTTTGACAAAATCATTGGGGCTGGAATAGATTAGAGACAAAATTTGTTATCAGAGGCGTTTCTCAAGATGCCCTATTTTTCGTGCCGGGTCGCCGCCGAGGATGGAAGGATCGTCACCCGGGACCTCCTGGCCTCTTCGGCGGAAGAATGCCGGAGATCCCTCCAGGCGGACGGTTCCCTCGTCCTATCCGTCCGGCGTGACTGGAAGGCGTTCCAGGCCCAGGGCATCCGCTTCGGCCGGAAGATCAAGGAGAGGGACTTCATCCTCTTCAACCAGGAGCTGGTGGCCTTGATCAAGTCCGGCTATCCGATCCTCCGAAGCCTGGAAGTGATATCAGGCCGGCTCAAGAACATCTACCTGAAGGAGCTCCTGACGAAGGTCGCCAACGACGTCAAGCTGGGAAAGGCCCTCTCGGAGGCGTTCCTCCCCTATGAGAAATCTTTCGGGACGGTCTATACGGCAAGCCTGATGGCCGGGGAAAGGAGCGGCAATCTGCCCGGGGCCATCAACCGTTACGTCCAATATGCCAAGGTCATTTCCCAGACGCGGTCCCGCATCCGGTCCGCCCTGGCCTACCCGACGCTCCTCATCATCTTCGGGTTCATCCTCTTCGGCATCCTGGTCAACTTCATCCTGCCCCGCTTCGCGAGCTTCTACCAGGATTTCCAGGCCCAACTCCCCGGCATCACGCGCATCATCATGTCCATTTCCCTGGCCGTGAACGCCCACTGGTACCTCTTCCCCGCCGTTCTGACGGCAGTCACCGTCTTGGTCCTGAACCGGAGACGAAGGCCGGATTTCCGGCTTCGCCTGGACAGGCTGAAGCTCCGGGTCCCCTACGGCAAGACGATCTGGCTCGAATCGAGCATCGCCATCTTCAGCCGGACGCTGGGGCTTCTCCTCGAGGCGGGCATCTCCCTCCTCCAGGCGATCGGCATCGCCATCCAGTCGGTCCCCAACGCCCATCTCTCGCGGACGATGGGGGATGTCCCCGATTCCATCAAGAACGGTGAAGGCCTGTCGGAATCTCTAGCCAAGTCCGGGGCGCTTCCCCCCCTGGCCTTGGACATGATCCGGATCGGCGAGTCCTCGGCCAACCTCCAGGGCATGCTCGGCGACGTGGCCGACTTTTACGACGACCGGATTCGTGTTAAAATCGATACGCTGGTGTCCTTGATCGAACCGGTCGTCATCATCTTCATGGGACTCGTGGTCGCAGGGATGCTCCTGGCCATCTACTTGCCCATCTTCAACGTGATCAGGATCACGCGATGAAAGGCCCGCGGGAGAAGCGGTATGAATAAAGAAGAACTGACCCATCTCAGGGACGAGGAGAGGGCGACGAGGAAGCTGGCGGAGCGCTACCACGTTCCTTACATCGACCTCGAAGACAGCGTCCTCGACAGGGACCTCGTCCAGAGCATCCCGGTCGAGTTCCTCCACCGCCTGAACTTCATCCCCCTCGAGGATGCAGGCGACGTCATGAAGATCGCCGTGGCCGACCCCTCCGACATCGCCTCCATCGACGCCATCGAGTCCTTCCTCGGGAAAAAGGTCCAGGTCTACGCGGCCTCGAAACGGGCGATCCTCGAGGCCCTGCGGAAGAGCGAAACGGCCATGCAAGTCCTCAAGGACGCCACGGAGGGCTTCATCACCCAGGTCGTGGAGAAGGAGAGCGGCGAGGAGGAGGACGTCATCTCCATCGAGAAGCTGGCCGACCAGGACGGCTCCATCATCAAGCTCGTCCACACGATCATCTTCACCGCCGTCCAGAAGCGGGCGAGCGACGTCCACATCGAATCCAAGGACGATGACGTCAAAGTCAAATACCGGATCGACGGCGTCCTGAGCGAGGCGATGGAGGCCATCGACAAGAGGTTCCAGTCGGCCATCATCTCCCGGATCAAGGTCATGTCGGACCTCGACATCGCCGAGCGCCGCGTCCCCCAGGACGGCCGGTTCCGGCTCAAGATCAAGGACAAGACCATCGACTTCCGGGTCTCCATCATGCCGTGTATCTACGGCGAGGATGCGGTCATCCGCATCCTGGACAAAGAGATGATCACGGAGGCCGTCTCGGAGCTCCGGCTGGACCTTCTTGGCTTCTCCGGTTTGATCGAGAAGAAGTTCCGGAAGTACATCACCCAGCCCTACGGCATGGTCCTGGTCACGGGGCCGACCGGGAGCGGCAAGACGACGACCCTCTACGCCGCCCTGACCGAGATCAAGTCGCCCGAGGACAAGATCGTCACCATCGAGGACCCCGTCGAGTACCAGATCGAGGGCATCACCCAGATCCCGGTCAACGAGAAAAAGGGCCTGACTTTCGCCCGGGGCCTGCGTTCTATCCTGCGGCACGACCCGGACAAGATCATGGTCGGCGAGATCCGTGACCCGGAGACGGCCCAGATCGCCATCCAGTCGGCCCTGACGGGCCACCTCGTCTTCACGACCGTCCACGCCAACAACGTCTTCGACGTCATCGGGCGCTTCCTGCACATGCAGGTCGACCCGTACAGCTTCATCTCGGCCCTCAATTGCATCCTGGCCCAGCGGTTGGTCCGGGTCCTTTGCCCGCGCTGCAAGGTCCCTGCGACCTACACGGCCGACCAGCTCCTGGAGTCCGGCCTGGACCCGGCCGTGAACCTGGGCCGGACGTTCTACGAGCCGAACGGCTGCCCGGACTGCCACCAGACCGGCTACAAAGGCCGCACGGCCATCGCCGAGATCCTGGAGCTCTCCGACCCGATCCGGGAGCTGATCCTGGAGAAGAGGCCGCTCTCTGAGGTCAAGAAAAGGGCCAGGGCAGAGGGAATGGTTTTTCTTAGGGAGATCGGTCTGGGGAAGGTCTTGGACGGGATCACCAGCCTCAGGGACCTGAACAAAGTGACGTTCGTAGAGTGATGACCGTGCCGTTCTTGAAGAAGTTCCGGACCCGCTTCGTCGACCGCCCCCTGCCGAACGCGGTTTTCGAGCTCGCCCCCGGTCGGCTCTGCGGCATCCGCGTCTCCGCGAGGGGACGGCCCGCCCGCAAGCGCTTCATCCTCCCTCTCGAAACGGGCGCCCTCGGCCCGTCCTTCGACCGCCCGAACGTCATCAGCGCGGGATCCGTCAAGCGGGTGATCGAGGAAGGGATGAAAGTCCTCGGGCTCGGAGGAGGGACCATCTCTCTTATCATTCCCGAGACCTGCGTCCGGATCTTCATCCTGACCGTGGATTCCGTCCCCTCCGGGCCGGGCGAGAGGGACGCCTTCGTCCGCTGGCGGGTCGGAAAACTGATGCCTCTTCTGCCCGAAGACCTCCGCCTGGACTACGACTTCTCCGCCGGTCCCGGACCGAGGAAGATCATCGTGGCCGCGGCCCGCGAGGCCATCATCCGGGAGTACGAGGACCTTTTCCAGTCCTCGGGGATGAAGGTGGGGACGGTGACCATCCCGTCCCTGAGCCTGGTCAATTTCCTCGACGGCGGGCCGGACACGAACACGATCCTCTTGAATATCGAGGCGGATAACCTGAGTTTCCTCGCGGTCACGGACTCCGGATGGACCCTGTACCGCCAAAAAGGAGTCGGGCTGGACCTCCCGGCCGAGGAAAAAGCCGACCTGGTCGTCAACGAAGTCGAGAACACGGTCCACTTCCTCGAGGACAAGGAGAGGATGAAGGTGGAAAGAGTCCGGGTCCGCTCGGAATCCTGGGAAGAAGGACCCCTGGTCGTTGCCCGGCTGGCCGAATCATTGGCCCTGCCTGCGGACATGATCGACTACCCGGCCCCCGAGGAATGGGATCTTCGGGAAAAGGCCATCCTGGCGCCGCTCGTGGGGCAGATCTCATGAACGGGAAACGGGCGCTCTATTTGAACCTGGCCAGCCGGCCGGCGAGGAACCGGAGCTTCTATCTCCTGTCCCGGAATGTCCTGACCGTGGCCATCGTCTTACTGCTCGGCCTCTCGGCGTTCGCGGCCGTCAGGTACGGCCGCCGGACGGCCCGCCTCAAGGCCTCGCTGGCCGAAACGGGCCAGATCGTGGACGCGGCCGGACAGGAGGAAAGGCGGCTGTCTGCCGACGCCGACAGCGTGAAGAAGGCGGGCCGGGAGAAGGCCGACCTCATCAACAGCATCATTCTCCAAAAGAGCTTTTCCTGGACGGGCTTCCTCTCGCAGCTCGAAGCCGCGCTCCCGGATTCCCTCTACATCACGTCGCTCGTCCCGAATTTTTCGGGCGACCGGACGTTCATCCTCAGGATCAAGGTCGTGTCCCGCGGCCTGGACGACCTCCTGACATTCCTCAACAACCTCAACGCCCGGAAATTCAAGTACCGGTTCGAGAGCGAATCCCGGGAGGACGAGGGCCGTCTTGTTTCGGAGATCTCCCTGACCTATGAGCGCGATATTTAGCCGACTCCACGAGAAGGAAAAGAAGACGCTCGAGCGTCTGACCGCGGCGGTCCTCTTCGCCCTGGCCCTGGGACTCGGCCTGGCCATGTGGCAGCGGTCGAGTTATTTCGAGGCCCGCGACGCGCTGGCCGCGCTTCAAAACAGATACCGGAGGGTCCAAAAAGCCCGGACGGATGCAAAAGCCGAGTGGGCCCGCTGGCAGGAGGCCGTCCGGGACATGGAGTCTTTCAAAGACACGTTCTTTTATGATGAGAAGACCGTCTCCCGGGCGCTCCGGCTGGACCTCCAGCGGATTTTCAGCGAGGCCGGAATGAACGTCCCTCCCCTCAGCTACCACTATTCCGACCTGGAAAAAGTCCCGATCAAGAAAATCGCCGTCACGTTCAACTACTCTGGAACGTACGACGGCCTCAAGAGGTTCTTAGCCATCGTGGAGAGGTTTAAAAAATTCCTGGCCGTCGAGAAGATCGACTTCGAGAAAGCGGACGCCGAAAGCGGCCTCCTCAGTCTCAAGATGACGCTGGCGGGGTACTATGAGATCTGAAGGACGGCTCCTGCGTTTCCTCCTCACCCTTGTGGTTTTTTCCCTGGCTTCCGCTCTTCCCGCGGCCCAAAAGGACAAGACCCGGCCGCCCGCGCCCAGGGACGGCAAGCCCCTCATCCGCAAGGACCTCCTGACCTTCAGCGGAGGAGAGATCGTCCCTCCGCGCCGCGACATTTTCCGCCCCATGGCTTCCGCCCAGCCGGCTTCGCCCCAAGTCCCGTCGGTCAAGGCCCCGGCCCAGAAAGGGCGGGGCCCGGCCGATGAGCCGCCCGCTTTCGCCCTGAACCTCGTCTATATCGGCTCGGTCCGGGCCGCAGGAAAGATCGTGGCCCTGGTCCTGAAAGACGGCCAGACGATCTCCGTTGCCGAAGGCGACGAGATCATTCCCGGATACAAGGTCCTCCGCGTCACTCCCGACGAGATCGAGATCGGGGGACCGAGCTCGGAGCGGAAGACGTTTGCCCGACAAGGAGACCGGCCATGAAAAAAATCGCCCTCATGCTGGCCCTGGCGCTGACGCTCGGGGGATGTACGACGCTCACCCACAGCTACCGGTTGGGCGTGTCCGCCGAGTTGAACAAACAGTATGACATGGCCATCAAATACTACGAGCAGGCCGCCGCCGAAAACCCGAAGGAATCGGTTTACCGGCTCGCCTTGTTCCGGGCGAAGGCGGCCGCCAGTTTGGTCCATCTCCAGAACGCCAGGGTGCTCGCTGCCCAGGGGAAGAAAAAGGATGCCGCGACGGAATACGGCATCGCCCTTTTCTACGACCCCCTCAACCGGTCGATCGCCGAGGAGATGAAGGCCCTGGAGGCCCCCCCCCCGAAGCCCAACAAGCCCATCGCGGAGGTCGCCGAGGCCCCGGTCAAGCTCAAGCCCACCGTCGAGAAGCTGAGCATCAGCTTCCGGACCCCGGTCTCCCTGAGGTCGATCTTCGAGACCCTGGCCCGGATCACCGGCGTGACGTTCATCTACGACGAGACGTTCCGCGACATGAGCCTGGCCGTGGACCTGACGGGCAAGGACATCGAGCAGGCCATCAATTATCTTTGCATCGCCAGCAAGAACTTCTCCAGGATCGTGGACGAAAAGACGGTCATCGTCGCGCCGGACAACATCCAGATGAGGCAGAAATACGAGCTCCTCGTCATCAAGACCATTTACCTGTCCAACATCAACGCCCAGGACGTCCAGGCCCCGCTCGTCCAGATGGTCAAGACGCAGTACAAGATCCCGACCCTCGGGGTGGACAAGAACCTGAACTCGATCACGATCAGGGACACTCCCCAGGTCGTGGCCTTGGCCGAGAGGCTCCTCCGGGCGTGGGACAAGCCCCAGGGGGAGGTCGTCATCGACGTCGAGATCATGGAGGTCGACCGGAACATGCTCCGGAATCTCGGGGTCGACTTCAGCAACACGACCATGGCCGTCCAGCTCAACCCGGCCGGCGGGCAGGGAAGCTCGACGGGCTGGCTCCGGCTGAACGCCCTCAGCCTCAAGAGCCTGGCCAGCTACGAGCTCAGCACCCCCCAGGCGGTCATCCAATTCCTCGAAGGGGACGCCAACACGAAGATCATCGCCCAGCCCCGGATCCGCGGCCTGAGCGGCGAGGACATGAAATACCTGGTCGGGCAGAAGGTCCCCATCCCTCAGGGGTCATTCACGCCGATCGTGGCCGGCGGGACCAACACCCAGCCGATCGTCAGCTACACCCAGCAGGATGTCGGGATCGACCTCAAGATGAAACCCCGGATCCACCTGGAAAAGGAAGTCACCCTCGACGTCGAGATCAAGGTCTCCTCCCTCGCCGGAACGAGTACCGTCGCGAACATCCCGATCATCAACACCCGCGAGATCAAGAACATGATTCGCCTCAAGGACGGCGAGACCAACCTCCTCGCCGGCCTGCTCTGGGACGAGGAGCGGAAATCCATCTCCGGGATCAGCTTCCTGAAGGACATTCCCATCCTGGGCAACCTGTTCTCGAGCACGCAGACGGAGATCGACCAGACCGACGTCATCCTGACCATCACGCCCCATATCATCCGGACCCTGCCGATCACGGACGCAGATGCCCGTCCGTTCTGGGTGGATCCCAACAGCATCTCTGACGTGTCCGGGGCCGGCCAGCGGGCGGGGGAAGAGGAGATGTCGAACCCGGCCGGCCTCGCCGAGAACCAGCCTGCCGAACCCGGCGAGGACACGGGCGCCAACGCCATCTATCTCTCGCCGGCCAGCTTTGAGATCCCCAAGGACAGGGAATTCCGGGTCAACGTCGAGCTCGCGACCGAAAAGGAGCTCGGCAACATGTCCCTCAATATCGGCTTCGACCCCCAGGCTCTCCAGCTCAAGGACGTCATCGAAGGCGGAATTGCCAAGCAGATGGGCGAGAAGGCCCAGTTCGTGAATATCAAGACTTCCTCGGGATGCACCCTGGGCTTCTCCGGCCCGAACCTTGGCCGCGGCTTCAAGGGCCAAGGCATCCTGGCTGTCCTGGTCTTCACGCCCGTGAACGCGGGTGAGACGACGGTCTCTATCGCTAGCTATTCGGCCGTCGGCGTCAACGGGCAGACGGCCGTCCTCGGGACGGGCAATTCGCGGATCCTCATTCGGTAAGGGAACGTGCGGAAAAAGGACCGTCGGCCCTGATGATCATCATCCTCTCCGGGCCTGTGCACGGCGGGAAGACGACGCTCGTCCAGAAGTCCCTCTCCCGGTGGGCCTCGCACGGGCTCGGGTTCGGGGGCTTCCTGAGCATCGCCGTGCCGGACGGTTCCGGGGCCCTTGAGTACGATCTCCTGGGCCTCAAGGACGGCCTCCGTCTTCCACTCCTCCGCCGGACCGGGGAGCCCGAATGGGAGAGGGTCGGCCCTTTCTCCTTCGTGCCCCGGACCTTGGAGGTCGCCCGCTCTCTCATCCGGACGGCCGACCCCGCCGAAGTCCTCATCGTGGACGAAGTCGGGCCCCTGGAGCTCGCCGGGGGCGGGTTCTGGCCGGCCCTCCGCGAGGTCGTCTTCAAGCCCGGGATGAAAGCGTTGCTCGTGGCGAGGGAGGAGATCCTGGAAGACCTCTCGAGGCTCCTCGGGGCCCCGATGCCTCTGATCATCGACGTCTGCGACCCCAACGCCCAGCGCCTTCTCGACCAGAGCCTGTTCGGGCTGACCAAAACCCATGATCATCAAGACTAAGTTCTTCGCTTATTTTCGGGACCTTTTCGCCGGCCGGGACTGGGACGTGGACATCGGCGACGGCCGGACCGTCCGTGACGCCCTCAACGTCCTCTGCGACACGCCGAGCCGCCGCGCGGAGATCTTTGCCGGGAACGAGCCCAAGCCCCATCTCGTCCTGATGGTCAACGGCGTTCACATCCAATCCCTCCAAGGGCTCGAGACAGAGCTCAAGACCGGCGACACTCTGGCCGTCTTCCCCTTCCTCGGCGGCGGGTAATGTAGCACCGGGGACGGAACAGGACAAGCCCCGTCCCACCTGATCGCGTGGCTTCTTGCCTCCTCATGGGCCTTCTGTTATCTTAGGCGCATGCCCGAGTTCCCGATCCCCGGATTCCACGGGCGGGTCCTCGAAATCGACCTGACCACGGGGGCCATTCTGCGGAAACCTCTGGATCCCCAGCTCGCCCTCGACTATCTGGGGGGCCGCGGCCTGGGGGCCCGGATCCTCTACGACACCATCGATCCGGCGTGCGATCCTCTCGGCCCCGATAACGCCATCGTCATCGTCACCTCACCCCTGATCGGGACCAACGCCCCGACCGCCGGCCGCGGCCACATGGTCTTCAAATCGCCGCTCACCGGTGTCATCGGGACGTCGAATTCCGGGGGGACATGGGGCGCGGCCTTCAAGGCCACGGGTTGGGACGTCCTGGTCGTCAAGGGCGCGGCCTCCGACCCCGTCATGATCGACATCGCCCCGGGCCGGGTCGAGGTCCTTCCGGCAGGCCACGTGTGGGGCATGTCGACCCACGAGACGAACGACGTCCTGGCCGCGGCTTCGGAGCCCGGGAGCCCCGCCCGCGTCCTCTGCATCGGGCCGGCAGGCGAGAACCTCGTCCGGATGGCCGCCGTCGCCAACGACCGGAACCGTGTTTATGGCCGTTGCGGCCCCGGCGCCGTCTGGGGAAGCAAGAAGCTCAAGGCCGTCCGGGTCCGCGGCAAGGAAAAGATCGCCGTCGCCGACAAGGAGAAATACCAGGCGGGCCTCGACCAGGCCCTTTACCTAATGCGTCAAGCGCCGATCACCAAACGCCTTCTCCGCGAGCTCGGCACGGCGGGCCTCATCGAGCTCATCAACCTCATCAGCATGCTTCCCCACAGGAATTTCCGGGATTGCCTCCACCGCGAGGAGGACGTCGAGCGGATCTCCGGCGAGACTCTGGCCAAGACGCTCCTCGACAAGGCGGGCTCGTGTTACCTGTGTCCGATCGGCTGCCAGCGGCACACGAGGGTCGTCGGCAAGGACGGAAAAGAAGAGACCGGTGAAGGGCCCGAATACGAGACCATGATCCTCATGGGCCCGGTCTGCGACATCTACGACATGGCCGCCGTCACCCGGGCCAACTACCGCTGCAACGAGCTCGGCATCGACACCATCAGCTACGGTGGGACGGTTGCCTGTGCCATGGAGCTCTTCGAGCTCGGCCTCCTCACGAAAGAGGAAACGGGCGGGCTCGACCTCGCCTTCGGGAGCAGCGAGGCCCTGGAAAAGCTCGTCCCGCTCATGGCCTTCAGGAAAGGGATCGGGGACAGGCTGGCCGAAGGGTCCTCCCGCCTGGCGGCCGGAGTCGGCCGCCCCGAATTGTCCATGACCGTGAAAAAACTCGAGATCCCGGGTTATGATCCGCGCGCCTCCTTCACCCAGGCCCTCGGCTACATGACTTCGCCGACGGGCGCCTGCCACCTCCGCGGAGGATACGCGGTTTCGCTGGCGTTCTTCGGCGGGACGAGAGAGATCCCCCGGTTCAGCCTCCTCCAATCTCCCATCGCCATCCGCAACATGCAGAACACCGGGATCCTCCAGGACAGCCTGGGCATCTGCCGCTTCACCGGCTTCGCTTTCTCTTCGGACCCATGGGCTCGGATGGTCAGCGGCGTCACGGGCCGCGACTTCTCGGTCGCGCGGCTCGAGGAGATCGAGAACCGCATCGCGACCCTCGAGCGGCTCTTCAACATCGAGGCCGGCGCCACGGCGGACGACGACGCCCTCCCGCCGCGCTTCGCCGACCTGCCCGTTGTCGCCGAGGGCAGGGAGCGGCGGGTGTCGCGAGAGGACCAGGACCGGATGAAGCAGGACTATTACCGGGTCCGGGGCTGGGACGGCCAGGGAAGGCCGACGGCCGAGCTCGGCCGGGCCCTCCGCATCGAAGCGAGGAAAAAATGAGCGCTCCAAAATGGAAGGCGAGCGAAGAGCTCCTGCGCCTGTTCCAGGCCGTGGGCCGGGCCTCCCTCCTCTACGATATCCAGGACAGCCACAGCGGGAACATGGCCGTCCGCTGGGCCGGTGAAGCCGGCGGGGACGAGATCGTCATCACCGCCACGGGCTCCCAGAAGGGCGATCTCGAGCCGAGCCAGATCTGCTTCCTTTCGGCGACCGAGACCGACTCCGGCTACTACAAAGCCTCTTCGGAGACGGACATCCACGCCCGGGTCCTGGCCTTGCCCGGCGTCCGGGCCTCGATGCACGCCCACGTCAAGGAGCTGATCATGGCCACCCTCGACGACGCCCCCAAGCCCGGCCATCCGCCGGATTTCGAGCCGGTCGACCCCCTGGCCTATCACCATCTCGGCGGGGCCATCCCCGTGGATTGGTTCGCCGTGCCCAGCGGATCCCCGGAAATGACGAGGACGCTCCCCGAGCGCCTGGCCGGGCATCCGCTGACCATCATCTTCGGCCACGGCGCGATCGCCAAGGGGAGGACCCTCAAGGAGGCCTTCTTCAGGCTCTGCGTCGCCAACGAGGCCGGGGCCGTCATCCGGCTCCTGTGGCGGCTCGGCGTCGACGTCGAGGGGTTGAGGAGCAGGATCCGGGAAAACCCGGCTGGCGCGTTCGCCTACGCTCCCCCGGCCTTCGAGGACGGCGAGGACGGCCGCTTGGACTTCCCCGACGAAGAGGAGATCCTGACGGAGTTCCGGAAGGCGGGGAACAGGATCTTCGAGTCCAGGCTCTCACCCTTCCACACGGGCTCGATGTCGGTCCGCGGCGTGGACGCGATGCTCTACGCGCCCAAGGCGTCCATGCCCAGGGACATCGGCGGTCCCCTGGCTCGGGTGCCGTTGGCGATTGACGCCGGGGACGATCCCGAAGTCCGGCGCCACAAGGAGATCTACGCGTCGAGCGATTTCCAGACCGTCATGCACTGTTATGTCACGGAGGCCGAGGCCTCGGCCCACTACGTCTATCCCGGGGAGACGGGGCCATCGGACAGGGTCATCCCGATCGACGCGGAAGGCTCGTTCCTCCACCTTGTCATTCCCGTCGCGCCCCCGGCGATCCCGGCGGCCGGACTCATCCGCCTCCTCCACGAGTACAAGATCGTCATCGTCAGGGGAGGGGGGGTCTGGGCGGCGGGCGGGCAGTCCCTCTCCGAGGTCTTGCACCATCCGTCCTCCCTCCGCGAGATCTGCCTTTACCGGATCGCCGCTCATGAACGGGGCCTGGACCTGCGCAGGATGGAGCCCAAGAAAGCCGGCAGATGGTGAACCAAGACCTTGCCGCCACGTTCGTCGCCGCGGCCGAGGCCGCCGGCGCCGAGACCTTCCTGGCGCGCGACGTCGGCGAGGCCCTCACCATCGCCGCCCGTCTTTTCGAACGGGAGCAGGTCCGGACGGCCCTGGCCTGCCCCTCGCTTCGGAAAGCCGCGGACGACGCCGGCCTCCGCCTCGGGGTTCCCGAAGGGACGGCCGCCATCGCCGGGGCCCAGGCCGCCGTCGTCCGGGCGGATTTCGGCGCGGCCGAAACGGGGACCCTCGTTCGGCTCGATACCGGGGACGATGAAAAGCTCCTCTGGACGCTGCCGCCCCTCTGCGTCTGCCTCCTCGAGCGACGAGCGATCGTGCCCGACCTCCAGTCCCTGGTCGGCGTCGTTTCGGATCACCTCGGCCGGACGGGCCTGCCCGGCCCCCAGGTCTCTTTCGTCACGGGCCCGAGCCGGACGGCCGATATCGAAGGCCAGCTCGCGATCGGCGTCCAGGGACCGGCCCGGCTCGTCATCGGACTGATCGAGGGAGGCCGCGGCTGAGGCCATGAAGAAGATGAAGGCCCTCGACCCCCATCTCAAGGCGACGCTCCAGGCCTTCTATGAGAGCTGGTCCGCCAAGCGCGAAAGCTCGTTCCAGGGCCTGGATTTCGAGGCCCTCCGCGAAACTCTTGCGGAGATCAAGGACGAGGCCATCGCCAACCAGGACAGTCTGCTCGCCCGCTTCGAGGAGCAGGCCGTCCGGCACGGCAGCCGTGTCCTCCGGGCGAGGGACGGAGACGAGGCCAACCGTCTTGTCCTCGAGATCCTGGAACGGCATGGGGCACGGAAGATCGTCAAGAGCAAATCCATGGTCAGCGAGGAGACTTGCCTCAACGACTATCTCCGCAGCCACGGCGTCGAACCGCGGGAGACCGACCTCGGCGAGTGGATCATCCAGCTTGCCGGGGCGGCGCCGACGCATATGGTCATGCCGGCCATCCACCTGACGCGCCAGGGCGTTGCCCGGATCTTTTCGGAACACCTGGGCCGCGAGATCGAGGCAGACATCCCGGCCCTGGTCCGCGTGGCGCGGGAAGAGCTGAGGCGGGAGATCCTTGGATCCCCCGTCGGGCTGACGGGCGCAAACGCCTTGATCGCCGAGAACGGCTCGGTCATGATCGTCACCAACGAAGGCAACGGACGGCTCGTCGCGACGGCCCCGCCCGTCCACATCGTCCTCGCGAGCACGGAAAAGGTCGTCGCGGCCACGGCCGACGCCCTGCTCCTGCTCAAGATCCTGACGAAAAGCGCCACGGGCCAGCCCATCTCGAGTTATGTCTCCATCATCGCCGGACCGCACAGGTCGGAACAATACATCATCCTTCTCGACAATCACCGGAGCGAGCTCCGGGCCGACCCCAAGTTCCGGGACGTTCTCAGGTGCATCAAGTGCTCGGCCTGCCTCAATGTCTGTCCGGTCTACCAGGTCATCGGCGGAGAGGAATTCTCCCATGTCTATATGGGCGGTATCGGGAGCCTTCTCACGGCCTGGATCCATGGCCTCGAACGGTCCAAGGGCCTGGCGGAGCTGTGCATGGGGTGCCACCGCTGCGACACGGTCTGTTCGACCAAGATCCCTATCGCCGACCTGGTCGTGGCCCTGAAAGAGCGGCTGGCCCGGGAGACCGGAAGGAAATTTTGGAAGAAGGTCGCCCTGGACGGGGTCATGGGGCATCCCGCCCTAAACCGGGGAGCGTTTCTCGCGGCCCGGGCGGCCAGGCCGATCGTCCAAAGGAAAGGATATGCTCGCGCCCTGCCTTCGTGGCTGGCTCGGTACGACCGGTTCCGGGCCCTCCCGGCGCCGGCCCCCCGGCCCCTGTCGGCCCTGTTCAGGAAAGAGAAGAGGGCCCTGCGGAAAAGGATGCCTGTTTCAAAGGAGCGAGTGACACTCTTCCCGGGATGCCTCATCCAGCACGTCTACCCGGAGGTCGGGCTGGCGGCGGCCCGGGTCCTCGCTCGGCTCGGCTATGACGTCCTCCTTGGGCCCACCACGTGCTGCGGGTTCCCGCCTTGGAACTCCGGCCACGCCGCTTCGGCCCGGCGGGCTTTCCGCAACGTCCTGAAGAGGCTCAAGGGCGAGGGGCCTGTGATCACTCTTTGTCCGACCTGCACGACCATGCTCGCCCACGCCGGCCCCGACCTCATCCTGGGACATCGGGGAGCGAAGTCGCGCCGTCAGGCGGACGGCGCCGGGAACGATTTCCAAGATATCAGGGAGTTGGCCGGCCGGGTCGTGACGTTCAGTCAGTTCTTGGCCTGTCACGAAAAAGAGGCCCTCCGGCGGCTTTTCCCGGAAGGCCGCCCCGGGAAGCGGGCGACCTACCACGATTCCTGCCACCACAAGCACGTCCTCAAGGCGTCGGAGGACTCCCGGACCCTGGTCCGGATGGCCCTGGGGACCGAGCTCGTGGAGATGACCGGCCCTGCGGCCTGCTGCGGATTCGCCGGGGCCTACTCCATCGACCACCCCGAAGTCGCCGAGGCGCTTCTTGCGGACAAGCTGGCCGCGGTGACGGCCTCGGGCGCCGCTCTTGTCGCCCTGGACTGCCCCGGCTGTCTCCTCCAGATCCGCGGCGGCTGCGCCAGGAGCGGCCAGGCCGTCGAGGTCAGGCACACGGCCGAGATCCTGGCCGCCGCTCTCGAGAACGGCTAGGAAAGCGCGCCGGGCGCAGACGTCCGGGTCGGACCAACCCCCCTTTCGGGGTGAATTCTCACCCCGTGAAATCACCCCCAAAGGGCATTGCCCGGTCCTGCGGCTCCTGTAATCTGATGGAGAATCCGGTGGACATTTGATAATCCAATGAACCACAATATCCTGGAAAGCCCGGGCTCCCCGGCAGAACTCAACGCGAATAACAACGCGGGTCCGGCTCCGGGCCTGGCCGCCAGGTTCGGGCCGAGAAAGCTCCGGACGAAGATCTTCCTCCTGGCCTCCTCGTTGATCATGGGTCTTTCGGTCTTCTATCTCCTCTATTTTCCCGGCCGCCTGGAGCATCATCTCTCCCGCGATATCGCGGATATCATCAACAACACCAGCTCGGTCGCCTCGCTGGGGCTGTCCGCGGAGCTCCAGGCGGGCGACAAGACCGCCATGGAACGGATCCTCAAGACGATCTGCGAACGCGCCGACGGGATCGAATATGCCGTCCTCGAAGACGACCCCGGACTGGTCCTGGCGTCCTCCAACCGTGACGTCGCGGAACGGGACATGTACCGCGAAACCGACCCCGTCCAGCCGCCTCCCGGCCGCCGGACCGTCTACAGGACAAAGACCCCGGTCATGGCCGACGACCGGGTCCTGGGGAACCTCTTCCTCGGGTTCGCCTTCAAGGGCCTTATCGCGGAAACGACCAGGGAGAAAGGCGTCATCACGTTCGTCTGCCTGGCCATCATCTTCGTCAGCGGGCTCCTCGTCTTTCTTTTCAGCGGGCTGATCACGCGACCCATTGTCCTGATGACGCGGACGGCCGAAAAGATCGCGAAGGGCGACCTCAGGCAGCGGGCCAAGGTCTATTCCCGTGACGAGATGGGACTCCTGGCCCGGGCTTTCAATACCATGGCTGACGGGCTGGAAAAGGCCCTCCGGGAGATGGAAGGGACCAATAAGTCGCTCGAGGCCATGATGCGCGCCAGGTCCCTGGAGATGGAAAAGGAGATCTCCGAGCGCCGCCGCGTAGAGAGGGAGCTCCGGATGGCCAAGGACGAGCTCGAGCACCGGGTCGAAAAGCGGACCGAAGAGCTGTCCAAGGTCAACGAGGAGCTCAGCGGGCGGGTCATCGAGACGCGCCGGGCGGAAGACCAGCTCCAGACGACGCTCGAGCGGCTGGAGAGGGCCCTGGAGGGCACGATCCGGGCCATGTCCCTGACGATCGAGATGCGGGACCTCTACACGGCCGGCCACCAGCGTCGCGTGTCCAGCCTGGCGGTGGCCATCGCCGAGGAACTCCACCTTCCCTCGAACAAGATCGAAGGTCTGCGCTTGGCCGGGGTCATCCACGACATCGGCAAGATCGCCATGCCGGCCGAGATCCTGACCAAGCCGACGCGGCTGACCAAGACCGAGTTCCAGCTGATCAAGGACCACCCGAGGATCGGCTACGACATCCTGAAGAACATCCAGTTCCCCTGGCCCGTGGCCCACATCATCCTCCAGCACCACGAGCGGATGGACGGCTCCGGATACCCCGACGGACTGCTCGGGGACGCCATCCTTCTCGAAGCGAGGATCCTGGCCGTGGCCGATGTCGTCGAGGCCCTGTCCTCCCACCGTCCCTACCGCCCGGCCCTCGGCATCGAAAAGGCCCTGGAAGAGATCCGCCGGGGCCGGGGGCTCCGCTACGACATGCGGGTGGTTGACGCCTGCATGAAGCTCTTCAAGGACCGCCGCTACAGCTTCAAGAAGGAAAACACCGAGGCCATCTTCCAGTGAGGCCGCCCGCCATCCCGGTTCGTTGACTTGACCGGGTGATTCCGCTAAAATCACCTTCACCTTGCCGGCGTAGCTCAGTTGGTCAGAGCATGCGGCTCATATCCGCAGTGTCGGGGGTTCAAATCCCTCCGCCGGCATTTTTTCAAGACCTCATGTCCAAGACGAGAAAGGGCCGCGTTTTCCAGGCCTTCAAGACCGCCGTCCTGAAGCACGGGATGATCGTGCCGGGCGACCGGGTCCTGGCCGCCTGCTCCGGCGGGCCCGACTCCGTGGCCCTCACGAGCCTCCTGCTCAAGCTCCGCAACGAGATGCCGCTCGAGGTCTCCGTCGCCCATTTCAACCACCGGATCCGCCCCGAAGCCAAGGACGACGAGGCGTTCGTCCGGGAATTGACGAGGTCCTGGGCCCTCCCCCTCATCACCGGGTCGAAGGAGGTCCGGAGGGAGGCTCAGCGAAGGAAGATCAACCTCGAGGAAGCGGCCCGCGTCCTCCGCTATGAATTCCTGCGCCGGGCGGCCCGGAAGTCGGGCGCGACCAAGATCGCCACGGGCCACACCATGAACGACCAGGCCGAAACGTTCCTCATGCGGCTTTTCCGGGGGACGGGCCTGCCGGGCCTGGCCGGCATCGAGCCGGTTTCCGGCCCCGCCGCGTGCCCGGTCATCCGGCCGCTCCTCGGGCTCCGGCGAGAGGAGCTCGAAGCCTATCTCCGGGAAGAGGGGCTGGGCTTCCGGACCGACGAGTCCAACCTCGACCGGAGGTTCCTCCGGAACCGCGTCCGTCTCGGGCTCCTTCCTGAGGTTGAGAGAGACTACGGGCCGCGGATCGTTGAGCACCTGGCGACCCTCTCATCCCTCATCCGGGAAGAGGAGGCGCTCCTCGCGGGGATGGTCCGCGCTTTTGCCGAAGAGTTCATCACGCGGAGCGGAGGAGAGGCCGCGCTCGATGTCCGGACGCTCTCGCTCCTGCCGCCGGCTCTGGCCCGGCGGGTCCTCCGGGAGTTCATCCGAGAGCTCAAAGGAGACCTGCGGGCCGTCTCCTTCGAGGACATCGAATCCGTGCTCGGCCTCCGGGACGGGAAGGAGAAGACGGTTAAAAAGGGCCTCGTCCTCCGCCGCGAAAAAGGCCGGCTCTTCCGCCTTCACCGGCGAGCCGCGTCCCGGGGGTTCGAGACGACCTGGAACGGCGAGGGAGAAATTTCAGCCGGGGGAATGACGTTCATGGGGCAGATGCGGGACCGTGCGGACGGGCTCCCTCTCAAAGGAGATGACACGCGCCAGGCCGTCGTCGACTTGGCCAAGCTCCGCTTCCCGCTCGAAGTCCGCAACCGCCGGCCGGGCGATCTCTATAGGCCGCTCGGCGCGCCCGGCCGGAAAAAGCTCAAGGAGATCCTGAGGGCCAAGGGTATCGCCCGGGATGACCGGGACCGGCTCCCCGTTTTCCTGTCCCGGGGCGAGATCGTCTGGGTCCCCGGGCTTCCGGTCGCCGAGGGATTCAAGGTGAGGGCCGGGACCAGGCGCGTTTTTTCGATCGAAAGGATGGGCCCCGGCCGGCGGGCTCAGCGGCGGTAAAGGCCGAGGTAGGCGTTGACGATCCTCTCGCCCCAGAGCGCCGCGACGAAGGCCGCCGGGGCCAGGAACGTCCCGAAGGGCAGGGCGAACTGGAGGTCTTTCTTCCGGCGGACGATGAGGAAGACCCCGACGAGCGCGCCGGCGAACGAGCCGAGGATCAGGGTCAGAAGCGTTCGCGCCAGACCCAGGTAGGCCCCGACCATCAGCAGCATGGTCACGTCCCCCATCCCCAGCCCCTCTTTTTTCCGGATGAGGCGGTAGGCACCATAGACGAAGAGCAGGAATCCCGCCCCGGACGCGGCGCCCACGAGGGCCCCGCGGAATGTCAGGTCGTCCCGGAAAAACGAGTAGACGAGAGCGAGGACGAGGCCCGGCATCGTGATCGCGTCCGGCAGGACCTGGTGGAAATAATCGATGAAGCCAAGGCTGATGAGGGCGCTCGTGAACAGGCAGCCGGCGAAAAATTCCAGGCCTGCGATCCGGCCCGACTGGCAGAAGACCAGGATGAAGCCGAGGGCAGTGAGGGCCTCGACAAGAGGGTAAACCGGCGAGATCCTGCGGCCGCAGCTCCGGCATTTCCCGCCGAGCCAGAGGTAGGAAAGAACGGGGACGTTGTCGTAGGGCTTGATCCTCGTCCCGCAGCCGGGACAGGTAGAGGGCGGCCGGATGAGGCTCATCTTCCGCGGGAGGCGATAGATGACGACGTTGAGGAAGCTCCCCCAGACGAGGCCGGCGATGGCGATCAGGATGAAGGTCAACGTTTCCATGGGGTGGTGGCCGCTTTCACGTTTCCGGTCTTCGGATCATAAACATAGTCCTGCCCGTCCAGGTCCTTGGGAAGCCCGTTCAGGATCCGGGTCCGGACAAGGTCCCCGAGATCGCCGGGGAACCGGCCGTAGCGGGCCTTGAACATCCTCACGGCCTCTTTGAGGCGGTCCGTGTCCATGGCGCTCTTCACCTGGTAGAGGTGGTTCGAGGCGATCTTTTTCGTCCGCTCGTCCGGCGCCGTCTTATAGATCGCGAGCCAGGTCTCCCAGGACGTCTCGATGTCCCCCTTCTTGTAGAGGGCGTTGGCGTAGAGCCTCCCGGTGAATTCCGGCGCTCCCGGCAGGTCCATGCATTTCTTGAAATAGTCCTTGGCCAGGTCGTAGTTCTTGAGGTTCATCATGGCGATGTGCCCCGCCTCGAAGGGGAAGAGCCACTGACCGGGATTCTTGGCCGCCCCGTTGTCCAGGATCTTGAAGGCCAGGCCCGTGTCCCCGGCCTCGGCCGTGGCGATCAGGGCCCCGGTCTCGTAGGGGTCGGTGTAGGTCGGGTCGAGATCGCCGATGATGGCGAAGATATGGTCCAGGTAATGGAAGCGGTCATCGATCGTCGGCGTGCTGTAGTACTGGATCGCCCAGAGATAGATGAGGTCGGCGGCCAGGGCCCGGTAGCCGAATGTGGCGTACCTGAGGAACTTCCCCGAGGGGATATAGATGATGGAGGCCCCGGGCACTCTTTTCCGGGCGATCGTATCGGTCCTGGCCTTGAGGGCCATGAACGTGGCCGAGATCGCGAGGAGGAAGAGGACGAGAAAGAAGGCCGCCGAGCCCCTGGCCGGTGAAGCCTTCCGGATCATGTCGTTCCCCGCCCGCTCAGATGAAGTCCCGGCGTCTGAACACGAGGATCGCCAAGGCGAGGATGAAGGCCGTGTAGCAGATGCCGTAGAGGAGAGAATAGAGGTAGATGCCGGCCGGGATGGGCAGGCCGTGAACGACCTCCGTCTTGAAATTGAAGTTCTCCAGGTCGGGAAGGAACAGATAGAGGAATTGAGCCAGGGCCCGCACCGCGCCCGCTCTCATCTTCTTGATGAGAAGCTCAAGGCCCCAGGAGAGATGGCCGATGAGGTAAAAGGACAGGGAGAAGATCGAGCTCAGGATGGGCGTCGAAAAGGAGGAGAAGAGGATGGCCACCGCCGTGATGAGGACAAGCTCGAGGAAGATGTAGGCGATGGCGACGAGCATCGTCCATTCGATCCGGAACGTGTGCAGATAGACGATGGCCAGGAAGATGAGGCTCATGCCCGCGGTCATGACGAAGAGGGTCAGGACCAGGCCGAGGAACTTCCCCAGGATGAACTCGGCCCGGAGGAGCGGCTTGGAGAGGAGGGTGAAGATCGTCTTCTTGTCGATCTCCTTGTAGACGAGGCTCGTCCCGATGAGGACGGCCATGAGCACGCCGAAGATCGAGATGGAGGCCAGCCCGACGTCCTTGATGATCTTGACCCGGTCGCCGACGGTCAGGATGGCCAGGACCCGGGAGGCGATGATAGCGACCGCGGCGAAGAAGAAAAGAAGGTAGAGGATGCGGTCCCTCTTGGCTTCCTTGAAGGTGATCCCGGCGATGGCTGTGATCTTCATTTCCCGGTCACCGTTTCGACGAAGATGTCCTCCAGGGTTTCCGTCCGCGGGCTGAGGGAAATAACCTTCCCCTTCCTCTCCCGGACGACGGCCAGGACATCGTCCACCCGCTTCTCCTCGAAGACCTTGAGGAGGACCCGCCCGCCCTGGACGGAGACGTTTTCGCCCAGCCCCTGGAAGGCCTCCGACGATACCCCCATGACCGTGACCTCGGTGAAGAGGACCTTTTCGGAAACGAGGTCCTGGAGGGCGCCCTGCTTGACGATCCGCCCGCCGACGATGATGGCCACGTGGTCGCAGATCATCTCGATGTCCTGGAGGATGTGGGAGGTGAAGAAGACCGTCTTCCCCTCCTGTTTGAAGCGGACGATGATGTCCCGGATCTCCTTGCGGCCCAGGGGGTCCATGCCGCCGAGCGGCTCGTCCAGGATGACGAGCTTCGGGTCGTTGATGAGGGCCTGGGCCAGGCCGACCCTCTGGAGCATGCCCCGGGAGAACTTCCGGAGCCGGAGGTCGGCCGCCCGCTCGAGCCCGACGAGCCTGAGGAGCCGGCCGATGCGCTCCTCCCTCACGTCCCGGCCGAGCCCGAAGAGGTCGGCGTAGAAGGCGAGGAACTCAGTGGCCGTGAGGTAATCATAGAAGTAAGGGTTCTCGGGCAGAAATCCCAGGACCTGACGGGCCCGGGCGGAGAGGTGCGGCTGGCCGAAGATCTCGATCGTCCCGGCGTCCGGGAAGATCAGGCCCAGGAGGCACTTGATCGTCGTCGTCTTGCCGGCCCCGTTCGGGCCCAGGTAGCCGAAGATCTCGCCCTCTTTGACCGACAGCGATATGCCCTTGAGGATCTCTTTCGTCTTGGGGATAAATCCGAGGCGGAAGGATTTCTTGAGGTTCTCGATCCGGATCGCGTCGGCCATGGGCTGTCTCAAATCATTCTAGCGAAAGCCCGGCCAAAGTCAACCAAGGCAGACGAATAGAGATGGATTCCGCTTTAATAGGTCGTGCAGCTCGGGGAGTTCCCTCCGGGGCGTTCTTTGTTGAAAGTTCTCCATCGGCCTCGAGGCGGTGCTATTTGAGGTTGCGCTCGAAGAGCTGGAAGATCCTCTTGTATTCGTCGGTCCAGGCCGAGGCCGTCGTGAAGGTGTGGTTCTCGACGGGATAGAAGGCCACGTCCCAGTTTTCCTTGCCGAGCTCGATGAGGCGCTGGGCGAGCCGGACCGTGTCCTGGAAGTGGACGTTCGTGTCGACCATCCCATGGCAGATGAGGAGGGCGCCTTTGAAGCCCTCGGCGAAATAGATCGGCGAGCTCTGCTTGTAGGCCTCCGGGTCTTTCTGCGGCAGGTTCAGGATGTCCTCGGTGTAGGCCGCGTGATAATGGGCCCAGTCCGTCACAGGCCTGAGCGCAGCTCCGGCCCTGAACACGTCACTGGCCTTGAAGAGGGCCATGAGCGTCAGGAAGCCGCCGTAGCTCCCGCCGTAACAGCCGATCCGGGCCGGGTCAACCGGGCATTTCTCCGCAAGATATTTCGCCGCGTCCACGAGGTCGTCCAGATCCTTGCCGCCCATGTGGCGGTAGATCCCGGTCCGGAAGTCACGGCCGTAGCCGGAGCTGCCACGGTAATCCACGTCGAGGACATAATACCCTTGCTCCATGAGGAAATTGTGGAACATGTATTCGTGGAAGTACGTGCTCCATCCGCGGTCCGCGTTCTGAAGGTAGCCGGCGCCATGGATGAAAATGACGCCGGGCCGGGCCGGGTGCTGCTTCACGGGGGTGAACAGCCGGGCGTAGATCGTGACCCCGTCCCGGGCCTTGATCGGGATGACCTCGGGATCATACCAGGGATAGGAGCGGAACCCCTCTGTCGTCGAGACGGTGACCTGCCTGACCTTGGCCCCGGGCGTGTTGGCCTGGAGATACAGCTCGGGCGGCTTGTTGGAATAGGAATACAGGATGGCCAAGCTCGTTTCATCGGGGGAGAGCGTGACCTCGTTTTGCCCTGTCATCGTGGTGATCTTGGTCCTTTCGCCTCCGGCCGCCGGCATCCAATAATAATGAAGCTCTCCCGGGTGCTCCTCGCTCGTCGTCATGAAGATGCGCTTTCCGTCCTGGGACAGGGAAGCCTCCCGGACTTCGAATGCCCCCTTGGTCAGCGGCTGGATGTCCTTTCCGTCGACGCTGGTCTTATAAAGGTGGGCGTAGCCGTCCTTTTCGGAGATGAAGGAGATATGCAGGCTGTCCGGCCACCAGAAGACGTTGGCCAGACCGAGCGGGCCGACCCAGGCGTCATCGTGGACCTGCAAGATGATCGAAGTCTTCCCCGTGGCCGGCTCCAGCCTGAGAAGCCAGTGGTCCTTCCGGTCCTCGGCCTGGGCGGTCAGGATGCATTGTTTCCCGTCGGGTGACCAAATGGGGCCGCCCGCGTAGACCTTACGTTCCCCCTGGCCGCAGTCGATCCACTTGACCTCGCCGTTTTCGAGGGACACGACCCCCACCGCAACCTCGTAGGCGGAATAAGCCGCCTTGGGATGGGACTCGATCGTCTCGGTGTAGCCGGAACGCGTGACGTAGTTCGGGACGATGGTCGCCTTCCGGTCCCCGGGCTGTTCGTAAACCGAAAATGTGACATATTTCTCGTCGGGCGAAAGCTCCAGGGCCGCCACGTTCTGGGTTTCCCTGATGACGAACGGCTTGGGCCGGGGAAGCTGGGGCACCTGGCCTTCCCTCATGCTGCCCCGCATCCCCCGGAACGGAAACCCTCCCTGCAGTTCCTTGATAAGTTCCTTCTGCTCGTCGGCGTACCACTTGTCGATCTCGTCGGGCTTTTTCTCGGCCGGCGGGGCCTTCTTGGTGAAACCGGTCAGCTGACGGACAACACCGTCCTCGAGGGAGAGGACGAAGAGATTGTCAGCCATCGTGAAGGAGATCTTTTTCTGGTCGGACGTGAACTGGGCGCCCATTTTGCGTTCGTCCGTTGCCGTGAGCTGCCGGGTCTTTCCGGTGACGAGATCGAGGAAAAAGATGTCCCCGTTCTGGGTGAATACGGCCCGCTTCCTGGCCTTGTCGAATTTCATCCCGCCATCCATCCCGCCGAACCCGCCGTACATCCGGACGATCTCGCCGCCCGTCGACGATCTGAGCGGAGGCAGCTTGGCCATCTCCTCGGGTCTCACCGGCCGCGGGACTGGGTTGACCGTGGTCACGGCGTACTGCTCGGCCCGTTTGTCGCCCGGCTTTTTCCAGCGGAAATAAAGGGTCTTCCCGTCGACCGCCCAGACCGGGTCCGAGGGCGCCGTGCCGACGAATTCCTCGCCCTTCATGATGAGGTCGATGGAGAGGTTCGTGACAGGAGCCTTCGACGCCGCAGCCGGAGGGGCCGGCGAAGCGGGCTTCGGGGCGGGCTTGTCCTGGGCCTGCGGCCAGGCCGTGCCTGGCAGGGCGGCGAGGCCGATGCCGATGATGATCAGAGCAGACGCGAGGCGGGTTTTGACGGACATGAGTTCGTTCCCTTTCAGTTGGTTCTTTTTCAGAGGATCCCTTTGATCCTCAGGGCATTGGCCAGGAGCTTCTCCTGGGTGAAGACATGTTCGCGGGTGAGAGCCAGCTGGAGCTTGAGTTGGTCCTGGACGTCCCCCGGCGGCACGACGGCCACCACGCGCTCGTACTTGGCGACGAGGTCCTTTTCCGAGGGCAGGAGCGATTCGAGGGCCGAGCGCCGGTCGGTCCCGGGGTATTCCGTCGGCATGGGGCGGGGGCTCCGCTCGGCGCCCCGGGCGTCCCTCTCGGCGTTCTCGATGGCGATGACGTCGCCGAGCTTGATCAGGACCCCGGAGGTCTTGTCCCAGTGGCGCATGTGGTTAACGGCGTTCTTGAAAAGCCTCTGGGAGAGGTCCTGGTGCTCGCTGAACATCATGACGTACTTCAAGTAGCGGTGCATGAGCTCGTTCTCTGCCCGGCAGATGTCGTGGAGGTAACGGAGGTCCTCCCGGCTGTCCCGCTCCGGGCTGGGCTTGAGGCAGAGGGCCTCGGCGCTTCCCGACGCTTCGAGCGTGTCGATCATGGCCTTGAACTGGCCGATGTGGCGGACCTCGTCGTAGGAGATGTTCCAGATCATGTTCTCGATCTTGGGATGAGCGCCGGTCTCGAGCTCGGCCGACTGGTAGAGGTCCGTGACCATCTCCTCGGTCATCTTGTCCCGTTTCAGGTTGTCGACGATCCGGGGGTAACGGACGACCTCGTCGGTCTCGAACTCGGGCGCGACCCCCATCTGGGTCAGAATGATGCCCAGCTGGAGGGCGTGATACATCTCGTCGATGCCGATCTGGATCGTTTGCCCCCGGACATCGGTCCGCTGCTTCAGGACCGGGTCCTCATAGATATATTTGCCTTTGGGGATGGAATAGGCGTGAATGACATACTCGAAGCTGACGGCCCATTCGTGGGAGAGGGCCGTCCCGAGGAGCTTCACGACGTCATCGCGGGTCTTCACGGATCGGATCTTTTCCATGCGTCCTCCTGGAAGTCCGGAGTCAAACGCCCATTATAGCGTCCTTCCTTGCGAAAGGAAAGGCGCGGGGGGCTAGCTTCTGGGGGTGAGAAAAACGGCCCTCGGTCACCTCGCGAATCATCGCGGGGAGTGATTGACCGCCCGGCGCCCCCATGGGATTCTGGCCGTGTTCTGAGCCCAACGGCTCAAGCGACGGCCTCGAAAGAGGCGGCGCCAAGGTTCGGAAAAGGGAGAGAGCGGAGGATCTCTCTCCCGTCTTTTTTTGCCCCGCTTTTCCCTCGCGGCCCCGGATTGTGTATAATCGTGGCGGCGATGGGGCCGCCCTCACCAGGGCGGCGCTGTCCCCGAGGAGGTTCGAGATGTCGGATTTCGGCGGAGCCGTCAGGCCGCTGGCGGATCATCCCGATTACAAGATGGCCATCCTGGGTGTCCCCTTCGACGAGAAGTCCAGCTACCTGAGAGGGGCCGCGGCCGGGCCGGCCGCCATCCGGGCCGTCTCCACGGGCAAGTGCTACTGCGCCTACACGGAGCTCGGGGTCAACCTGGAAGAGGACACGGTCATGGTCGACCTCGGCGACGTGGACACATCCGGCGACCCGGATAAGACGTTCGCCCTGACCGAGAAGGCCGTAGCGAAGATCATCGAAAAGGGCGCCGTACCCATCGTCCTCGGTGGAGACCATTCCATCACCTATCCCGTCCTCAAGGCGTTCGCCTGGACGTACAAGCCCCTGGACGTTCTCCATTTCGACGCCCACCCGGACCTTTATGACGACCTGTACGGCGACCGGCTGTCGCACGCCTGCCCCATGGCCCGGGTCCTCGAGGACGGCCTGGCCGTGAACATCGTCCAGGTCGGGGTCCGGGCCATAACCGCCTTCCACCGCTCGAAAGCCCTTAAGCACGGCGTCCGGATGATCGAGATGAAGGAGATCGGCGACCCCCTCCGCCTCAAGTTCTCGAACCCCGTCTATGTCTCATTCGACCTGGACGCCCTGGACCCCGCCTTCGCCCCCGGCGTGTCCCATCATGAGCCGGGCGGCCTGACGACGCGGCAGGCTCTACAGGTCATCCAGGCGATGAAGGGCAGGATCGTGGGTCTGGACATCGTCGAGCTCAATGCCCCCCGCGACGTCTCTGGGATCACCGCCGCGGCCGCCTTCAAGATCATCAAAGAAGTCGCCGGCCGGATCGTTCGTCCCTAGGAAAATAGGGGCCGTCTTTTCTTTTAGCCTCCACTCTCATCGTTCCTACGGCGTTCTGCGAGACTCGAAGCTTCGGCGCAGCACGGCTGTTTCCAGCCACCTTCTAGAATGAGATGAGCCAGAAACAAGGCCCGTTGATATTTTAGATATCGGAGGAGAGGTGCGGGCTGTGTCAGCAAAAGGGGGGTTGATGATGGGAACCAAAAAGGTGGGGGCTTTCTCCAGCCCGCCCAAGAAAGCCGTTCCCATTATAGCACTCGAAAAACAAAAGTAAAGCGAAATCAGCAGAATTCGGAAAAAAATTTTTCCGCAGGCGGTTTGCATTTCCGGCCCCTCTTCGTTCACAATAGGAGAAGCGCCGCCCGGAGGAGGGACCATGGACGAGAAAAAGATGGAGATCAAGGTCGACGAGCCCGTTGCCCTCGGGCAATATTCCAACCTCGCCGCGATTCGGCATTCGCGCGAGGAGTTCATCTTCGACTTCGCCTTCCTCTTTCCCGACGGCCCGTTCGGGAAGCTTGTGTCCCGGGTCATCCTGAGCCCGGCCCACGCCAAGCGGTTCCTGGAAGCCCTCCAGGCGAACATCAAGCGCTACGAGGACAACTTCGGGACCATCATCCCGGCCGACATTCCGCCCTCCGTCGACTTCATCCAGTGACCCGGCCCGCCGGCCGCCGCGACGTCCGGCCTTGACAATGGCCCGTTTTTCTTATAATAGTTGAACCAGGGCGAGAGGAGAAAAGACTGAGCGTTCTCGTTTGAGCCGTTCAGCCTATTTCCAGGACAGGATCGAGCGAGGAGGATTGCATGAAGAAAAGATGGGCGACCGTCTTGGCGATGGCCGCGCTCCTGGCTTTTGCGCCGTCGGCACGCGGCGCGGGTTTCCTTATTTATGAGCACGGCGCCGCCGCCATGGCCATGGGCGGGGCCTTCACGGCCGTAGCCGACAATCCCTCGGCCATCTGGCACAACCCAGCGGGCCTGGCCTGGGTGGAGGGCACGCAAGTCATGCTGGGCGGCACGTTCATCTTCCCGCAGGGTTCGGTGACCATGCCTTATTTAGGCCAAACGTTCAACCAGGTCAGCCAAGTCTTCACCCCGCCGAACGTCTACATCAGCCATAAGTTCTCCGACAGGGTGACGGTGGGCATCGGCTTCATGGCGCCCTACGGCCTGGGGACCAAGTGGTCGACCACAGTCGACTCCCCGCCCTCTTTCCCTCTGAGCTACCTCGGCTACAGCAACAACATGGAAACGTTCTTCATCAACCCCGCCATCGCCGTCAAGATCCTGCCCAATCTCTCCCTGGGCGTCGGCTGTTCCTACATCTTCTCGAAGCTCACCCTGGACCTCTACCAGAGCCTCGTCCTCCCGCCTGAGGAAGGATCGGCGTATGATGTCCCCACGGCGATGAAGGGAACGGGAAACTCCTTCAACTTCAACGCCGGCGTCCTCTACAAAGGCAAAGGCTTTTCGCTCGGCGCGAGCTACAGGAGCCATTTCAACATCAAGTATTCGGGCACGGTGACCTTGGATAACGAGTTCATCCCGGCGCCCCTTCAACCCTATGTCCCGACGGAAGGGAACGTGACCACAACCTTCAAGTTCCCGGACATCCTGACCCTCGGCCTTGCCATCGACATCTCGCCCAGGCTCCTCTGGTCCTTCGACTTCCACACCATTTACTGGAAGCGCTTCGATTCCTACACCGCCGACATCACCTTCCCGGATCCCTACGGTTCCCAAACCCTGACAGCACCCCAGCTTTGGAAGAATTCCCATTGCGCGCGGATGGGCCTCCAATACCTGGCGACCGACAAGCTGACGCTTCGTCTGGGCGCCTACTTCGATGAAACGCCCCAGCCGGTCGAGACCATGGACCCGAACCTGCCGGACAGCGACAGCTGGGCCATCACGGGCGGGGTCGGCTACAAGATCGGCAAGCTCACGATCGATGTCGGCCTCAATTTCGTCCACTACATGGCAAGGACGAGCCCGGACGGCTACATCTTCACGGGCGGGGTGCCCTCCGATCCCAATCCGGCCGCCGGGACCTACAAGATGGAGGCCCTCCTGCTCGGCATCAACCTTGGATACAAGTTTTAGACCATAAATCTAGGAGGTATTACTCATGGCTTTTCAATTCAAGAACTCCCGGGGCGTCAGCTACTATCTCCACTCCAAAGACGTCAACCTCAAGGGCGGACGGAAACAGACGATCTATTACTTCGCCCGCGACGTCCGGCCCGGCGCTCTGGATGCGGTTCCCGCCGGCTACATGGTCATGGAGACGACCAAGACCGGGATGCCCATCCTGAAAAAGAAGTAAGCGCCTTCTCATTCCGGACCGTCAGCGGGGACTCCGGTCCCTGTCACGCAAGGGGAGCCGCCTCGAAGGGAAACCCCTGAGGTGGTCCCCCCTTTTTTTGCCCCCGGGGCCACTCCCCGTCGGCCGTCCAGGCCTTTGACGGACCCGGGCCTTCTGAGTATACTTTGGCCATGAAAGCGTCCGCCCTCCGGTTTCTCGGCGTCGGCCTGTGCCTGGCCCTCCTCCTTCCGGCCTGCGGCAAGAAGGCCTCTGAAATCCCTGCCGCCCAGGCGAACAGGAAATACCAGATCGCGGTCATCCCGAAAGGAACGACCCATGAATTCTGGAAGAGCATCCACGCCGGCGCCGTCCGGGCGGCCCGCGAGTTCAACGTCGAAGTCATCTGGAAAGGGCCCCAGAAGGAAGACGACCGGGCCCAGCAGATCACCGTGGTCGAGGATTTCATCAGCCGGGGAGTGGACGGGATCGTCCTCGCCCCGCTCGATGACCGGGCCCTCGTGCGCCCCGTGCAGGACGCGGCCCGGGAGAGGATCCCGGTCGTCATCATCGACTCCGGCCTCCAGGGCAGCGATTACGTCAGCTACGTCGCCACGGACAACTACCAGGGCGGGGTCCTCGGGGCCCGGCGGCTGGGCGGGTTGATGAACGGCAAAGGCAGGATCTTCCTCATCCGCTACCAGGAAGGATCGGCCAGCACTTCGCAGAGGGAGGCGGGTTTCCTGGACACGGCGAAAAAAGAATTTCCCGGCCTCCGCCTCCTCGTCCAGGACCAGTACGCCGGGGCCACGACCGAGACTGCCTACCAGCTGGCGGAGAACCTGATCAGCCGCTTCCCGGACGTCGAGGGCATCTTCGCCCCCAACGAGTCGAGCACCTTCGGCGTCCTGCGGGCCCTCCAGGAGTCCGGGCTCGCGGGCAAGGTGAAGTTCGTCGGCTTCGACAGCTCCCCCAAGCTCGTCCAAGGGCTCCGGGACGGCCAGATTCTCGGCCTCGTGCTCCAGAACCCGATGAAGATGGGCTATCTCGGCGTCAAGACCATGGTCGCGCATCTCCGCGGCGAGAGCGTCGCCAAAGTCATCGACACCGGGGTCATCATGGTGACGCCGGAGAACATGGACGACCCGGAGACCAAGGCGCTCCTCCAGCCCGACCTCACCAAGTTCCTCGACCGATAATGACCAACCCCAGCCCGCTGCCCATCCTCCGCATGGACGGGATCGGCAAGGTCTACGGCGCGACGAGGGCCCTGGACGATGTGACCTTCGAGCTACGGCGGGGGGAGGTCCACGCCCTTCTTGGCGAGAACGGCGCCGGGAAGAGCACCATGATGAAGATCCTGAGCGGCGCCGTGGCTCCCGACGCGGGCCGGATGTTCGTCGAGGACCGGCCGTACGCCCCGGCCGGTCCCCTGGACGGGCTCCGGAGCGGGATCTCGATGATCTACCAGGAGCTCAACCTGGCCCCCCACCTGACCGTCGAAGAGAACATCATGCTCGGCCGGGAGGTCCATTCCCTGGGCTGGCTCAACCGCCGGGCCATGAAAGCGCGGGTCCGGGAGGCCCTGGATTTCGTCCACCATCCCGAGATCTCTCCCGACGTCCAGGTCAGGAAGCTGAGCGTGGGAGCCAAGCAGGTCGTGGAGATCGCCCGGACCCTCCTGAACAGGTCCCGCATCCTGGTCATGGACGAGCCCACGAGCTCCCTGTCCCAGGAGGACAGCCTCCGGCTCTTCGAGATCATCCGCCGGCTCAAGACCCAGGACGTCAGCGTCATCTACATCAGCCATTTCCTGGAGGAGGTCCAGAAGGTGGCGGACTCCTTCACCGTGCTTCGGGACGGACGGAACGCCGGCTCGGGGACGATGGAAGGGACGAACCTCGAGGAGATCATCCAGCTCATGGTCGGTCAGAAGGTCACCGAGATGTTCCCCCGCGTCCCCCACGAGAAAGGGGACGTCGTCGTGGCCCTGAAGGACATGAAAGGGACGAAAATGGCCTCGCCGGTCACCTTGGCTCTGGCGAAGGGCGAGATCCTGGGCATCGCCGGGCTCATCGGCTCGGGCCGGACCGAGATGCTCCGGACGATGTTCGGGCTCGACGCCCTGGAGAGCGGCTGCCTGGTCGTCTCCGGGATCGAGACCGCGAAGGGATCGCCCTGGGCCCGGATCGGCCAGGGCTTCGGCCTCCTGAGCGAAGACCGCCAAGGCGAAGGGCTGGCCCTGGCCCTGTCCCTCGCCGACAACGTTACCCTGAGCGATTTTTCGCCCTACCGCCGCTTCGGACTGCTCCGCGTCGCGCGGCAACAGAAGGCCGCGGGGGACTGGATCGCCCGGCTGAACATCAAGGCCCGGAGCCCGGTCCAGAGGGTCCTTGGCCTGTCCGGAGGGAACCAGCAGAAAGTCGCCTTGGCCCGGCTCCTCCATCAGCGGGCCGAGGTCCTTCTCCTCGACGAGCCGACCCGGGGCATCGACGTCGTCAGCAAGGCCCAGATCTACGAATGGATCGGCGAGCTCGCCCGGGAGGGCAAGGCTGTCCTGTTCGTCAGTTCCTACCTGCCCGAGCTCCTCGGTGTGTGCGACCGGATCGCCGTGTTCCATCGGGGCGGCCTGGTGGACGTCCGGGAAGCGCCCCGGTGGGACGCCAGGAGCCTGATGGCCGCGGCCACCGTGGGCCGGGCCCCCACCGGACAATGACACCAAGCAAAGGATGGCCGGGATGAGCGGACAACACAAAGGAAACCTCCAGAAGGCCCTGAACGTCCTCGGCCCGTTCATCGGGCTCATTTTCGTCGTCGCCATCTTCGCCTTCATCCCCGAGGTCCAGGACCGGTTCCTGAGGATCGGGAACCTCAAGAGCGTCGCCACACAGTCCGTCATCGTGGCCCTGGGCGCGCTGGGCATGACCATGATCATCATCAGCGGTGGGATCGACCTCTCGGCGGCCTCGAATATCGCTCTCTCGAGCGTCATCGCGGCCTACGCCATCAACGCCGGGGCGCCGCCGCTCGCGGGCCTCGTCCTGGGCGTAATCACCGGCGGCCTCGTCGGCCTCTTCAATGGGACCCTCGTCACACGCCTGCGCCTCGTCCCGTTCATCGTCACCCTGGGCACGATGGGCATCGCCCGGGGGATGGCCAAGTGGATCGCCGGCAATCAGAAGATCGACGCGCCCATGACCTGGGTCAACGAGCTGATGTCCAAGAGCCCCCGCCCGTCCTGGCTCCTGATGGCGCCCGGCGTCTGGATCGTCATCCTCTTCGCTGTCGTCATGGCGGTCGTCCTCCGGTACACGGTCTTCGGCCGGCACGTCTTCGCCATCGGCTCGAACGAGTCGACGGCCCGCCTCTGTGGGATTCGGACCAACCGGGCCAAGATCCTCATTTATGCGATCGCCGGCCTCTTCTGCGGGCTGGGCGGGGTCATGGAATTCTCCCGGCTCACGGTCGGCGACCCCACGGTCGCCGTAGGCCTCGAGCTCGACATCATCGCGGCGGTGGTCATCGGCGGCGGCAGCCTGAGCGGCGGCGAGGGGAGCATTCTCGGGACCATGATCGGCGTCCTGATCATGGCCTTCCTCCGGAACGGCTGCACGATGATGGGCTGGCCGAACTACGTCCAGGAGATCATCATCGGGGCCATCATCGTCGTGGCCGTGACGCTGGACCGCCTGCGGCACCGTCGAGACGATTAAGCGGCGCCTCCAAAAAAAACCGGAAGAAAGCCCGTCCGGCGGCCGTCCAATAAAGTGAGATGAAAAAAAGCACGCGCGCCCGGGACTCTGCACGGTTTGCAAAGCATTCCGCCCGCCGGATGTCTAAATTATCGACAATAAGAAAGGAGTTTCGAGATGAGAACGAACCACAAAAAGAGGCTGGTCACAGCCATCGCGTCGGCTTTCCTGGTTGCGGCGCTCTGGCCTTTGACCGCTTCCGGACAGCAGGCCGTCCAGGACAAGCCCCAGACGCAGGAACGGACGCGAATGGGGCGGATGGGCAGGGACCTGTTGAACATCACTCCAGAACAGCAAAAAAAGCTCCAGGCGTTCCGTGAGGCGCGCATGAAAGACCGGACAGCCTTCCGGGACCAGATGAGGAAGATTCATGAAGATATGCGGGGCTTGATGAAGGACCCCAATGCCAACGCGGCCAAGATCGACGGCCTGATCGACAGCATGGCAAAGCTTCGGGCAGACCGGGAAAAGACGGCTTTCCGGACCCGCATGGAATGGGAGAAGATCTTCACCCCCGAGCAGCTCGCACAGGTGAGGAAATTCCGCGGGGCTTTCGCCGGCCGGCCGGGTTTTGAAGGCCGGGTCGGTTCCGGCTTCGCCCGACCCTGGCCGGGCAGGCTCATGGGAGCGAGGGGCATGGGAATGGGTTTCCGGGGCGCCTGGGGATGGCGTATGGGCCAGCCAGGCTGGTTCTCGCACCGGCCGTTCTTCTGGCGATACTTGTAGATCGGAACGGAACAGGCAAGAGGCACAGTTCTCTCCCCAGGGAACTGTCCCTTTTGCTTTTATGGCCCACCTTCCCAGGCCTCCTCTTAATAACAGTACGTACCATCCCCTTTCCAGAACTGTCCTTTTTAGGGGACGGAACCGGTTGCTTCCCCTGGGGGTAAGGGATGGCACGTTAGTTGCAATAAGGTATCAGCGGAAGGAGAAAGAAGATGAAGAAAGCATTGCTTCTGGCGGTCGCTTTCCTCGTTTCCATTCCGCTTGGCCTGAGCGCCCAGTCGGACACGCCGTCGGACGGCTACTATGCCCCGAGCTTCGCCCGCGTCACTTATGTGAGCGGCGACGTCTTCGTCCAGAGGACCTCTGACCTCGGCACGGAGAAGGCCGAGGTGAACCTGGCCCTGGTCCTGGGGGACAAGCTCGGGACCGGGGCCGGTCAGGCCGAAGTCCATTTCGGCCGCCGGAATTACCTCCGGCTGGACAACAACACCAAGGTGGAATTTGCCCTCCTGCCCGTCGAGGGGGATGACCGGATCAAGCTTCATGTTCTCGAAGGGAGCGCCTACCTCCGGGTCAGCGCGCTCGCTGGCGATAAGGCGATCGAGGTCCATACTCCCGACGCGTCCACGTACATCCTGGAGGAAGGCCTCTACAGGTTCAACGTGAGCGCCAACAAACAGACCGAAGTCATCGCCCTCGAAGGCAGCCTGGAGGCCGCCGGAGAGGAAGGCTCCGTCGTCGTTCATAGCCGGCAGTCGCTCGTCGCCTCGGACGGCCGTCTTGTCGGCGACCCCGGCGAATACGATTCCCGTTCCGACGGATTCGACCAGTGGAACGAGTCCCGGGACGCCCTGTTCGCCCAGAGGAGCACGACCCGGCATCTGCCCTCCGATCTCGGCGACTACGAAGAGGAGCTCGACCAGAACGGCCAATGGACCTACGAGGAGCCCTACGGCAACGTCTGGGTCCCCAACGGGGTCGATGACGACTGGCGGCCCTATATGTATGGCCGCTGGTCCTGGTACCCGAACATCGGTTGGAACTGGGTCTCTTCCGAACCCTGGGGCTGGTCGGTCTACCATTATGGCCGCTGGTCCTGGAGGTTCGGCCTCGGCTGGTACTGGATCCCCCAGAATCAATGGGGCCCCGCCTGGGTCCATTGGTGGTGGGACAACGATTACATCGGCTGGTGCCCGCTGAGCTGGTACAACCGGCCCGGGGTCCTCTTCAACAATAGGTTTTACGACCGGTACCACGACCATTATTTTCCCGGCAACAACCGGGCCATGTCCGTCATCCACCGGGACCAGCTCCAATCCCGCGATGTCGGCCGCCACTTGCTGAGGGGCGGCGAGCTCGATCGGATCGGCCGGATCTCGCTCCGGGCCGAGCAGCCTGCCATCCGGCCGGCCATCGGCCGGTCGGGCCTCCAGTCCCCGGCGGCCCAACGGATCTTCTCCGGGCGGCCCGGCATCCGGGGCGAGGCGAAAAATTATGCTCCGGGGAGCTCCCTCTCCTCTTCGCAGTTGAGATACGGCCGCTCGAATGCCGCGGACAGGGGAGTCGGTGCTTCGTCCTCCGCCGAGAGAGGGGGAGCCGTGAGCGGCCGTTCATTGTCCGGACGGTCGGCCGGGACCGGGGCCGCACCCGCCGAAAGAGGCATCCGCGTGTATTCTTGGGACAGGTCCGCCGGATCCTCAACCGGCGGTTCTTCCTCCCGGGTCTACCCGTCCCGGAGGGAAACATCCGGCGCCGCAGTTCGACAAGAGTCCCCGCGAGCGGTTGAGCGACCGGTGAGGGAGGGATCGTCCACCGGGACCAGGACGCCCTCGAGCGCAACCATCAAACATTATGCTTCGAGCTCGCAGGCGACGGCATCCTCCTGGAACCCCCGTTCATCATCATCAGCATGGGCGTTCAGGTCCGATCCCTCAGCCCTCTCCGCCCGGACGTTCCCGTCCCGGCTGAGCCCGGACAGCTCCCGGGGTTCGGGGCCGTCGGCGGGGTCTTCGGTCCGTTCGACGACGCCGCGCTTCGGGACGGACCGCGCCTCCGGGGCCAGCCGGAGTCCGTCCGGCCTCACGAGGAGCTATGCGCGCGGGTCCTCTTATCCGGGTTTCTCGAGAAGCTCCGCCGCGCCGAGGTACAACCCGCGCACCTATTCTTACTCCCGTTCGAGTTCACCTTCTTATTCCAGCTCGCGCTCTTATTCCTCTTCTCGCCCGAATATTTCCTCCTCTTCGAGATCGGGCCGGTCCTCGGTCTCGCGGTCGTCGTCGTCCTCCTCCCGCTCGTCCTCGGGCCACTCCGGCGGCGTCAGGAAGAGGGGCTGAAGCGGCTGAGATCTCTCGAATCCTCATTGGACAGGCCGGCGGGCTCCCCCCGAGTCCCCGACCTTGATACCAAGCCGGCAGGGCGTTTTTTTCCTCTTTACTTTTCGGATGTGGAGTGGTATAAAGTGATACTTGTCGGGAAGGCCGCTTCCCGCCGTCCACTGAGCTGTTGATCCTGCTTGAGGGAATGGACGATCGATGAAAGGATGGAGGTAAGAGCGATGACTTCCGTGAAAAGAACCGGGATTCTTCTTTTAGGCCTGGGCCTGCTTTTCGTCCTCGTCGGGACGCCGGCCTGCCAGAAAAAGGCTGCCGAATCGGTGGCCGCCGCCCAGCCGCAAAAGCCGTCCAACGAGTTCGAAGGCACGGTCAAGATGGCCCTCGGGAAATACCTCTATCTCCCCACGGCCCAGGGTTTCGACATTGTCCTCCAGGGCTTTGACGCGGCCACTCTGGTCGGGAAGGACATCCGGGTCAAGGGCGAGCTCCTCCTCGACAAGCCCTCGATCTTCCGGGCCGACACGGTGGACGTGAAGGGCGCTTCGGGCGCCTACACGAACGCCTACACCCGGACCCAGGACCTGGCCGTGGACGATTTCCTCGATGTCAAAGCCAGGGATGCCTACCCGGTCCTGACGATCACCGGCGTTAACAAGCCCGAGGAATGGGAGAACCAGGGCAAGGGCAAGATTTTCGGCAAGCTCCAGGAAGCCGCCGTGAAAGAGGGCGGGACGGAGACGCCGGTCACCTGCATCGTCCTGACCGACGAGAAAGGCAAGGAAGCCGGCAAGATCATCGTGGACAAGTTCTCCGAGTTCTCCAGGTATTACCTGAAAAAGCTGAGGCTCTTCGACAAGTTCTGGTTCTACCTGAACATCAAGGACAGCGTGGACAAGAAAGTCCGGGCCCGGACCAAGGAACTCTTCCACGCCGACGTCCAGTTCGCCGGCCTGTTCTGATTCTTGTTTGAAAAGGCGAGGGGGCGGTCCCGCCGAGGGAACGTCCCCTTTTTTTTGACCCGGGGAGGCGCCGGGGGGAAAAATATGTCTTGAAAATTCCCTCCGGGCGGCGCAAGATAACCTCTTTTCCGGGCAAGCCCGACGACGTCACTCGAGGAGGTGAGCATGATGAGAACGATCGTGACCTTGGGCCTGGCGTTGGCCGTGCTGGCCGGCCTCGGCCTGGCCCTGTCCCAGCAAATCCCCGCCCCCAAGCCCGACAGGGCTAAGATCCTGGGGACATGGACCCTCGATATCGACGCGGGCGAGACGACGATCACCCTGACCCTCGTCCTGCAGGAGGCCGAGGGCAAGCTTGTCGGCAAGATCAGCGAGCCGAACGGGATGTTCACGGACTCGCCCCTCAGCAACATCGAGTTCGACGGCGAGAACCTGGCCTACGACATCAACGTTCCCAGCCCTCCGGATGGGAGCGTCAAGGTCTGGAAAACGCAGCTGAAGATCGGGGCCGACACGGCCGAAGGCGCCATCGCCAACGCCGACCTCGCCATGACGGCGACGGTCACCGGGAAGCGGACGGGCAAATAGCCGAGCCCGTCCCTCGTCCCTCAGCCTCCGGAAAGGACAGGCGAACATGACGACTGAATCCGCGGCCTCCGTCGGCTTTTTCCATCCGTCCAAGCCCATCTACCGGTACACGAACCTCCTCTTCATCTCCTCCCTGACCTTCGGGAGCTACTTCGCCTACGACATCATCGGGGCCATCGCCCCGTCCCTCGTCGAGGGCCTCCACGCGGGGCGGAAGACCGTCGGGGCCTTCAACACGATGTACAGCATCGCCGCCATCCTCGTCCTGCTCTTCGCCGGGATGCTCATCGACCGGCTCGGGACGCGGAAGTCGGGCATCATCTTCTCCCTCCTCGTCTTCGCCGGGGCCGCCGTCGTCTGGCAGGCCAAGACGATCCCGCTGATGTTCCTCGGCCGGTTCATCTTCGGCGCCGGCGCCGAGCCCCTCGTCGTCGCCCAGAGCGCCATGCTGGCCCGCTGGTTCAAGAGGAAGGAGCTGGCGCTCTCCTTCGGCGTGGCCCTGACCATGAGCCGGCTCGGCTCGCTCTTCGCTTTCAACAACGGGGAGCTCATCACGAAATATTTCGGGAGCTTCCGCAACGCCCTCCTGGCCGCCGTCGGCGCCTGCGCCCTGTCCCTCATCGGCAACCTCTGCTACATCGTCATGGACAAGCGGGGCGAGAAGATTCTCAACCTCCGCGACGAGAGCGCCGGCGATAAGATCGTCTTCAAGGACTTCAAGGAGTTCAAGCCGACCTTCTGGTACGTGACGCTGCTCTGCCTGACCTTTTACGCGGCCGTCTTCCCCTTCCAGAGCCTGTCGACGGACTTCTTCCACACCAAGTGGGGCATCGCCCTGACGGCGCCGTCGTCGGGCGGCTTCCTGGCCCAGGTCTTCAACAACTTCCTCCACATCTTCAGCACGACCGGCGGCATCTCGAGCATCATCATCTTCGCCTCGATGATCCTGGCGCCGTTCGCCGGGCGGCTGGTCGACCGGGTGGGGAAACGGGCGACGTTCATGATCGCCGGCTCGCTCCTCATGATCCCCTGCCATCTGGCCATGGGCCTGACGAGGATCTATCCGGCCTACCCGATGATCCTCCTCGGGTTCGCCTTCGTCCTCGTCCCGGCCGCGATGTGGCCGTCGGTGCCGCTCATCGTCCGGTCGGAAAGGGTCGGCACGGCCTTCGGGCTGATGACGGCCATCCAGAACTTCGGCCTGGGGCTCTTCCCGCTGCTCAACGGGATGCTCCGGGACAAGACCGGGAATTACGTCGCGAGCGAGTTCATGTTCGCGAGCCTGGGCGTCATCGGGCTGGTGTTCGCGTTGCTGCTCAAGCGCGCCGACCGCCGGGAGGGCCGGGGCCTCGAGGTTCCGCAAAAAGCGGCGGCCGGTTGAGGCTCGGGCCCGGTTTCCTGACTCCCAGGAGCGGGTCCCACCGGTCCGGTCGAGCTTCGGAAAGACGTTCATTTCTGATCAGCGGGAAATTCTCGAACGATTCCTTCTCCAAGGAATGCGCGCGGCCGGAGAGTCCTGAGCCCCGGGTTGAATTTCTCCTGCGTCGGTGATATCTTCCCGCCCAGCAGGGGAAAAGAGGAACGGGACCGTGCAGTGTCCGAAATGTCATTCCGAGAATAACGACAGTTCCCGGTTTTGCAGCAACTGCGCCGCGCCTCTGGGCCAGGGAGGGCACCAGGGAGCGTCCCTGACGAAGACCCTCGAAACGCCTGTGCAGATCTTTAGGACTGGCACCCTCGTCGCCGGCAAGTACAGGATCATCGAGGAGATCGGCCAGGGCGGCATGGGGATCGTCTACAAGGCCGAGGACATCAAGCTCAAACGGTGCGTGGCCCTGAAGTTCCTGCCGCCCCACCTGATGAGCTCGCCCGAGCTCCGGGAGCGCTTCCTGATCGAGGCCCAGGCCGCCGCCGCCCTGTCCCATCCGAACATCTGCGTCATCCACGAGGTCGGGGAAAGCGAGGAACGTCCCTATATCGCCATGGAATACGTGGAAGGGAAGACGCTCCGGGATAAGATCCATCAGGGGCCGTTGAAGTCGGAAGAAGCCCTCGCTATCGTGAGCCAGGTCGCCGCCGGCCTCGGAGAAGCCCACCGCAAGGGCATCATTCACCGGGACATCAAGAGCGCGAACATCATGGTCACGGACAAGGGCCAGGTCAAGGTCATGGACTTCGGGCTGGCGAAACTTCAGGGCGGGAGTTCACTGACAAGGAGCCAGACGACGCTCGGCACCGTGGCCTACATGTCGCCGGAACAGGCCCGGAGCGGCGACCTGGACCAGCGGACCGACATCTGGTCTTTGGGCGTCGTCCTCTACGAGATGGTTTCTGGCAAGCTGCCGTTCCGGGGGGACCGCGACCAGGCGGTGATCTACTCTATCCTCCATGAGGAGCCGGAGTCCCTGAAAAAGGCCCGTGCCGACGCGATGGCCGATTTGGACCAGATCGTCGGCCAGGCCCTGGCCAAGAAGCTGGCCGATCGCTATCAGACCATGGAGGAGTTCCGCGAGGACGTCGAGGCCGTCAGGGAAGGCCTGAAGCCTCTGAAAGCCAGACCCAGGCGGGCGTCACGGATGATCCTCGGGATAAGAACGGCGTATGTGTATGGAGTCGTAGGGATCTCCCTGATTCTTCTTGTCGGCTTCAATGTCGGGGGACTGCGGGATCGGATCCTCGGCCGAGCCGCTCTGGCGCGGGCCGTCAAGCTAGCCGTGCTTCCGTTCAAGAACCTGACAGGCGACTCCCAGCAGGAGTACTTCAGCGACGGTCTGACGCAGGAGATCAACACGCAACTCGGCAGCCTTAACCCGCAGGTCCTCAGCGTAGTCGGGAACACTTCGGTGGGGCGTTACAAGAAAACGAATACACCCATCGATCGGATCGGCCGCGAGCTCGGGGTGGACTATGTGCTCGAGGGGGGCGCGCAGCGGGAAGGGACCCGGGTCCGGATCACAGCCGAGCTGATCAAGGTGCGGAACCAAACCCAGGTCTGGGCTGACACTTTCAATCGGGAGATGTCCGGGATCCTGGACCTCCAGAGCGACGTGGCCAAAGAGGTGGCCGGGGCGCTGGCCGTCAAGCTCCTCCCGGCCGAGCAGGCGCGCCTGGCGAAATCCCGGACGGTCGACCCCGAGGCCTATGAAGCGTATATCAAGGGTTCCCAATACTGGGTCAGGATGACGAAAGGGGACCTCGACACGGCGGAACGGTACTTCGAGCTGGCCCTTCAGAAAGACCCGATTTACGCCGCCGCCTACGCGGGCATCGCCTGGGTCTGGTCCTGCCGGAACCAGAACGGGATGTCTCCCCCGAGCGAGGCCGTGCCGAAGATGAAGGCGGCGGCGCTCAAAGCCGTGGCGCTCGATGACACATTGGCCGAGTCGCACTATGCGTTGGCGTCTGTCTATACCTACGCCGATTGGAACATGCCTGCGGCCGGGACGGAATGGGCCCGCGCGGTCGAGCTCAATCCCAATAACCCGTACGGATTGGCCGGGTACTCGCACTACTTGATGATCATGGGCCGTCAGGAAGAGGCCATGCGGCAGATCGAGCGCGCCCTGAACCTTGACCCGTTCAACGTCACGGTCCAGAGCTTCTACGTCGTCGACCTCGAGTTCGCCAGGCGCTATGACGATGCCATCTCCCAGGTCCGTAAGGCGCAGGCGTTGCAGCCGGACAATCCCGTCGCCATCGGGGAGCTCTTCGTCCTCTATTGGGCCAAGGGAATGGACAAAGAGGCTCTCGCGGCACTGAAAGACTGCTTCAAACCTCGGCAGATCCCCGATCTGGATTCGGCTCTGTCCCGGGGATTCGCCGCGGCCGGCCTCCCGGGAGCGGCAAGGGCTGGCGCCGAAATCCTGGCCGCCCACGTCCGCGATAATCTGGCCTCTCCGACCGAGATCGCGGAACTGTATCTTTTTGCCGGAGACAAAGACCACGTCCTGGAGTGGCTCGAGCGGGCCTACGAATCTCGCGACCCGAATCTGCCCTATCTCAGATTGCCGATGTACGACCTCGTGCGGTCCGAACCGCGCTTTCAGGATCTTTTTCGCCGCTTGAAACTCGAAAGGAATGAGAAGAGATAAGTGTATCCGACCGCCAGCGGGAGGCCTTCATTCCACGGCCTGAGGGCTTTGAGCCTTCTCCTCTCCGTTTGCCAGCCCGGCCGGTTTCTGCTATAAAGTCCTTTCGCTTTTCGCCTGAAACGGAGCCCGTTCGCCCATGATCCGCACAGTGATCTCAGACCTGGGACGCGTCGTCCTCTGGTTCGACAACAACATTTTTCTTCGGAAGCTGGCGGAGCTGGCCGGCCAGCCCTTCGATAAGGTCAAGGCGGACATCCACGGCGACCTCGAGCTCATCCGTCGATTTGACGGCGGGGCCCTGACGCCGGGTGAGTTCTACGAACGGGTCATGCGCGCCTCCGGAGCTTCCGTCTCCCGTGATGTTTTTTACGAAATCTACAACGATATTTTTTCCCTGAATCCCGCCGCGGTGGACGTCCTGGCCCGGGTCAAGGCGGCGGGCTACACGACCGTCCTCCTTTCGAACACCGATCCGGAGCGCTTCGGTTTCGTCCGGCGCCGCTTCCCGGAGATCCTCTTCTTCGACGACTATGTCCTTTCCTGCGAGCTCCGGCTCCTCAAGCCTGACCCTGCCATCTACCTCGAGGCCGCCCGCCGGGCCGGGAGCCTCCCCGCCGAGTGCGTCTTCATTGACGACATGGAAGAGAACGTCAGGGGCGCCGTGGGCGCGGGCCTCAAGGGCATCCATTACCGGCCGGAGACGGACCTCGAAGCCGAGCTCCGAAAGCTCGGTCTCACCTTTTAGGGCGGCCCTTCGGCCCGCAATTCTAGAACGCATGTCATAGAGATGACCTCTAGGTGATTAGGCGGCGATAGAGGCCGGGCTCTTGTTCAAAGGGGGAATCCGCTAATCAAGAAGCCGCAAGACCCGTTTCCGAGATTTACCAGAAGTGCAGCTCCGAGCCGTTCCACCGCACTTCTGCTGGTCGCTCCTCAGAATCCGCTCCCTGCCGTTCCCGGGGGCCGGGGGATAAGGGCAGGTTCCATTGCCGCCTATCCGATGCTAGATGACTTTGATCCAGACCTGCCGGGTCCTCGGCCCGTCGAACTCGCAGAGATAGATCCCCTGCCACGTGCCCAGCCGGAGGCGTCCTTCGGCGATGATGACGCTCACCGATGACCCGACCAGGCTGGCCTTCATGTGGGCCGGGGAGTTCCCCTCGGCATGGGCGTAGGGGAGGGCATCGGGCACCATCTTCCCGAGCGTCATCAGGATGTCCGCTTTGACGTCAGGGTCGGCGTGCTCGTTGATCGTGACCCCGGCGGTCGTGTGGGGGACATAAACCAGGCAGACCCCTTCCCTCCGTCCCGCCGCGGCCACGACCCGCGAGACCTCCCGGGTCAGATCAATGATCTCTTCCCGCTTCTTGGTCCCGATTTCGATGGTATCCATAGCGACCTCAATAACTTAAAAAAAATCGGAAAAAACGCTTGACAAGCCTTTTTGCTGGGTGTACATTCGAGCCAGAAAAATACAACATTTAGTATTTTTCCCCCGATAGCCACACAAGATATGGGATAGGGCCTGAAAGGTACTTTTTTTTGGCCATGGCTCGAAAACGGGTTGATTTTAGCATGTCCCCCGCGAAAACGACAGGCATATAATCCCCGGGGAAAAGGAGGTTTTTCATGGTGAGCACGATCGCCCGGATCAAGAAGAGGGACGGGACCGTCGCGGATTTCAACCAGGACAAGATCACCAACGCGATCCACAAGGCCATGCTGGGCCTGGGCATCAAGGACCGGGCCGTGCCCAAGACCGTCTCCGACATCGTGACCTTCATGATCGAGGAGAAGTTCGGCGGCTACACCGTCCCGTCCGTCGAGCAGATCCAGGACATCGTGGAAATGGTCCTCATGAAGCAGGGCTACCACGATGTCGCCAAGGCGTACATCCTCTACCGTGAAAAGCACAAGGGCATCCGGGAGGCCAAGAAAACCGGCATCAACCTGGAGCGGCTGATCAGGGACTACATCGACAACGCCGACTGGAAGGTCCGGGAGAACTCGAACGAGGGCGTCACGAGTTTCTCAGGCCTCAACGCCCGTGTCTCGGGCGAAGTCCTCTCGAATTTCGCCCTCAACCAGATCTACACCGAGCCCATGAAGCAGGCCCACGAGGAGGGCGCGTTCCACATCCACGACCTCAGCTACCCGATCGTCGGCTACTGCGCCGGCTGGTCGCTCGAGAACCTCATCCGCCGCGGCTTCGGCCACGTGCCCAACCAGGTCCATTCGAACCCCGCCAAACACCTCGACACCCTGACCCTGCACATGGTCAATTATATCGGGACCATGCAGGCCGAGTTCGCCGGGGCCCAGGCCTTCTCGAGCGTCGACACGCTCCTCGCGCCCTTCATCCGCCACGACAAGCTGAGCTACGAAGACGTCAAGCAGGACATCCAGAAGCTCATCTTCGGGCTCAACGTTCCCTGCCGCTGGGGCTGGCAGACGCCCTTCTCCAACCTGACCTTCGACTGGACCATCCCCGATGACATGAAGAACAAGAAGGTCGTCGTGGCCGGCGAGGAGCTCGACTCCTGCTACGGCGACTACCAGAAGGAGGTCGACTGGATCAACCAGGCCTTCCTCGAGATCATGATCGAGGGCGACATGAAAGGCCGGGTCTTCACCTTCCCCATCCCGACCTACAACCTGAGCCAGAGCTTCGACTGGGATTCGCCCAAGGCCAAGCTCCTCTTCGACGCCACGGCCAAGTACGGCATCCCGTACTTCCAGAACTACATCGGCACCCACCTGAACCCGGGCGATATCCGGGCCATGTGCTGCCGGCTGAACCTCGACCAGCGGGAGCTCATGCGTCGGCCCGGGAACATCTGGGGGCCGGGCGACTCGACCGGATCCATCGGGGTCGTGACCATCAATCTCAACCGGCTCGGCTTCGAGGCGGCCTCCAAGGAGGACTTCTTCGCCCGGCTCAGGGAAGTCATGGTCTTGGCCAAGGACAGCCTCGAGACCAAGCGCGAGATCGTCAACAACATCCTCGCCCGGGGCATGATGCCCTACACCAAGGTCTACCTCGGCCACTTCGACAACCACTTCTCGACGATCGGCGTCTGCGGAATGCACGAGGCCTGCGTGAACTTCCTCAAAAAGGGCATCGGCACGCCGGAAGGCCGCGAGTTCGCCTTCGAGACCCTCATGCATATGCGGGACGTCCTCCGCCAGTTCCAGGAGGAGACCGGGAACCTCTACAACCTCGAAGCGACGCCGGCCGAGTCCACCTCGTACCGCCTGGCCCGGCTCGACCGGCAGAAATATCCCCGGATCCACACCTCCGGCACGGAGAAGCACCCCTACCTCACGAATTCCACCCAGCTCAACGTCGACTCGACGCGGGACATCTTCGAGGCCATCCAGCACCAAGCCGAGATCCAGGCCCTCTACACCGGCGGCACGATCTTCCACGCCTTCCTGCCCGAAGCCATCGACGGCGAGACGTGCAAGAAGCTCGTCCAGCGGATCGCCCAGACCAAGCTTCCGTACTTCTCTATCACCCCGACCTTCAGCGTCTGCATGAACCACGGGTATATCCGGGGCAAGCATTTCAAGTGCCCGGACTGCGGCGACGAGACCGAAGTCTACAGCCGGATCGTCGGCTACCTGAGGCCGATCCGGACCTGGAACGACGGAAAACAGCAGGAGTTCGCCGACCGGACCCCCTACACCAAGCTTGCCTGAGGGACCGATGGACTATTTCCTGTTCACCTACCCGAACTGCCAGAAGTGCGAGAGCTTGAAGAAGTCCCTCGGGGACAACGGGATCGCCTACGGCGAATACAGCCTGGTCCAGATAGCGGGCAAGGCCAAAATCCGGGAGTTCATCCGCCACGTCAAGCGCGACGCGACGGGCGGGATCATCCTCCCGACGCTCGTCCTCAACGACCAGGGCATCGTCCGGGGGGTCCTGAACTCCGCCGAAGAGCTGGACCAGTGGTTGAGATCAAAGGGATAGAGAAGTTCTCGAGCCGCGACTTCCCCGGCCACATCTCGTCGACGGTCTTCCTCGGCGGCTGCACCTTCCGCTGCCCGTACTGCCACAACGCCGACCTCGTCCTCCGGCCGGAGGCGATCCAGACCGTCCCGGTCGACATCTTCCTGTCCTATCTTGATGGCCGCAAGGGCTGGCTCGAGGCGATCTGCCTTTCGGGCGGGGAGCCGCTCCTCCACGACGATCTCGAGGACCTCGTCCGGGTCATCCGTGACCGGGGCCTCCTGGTCAAGCTGGACACCAACGGGTCGTTCCCGGACCGGCTGGAGAAGTTCCTCCGGGACAAACTCCTGGACTGGGTGGCCATGGACGTCAAGGCGCCGCTCGAACGCTACCGGGAGGTCACCCGTTCGGAGGTCGATGTCGAGGCCATCGTCCGGAGCGCCGACCTCATCCGGGCCTCAGGGGTCCGGTCGACCTTCCGGACGACGGTCGTCCCGGGACTCATCGGCCGGGAGGATATCGTCAGGATCGGCGAGTGGCTCAGGGGAGCGGAGAGCTACCTCATCCAGCAGTTCGTCCCTCATACGACGATCGACCCGGCCTTCCTCGAGAAAAAACCCTACGGCCTAGAGGAACTGGAAGCCCTGGTCGAGGCGGCGAAGCCATTTTTCAAGGAGGCCCGGATCGAGGCCCCGTAACGGCAAGGCCTGCACGAGCATGGGACAGACCCTGCCGTTACGGGGCTGCCCGCAGAGGGGGACGACCCTCCAGGCGGGGCTGGCCCCCAATGATAGGGATTGAAAGGTGACGGCCATGGAGCTCAAAATCAAGCGGATTCACCCCGACGCGAAAGTCCCGGTCTACGGGCATCCCGGAGACGCCGGCATGGACCTCTTCGCGGTCGTCGACCGCACCCTGGCGCCGGGCGAGGTCTTCGCGGTCCCGACCGGGATCCAGGTGGCCATCCCCGCGGGGTCCGTCGGCCTCATCTGGGACAAGAGCGGCATCTCGCTCAGGGGCGTCCACCGGCTGGCCGGGGTCGTCGACGCGGGCTACCGCGGCGAGGTCCAGGTCGTCATGATCAACCTCGGGAAAGAGCCCTTCGCCGTCAAGAAGGGCATGAAGATCGCCCAGATGCTCATTCAGCCGGTGACGGGGGCCAGGATCGTCGAGTCGGAGACGCTCGATGACACCTCGCGCGGCGAGGGCGGCTTCGGCTCGACCGGCCCCTCCTGATCATTCTTCATGATCATCAGCGCCAGCCGAAGGACCGACATCCCGGCCTTTTATGCCGGATGGCTGATGAACCGGGTCCGGGCGGGGTTCTGCACCGTTCCCAACCCGGTCAATCCCAGGCAGGTTTCCCGCGTATCGCTTCGGCCGGAGGACGTCGACGTCATCGTTTTCTGGACGAGAGACCCGAAACCCCTCCTCGGGAGGCTCGCGGAGCTGGATGAAAGAGGGTTCCGTTACTATTTTCAATACACCATCCTCGCCAACCCAAGGGTCCTCGAACCAGGGACTCCACCGGTCGAAGTGGCCGTGAACACGTTCAGGTCCCTGGCCGATCGGATCGGGCCCGACAGGGTCGTTTGGCGATATGACCCCGTCATCATCACGGAGAGGACGCCGGAAGCCTATCATCTGGACCGGATGGCCTCGATCGCCGCGACCCTTCGGGGATACACGAAACGCCTGGTCATCAGCCTGGTCGACATGTACCCGCATGTCGAAGCGCGCTTCCGCTCCCTCGGGGAAAAGGGGAAGCCCATCACCCTCTCCCGGGAGCCGTTGGCGGACGACGGGATCAGATTGATGGCCGGGATCGCCGAGGCGAACGCCATGGAGATATCGAGCTGCGCGGAGGATATCGCCTGGGCGGAGCAGCGCGTCCGGCCGGGCCAATGTGTCGATGATCAGCTGATCGAAAAAGTGTTCGGGATCAGCGTGACCCACCAGAAGGACCCTCATCAGCGTCAGGCCTGCGGTTGTGTGGTCAGCAAAGATATCGGCGCGTACGATACCTGCGCGTTCCGCTGCCTCTATTGCTATGCGACCAGGAACGCCGGGGCGGCCCGGCGGAACCGGCTCAAACACGACCCCGAGGCGCCTTCGTTGATTGGCGCGGACGGAGCGGAAACTGGCCGCGCCCCCTCTCCCAGGCTTCCTTCGGCGAGCTGAACTTCACGGTCAGCAAGACCGTCTCGGGACATCTGCAGTGGGACCATTTCGAGCCGGGGGATTTCTACAGGCACGGCGCGGCCGTCTTCAGCTGGCTCCGCTTTGAGTTCTTGTTCAAGTATTGGTCCAGCCGTCGCCTTGGGCTCGGTGTTTGGGGGTTGACAAATGATACTAAATAAGTATCATTATAGCGGAGGGAGCGACGATGAAGCTGATCAACCGGGACGCGGACTATGCGATCAAGGCACTGCTGGCCGTGGCCCGCCGGGCCGGCAAGGTCACGGCCGTCCCCGAGCTCGCCGTAACGCTCGGCATCCCCCGTCCCTACCTTCGGAAGATCATGCAGACCCTGGCCCGGGCCGGCGTCGTCCGGTCGTCCAAGGGCCGCGGCGGCGGGTTCGTCCTCGGCCGGCCGGCCGGGAAGATCTTCCTGGCCGACGTCATCCGCGTCTTCCAGGGCCCGGTCAGCCTTCATGACTGCCTCTTCAGGAAAAGGATCTGCCCGGACGTCGGGACTTGCCCGCTGCGGGAGACCATCGGCCGGCTGGAACGCCGGCTGGTCAAAGATCTCGAGACGTTGTCCGTCGCCTCTCTCCTCGGTGGAAAGAAGGGCCGGAAAAATTCTCGGAAAGGATATTTCAAGGGCGGGAGTTCCCCGCGGCCCGCCCAAAAAAGGAGACGACGATGAAACCGACACATGAACTCAGCCAGGAGCACCAGGCCATCCTGCTGATGATCACAATCCTCGAAAAGATGGCCGACAAGCTTACGGCGGGCGAGGCGGTGGATGCGACGCATCTCGAAAAGGCCGTTGATTTTATCAGGGTTTTTGCGGACAAGTGCCACCACGGAAAGGAAGAGGACCTGCTCTTCCCGGCCATGGAGAAGGCGGGCATCCCCAGAACCGGCGGGCCCCTGGGCGTCATGCTCCACGAGCACGTCGAAGGCCGCGGCTACGTCAAGGCCATGTCCGAGGCCCTGTCCGGGCTCAAAAAAGGCGATCGCCGCGCGGCCGCCCTCTTCGCTGAGAATGCCCGGAATTACGGCGCGCTCCTCACCCAGCATATCTTCAAGGAGGATCACATCCTCTACCCCCTGGCCGACGCCCGGCTGACGGCCGCTCAGCAGTCCGAGCTGGCCGAATGTTTCGCCGGTGTCGAAGAAAAGGTCATCGGCCACGGCAAGCATGAGGAATTCCACCGACTCCTCAAAGAGCTCGAATCGGCCTATCTCGCATGAGGCGGGGAGAAGAGGATTTTCTAAGACCATCCGGAAAACCGCGCGGCGGGCGGCCAGGCGCCGGTCGGTTGCCCTCGAATTTTCAAAACCGGCCTTCTTTTGATATGATGATGAGCTCATACGGCCATGTCAGAATCAGGGACCGGCGATCCGGGAAGACCGCCGTTGGACGCGAGCGCCGCGTTTGACGTTATCGTCATCGGCGGGGGGGTCGTCGGCTGCGCCGTCCTCCGGGAGCTCTCCCGCTACGACCTGCGGATCCTCCTCCTCGAAAAGGAGGCGGACCTGGCCGAGGGCATCAGCAAGGCCAACAGCGGCGTCATCCACGGCGGGTTCAATGTCCCTCCCGGGTCGCTCAAGGCCAGGACCAACGTCGCTGGCCTGGGGAGGATCTACGGACTCGCCTCCGAGCTTCACGTTCCCCATCGGAAGACCGGAAAGCTCATCATCGCCCTGACGGACGCGGAGCGCCCCCGGCTCGAAGAGCTCAAGGCCGACGGCGACCGGAGCGGCACGCCGGACCTCGAGGTCGTCGGCGGGAGCGAAATCCGCGGGATCGAGCCCCTGGCCCGCGGCCGCTGGGCCCTTTACTCCCCGCACACCGGCATCATCTCCCCCTATGAGTTCACCATCGCCCTGGCCGAGTGCGCCCGCCGTAACGGGGCCCGGGTCCTCCTCGAGGCCCCGGTCGGGTCCGTCGAGTCCCGGCCCGGGTCTTTCCATCTCGGGACGCCCCGGGGGGTCTTCGCCGCCCGCTGGGTCATCAACAGCGCGGGCCTGTTCGCTGACGAGGTCGCCCGGCTGGCCGGCATCACCGACTACCGGATCTTCCCCTACCGCGGCGAATACCTCATCACCGACAAGGACCCGGGCTTCCGCCTCCGGCTGCCCCTCTATCCCGTTCCGCCCAAGGACGATCCCGGGCTGGGCATCCATATCACGCCGACCATGGAAGGCAACGTCATCCTCGGCCCGAGCGCCGAGGCCGTCGGCGACAAGACGGACACCGCCTCGACCCGTCCGGTCACGGAGCGGCTCAAGGATGAAGCCGGCCGGCTCATGCCGGAGCTTGGACGCGCGCTTTTCATCCACAGCTACGCCGGTATCCGCCCGAAGCTCGTCGACCCGAGAGGCCGGGAGAAATTCCGGGATTTCGTGGTCGAGGAAAGCGGCCTCCGGCCCGGCTGGATCAACCTCCTGGGGATCGAATCGCCCGGATTGACGTCGGCCCCGGCCATCGCGGAGATGGTCGCCGGGATGATCGGCGTGAAGGAAGGCCTGCGCCTCAAGCCGGATTTTACCCCCGAGCTTCCGGCCGACGCCCGCTTCGCGGCGCTCGACGACAGCGACCGGGCCACGAGGGTCGCCGGGAACCCCGACTGGGGCGAGATGGTCTGCCGCTGCGAGCACGTGACGCGGGCCGAGGTCACGGCCGCCCTCCGCAACCCGCTCGGCGCCCGGACCATGGACGCGGTCAAGCGCCGGACCCGCTGCGGCATGGGCCGGTGCCAGGGCGGCTTCTGCACGCCGCGGATCGTCGAGATCCTCCAGGAGGAGGGCGTACCCCTCGACCGGATCACGAAGAGGGGAGGCGGCTCCCGCCTCTTTTACGGACGGATCAAGAGCTGAGCGATGCGAGCGATGAGCGACGAAAAACGCCAGGACGTGGAAGATCGGGGACTGTCCCCCCGCGAGGGGGCCGCCCCTCTTTATGACGTCGTCGTCATCGGCGGCGGCCCGGCCGGGCTGGCCGCGGCCCTGGGCGCCCGGCGGGCCGGGGCCAAGGACGTTCTCCTCATCGAACGCGACAAGCGGCTCGGCGGCATCCTCAACCAGTGCATCCACGACGGCTTCGGCCTTTTCCTCTATAACGAGACGATCACCGGCCCGGAATACGCGGAACGTCTGATCGAAGACGTCGCCAGGGAAGGCATCCGATGCGAGACGGGGGCCATGGTCCTCGACCTTAGCGCCGATCGCGTCCTGCGCGTCAACGCCCGCTCCGGCTACCGGATCATCAAGGCGTCGAGCGTCATCCTGGCCATGGGCTGCCGCGAGCGGACCCGGGAGATGATCGAGATCCCGGGGACCCGGCCGGCCGGGATCTTCACCGCAGGCTCGGCCCAGAGCCTCGTCAACCTCCAGAACATCCGGATCGGGAACGAGGCCGTCATCCTCGGGTCCGGGGACATCGGGCTGATCATGGCCCGGAGGCTGACGTTCGAAGGGATTGGCGTCAGAGGCGTCTTCGAGCTCCTGCCCTGGACGAGCGGCCTCGAGCGCAACGTCCGGCAATGCCTGATGGACCTCGGGATCCCCCTCGAGCTTTCGTCGACGGTCGTCGAGGTCAGGGGCCGGGACAGGGTGGAGAGCGTCGTCGTGGCCGGGGTGGATAGGGACCTCCGGCCCGTCCCCGGCTCGGACCGCGAGGTCCCGTGCGACACGCTGCTTCTTTCCGTGGGGCTCATCCCGGAGAACGAGCTTTCGAAGAGGGCCGGCCTCGAGCTCTCTCCGCTCACGGGCGGGGCCGTCGTGGACGAGACCCTGATGACTTCCGTCCCCGGCATTTTCTCCTGCGGGAACGTCCTCCACATCCATGACGTCGCGGATTTCGCCTCCCATGAAGGGTTCGCGGCCGGGGCGTTCGCGGCCCGGTTCGCCCGGGGCGAGCTCCTCCCCTTGGCCAAAGTGCACATCGCCCCGGGTCCGAATATCCGTTACGCCCTGCCCCAGCTCGTCCGGCCGGGAACGGCCGACGTCGAGCTGAGCTTCCGGGTGACCCGGCCCGCGCGGGGCTGCCGGGTCGTTGTCCGCGGCCGGAGCTCGGGCAGGGCTTATTTTCAAAAAAAGTACGGGCGGCTGCTTCCCTCGGAGCTCCAGAGGATCAGGGTCCGTCCGGCCGTCGAGGAGGACCTGGAGGTCGACTGCCGTGAGTGACCGTTCACCGTTGGACCGCTTGACCTGCATCCTCTGCCCGGTCGGCTGCGAGCTCGAGGTCCGCCGGGCGGAGAGGGGCCTGGATATCCAGGCCCACCAGTGCGAAAAAGGGATCGAATTCGCCACGGAAGAGGTCCTCTACCCCAAGCGCAACCTGGCGACTTCGGTCCCGATCAAGGGCTCGGCCACACGGCTGGTTTCCGTACGCCTGAGCGACCGCGTGCCGAGGGAGATGGTCTTCCCGATCCTCGCCGAGATCGCCAAGCTCAGGCCCGAGGCGCCCGTCCGGCGCGGCCAAGTCCTCATCGCCGACGTCCTCGGCACGGGCGTCGACGTCATCGCCACGCGGACCGTCGAATAGTCCGGCCGCTATTTCCACTTGACGGCGGGCGGGGTCCTTGGATACGATGGACCGCCATGATCATCATCCTGAAATCCGCCCTCGGGTTCCTGGCGTCGCTCTTCGGGCTCTACTACCTGACGGACGCCTTTGAACACAGGGCCTCGTTTTCGCCGACGCCCTGGCCACGGCTGGCGGGGACGGGATTCATCACCAATTTATTCGATACTCTGGGGATCGGGAGCTTCGCCCAGCAGACGGCCCTGTTCAAGTTCTTCAAGATGGTCGATGACCGGCTGATCCCCGGCACGATGAACGTCGGCAACACCATCCCCACGGTCACCCAGGCTTTCATCTTCATGACCGTGGTCAATGTCCATCCCGTGACCCTCGCGGCCATGTCCATCGCCGCCCCAGCGGGAGCCGTCCTCGGGGCTGGGGTGGTCTCCAGGATGTCGCGGCGGAAGATCCAGCTCGGCATGGGCTTCGGGCTTCTGGCCGTGGCCCTCATCATCCTTGCGGGCTTGCTCAACTGGTTCCCCGTCGGCGGCGTGGCCATCGGGCTCACGGGCTGGAAGCTGGCCGTGGCCGTGATCATGAGCTTTGCCTTCGGCGCCCTCCAGACGATCGGGGTCGGATTCTACGCGCCCTGCATGGCCACGGTCTATGCCCTGGGCATGCACCCCAAGACGGCTTTCCCGATCATGATGACGGCGACGGCCATGCTCATGGCCGCGGGGAGCGCCCGTTTCGTCAAGGAAAAAGCCTACGACAGGAAAGCGGCCATCGCCCTGACCGTCTTCGGGATCTTCGGCGTGCTCCTCGCCGCCTTTGTCGTGAAGTCGCTTCCCCTGACCGTCATGAAATGGGTCGTCCTCGGCGTCGTGCTCTACACGTCGGTCTGGATGTTCATTTCGGCCGCGTCGAAGGGGGAAGAGCCGGGCCCCAAGGCCTGACCTTTCCGGCCGGGCGGTCAGCGGGAAATCATACCCTCGTGAAGCCTATCGGGCCAGCACGGCCAGGGTTTCGAGGTGAGGAGTGTGGGGGAAGAAATCGAAGGGCGCGATCGTTTCGATCTTGAAATCATGGGCGATGAACCGCTTCAGGTCCTTGGCCAGGGCCGCCGGGTTGCAGGAGACATAGGCGATTTTCGGGACGCCCAGGGCCAGGATGCTTTTGATGGCCTGCGGAGAGAGCCCGGGCCGGGGGGGGTCGAGGATGAGGACGTCCGGCGGCTCGCCGGCCGGCTTTTTCAGGAAATCCTCGACCGTCCCCGCGACGAACGCGCAATTCGTGATCTCGTTCCCGGCGGCGTTCTCTTCGGCGTTCCGGACGTTCTCCGGGAGCGAGTCGACGCCTGTCACCTTTCCGGCCCCGCGGGCGATGGAGACCTCGATGGCGCCGGAGCCACAGTAAAGGCCCAGAACCCGGCTCCAGAGGGTCAAACCGGAGAGCTCCGCGATTTTCCGGAACAGGAGCTCGGCCGCCGCGGTGTTCGTCTGGAAGAATGTCCGCGGATAGATCCGGAAGTCGAGGCCGCCGAGCTTTTCCCCGATCCCGGGGGCGCCCGAAAGAAGCCGCGTTTCGTCGAAGCCGACGATGTCCGACCTCCGGCCGTTCAAGACATGCCAGAAGCTCTTCAGCCGGGGCGAGAGCACGGCCAACTTCCAGGCCAGGGCCTCGAAATCGGCCTGGGCGCCCGGCGCGGTCACCAGGAGGACCATGAGGTCGCCCGTCCGCTTGCCCTCGCGCAGGACCAGGTGGCGAAGACTCCCCCGGCCCGTCCTGGGGTTGTGGGCCGTAAGCCCTCTCTCCCTGGCGAACTCGAGGACGGCCGGAAAGATCTCTTCGGCCACGGAGCTGAAGATCGGACATCGGGTGAGGCCGACCGTCCGCCCCCTGGACTTGCGGCGGGGATCGCCCCTTTCGCGGAGACCGATCACGAGCTCTCCCCAGCTCTCGGCGAAGGCGAACTCCATCTTGTTCCGATAATGATAGATGTCCGGCGACGGCGTGACGGGCCGGATGCCCCCTGGGCCGGGGTCCGCGATGCCGCTATCGTTCAGGACCCGCCGGAGATGCCTCTCCTTGAGCTCGAGCTGCTTTCCGTAATCCAGGTTCTGGAAAAGACAGCCGCCGCATTCCCCGAAGTGCGGACAGCGGGGCTCGGCCCTTGACGGGGACCGTTTCTCCAAACGGACGATCTCGGCCACGACCGAGCCGCGGCTCTCTCTCACGGCCTGGACCAGGGCCGCATCTCCGACGACCGCCCCGGGGACGAGGATGGTCCGTCCGCCATGCCTGGCGACTCCGGAGCTCCCCGGGAAGTCCACGTCCTCGATGTCCAGGCTGAGGAGCGGGGCCATGAACCGGTCCAGCAGGGCGGCCGCCTTCTTCACCGGAAAGCCGACGACGTTGTCGAAGTCGCCCTTGAGACGCCGGACGAACGCGTCCCCGATGTCCTGGACAGCGTATGCCCCGGCCTTGTCCAGGTATTCCTCCCGGTCGAGATAGGCCTCGATCATCTCGTCGCTGAGCGGACGGAAGGTCACATATGTCAGCTCGTGACCGGTGAGGAGCCGGTCCTCGTTCTGGTGATAGAACGCGAGGCCGGTGATCACGCGATGGCGGCGGCCGGAGAGGAGCTTGAGCATGGCCCTGGCCGATCCGCGGTCCGCCGGCTTCCCGAGGATCCGGTGCTCGAGGGCCACGACGGTGTCGGCCCCGATGACGACGGCCTCTGGAAAGGATCCGGCGGCGGCCCTGGCCTTCAGGACGGCGGCCCCGACGGCGAATCTCACCGGGTCGGCCTGGGGGACCGATGTCTCATCCACATCGACGGGAAAGACCCGGAAATCCGGAGTGACGCCCGCCATGAGCTCCCTCCGGCGCGGTGAACGCGAGGCGAGAACGATGTCCATGCGCCCTATTGTACCCGATTCCGGACCTTCCGCCACCTCGGCGGCGCGATGGGATTCCCAAAGTCAGCGGGATCCGAAGGCCGTCCCGTCGCCGAGGGAATACAGAGCAGTCGATCCGGGCTCCAGGACGACTTCGAATTCCGCGGCGCCGCGGGCGACGATTTTTTTCGCGAATACGTCGTAGACGGCCGGGGCGCGGCCCGGCAGCTTGAACACGCGCCGTCCGCCGGCGAGAGTGTGGACACCGAGGAGGCTCTTGTTGGCGTACAGAACGTCGCCCGCGTCGCTGTACATATGGACGCCCGCCCAGCGGCCGATGTTGCGCAGGACATTCGATGGGAGGTTCGGAGCGGCGCTGTACACCGATTTCCATTCTGAAAATTCCTTGATCGCGAACCCCGGCCGGCAGTTCCCCTGGGAATAGACGACCTGGCCGAGGACGCGGGCCCCCGGGTCGTCGACATAAAAGAGCGGGGCCACCTTGCCGTTCGTCCCCCAGAAAAGGTCCTGGCCGAGGCCCTTTGTGATCGGATGGTCGAAATCCGTGATGTGGACGAGCGGACCCCACGGTTGCTCTCCCAGCCCGAAGCGGATGCCGGTCGTCTCCTCCATGTTGCCGAGCGCAGGCCCATCCTTGAGATATCCCGGCGCGTAGATCCATAGAGCCACCTTCCCGTCCCTCCGGAGTTCCCCGGCCATGGCCTTTCGCCGGCTGCCATCGAGCCGGAATGGGTTCAGGAAGATGTAGAGCTTGTAGGGCCGGAGCCTTCCGGCGAGGAAATCGTCGAGGAGGAAAACGTCGAAGGGCGCTCCCATCTTCGGTAACCCCCAAAGCCGCTGCTGGAAGATCAAGGGAATATCCAGGTTGTAGCGGCACGTCTCGTAGAAAAAGCTCTCGTCGTCGATGAGAACGGCGATTTCGGAGGCCGAAGATCGGTCGAGGGCCATGGAGCCCTCTCCGATGTCCTTGAACTCTTTGAGCAGGGCGGTGAACTCCGGCACCTTGACCGGATCCACCTTCCAGAGGGCCCACCAGGCGCCTTCCGCGTGAGTCAGGAAATGGGCGACGTTCCGGCGCAGGATTGTGCGGCTCGCGGCGAGCGTTTTGACCTGGCCGTAGCTGGTGTCCTCGCGGTCGGCGTGGGTCCGGGTGTCGTCCTCGATGAGGAGGAGCTTGCCGTGGAGGCGGACCGATTCCGCGGGGAGCATGCTCGGCGAGTCTCCGCCCATCCCGCGGAATCCGTAAGAGTAGGGGCTGACCAGGAAATCGACGTCGGGAGACGCGAGGACCCGGCGCAGTCCCAGGTGTCCGGAGCGCTGATAGGTCGAATAATCGGAGTCCGGCCGTTCCCGGAAGAATCCGCCGTTCCAGGCCAGGTCGAGGAGGTAGCCGTAAAACGCGCCGGCCAGCCGGTTCCCGCCCGTCTCCTGCTTGACCGTCCGGCACAGATCGACGACGGCCTCGCCGCAGAGGTCGGCGAGCGCCCGGAAATAATCGATGACGTCCTGTTCGGACGCCGGGTCGCGGAACGTGTAGAGGCGCGCTTCGAGCTGGCGTTCGGCCCCGGGGACCGCCGCGGAATCAAACGACACGGTCGGGGCATGCCAGGCCGCGCGGAGGGTGGAGACGTCGCTCCCATAACGCTCCCGGAGCCAGTCCTGGAAGTAGAGCCGCATGGGGCGGCTGAAGTCTCCGCAGGGGGCGGACATGGAAGACTCGCCCTTGACCCACTCGCCCGTGTGGCCGGCCCCGACCTGATAAGCGATCACGCGGTCGTAGAGCCCGGTTTTCCGGAAATGCCCGATATAGGCGCGGAGAAAATCTTTGGCTTGTTCCCGCCAGATTTTCGAGGCGAAGGACATCCCGTTCCGCCGGCCGTCGGACAGGACCTCGCACTCGCCGGGGTGGGCTTTTTCCCACCAGTCGTCATGCCCGGTCTCAAGGTAGACGCGAAGATGGAACAGGGCGCCGGGGTCGGCCTTGAGGATGCGGCCGAACCGGGCCTCGACCGTCGAGAAATCGAAATCGTCTCCCCGGCCCGGCCCCGGCCCGACCCACTCCGTCCCCTTGCCGACGTCAAAGGCATAGATGTGGATGCCGGTTTCCGCGCTCCGGCGGGCCTGCTCCTCGAAATCCCACGCGTCCGGCCGAGGGCCCGAAACCCAGTTGATGGCCGGGAAGACCGGCTTCCCGTCGAGAAAGAGAGCCGGGCTTCCGTTGAAAGGCTTGACCTCCGCGCGGCCGACACCCGCGCCCGGACCGGGGCTGAACAAGGGAACAGCGGGGGCCGGCCCGGTTTCGCGACCGGCCAATCCGAGCACGGTGAGAGGAGCGATTTTCAGGATATCCCGGCGTTTCATACGATTCCTCCTCCGATAGTCTGCGTGTCCCCCGCAAGACCCGGGCGGGAAGACGGATTTTTCTCTCTCGGGCCGGCTTACCAGACGTGCGGCAGAAGCCGGTACTTGACCGCGTTGGCGTATTCCTTGTAGCCTACGAGTTCGTCGATCAGGGTCTTGTCCTCGAGGGCGGTCCGGACGACCAGAAGCAGGGCGGCCAATCCGGAAGGGATGAGGGCCACCCATGACCCCAGGACGAGCGGTGCGCTCAGCCCGAAGGCCAAACCCCCGAGATATCCCGGGTGCCGGCAAAAACGATAGGGTCCTTCGCAGCAGACGATCTGTCCGCGGTCCGACTGGATCCGGACGACGCTCGAGAAAAAGCTGTTGACCCGCTTGGCCCAGAGCATGAGCGACTGGCCCAGACAATAAGCCACGGTGACGCCGAGATAGAGCAGCAGAGGCAGGCGCGGCGTCCAGCGGTTCCGCCCGGCGTCCAAGCCGGCCAGGACAAGGGAAAGGAAGAACAGAGGCGTCGAGACGGCCGAGTAGACTCTGTCCCACGACTTGACGCCGCGGCCGGGGGACATGCGCTCCCGTTGGAGGGACGGATTGTCCCGGAGGAACCAGTTGGTCAGGCCGATGAAGATGACGTTGATCGCGATGTAGATCCAGGCCTGCCAGTAGTCGATCCGGCCGCCCGCGAGAAGGAGCAGGACGATAAGGACGGTCACACCGAGGATGCTGCGGAACCAGAGCTGGGCTTTCATTTTTTCTTTATCCAAGTCCCGACTCCCCGCGGCTCTGGCCGGATCCGGCCCATGACGCCGCCCGGTCCAGAACCCGCACGCCTTGGATTCGACCTCCCCCCGGACCGCACCATCATGGCGACGAGCGCCACGCCCATCACGATCACTTTATTTGAGTCCGCGAAAAAAAGCAATGCGGTCTTTCCGTCCGATCCATCCCGGACGAAATCCCCTCGCTGGGCAGACGGTCGAGCCGCCTCTCGCGGCAGGAAGGCGGGCTCTTTTGTGAGGCGACGGTTGCCTCGGAGGAGCCGTTTCGCTTAGAATATCGCCGGAGGCCATCGCTTGAGCCGGAATGCCATAGGTATCGACCTCGGCGGGACGAAAGTCGAGGCGTGCCTCGTAGATGAAAGCCGGAGGGTCCTGGCCCGCAATCGTCGGCCGTCCGAACCTGGGCTCGGCCGGGAAAAAGTCGTCACCAACATCCTCGAGCTTGTCGCGGAGACGGCCGGCCGCGCCCGTTATGAAGCCGCCGGCATCGGCACGCCGGGCACCTACCACCCGGGCGACGACATCATGTACGGGGCTCCCCACACTCCGCTTTATGAAAAGCCGGGCCTGCTCAGCCTCCTCCGGTCGAAGCTCACGGTGCCCCTCGTCGTCGAAAACGACGCCAACTGCCTGGCCCTGGCGGAGTTCTTCGCTCAATGCCACGGCCGTTATTCGACCGTCATGGCCGTCATCCTCGGCACGGGCATGGGCTCGGGCCTGATCCTCGGGAACAGGCTCCATCGCGGACCGAAGGGGAACGCGGGCGAGATCGGCCACATGTCCATCGACATCAACGGGCGTCTTTGCGAATGCGGCCGAAGAGGTTGCGGCGAAGCCTACCTCTCGGGCCCCAGCCTGACCCGGCGCTACACGGAGCTCAGTGGAGAAACCCTGGCCCCCCAGGAGATCTGCGCGCGTTTTGAAAGGGGGGAGCCGCGCGCCCGGGAGCTCGTCGAGGAGTCCTGCCGGGTCATGGGCGAGCTCTTCGCCAACTGCGTCAACATCCTGGATCTCGAAGCGATCATCCTCGGCGGCGGCGTCTCGAATATGCCCCTTTGGTATGACCGCGTCCCGGCCTTCATGGACAAATCCCTGTTCGGCATCCCGGGCCGGCGGATCCCCATCCTTCAAGCGATCCTGGGCGATTCAGCCGGGGTCATCGGCGCAGCCTTCCTCGGGCTTCGTGAAATGGACCTCCTAAAGTTCTAAAAAAGGCGCCGAGAGGAATAGCAGGAACGCGAGAAAACGGTTTAGCCTTCCCGAATCGTTGCTATGAGAATAGGCGAACGCAGGGGGGATGTCCCAGAGAAAACATTGAGCGCGACGAGGCCGTCCCCGAGGCCCTGAAGAAGAAGGAAGAAGGGATTGCCAGCCTGGAAAATGCGGGGGACCTCTCCGACCTTACTGATACTTTCCCATGATGTAGTTTTCGAGGTTCTCGATCGTCACCCTCTGGTGGCCCATGATGGCCTTGACGACGTCGCCGATGGAGATGACCCCGGCCAGCTTCTCGTCCTCGCAGACCGGCAAGTGGCGGATGTGCTTGTCGGTCATCAGGGCCATGCATTCGTCGGCCGTCGTGTCCTTGTGCACCCCATAGACCGGGGATGTCATGATATCGCGGACCGTCGTGTCCTGAGAGTGTCGCCCCAAAAGGACGATCTTCCTGGCGTAGTCACGCTCGGACATGATCCCGACCACATCGTCCTTTTCAAAGACGATCAGGGCTCCGACGCCTTTTTCGGCCATGAGCTTGAGGGCGTCGAAGACTTTGGCGTCCGGCGATATCGTCCAGACCTCGGACCCCTTCTCCGAGAGGATGTCTTTCACGGTGATCATGATGGCCCTCCAATCGGGTTTTTCCCGTCCCTTTTCAAGGCATTCTTTATATAGCCGAACCCGCTCTGGTTGTCAATCGAAAAACCCGGTCAGGTCGTCCCGGTTAAGGCCCTGTTCGATCGCGACCCTGGCCACGGCCCGGGCCACCGTTTTGTGGAGGCCCTTGTCCAGCGGGTTGGGGACGATATCCCCGGCCGGGCCGAAGCCGGCGATGGCCTCCGCCGCCGGGGATCATTCAATGAGGAGGAAGGCGTACCGGTTCATCGTCTGCTTGTAATCGGAGAGGACCTCGATCGGATAGCCCAGCTTCCGGACGGTCGTATAGACGTCGACCCCCAGGGCGTCCGGCGTCGGCCGGGCCTGCTTGGGGGCCTTGCAGCCGGCCCGGTCTCCCGAGCACTCGAGGCAAATATTGCAGCTGTCCATGTAGAGGAGAAAGGCCTTGACGAATCCGGCCATGAACACTTCCCGTTCGAGCTTGAGGAGGTCGAGATTGATCTTCCGGCTCCAGGCATGCCGGTCTTCGGGCCGGTCGACCTTTTTTTCGAAGTGGAAGACGACGGCCCGGCCGTACTCCCGGAAGAACCGTTCGCAAGCCTCGACAGCCGGGGCGTTCGGAGGACAGGTCGCCGTCCGGCCGTACTCCGTGCAGCCGTACAAGCATTTCATCCGGACCCACTCGCCCAGCACGATCTCCTTGGGATCGATCCAACGGAAGTCCGCGAAGCCATGATCCCTGAAAAGACCTTCGAGGCGGCTCAGGCCGTCGGGTTTCCGCATGCGCGGGCGATGGGGTTGAGGCCGACGTGTCATTTTCATGAGCCTCAGTATATCACACCTTTCCGGCCGATACGAAAGGATCGAGGCCGGGCCGGACCCGAATTGCCGATCGACCGGAGGCGGGGGCGTCTGGCCTTTTCCTGACCTCTCGGTTATAATTTAACAACATGAAAAAACAGGCGGTCTCAGCCGGCACGGTCGGGAATTTCCCGGGCGGCCCCGGCCGCTTCGCGGTCGTGCTGGTCCGTCCGGACAGCCCCGAGAACATCGGCCTCGCCGCCCGGGGAATGGCCAACACCGGATTCATGGACCTTCGGCTCGTCGGCCTCGAAAAGCTCGAAGCCCCTGCCTTCCGGACGGCCGTCCACGCCGAGGCCGTCCTCGACGGCGCCCGCTTCTTCCGGACCCTGTCCGAAGCCGTGGACGGGCTGCACCTTGTTTTCGGTTCGACGGCCCGGATCCGGCGGGATTTTCCCTTGGTCACGATGCGGGACGCCGTCCGGAGGATGTTCGAGTATCCCCCCGAAACCAAGATCGGTCTTGTCTTCGGGAACGAGAGGACAGGTCTGACCGCGGCCGAGATCGGCCTTTCCAACATCCGTTTCCGCATCCCCCAGGCGGCCAGGCAGCCGTCCTACAACCTGGGAGTCGCCGTGACCCTGACTCTCTTCGAGATCTCCGGCCGCCGGGAGCCGCCTCCTGTCGTCCGACGGGACCTGCCCCTGACGCGGGCCGAGCAGGAGGAGGCCGGCCGGCGCTTCGGCGAGATGCTGGACGGCCTGGGCTTCATGCGCGACACCAACCGGGGGTTCATCACGGAAAGGGTCCGGGATATCTTCCGGCGGATGGTCCTGACGGGCAAGGACAGGGACGTCATCCTGGCCATGTTCCGGAAGGCCCTCCTGGCCGGGCCGGGCAAAAAAGGCAATGAAAGGAGCCATCTTGGGGTCGAGTGAGATCAAGATCGTCTTCGGCGACGGCCTGGAGGTCAACGCCGAGTACAAGGGCTTTCTGGTCAAGACAGACCAACCCGTCCACCAGGGCGGGGGCGGGAACTCTCCCTCGCCGTTTGACTATTTCCTTATCTCCCTGGCCACCTGTGCCGGGTTCTACGCCCTCGAGTTCTGCCAGGCGCGCAAGATCCCGGCCGATAAGCTGGCGGTGAGCATGAGCACCGAGAGGGGGGCCGTCTCCAAGATGATCGAGAAGGTCACGGTCCACGTCGACCTTCCGCCCGGCTTTCCGCCCAAGTACCGGGACGCCATCGTCAAGGCCATCGATCATTGCGCGGTCAAGGCCCATATTCTCAAGCCCCCCCGGTTCGAGATCCTCACCCGGCTCGGAGAGTGAGGCGGGCGGCATGGCGATCCTGGCGGGATTCTTCCTCGGCATCGCGGCGGCCGTGCCGGTCGGGCCCATCGGCATCCTGGCCGTAACACAGCACTGCCGTTACGGCTTCCGCCGCGGCTATTCGGGGGCGCTGGCCTCGTCGGCCATGGAGATCCTCTACAGCCTGATCGCGGTCCAGGCCGCGGGCTTTGTCAACGCCTTTATCCTGAAATACTCCGGCGTCATGAAATTCGCCGGGACGGCCGTGCTCGTTTTCGTGGGCGTCGGGATCTTCCGCCAAGCCAGGACGTTCGACCCGGTGGTCGTGTTTTCCTGCAAGGAAAAGAAGGAACTTCACCCGGTCTGGAAAACCATCCTCCTCTATGTTTCGAGCCCGACGCTGCCGGCCTTCTGGCTGACCGCCGCGGGCCTGGTCGTGGCCCACGACTGGGTCGAACGCGGGCAGCCATCGGTCGTCCTTTTCGCTCTGGCCTGCGGGGCGGGGAGCGCCTTCTGGTATTTCATCCTGCTGCGGCTCATCCTCAGGACGCCGGAGAGGGTCGAGGCCCGCGTCTTCCGGGTGATTTTTCTCGTGCTCGGGATTCTCCTCGTCGTCCTGGCGGTCCTCAACGTCCTGTCAATCTGGATCAAGTTTCCGGCCAAGTTCAAAGTCCTCTGACCGGGCCCGAGGGCCCCTCGCCCCGGCGTTCCCGGCGCTTCCTCACTGGGTTTGCGGCAGCCAGAGGTAATAGAATCCCGTCTTGAGAACGGCGAGATAGGATTCCAGCACTTTCTTATCGAGCGGGGAGAAGTCGCCGAGCTGCGCGGCGTAAATATTGGTCTTGCTCTGGGGATAATATGTGTAGACGACGAGCCGGGCGGACCTGAGGCCGGCCATCGCCAGGGCCTTCTTGTAGGCGTCGTCGAAGTAGCCGATCTCGTCGATGAGCTTGAGCTTGAGCGCCTGAGGGGCCGTGTAGACGCGGCCGTCGGCGATCCGCCTGAGCTCGTCCGCCGCGATCCTGTCCTTCCGGTTCCCCGCGACGGCGCTCAGAAAATCCTGATAATACTCGTCGATGATCGCCTGGAAGAGCTTTTTTTCTTCCACGGTCATGTCCCTGAAGGGACCCCCCGAGTCCTTGGCTTCGCCGGACTTGATGACATTGACCTTGACTCCGACCTTGGCCATCAGGTCCCCGAAATTGGGGAAGATGGAGATGACCCCGATGCTCCCGGTCAGGGTTGTGGGGTGGGCCATGATGTAATCGCAGGCCGAGGCGATGTAGAAGCCGCCCGAAGCCGCGACCCCCATCATCAGGCCGACGACGGGCTTCTTGGTTCTCTCTTTGAACTTCAGGACCTCGTGGTAGATCATGTCGCTCGCGGTGACCTCGCCGCCGGGTGTGTCGAGCCTCAGGATGACCGCCTTCACCTGGGGGTCCTGGGCCGCCAGTTCCAGCCGCTCATAAACCCGGGAGACGGCGTTCTTTTCTCTGGAGAAAAGGCTCGTGTTGATGACCGAGGAGATGACCCCCTCGACGTCGATCATCAGGACCTTGGCCCTGGCGGGGCTTTGGATGAGGGTCACTTCGGCGAGTTTCTCCTGGCCCAGGAAATCCAGGTGGATAATCGGAGAGCAGCCGGCCAGGGCCGTGATGATCAAGAAAACAGGAATCGGAGACCGTTTCATCGTGTCCTCCTCGGCGTCATTGACCTCATCGATTATAACAAAGATGTCGGCTTGTGAGCGACGTTCGGGTCAAATTGTCCAGCGAGGTCGGGGCGGGCGAGCCTCATGCTGTTGACTCGGGCCCGTGGCGGTGCTATGACTTGTCTCTTCTAGGATATCCGTGCCCAGCCAAAAGCCCGTTATCGTCGGCCTGGATCTGGCCGGTTCGCCGAAGCGGCCGACGGGGTTTTGCATCCTCCGAGGGCATGAGGCCGAAACGACAGACCTCTATTCGGACGAGGAGATCCTGGCCGCGGTCGTCGAGGCCCGTCCCGCCCTCGTCGCCATTGACGCCCCGCTCCATCTTCCGCCGGGGAGGTCGTCCATCCATGAGAGGAACGATTCCCACTACCGGCCCTGCGACCTGGAGCTCAGACGACGGAAAATCCCGTTCTTCCCGATCACTCTCGGCCCGATGCGGGGACTGACGGAGCGGGGGATGAGGCTCCGCACGCAGTTCGAAGCCCTGGGGATCCGGACGGTCGAGATGTATCCGGGCGGCGCCCAGGACGTCTGGAGGATCCCCCGGGCCGGCCGCGACCGGACCGGTCTGCGACGCGGCCTCGCCAGGCTCGGCCTGAAGGGCCTGCGGGAGCACTGTTCCAGCCATGCGCTTGACGCTGCCACGGGGGCGCTGGTCGGCCTTCTCTTCCTTCGAGGCCGGGCCGAGGTCTTGGGCGATTTCGACTCGGGGGCGATCATCATGCCCCGCGTCGGGCCGCGGACCGGCCGCCGCAAGAAAACTTCCCACGATTCCCCGGTTGCGGCCAACATCCGGGCAGGAAGGATAAAGTAGGAGGGGGTTCCGATAGCGAGAACCGGCCAACGTCAGTCGGGGGACTTGAACTTCTTCCTGCCCCTTCTCCCCGGCGGGCAGATGATCCTGATCGCCCGGGGAAGGACCTTGAATTCGATGTGATCGCGGTTTCCGAGGAATTCGCCGTTGTACTGGATGGGGAGATCCCGGCCCTTGATGACCACCCGTTTGGCCTTGAAGTGCCGCTGCCGCTTCTGGTAGAGGCCGATATAGATCAGCGGGAAAAGGAGCGTGTACTTGACGGGCCCGAGCTCGAAGAGGGTGATGTCCAGGTAGCCGTCGTCGACGCGGGCCTGCGGTGCGATATGCCAGCTGTAGCCGAAATAGTTCGTCTTCGTGACGATGCAGTCGAAGAATTTCGAGCGAACGGTCTTGCGCTCGAAGGGGCCGTGCCGATCGGTCCCGTCATAAAGCTCGATCTCCTTCTCGTCGGTCGGTGAGCCATAGAGCCGCCGGGCCGCCAGGAAATGCCCCCAGATGCCTTCAACGGAGTGCCGCAGCTTTTCGCTGGTGACCCGGGCGGTGGCCCCGACGCTGGCGAAGGCTGCGTGCCGGCCCTCGACTTCGAGGAGGTCGATCGTCCGGGGCACGCCGGCGGCCAGACGGTCGATCGCCCGGCGCGGGTTCTTGGGGATGCCGAACGATTTCCGGAAGGCGTTGCCGCTGCCGAAGGGAATGACGCCAAAAAGGACGTCCTTCGCTTTCCCGGCCTCGAAGATGCCCTGCAGGGTGTCCGCGATCGTCCCGTCGCCGCCCATGGCCACAATGACCTCGGCCTCGCTCGAGGCCTTCTTGGCCCGCTCGACGGTCGTTCTCGTGTCGCCGAAGACGTCGTGGATCTCCCCGGGGAGCTTCTTCTGGAGGTAGGCCCTGAGCATCTTCCGCCGGAGCCACTTGGAGTTGGCGGCCCGGGGGTTGATCAGGCAGACGATCCTGCCCCATTTGGTCTCTTCTGTCATGGCTCGTCCGGACAGCTCATCTTATAGCACGGGGGAGAGGTCCTGTCAAAACCCAAGGAAGGACGGTGAGGCGGCCCTATTCCGGGGAGGGCCCGTCCGTCTTCCGTTTTTTCCAGAGGAGAGAGACCGAATAAACCTTGACGGCAATGAGGGCGAGGGCCATGACCAGGGCCGCGACCCAGAGCTTCGGCAGGAAAATCAGGGTCAGGATGACGGGAGTGGAGTTGGCGAGCTTGGCCGGCGGGCTGAAATTGAGAGCGTAGACCCGGCGGTCGACCCGGTCGAAGTAATTGATGGAGATGATATCGTACTTGACGAACTGATAGCTCAGGTAGAGATCCACGAAGGCGAAATCCAGGAGATAGACGACGACGGGAAGAGCGAGCCCGGGATGGAAGTGGACGAAATTGACGAAGAAGAAGAGGATCTCGACCCGGTCGGCGATGATGTCGATCTCGGCGCCCAGGACGGTCTCCTGCCGGGAGGCGCGGGCAAGCCAGCCGTCGAGAGTGTCCCCGGCCCAATGGACCGCCAGCCCGACGAAATTATAGAGTTCGCGGTGCGCGACCGCCGCCAAGGAGAACAAGACAAGGCAGGCGGAGAGGCGGATGAGGGTGATGACGTTAGGCTCGCTATAGATGGACCCGGGGCTTCTCGGCCGCATATCAGATTCCTTATTCACGCATCCGGCGTTTACCATATAATAAAGGAGTCTTTAGGGTCAAACCTATCCGTTGACAGGTCCAACCCTATCCGGCCGGGATGACTCCGTCCGGTTTGCCCGGCCGGGCCCCTTGGGCTAAAATAGGGGTTGCGAGTATGAACGACCTCGAAAAGACGGTTGTCAGCAAGGGCCGGAGGTTCCTCATCCGTGTGGAGACGTCCCACGAGTCCCGGGATTACCAGAAGTACGAGGACATCCGGAACGAGATTTGGGGTTTCCCCGACGACCATCTGGCCGGGACCCGGAACATGATGTGCGAGAACTTCCTGGCCGAGGGCGGCAGCCTGTTCATCGGAGCTTTCGCCGAGGCCGCGGACGGCGGTTTCGCCGCGGACGGAGGGAACTTGGCCGGGTTCTGCTACGGCTTCGCGGGCGTCGTGGACAAGGAGATCGGCTTCCGCGAACTCTCGAACCTCCGCTTCTATTCGCAGTTCGCCGGCGTCCAGAAGGACTACGAGGGCCTGGGGCTGGGCGTCCTGATGAAGGAGTTCCAGCGGGATATCATCCTGGGTCGCTTTGGTATCGGCACGGTGATCTGCACCTATGACCCCCTGACCGGGATCAACGCCCGCCGGAACGTCCACCACTTCGGCATGGACGTCCTGGAATACAGGGTGGCGACCTACGGCGAGTACGGCGGGCTCCTCAACCGGTCCGACGTTGCCTCCGACCGGTTCCTCATGTCCTGGGATCTGAAAAAGGCGCCGAGGGGAAAGATACCGCCTCCCGGCCCATCTCTCCGAGAGGCCGGCCGGGTCTTCCGCGTGGACAATCACCGGCTCAAGGGGAGGACCTCGGAACTCGAGTTCGAAGTTGTCCGGACCGCGGACCTTGATTCCCCAAAGGCCATGTTATTGGTGCAGATTCCCGTTGATTTTTACATGATGCTCCGGGAAACGGACGTCGCGGATCCTGGCGTCCGCCGGATCCCCGTCGAATGGCGGCTCCAGACCCGGCAGGCTTTCCGGACGCTTTTTGCCCGTGGTTACAGGGTCGTGGACTTCCTGAACAAGGTGGGAACTCCCCCCGCGAATTATTATGTCCTGATCAAGGAGATCGATTGAAGACCAGGTCGGCCACGATGTGAGCGGCATGATCCACGTGACCGAGGAGCTCATCCGCCGCAGCTGCGCGGCTCAGGAGATCGAAAAGATCTGCGGAGGGAACTTCATGCGGGTCTTCAGCAAGGTCATTGAACTCAGGGAAAAAAACCCGGCATATGTAAAATAAATTTACAGTCCGGGTCCTTATTCCCAGGGCGGCGTCCATTCTTCATCCCTTCATGAACGGGAATCGAGTCACTCCCGTTGGCCTATACCTCGTTGGCATGAAGTTTGCACTTTTACTATCTCTATGATTGGATCTCTAATCGTTCCCCCTTGCGTGGGATGCAATTTCCGCAGATTTTGGCTAAGATGATGGATGTCCCATGCTGAATGCGCGCCGCCTCATCGGCTTTCCCCTTTTTTCCCTCTGCCTGGCCGCCGCTGGCACGGCCGGACTCCTCCTTCAAAAGAGCCCTGAGGACAAGCCTCAGGCCGGCGGCACCCTGGTGATCAAGGCCTATCAGACCCCCTTCAACCCGGTCTTCGATCCGGCCGCGGCGGCCTCGCACTATTTTGTGATCGAGCAGCTCTTCGACGGGCTGGTCAAATTCGACAACAATTTCGGCATCATTCCGGCCCTGGCCGAATATTGGACGATCTCGGACGACGGGAAAAGGATCACTTTTTACCTGCGCAAGGGCGTCAGGTTCCATCACGGCCGGGAGATGACCGCCGAGGACGTCAAGTTCTCGCTGGAACGGCTGATCCAGAACCGTCCGGGAAACACGTGCTACCAGTATTTCACGGGGAAGGTCGCCGGCTCCGAGGATTTCTGGCAGGGGAAGGCCGCTGAGGTCAGCGGCTTTCGGGTCCTGGACAGATACACGTTCGAGATCCAGTGGATGCGGCCCTACGTCTCGGGCCTTTACCTGCTAGGCATGTATTATTGCAAGATCCTGCCGAAAGACCTCCTCTTGGCCCAGGGCAAGGACTTTTTCCAGAAGCCCGTCGGGACGGGCCCTTTCAAGTTCTCCTCCTGGCTGCGGGACGAGCGGAACCCGAGGCTCGGGGCCCTGGGCGTCCGGCTGGAGAGGAACTACCTGTATTTCGGCAAAAAACCCTATCTGGACGCCCTGGAGTATTCGCCCAATTTCACAGACAGCCAGTTCCAGGACGGGCTCGTCCATGTCGTCCCCGTGACGTCCGATAGCCTTCTCGATAAGAGGCTTCTGGTCCTCGAGAACAACTCGCTCCGGTCGGCCTCCCTGGTTTTGAGCTGCCACATCCCCCCTCTGGACCGGGCGGAGGTCCGGAAAGCCCTGGCCCTCGGGATCAACAAGACCAGGCTGACCGAAGCCGCCTACTCTGCCTCGTCCGTCCCCCAGGTGACCCAGAATTACATCCCGCCCCTCCTGCCGGGCTTTTTCCCGAGGGACGCGAGCCCCGTTTGCGACCCGGAAAAGGCCCGGATGCTTCTGGCCCGGCTCCTGCCTGAGACGGCCGGGCGCCTGACTTTGACCCTGGCCTTTCTCCTGCCGAGGGGGGACGTCGACCAGAGCTTGAGCAAGGAGCTCGAGAAGGAGCTCGAGGCGATCGGGGTCAAGCTGGACGTGAGATACCTCAAGGCGGCTGAGAACATCCGTGACATCCGCGGCCCGTACCTGAAGTTCTTGGACTGGAACATGGACTTCCCGGACCCCGAGAATGTCATCCTGCCCCTTTTCGGCTCCAGGTCCCTGACGAACCAGCTCAATTCCCATTACTCGAACCCCCGCCTGGACGCCCTGCTCGAGCAGTCGGAGGTTGAGCCGAGCTGGGAGCGTCGGACCGACCTTTTTAGGCAGATGGAACAGCTCCTCTATGAGGAGGTCCCTGCGATCCCGCTCTTCTCGGAGCGGGTCAGGATCGCCCTTCGTCCGGTGGTCCGGGGGGCTAAGCTCCCGGCCCTGGGCTTCTTCTTCCTGGATACCAAGGAGATCTGGCTCGATCGAAGAGAAAAGTCCGGTGGAGCTTAAGCTGTCGATCTATAAGCGTCTCGTCTTCTGGATCACGGTCCTCGTCTGTATCCTGGTCGGGGCCGTCCTGTTCGTCATCCAGCGGCGCGAGGTCCAGACGCTTTTCGAGCAGGCCCGCGGCCGGGCCGTCCTGATCGCCAGGCATATGACCGAGATCAACCAGCAGCCGCTCGTCCGGTACGATACCGAGACCATCCAGGCAAACATCGATCGGCAGGTCGACGACCAGCTGCCGTATATCATTTTCTATGACCGCTCCGGGGCGCCCTTCGTCGCCAACGGGCTGGTCCGGTCCCAGCCCGATATCCTGGGCCGCAGCCATTTCGACGAGGATGTCCAGCCGGATGCCGAGTTCATGGAGAGCAAGCGCGTTTTTCTCCAGGGACGCTTTCTGAGGGTCCTCGAGGTCGAGATCCCCGTCTTCCTCCCGGGGAGCATCACGAAGTGGGCCTCGATCAAGATCGGCCACTCCCTCGAACCCATGTACGCCGACCTCCGGTCGGTCCGGGTCGTCCTCATCCTCGTCGGGTTCGGCGGGTTCCTCCTGGGCGTTCTCGGGGCCACCCTCCTGGCGAAAAGGATCACCCGGCCCCTCCGGAAGCTCGTCGAGGGCACCGTCAGGCTCTCGAAGGGCGATTTCTCCCAGTCCATCGAAATCCCGCCCGGGGACGAGATGGGTGAGCTGGCCCGGAGCTTCAACGACATGACCGGCCAGCTCCTCCAGGCCCGGGAGAGGATGGCCGCGGCCAACCGGAAGCTCGTCCAGGCCGAAAAGCTGGCCAGCATCGGGCGCCTGGCGGCGACCATCGCCCACGAGATCCGGAACCCCCTGACCTCGGTCAAGCTCAACATCCAGAAGATCGCCGAGGACGAGAAGCTCGACGACTCCGACCGGGAGCACCTCGGGCTCTCCATGGAAGGCATCGGCCAGATCGAGAAGTTCATCAAGGAGCTCCTCTATTTCACACGCGTCGCGGACCTCACCCTGGACCACTTCCCGTTGGAGCAGGTCCTCGAGGAGTCCTTCAAAATGCTCAAGGACACGCTGGGCCAGAAGGAGATCAGCGTCGAAAGGAATTACGCGGCCGGCCTGCCCCCGGTTCTGGTGGACGGCGACAAGATGAGGCAGGTCTTCCTCAACATCCTGCGAAACTCTGAGGAGGCCCTCGAAACGGGCGGCCGGATCTCCGTTTCGACGGACATGGTGGCCTTGGGCGGACAAAAAAGGATCCGGGTCCGGATCTCGGACGACGGCCCGGGCATTCCCGAGAAGGACCGGGACAACATCTTCGAGCCCTTCTTCACGACCAAGCCCTCGGGGTTCGGGCTGGGGCTCGCCAACGCCCGGAAGATCGTCGAGCAGCACAACGGGAGCATTAAGCTTGTCCGGAAGCGGGGCCGGGGAACCTCGTTCGTCATTCTCATCCCGTGCGAGGAGGGGACATGAAATCCATCCTGATCATCGAGGACGACGCCCTGGTTCGCAGGACCCTGACGTCCCAACTTGCCAAAGGAGGCTTCGAGATCATCGTCGCCGAGAACGGCGAGGCCGGGGTCCGGGCCTACGCCGAGAGCAATCCCGACCTCGTCCTCCTGGACATCCGGCTGCCGGACATCGACGGGCTGGAGGTCCTGCGAAGGATCAAGGAGAGGAACAGGCGGGCCATCATCCTCGTCATGACGGCCTTCGACGACATGAAAACGACCGTCGAAGCCGTCAAGCTCGGCGCCTACGAGTACCTCGTCAAGCCCCTGAACACCGCCGAGCTCGGCCTGACCATCGAAAAGGCCCTGCAGGTTCGGGCCCTGGAGGAGAAGGTCAGCTACCTCGTCGAGGAGAAGCAAAAGGAGTACACGATCGACAACATCGTCGGCCACTCCTCTCAGATGAGGGGCGTTTTCAAGATGATCGGCTCGGTGGCCAACACCCGGGCCAACATCCTCATCCAGGGAGAGAGCGGGACGGGCAAGGAGCTCGTCGCCAAGGCCATCCATTACAACAGCCCCTACCGGGACGAGCCTTTCATCGTCATCAACTGCTCCGCCATCTCCGACACGCTCCTCGAGAGCGAGCTCTTCGGCCACGTCAAGGGCGCGTTCACCGACGCCGTCTGCGAAACGAAGGGCAAGTTCGAGATCGCCGGGAAGGGGACCCTCTTCTTGGACGAGGTCGGCGACGTTTCCCCCAACCTGCAATCCAAGCTCCTCCGGGTCATCGAGACCAGGGACTTCATGAAGGTCGGCGGCGAGAAAGTCCTCAAGACCGAGGCGCGGATCATCGCGGCCACCAACCAGAACCTCAGGGCCCTGATCGAGAAAGGCCGGTTCCGGGAGGACCTTTATTACCGGCTCAAGGTCGTCGAGATCATGCTGCCGGCGCTCCGGGAAAGGCGCGAGGACATCCCGGACCTCACGGCCTACCTTCTCGAGAAGATCAACCGCGACCTCCGGCGGAACGTCCGAAAGGTCCCGCCCGACGTCATGAAGCTCCTCACGGACCTTCCCTGGAGGGGCAACGTCCGGGAGCTCGAGAATGCCCTGACCCGGGCCGTCATCCTGGCCAAGGGGGACATCGTCCTCAAGGAGAACCTGCCGGTCGATCACGACGAGAAAAGTCCTTTTCCGGACAAGCTCGTCTCCCTCGACCAGGTCGAAAAGGGCTACATCCGGCACGTCCTCAGCGCGGTCAAAGGCAGCAAGACCAGGGCCAGCCAGATCCTCGAGATCAGCCGTCCCACCTTGGACAAGAAGATTAAGGATTACGGACTGGATACGGACGTCTGACCGCTCCGGGCCCGCCGGTGTAAATGAAATTTACAGGTTGAAAGGAATCTTGCCTCCGGAGGGGCGGCTTCCCGGCTGCATCAGAGGCTCGCGAGTGGCATAAAATATGCAGTTAGCATGGGCATGATGCGAGAGTTCGATAAAAGGGTCCATTCCCCGATACCCTTCCATAACCCTCCTTCTTTTTGTTCCGGAGCGAGGGGTGCCGCGGGGGCACCCCTCCTCTGTTCTTCCTGACGGGCAGAATTCAGGTCAGAGCCGGGGCCAACCCCGGGACCCGTTCGGCGGGCTTCTTCGCCCAGAACGTCCCGAAGATCGTTTCGCTCCAGACGAGCTCGCAATGGACGAAGCCGGCGGCGCGCAGCCATCCCAGCCACGCTTGCGGCGGAACGAGGGAGTAGGCCGGGCGGTTGCGCAGGTGCCATTCCTGGATGTCCTTCCGCCCGGCACCCATGCCCATGACATCCCGCTCCCATTGCTTCCAGATCCCGTCCCCGGCCGGAGCGACGTCCAACATGACCGAGAAAGCGAAGATGCCGCCCGGCTTGAGGGACCAGAAGACGTTCCGGCAGACGGATTCTTTTTCTTCGGAGGAGGCCAGGAAGTGGAGGGCCAGGTTGGAAAGGACGTAGTCGAACGCCGTCGCCCGCGCGTATCGGATGATGCTCCGGCACTCGAGCTCCACCCATTCTGCCGAGCGGCCGAGCCGTTCCCTGGAGGCCTGGATCATGGACGGCTCCGGGTCCACCGAGGTCAGCCTCACGTAGGGCTTCTCCTCGAGGATCCGGGCGCTGAGGATGCCGGTCCGGCAGCCCAATTCGAGCACGCTTGAGTAGTCCTCTCCCATGAGGAGCATGGATTCGAGGAGCGATTCCAAGATGCTGGCCTGGCAGGGGACGAAATAGCGGATCTCCCTGTCGAAAGCCTCAGGTTCACGGACCAGGTGGTGGCGCCCGGGTTCCGGGCGGACTGGGGCTCGCGACTCATCCATCAGGACCTGATCCTCGGCAGGCCTCGAAGCCCGCCGATGGTTTAGTCGAACGGACGGGGCGCATTCCGCAAAGATGTATATTTTTCCCGGAGATCCGCCGGTCGCCGGCGTCACATCTTTTATGACGCTCGGACCGGTCTGGGACGCCTCCATGAGAGCCCCCGTTTTGGTATAATGGAGCGGCTGGGCTCGAGGCCCTCAACATGCAGGACCGCATTTTTCTTGACACGATCGAAAAAGGTCTTCGGGCCCCCCTCCCCGGCATCCCAGCCCAGCTCCGGATGGCGCCGGACCCCCGCCCGCAGGGCCACAAGGCCTATTTCGAGGTCGAGGGATCCTGTCTCAAGGCGGGCGTCCTCCTTCTCCTCTACGAAAAAGGCGGACGGCTGCACCTCCTCCTGACCCGGAGGACGGAACGGCTCCTCCACCATCGCGGTCAGATCTCCTTTCCGGGCGGGGAGCAGCATCCGGGGGAGTCCCTTGAAGCCACGGCCCTTCGCGAAACCAAGGAAGAGCTGGGCGTTGACCTGGAGGCGGCGCGGACCCTAGGCCGGCTGACCCCGCTCTACATCGCGCCGAGCAACTATTGCGTTTATCCGACCGTGACCTTTCTTCCCGGCGAGCCGCTCTTCAGGCCCCAGCCCGATGAAGTGGCCGAGGTCATTGAAGTCCCGGTCAGCCATCTGGCCGACCCAACGAATCGCAGCCGGGGGACCTGGACGATCGGCGACAGGACAGCGAATGTCCCTTTTTACGTCTTCCAGGGCCACAAGATCTGGGGGGCCACGGCCATGGTCCTGGCCGAGTTCCTGGCTCTCCTCGAGTCATCCCCGGCGTGAGGATTCCCCATGAGAAGATACCACCATCTCGGCATCCCGACGGATCTTCCCAGAGAAGGAGAGGCCTATCTGCCGGAGTTCAAGGTCTATCACTCCGGCTACGAGATAAGCCTCTATGGCATCGAGTGGATGCGCTACGGGCCGGACTGCCCGCTGCCGGGCATCGTCCAGAAAATCCCCCATGTCGCCTTCGAGGTGGATGACCTGGCCGCCGAGGTCGCCGGGAAGGACGTGATCATCCCCCCGAACAGCCCGTCCCCTGGGGTGACGGTCGCCTTTATTGTCGAGAACGGCGCTCCGATCGAATTCCTCCAGTTCGAAAAGAAATAGCCGCCGGTCTTGATTGCCCTTCCGAAGGCCTATACAATACTGTCCTGAAATGAATCGAGGTCCGGCCATGAGCAACCGAAAACGCATCTTCAGCGGCATCCAGCCGAGCGGGACGATCCACATCGGCAACTACTTCGGGGCCATCGAGAACTGGGTCCGCCTGATGAAGGACTACGAATGCTTCTTCGGCATCGTCGATTACCATGCCATCACGGTGAGCTTCGACCCCGCCCTCATGCAAAAAAGGATCTGGGAGGCCGCCCTCGATAATATCGCCGCCGGCCTCGACCCGGCCCGCTGCACGATCTTCGTCCAGAGCCACGTCCCCGAGCACACCGAGTTGTGCTGGCTGCTCAACTGCGTGACGCCCATGGGCGAGCTCGGCCGGATGACCCAGTTCAAGGAGAAATCCGAACGGGAGCGGGAGAACGTCACGGCCGGCCTTCTCAACTACCCCATCCTCCAGGCCGCCGACATCCTCATCTACAAGGCCGACGCCGTCCCGGTCGGCGAGGACCAGGCCCAGCACCTCGAGTTCGCCCGGGAGGTCGCCCGCCGCTTCAACAACCGCTTCGGCGATTACTTCCCGGAGCCGCAGACCCTGATCGGCCGCGGGGCCCGGGTCATGGGGATCGACGGTGGGACGAAGATGAGCAAGTCGCTCGAGAACACCATCGGCGTCGCCGAGGAGCCGGACGCGATCTGGGAGAAGCTCCGGCCGGCCAAGACCGACGAAGCCCGCAAGCGCCGCAGCGACCCGGGGAACCCCGACCGGTGCAACATTTTTTCCTATCACAAGCTCGTGACCCCCGAAGGGGAGATCCGCGAGATCGTCAAGGGCTGCACCACCGCCGGGATCGGCTGCCTCGACTGCAAGAAGATCTTCTTCAACAACCTGCGGAAAGTCCTGGACCCGATCCGGGAGAGGCGTCAGGCGCTCGAGAGGGATCCCGAGGCCGTCCGGGAGGCCCTGAGGGCAGGGGCCCTGCGGGCCAGGGCCATCGCCCAGGACACCGTCCGGGGCGCCAAGAAGCTCATGGGCCTCCTCTCGGGCTTTTAAAGGTCATCGACCCGGGTCCCAGGCCCTCATCGTAAGCCCGGGCATCCGCTTTTCCCGGGCAACCTTTTTCCGGCGGTCTCCGTCTTTGTATTTGAAGGTCGAACTTCGAGGAGGTTTTCATGCTAAAAATCAAAACGCTGGTCATCCTGACCATCCTGGCCTTGGCCCTTCTTTTCGCCGGCCTGTTCACCCTGGCGGCGGCCGAGTACCGGGAGGATTTCTCCAAGACCCTGGCCCTCAAGGCCGGCGAAACCTTTGCCCTGGACAACATCAACGGCCGGGTGACGGTCGGCACTTGGAAAGACAGCAAGGTCGAGATCAAGGCCGTGAAGGTGGCCCGGGACAGCGAGAAGGACCTCAAGGATGTGGAGATCCGGGTCGACGAATCGGCCGGGAAGGTGTCGGTCAAGGCGATCTGGCCCAAGTTCAGGCACAATTTCCACGTCGAGGTCAACTTCGATATCAAGGTCCCCGAGGGCGTCAACCTGCGGAAAGTCGAGACCGTCAACGGCGACGTCGAGGCGACGGGCACGTTCGGCTCGGCCGAGCTCGAGACGGTCAACGGTTCGGTGACCGCGGACGGCATCAAAGGGACGCTGGATGTCGAGACGACGAACGGCGGGATCAAGGTCATTCGTCAGGAAGGGAAGCTCACGGCCGAGACCACCAACGGCGGCATCCGCCTCGAGCGACTGACCTTCAAGGACGGGATCCGGGCGGAGACGACCAACGGCTCGATCACCCTGGCCATCGAAGCCCCCGACCAGGTCAACGCCCTCCTCCGGGCTGAAACCACGAACGGCCATATCTCCGTGGATTTCCCGGTGACCCTGAAAAACCTCCGTCAGTCCCGGCGGCTGATCGAGGCCCAGATTGGTCAGGGGGGGCCGGAGATCTCCCTGCGCACGACCAACGGCTCGATCTCGATCACGAAGTAGGGAAAGGATCTGAAGGTGGGGACCGCCTCGGCGGTCCCTTTTTATTTCCTGGCGGCGGACGGGGCGGCCGGAACCTCCTCCCTGACGTAAAGGACTCCCGTCTGGCGGAGGAGTCCCTGGAATTCCTCCTCGGGGAGTTCGCTCCTGACCTCGGCCTCGACGTGCTTGCCGAAGTAGAGCCGTTTGTTGATCCCCTCGATGAGGCTCGTGACCCGCAGGAAGAGGCTCGCCTGGGGCCTGTCCACGACGACGATCACCTTGTCTTCGCGGACGATGACCGCCTGGACGGACGGTAACTCGGCCATCTTCTTGGCGAATTTTCCGAGCATCTGCCTCTTTCTGTTCCGGGCAAACCGGTAGATCAGGAGGGCGAAGATGGCGGGCCCGATGAGGGACCCCCAGTTGATCCGGGCGACGAGGAGGGCCGCCGTCACGACGAGGGCCACGACCATGATCACGATCCCCTTGTTCCCGTAGGGGATGGACGCCTTGAGCCGCGCCGCCCAGTTCAGGAAGCGCTCGCCGGCCGGCAGGGAGCGGCGCGTCCCCGTCTCGAGGTCCTGCTCGAGCTGCTTGAGGTCGGCCGCCAGGGCCCGGGCCTCGGGGTAACGGTCTTCGGGCCTCTTCCGGAGGCAGCGGAAGACGATCCGGTGGACCTGAGGCGAGAGGTTCCGCCGGATGACCGTCACCGGCCGGGCCTCCTCGTAAGCGATGGCGTGCATGGTGTCGATCGGCGTGTCGCCTTTGAACGGCAGCTCGCCCGTCACCATCTCGTAAAAGACGATGCCGAGGGAAAAGATGTCGCTCCTCGCGTCGAGCTCCTGGCCGCGGGCCTGCTCCGGGCTCATGTAGCTGATCGTGCCCATGACGGCGCCGGGCATGGTCTGGCCGTGGGCCTTGGTTAGCGTCCGGCTGACACCCCCGGCGGTGCCAGGCTCGTCCGGGCCCGGCTCGAGCAGCTTGGCCAGGCCGAAATCGAGGAGCTTGGCGTGGCCGTCCCGGGTCACCATGATGTTGTCGGACTTGATGTCCCGGTGGATGATCCCCGCCTCGTGGGCCTTGGCCAGCCCTTCGGCGATCTGGTGGGCGATCTCGACCGACCCCAGGAGGTCGAGCTCTCCGTCGGTGATCAGGCGGCTGACGGTCTTGCCGTCGATGTATTCCATGGCGATGAAGATCCCGCCATCGGCCTCATCGATGTCGTAGACCTGGGCGATGGCCGGGTGGGTGAGGATGGCCGCGGCTTGGGCCTCCCGGAGGAACCTTGTCCGCCGGTCCGGGTTGGAGACAACGCTGGGGGTCAGCATTTTCAGGGCGACGGGGCGCTGGAGGCGGAGGTCAATCGCCTTATAGACGACCCCCATCCCGCCCTGGCCGATGAGGGTCTCGATCTTGTAGTGCTTGAGGGTCCGGCCGATCATGGGACTGTTCTGTGCGATCATGGCCCCAACTTTTTCTTATTGAATACCATAGGAACTCCCCAGGGTCAACAGCGCCGCCTAGGGGACGCAGTTCCCGTTCCGTCCGCTGCCGCGACCTTGGCCCGGGCCCGGTTTACCTCGTTGTGATCAGGTTCCGCTTGCGGAGCTCTTCGAGCCCTTTTTCCCAGGCGCCGGCGTCTCCCCACAGGTAATAGGAAAAATAACGGACCGTCTTTTGAAAGATGGGGACCCAGGGCTGGAGCTCGGCGTAGTAGTGATGGGATTCCCCGTTGGAGGGGTGATTCATCCACACGTGGAGGAATTCGGGCTCGCTCACCGGGAAGGCGCCGACGAACGACACGTCTTCGACCGTGTCCCGGCCGGCGTTCCAGCCCTCCTTGAGGAAGAAGACCTCGCCGAAATACTCTTCGGGCCGCATCCGGACCTCGCGGCGACCGGTCACGGACGGGACGACGAAAACGTCTTCCGTCCAGTGCCGTTTCCCTAGCTCGAGGATGGGCTGGGGACCGATCATGTGGAGCTCGGGGTTGCGGAACTCCAGGGCGAAGCGGACCTCGACGAGCGGCGAATCGCCGAACAGGGTGAACGTCTTCTCCAAGCGATTGCCGTAATAATCGGCCTCCATCCTCACCTGGACGAACGGCCCCTCCCCGTGGACGACCTCCGCGTCGTAGATCCTATGAGTTTCGATGGACGCCTGGCCGAGGAAATCCTCGAATCCCCCGTACGGGTAGAAGCCACGCTCGCGAAAAGGCCGCCTGTCCGTGTCCTCTTTCTGGGGCCAGAGCTTGAAGAAGATGTTGTCGTTCTTTTCCTTGACGATATACTCGATGATGCGGGCGCCGGTGCGGAGCAGGGTGACCCGGACCTTGGAGTTCTCGAGACGGTATTCGTTGATCCCGTCGCCGTTGAGGTCGACTTCCGTGACCGCCGCCTTTCCCGATGCCGGGCCGACGCCGAGCTGAGTCACGCCCTCCGCGCCGAGGGACGTGACCCTGACCGAATAAGACCCCGGCTTGAGGGGCAGGCGGAAAGTCAGGGTCTCGTGTTCGCCCGGCCGGGCCTGGCCGGTCCGCCGGGCCTCGAAAACGGGATGGCCGGAGCTGCCCTCCGGATAGACCTTGACCGAGATCGGGTATCCGGTCCCGCTCGTGAAGTTGTGGATGGAGACGGGATAGACGACCTCCGGCTCTAGCCCGTAAAGGAGCCTGTGCACGGAGATCGCGGGGGGAAGGTCGAGAAGGGTCAGGGCCCTTTTCCGGCCCGCTTTCCAGCGCAGCTCGACGAGGATGGGGTTGGCCTTGGCCATGGCCGCCAGGGTGGGCTCGATCCCGAACCGGAACGTCCGCTCCGATCCCGGCGGCAGGGCGGCGTCGACGAGCCCGCCATGGACACGGAGTTCCGGCGCCGGCCGGACCTCGAGCTGTCCCTCGACGGCAGCCGCGCCCAGGTTCGCCGCCCGGACGACGAGCTCACGTCCCTCCACGACAGCTTCGAGCCGGACCCGGTCGCCGAAGTGGTTCTCGAGGAAGACCCGGTCGAGGAGGAGCATCTGCAGGGCGTTGCGGAGAAGGGCCGGCCCCATCATCTTTCCCTGGGGCAGGACACCGACGGCCCGCCGCGACATGATCGCCTCCCACATCCCGTCCCGGGTCAGGCGGCCGCCCTTCGGGGTGAAAAGGACCATGCAGGCCGGGGCTTCCTCGCCGACCATGCCCGTCTGGAGGATGAAAGGGACGTCCTCCCCGTCGATCTGTTTCTTGTTCCCGTCGATGGCGATCTGGCCGTCGTACTTGAACTTGTCGCACTCCGATGCGTCCACGGGCCGGAAGATGAAGCCGCGGCGGTCCTTGACGAACTTGATCCACTCCTCCTCCGTGGGCGTGTCCTGGATCTTGAGCCCGTCCCAGCTTTGGAGGCCGTAGGCGATGGTCCCCAGGCTGTGAGTGGCCTTGCCGGTGCCTACGTCCGTGACGACGTCAAGCCCCACTTTGGCGAGCCAAGCGGTGAGCTCGTTCTGCATCAGGTAGTCCATGTAGCCGCTGAACGTGAACCAGTCGTTGCCCTGGCCGAGGCCTTTCCCGATGACCTCGAGGGGGTGGCCGGGGAAACAGGTGACGCTGTGGAGGAGCGTTCCCGTGCCGAACCAGCCGCGGTGGAGGCCATACCTGCCGAGGACGTCGCGGAGGTTCCCCAGGAGCTCCCGGAAGCGGCGGCGACATTCGGCATCGTCCGTGAGGACCACGAAGATCTGCCGGTCGCCGTTCGTGAGGAGAAACGCGCGGACCTCGTGATAGTCCCGGCCGTTCCGCTGGTGGCTGCCGAGCTTTTCTCCCGAGGGGGCCGCGTCGGGAAGCAAGGTCAGGAGCTTCCTGCCGGTGGCGCTCGAGGGCTTCGTCCAGACGAAGGCGTCCCCGCTATCCAGGGCCTTTTCGAGCCCGGCCGTGTCCGGGTCCTCGAATTCCCGGGCGGGGGCCTTGAGCCAGGCGTCGAGAAATCCCTCGGCCAGGAAGAGACCGGGGATCCCGAGCTCCTCGGCGATATCGACCTTGTTCTGGGCGATGGACTTCGCCACGTCGGGCTGGCTGATGAGATAGAGGCTGCCGTACTGCGACCACTGATAATAGATGTCGTGCCAGTAGTTCGTGTAGCCGTTGAACTGGCCGGGCGTCATGATCCCCGGGGCCGGGGGCGCGACCGCGGCCGGGCCCTTGAACCGGTCGAGGCTCTCGCCCCGGCCCTGCGCCGGGAAAGCGAGAAGGAAGCCCAAGGCCCAGATCAGACATGCGGAAAGCCATTCGATCTCTCGGCGCATCGCGTCCCTCCTCCGTCCGGAAGTCAGCTCGAAGAAACCGGACCTATTATACTGATCGAGGCCGGGAGGCGAAAGCCGGATTTGACTCCCGGCCGGCAAGTTGTTATCCTCTGCTCGGGCAGCCAGGAGGGATTCATGGAAGGGAATCCGACCAGGACTCTCAAGGTCGAAGCGACCAAGATCATCCCCGGGCAAACGCTCGCCGGCAAGTATCGCATCACGCGGGAGCTCGGCCGGGGCGGCATGGGGGTCGTCTTTGAGGCCGAGGATCTCAGGCTCAAGCGCACCGTCGCCCTCAAGTTCCTGCCGCCCGGGCTGACCTCGGACCCGGAGGCCCGCGAGCGCTTCGTCCACGAAGCCCAGGCGGCTTCGGGCCTCGACCATCCCAATATCTGCACCATCTACGAGATCGACGAGGCCGAGGCCGGCGGGATATACATCGCCATGGCCTGCTACAAGGGGGAGAGCCTCAAAGAGAAGATGAGGCGGGGGCCAATTGAACCGCCAGAAGCCATAGGGATCGCCCTCGAAGTGGCCGATGGGCTGGCCAAGGCCCATGAACAGGGCATCGCCCACCGCGACATCAAGCCCGGGAACATCATGATCACCGGCGACGGCTCCGCCAAGATCCTTGATTTCGGCCTGGCCAAGCTGGGCGGCGAGGCGCGCCTGACCCTGCCGGGGACGACGATGGGAACGGTCGCCTACATGTCGCCCGAACAGGCCCGGGGCGACAACGTGGACTGCCGGACGGACGTCTGGTCCCTCGGCGTCGTCCTCTATGAAATGGCGACCGGGGAGCTCCCTTTTGGAGGGGACAAAGATCAGGCCGTCTTCCACGCGATCCTCCACGAGCCGCCGCGCCCGGGGAGAAATCTTCGGTCCGGCTATCCGGCGGAGTTCGCGTCGATCATCGACAGGTCCCTGGCCAAAGACCCGGCCAAAAGGTTTCCTTCCGCCCGGGAGATGGCCGATGCGCTCCGCGAGGTCAAAGTCCGGATGAGCGCCGGCGAATTCGCGACCGCGAGCCGGCTGACATTCCGACGGTCCCCCCGGCCGCTGCTGATCGCGGCCGGGTTCCTTTCGCTTGTCGCTCTTGTGGCGGCCGCCGTCTGGCTGCTCAACCGGCCTAGCCTGGCCTTCGAGAGCCGCGACAGGCTGATGGTGGCCGACGCCGACAACCTCACCGGAGACAAAGTCTTCGATCTGGCCCTCCGGACGGCCATCGAGGCCGACCTCCAACAATCCGCTTACGCCGTGATCTTCGACAAGCCCCAGATCAGCGATACCCTCCGCCTGATGAGAATAGACCCGTCGGCCCGAGTCGACGAGAACCTCGGCTACGAGGTCTGCCGTTTCGCCGGGGTCAGGGCTTTCATCCTGCCGCGCATCATGGCCGTCGGCGAGGCCTACGAGCTCGAGGCGATCCTGATCGACCCGCTGAAACGACGGCACGTGGACCGGATCCGGGTTACTGCCCGCGGCCGGGAAGATGTCCTTCTCAAGGGCATCGACAAATTGACCAAAGCGCTCCGGTCCCGGTTGGGCGAATCGCTGGGCAGCATCGAAAAGGCCGACGTCTCCATCGCGACCGTGACGACCTCCTCCTGGGAGGCGCTGGACTATTTTTCCATGGCCCAGGCCAAGCGGAACGACGCCAAGTTCAAAGAGGCGGCGGCCTTATACGAGCTGGCCCTGGAGAAGGACCCCAAGTTCGCCACCGCCCGGAGCTCGCTCGGGCTCGTCCTGATCCAATTCCTGGGACAGCAGGAGAAAGGGAAGGAGATGCTGCGCCAGGCCCTCCAGGACGCCCAAAGCCTGGGCCTGCCGCAGCGGGACGTCCTGCCGATGAAGGCCGTAAACCGGCAGTTCGTGGCCGGCGACCTCCCAGGCGCCCTCGAGGAATACCGGACGCTGATGGGACTCTTCCCGGACCTCATGTCCCCATACAACAATTCGGGCCGGATCCTCCAGGCTCTCGGCCGCTTCGACGAGGCTGCGGCCATGTACGAAGAGGCGGTCAAGCGGGCCCCGAAGAGCGCCATTCCCTTGCAGAACATGTGGTTCCTCCACATGGACCTCAGGAAGGACGCTCAGGCCGGGGAATCGGCAGCCCGCCGCCTGGTCGAGCTGGCTCCCGCCTTGGCCAATCCCCACAGCTTTCTCGCCTACAGCCTGGCGGTCCAGGAGAAATACGGCGAAGCCGAGAAGGAGCTCCGGAAGACCCTGGAGATCGAGCCCGATCATCCCTATGCTCTTCCCAACCTGGCCCATGTCCTTTTCGCCTCGGGAAAGGCCGCGGAGGCCGTCCCTTATTATCGGCGGACGCTCGACCTCGTCGAGCAAGGAAAAACGACCGGGAATTTAGAATGGGATTACGTCGCCCTGGCCATGGCCTTGCGGGCATCGGGCCGGATCGAAGAGGCCCGCACGACCGTCGCGGCGGCGCGCGCCGCGTTGGCGAAGAAAGTCCGAGGGCGGCCGACGGAAGCCGACGAGTGGCTAGCGTTTGCGGCGCTCGAGGCTGCCGCTGGGCAGACGGGCGGGGCCGAGGCTTATATCCAAAAAGCCCTGAAGGCTGGCACCAAGGGCCCCAACTTCCTGATGGACCTGGCCGAGGTCTATGCTTTGATAGGCCGTCCGACGCAGGCCATCGAGAGCATTAAAAGATCGCTCGAGACAGGATTCTCGGACCCTTTCTTTCCCGTCATCCTGCCAGAGTTCCAGTCCATCCGGAACCTTCCCGAATTCCGGGCCCTTTTCAGGCACGGCAAATAGACCGCCCTCTCCGGATCCTTGACCGGCCCGACCCGGAGGCCTATAATGCCTCTCCAAGTTCCGTCTTATCGAAAGTGAGAGACATGAGCAAGCTCTGCAATCCCCAGGAGATCCGGGAGATCTCGAAATCCGGGGACGGCGCTTTCGTCCTTTTTTACGCGGCCTGGTGCCCGTTCTCCCAGGCGTTCCTTCCGGTCTTCGAAAAACATGCGAACGGCCGGGAGAAGGAATTCGTCCGCATCGTCCTCGAGGGCAACGAAGATCTGTTCGAGGAGCACGGCATCGAAGTCTACCCCACGGTCCTCTTCCTCAAAGAAGGGAGGGTCGCCCGCCGGCTCGATGGAAAGCACCTGGCCGGGCTCAAGGAAAAGCAATTGACCGAGCTCATCGCGTCATGCGATGCGCTGCGCCGCGGCAAGTAGCCGGGATCAGGCCTCTGCCACGACCTTCCAGCCGATCGCCTCGGCCAGGGCGCAGACCGGGTCCTTGAGGTCGCCGTAGAACGTGACCCGGTGCCAGCCCCACTTGTCCCACATCGTGAAGAGCTTCTCGAAGTCGCCGACCGGCTCCGCGACGAGCTTCGTCCGGCAGGCCCGGTCGTTGGGGTCGTTGCCGACGGCCTTGGCCCGGTGGAAGAGGATCTCCTTGCGGTCCTCGGAGAGCTCGACGGTCGTCGTCATGTAGCCCGACGGCAGGATCGACCGGACCGAAGCCCCTTTCCTGTCCTCGGAATGGGTGAGGATCTGGAACGGATTGGCCGGCCCGACCGGGCCGAAGACCTTATTGGAAGCCACGCAGTGGGCATAGATGATATGACGTTCCGAGGTGTCGAGGACGGGGTCGGAGATGAAGCCCGGCCGGCCTTTGGCCATGATGCCCAGGGCGGTCATGGCCGCCGCCGAAGGCACGTCGCACTCGCAGCCGCCGACGAGGCCCTCGTTGTTCAATTCATGGAAGCCGAGACAGGGATAGGCCTGGATATGCCCGCCGTAGAAGCCGCCCAGGCAGTTCACCGTGATGCCGTGGGCCCCGTATTTTTTGAGGACGGCCTTCATGCCTAGATACATCGCCGCGGAGTTGACCAGCTCCTCGCGGCTCACCCCCTCGACCGCCGCTGCCGTCTTCATCCAGCGGTCGGCGACGACCCGGGCTTCGTCCTTGTCCGCGGCGGCCCAGGCCTGGTTGACTTCGGTGAAAGGGACCTGGATGACGGGGACGCCCATGACGGTCGTCGCGGGGCCCGTCTTGTCATCCCGGACGGCTAGGAGCTTCGCGACCTTTATCCGGCGGACGGTCTCGGCGGCCGGGAGGGTCTCCAGCCTGTCGGCCTTGACCGCGAGTTCCCAGGGCCCGGGCATGCGGCCCTTCCGGACCGCTGACGTCGCGGCAGCGAAATCGAAGCCCGGCCCGCCGGCGCGGGCCTGTTCGAAACAGCGGACGGCGTCGACGAGGTCATCGATCCGCGACGACGAGACGAAGCCGACGTTGCGCGCCCCCTCGCGGAGGAACGCCGCCGTATAGACGAGGAAGCCGCCGCTCCCGGCGTACGTGAAATCGGCATAGAGCACGGGCTTGCCCGAGGCGACCATGGTCTGGACGACCCGGTTCCAGCAGTTCATCTGGAAGACGAGATAACCATCGACCGGCGCGGCCTTGTCCTCATCGAGGATCTTCTGGGCCTGTTCCGGCCCCGTGGCCATTGTCGGGATGAAGGTGATGTCCGGGAAGCGGCCGGCCAGCCCGGTCGTGAAATTTTCCATGACCGGCCTGAAGTCGAACCCGATGTTCGGCCAGTCCGGCCTGTCCTGGACCGGGGCGTGCAGGGCGTAGAGGAGGCGGACCTTGAGCCTGGCGTCTGCGCCGGGGGACGGGATCGCAGCCTTCAGCCAGGCCGGCGCAGCCATCAGGCCGGCCGCTCCCGCGCAGCCTCCGAGGAACTTTCGCCGGCTGATGCCGTGGGCGGCACAGCCCGTGAGCGGGAATTGTCGTTTCCGGTCGGGTTTTCGCATGCCTCCTCCTTCCCGGGCGGCCCCGCGGCCGGGCCCTCTTCATCCGAACATAGCGCCCGGCGCCGCAGTTTGTCAAGACGGGAAAAGCGGGCTTGTCACAAGAGAGGGGATGGAGTTTAATAGGATCCGTGAGATGAAAGGACCAGAGACATGAAAAAACTCGGCACCCTGACCCTCGTTGTTCTCGGCCTGGCCGGGATGATGTTCAGCCAGGCCTCCCCGGCGGCGGAAAAAGAGGTCCGGGCCGCCCTCGACCTTCAAAAGACCGCCTGGAACAGGGGCGATATCGAGGGGTTCATGGCGACATACTGGAGGTCGGACGCCCTGACTTTTCAGTCAGGCGGAAGCCGGACCCACGGCTGGAGCGACGTCCTTGAGCGCTACAAGAAAAACTACCCGCCCGATAAAATGGGGAAGCTCGATTTCACCGACCTCTCCATCCATATCCTGTCCCGCGATGCCGTCTATGTCCTCGGCCGATTCAAGCTCGACTTCGGCGGAATGTCGAAGGAAGGCGTTTTCACCCTGATCTTCAGGCGGACGAAGGAGGGCTGGCGGATCGTCCACGACCACACGTCCTCCAATTGACCCGGACGTCCCCGCGGGCGGCCTATTGATTAAAACGACCGTTTCGGGAATAATCTGGGGCTGCGCCCATGGCCGCTTTTGATCCGCAATCCTGCGAACGAAGGTCCCTGTGAAAAAGTCATTATTCCCCGCGTCCGCCTTTCTGCACCTTTCTCTGGCCACGGTCCTGATCGGCGCGTCCTGCGCCCCGGCCCCCGTGACGGTGCCCGCGGCCCGGCGGCCGCTCTGGCTCGGCTTCCATGTCATGGTCGAGAGCAAGGCCGACGCGGAGGGTCTCCTCTCCGAGATCCCCGCCCTCGCCGGCCTGGGGGTCAACCTCATCATTGCCGAGGTGGATTACAATTACCAGTACGTGTCCCATCCGGAGCTCCGGGCGGAGGATCCGATCTCGAAGGAAACGGTCAAGAGGATCGTCGGCCTCTGCCGGCAATACAGGATCCGGCTAGTCCCGGAGTTCCAGAGCCTCGGTCACCAGTCCTGGGGCGCGAAAACCTCGCCCCTGCTCGTCAAGTACCCGCAATTCGACGAGTCCCCAGGCAAGTACCCGGGGAACAAGGGCCGGGACGAGGAGGGCAACGACTTTTACTGCCGGAGCTGGTGCCCCCTGCACCCGGACCTTAACGCCATCATCTTCGACCTTTACGACGAGCTCATCGACATCTTCGAGGCCGACGCCCTGCACGTCGGGATGGATGAGGTCTTCGTCATCGGCGACGACGCCTGCCCGCGATGCCGCGGCAAGTCACCGGCCCAGCTCTTCGCCAAGGCCGTCAACGACGCCTACACGCACATCGTCAAGACGAGGGGCAAGGAGATGATGATGTGGGGAGACCGCTTCATCGACGGCACCGAGACCGGCTACGGCATGTGGGAGGCCTCCAAGAACGCGACCTATCCGGCCGTCGACCTCGTCCCCAGGGACATCATCATCTGCGACTGGCATTACGAGCGGACATACGAGAACATGAGGACCTACGGGTTCCCCTCCATCCCCATGTTCCTGGAGAAGGGCTTCCGGGTCCTGCCCACGAGTTTCCGGGACACCAAGGCCGTCAGGAGCCTGGTCGCCTATTCGCTGACCATCAGGTCCGGCCGGATGCTGGGGCACCTCGCCACGGTCTGGCACGGCATCAAGCCGGGCCAGGCGATGAAGATCCCGGCCCTCAGGACGGCGGCGAAAAGACTCGGTCCGATCATGGCCCCGGCCCGATAGGCCGGGCCCCGTTCGATAGAGATCTCATTGGAGGTGACATCATGCGTCGCAACGCCCTGGCCCTTGCCGCGATCTTCCTTCTGACCTCGGCCGCCCTCTCCCCGGCCGGCCCGGCCCCCGCCGCGGGCACGGACCCGGCTTCTTCTTCCGGACCCCAGGAGTCGAGGACCCACCTTTTCTCGGTCCATGACATGCTGGCCATGGACCGGATCTCGGACTCCCAGGTCTCGCCCGACGGAAAATGGGTCGTCTTCAACGTCCGGACGACCGACCTCGAGGCGAACCGTGGCCGGACCGACATCTGGATCGTCGGCACGGACGGCCAGAACCTCCGACGCCTGACGTCTCACCCGGCGGCCGACTTCAACGCCCGCTGGTCGGCCTGCGGCAAGTGCGTCTTCTTCCTCTCCGCGCGCTCCGGCTCCGCCCAGGTCTGGCGCATCAGGGTCGACGGGGGAGAGGCCCAGCAGGTCACCGATCTCCCGCTCGACGCGGGAGCGCTCGTGGTCTCGCCGGACGGCCAGACGCTTGCCGTGACGATGGAGGTCTTCCCCGGGCAGAGCGCCGAAGCGACGGCCAAGAAGCTCGAGGGGATCCGGAAGCAGAAGGCCACGGGCCGTCTCTACGACAAGCTCTTCGTCCGGCACTGGGACACCTGGAGCGACGGCCGGCGCTCGCACCTCTTTGTCGTTCCCGAGGCCGGCGGCGAGGCGAAGGACCTGATGCCGGCCATGGACGCCGACACGCCGTCCAAGCCCTTCGGCGGGCCCGAGGAGATCGCTTTCGCCCCCGACGGAAAGGAGCTCGTCTTCACGGCCCGCGACGCGGGACGCGGGGAGGCCTGGTCGACCGACACCAACCTCTACGCGGTGCCGGTCGACGGCTCGAAGCCGCCGCGGCTCCTGACCGCGGCCAACAAAGCCTCGGACACGACCCCGGCCTTCTCCCCCGACGGGAAAACGCTGGCCTACCTGGCCATGGCCCGGCCCGGCTATGAAGCCGACCGCTCCCGGATCATCCTCAGGCCGTGGCCCGACGGCCAGGGACAGGAGCGCGTCCTGACGGAAACCTGGGATTTCTCGGTTTCGGCCCTGGGCTGGTCATCGGACGGAAAGAAGATCCTGGCCGCGGCGCCCAACAAAGGCCAGGTCTCGCTCTTCGCCATAGATGTCGGGTCGGGAAAGGTCGTGACAATCGTCGGACAAGGGACCTTGGCCGGATTCGGGCCCGCGGGGGACAGGATCATCTTCGAGAGGAACACCCTGAAGTTGCCGACGGAGATCTATTCCGTGAGGAGCGACGGGACCGACGAGCGGGCCGTCACCCGGATCAACGCCGAGAAGGTGGCCGCCGTCCGCCTGGGCGACTTCGAACAGTTCACCTTCGCGGGCTGGAACAATGAGACCGTCTACGCCTACATCGGCAAGCCCGCGGACTTCGACCCGGCCAGGAAATACCCCGTGGCGTTCCTGATCCACGGCGGGCCGCAGGGGTCGTTTGGGAACGACTTCCACTACCGCTGGAACCCCCAGGCCTACGCCGGGGCGGGATACGCGGTCGTCATGGTCGATTTCCACGGCTCGACCGGCTACGGCCAGGCGTTCTGCGACTCGATCCGCGGCGACTGGGGCGGGAAGCCGCTCGAGGACCTGAAGAAAGGCCTGGCCGCGGCCCTGAAGAAGTATCCCTGGATGGACGGGGAGAAAGTCGGGGCCCTGGGCGCCTCCTACGGCGGCTACATGATCAACTGGATCGCCGGCAACTGGCCCGACCGGTTCAGGTGCCTGGTGAGCCACGACGGGAACCTCGACGAGCGGGCCGCCTACTTCGACACGGAGGAGCTATGGTTCCCGGAATGGGACCACATGGGGACGCCCTGGGACAACCCGCAGAGCTATGAGAAACAGAACCCGGTGAACTACGTCAAGAACTGGAAGACGCCCATGCTCATCGTCCACGGCGGACAGGATTTCCGGATCGTGGACGCACAGGGCCTGTCGAGCTTCAGCACCCTGCAGAGACGCGGCATCCCGAGCGAGTTCCTCTACTTCCCCGACGAGAGCCACTGGGTCCTCAAGCCGGCCAACTCCATCCAATGGCACGAGACGGTCCTCGCCTGGCTCGACCGATGGCTTAAGTAGGGGGGGGCCGGGATCAGTCCGTCGGCGTCCCGAGGGGGGTGACGCAGGAGGGGATCTCCGACCCGGCGCCGTAGAGGTGCCGGATAAGGGTCAGGATCGTCTGGGAGATGTTGTGGAGGAACTCCACGCCGACCTCGTAGACCCCGTCGGCGTCGTTCTTCTTCACCCACTTGACCTCGCCGTCGACCTGGATGGTCTGGCACGTCCTGGCCAACTCGATGACGATCCGGATGATGGTGCCGGCGGCGAACTCCTTCTCCGTGAATAGCCTCGTCCCGCCGAGCGACAGGTCATACGTGTACGCGTTGACGCCGAGGTTGGCGTACGGGCCCTTTCCGTCACCCGCGGACTTGATGATGACGGTATTCCGTTCCTCGATCCTCTTTTCTTTCCTCATGTTCATGAGCGCTCTCCCAAGGCTATTGGCTTCAGGGGGTGATTTTCGCAGGTGAGGCGGCCGGAGTAAATCACCTTTAGGGGTGATTCGGAGGATGATGTTGCCGGGGGCCTGAGCCTGGCCCGTTTTTCGGGGACGGGCCTCACTAACTCATTGAAATAAAATATAATAGTTAGAGAAAGTGGTCCCAGAAGGGTCTTAAACCCCCGATTTTCAGGGCCAGAAAAGGAGATTTAAGCCTGCCGGGCGCCCTTTTTAAAGGACGACCTTCTTTTTCCCCCACCGGAGCTTCATGGTCAGGACCCGGTCCGTGGAAAAGATCCTGGCCGCGATGGCGACGAGAATGAAAAAGACGACGGCCATATAGAGGATCCCGTAGAGGACCGCCGAATAATGGCCCAGCATGATGTTCGGCGTGGCCAGGAAAGGATGGGAGAACGGGATGGCCAGGATCAGCAGTTTGACCGGCAGAGGCAGGGAGTTGACATCCGCGAAGAAGGAGAGGAGATAGGGGATGAGGATCATCAGCATGAGGGGGAGGATGAGGGTCTGGGCGCTCCGGAAATCCTCGGCCAGAACGCCGAGGATCATGGCCATTGCCAGGCCGCAGAGAATGGCGAAGAACAGGGCGATCCCGAGCAGCACATAACCCTTGCCCGTCAGGGTCAGCCCGAGTTGCTTGATCACCCCGCTCATGGAGGCGCCCGCGCTGATCCCCCCCGTCATTCCGCCCATGAACGACTTCATGCCGATCATGTAGATGGCCGCCGACAAGAGACCCACCAGGCCGGCCGCGAGCATCTTGGTCGTCACGATGGACATCCGCGGGATCGGGACCGTCAGCAGGGTTTCGAGCGTCTTGTTCTGCTTTTCCATGGCGACGGCCGAGATGACCATCTGCGCGGAGTACATGATGATCATGAAGAGGATGATCGGGATGAGGATGGACTGGGAATAGACGAATCCCGAGATCGCCGAGGCCGAGCCTTCGGCCATCCTGTCCTTGACAATAACGTAATCTTTGCTCTTTATGGGGCTCTTGAGGATGTCCGGCGGGACGTCGGGGATCTTCTTCCTGAGGATGTCGTTGGAAAGATAATTGTTGGTCGCCGTGATGACCGCCCTGAGGATCTCGGATTTCCTGATGCCGCCGACCGAAAAGCTCCGCAGGAACGTGTAGGTGGTAATTTGCTCCGGCTTGAGATTGGCCACGGACTCCCCGAAACCTTGCGGGATGACCATGAGGAGGTACGTATCGCTTTTCTTGGCCGCCCGGACGGCGGCCTCCGGATCTTTTCCCTGGCTCCATTCGATCTCGAAATTGGCCGTCTTGAGGCTGGCCGTGAGTCCCCGCGAGAGCTCGGACTGGTCTAGATCCATGACCGAGATTTTCTGCATGGCCGCGGCCTTTTTCATCTCCGTCTTGGCCAGGTCTCCGACGAAATAAAAGATGGCCATCATCATGACCAGGGAGATGATGAGCTGCTTGTTGACGAGCTCCTTGATCTCCTTGAGGAGGAGGTTGGTGAATTTTTTCATCTGAGGGCACTCCTGAAGACGACCTCGAGGTTCGGCGCCTGATATTTATCCTTGAGGCTTTGGGACGTCCCGGCGTCGAGGATGCGGCCGTTGTCGACGAGGGCCACCCGGTCGGACAGGAATTCGATCTCGAGCATGTTGTGGGAGGACAGCAGCACCGAGATCCCTTCCTTGGCGAATCTCTTGATGATCTCCCGGACCTCGAGCGAGTTGATGACGTCGAGGCCCGACGTCGGCTCGTCCAGGATGGCCATCTTGGGCCTCGTCATCAGGGCCCGGGCCAGGAGGAGCTTGCGGACCATGCCCTTGCTGTAGGTCCCGACCTTGTCGTTCAGGGCGATTCCCAGGTCGGCGATGCCCACGCCCCTCCGGACAGTTTCCTCGGCCTTCTCGCGCGTGTCCGTATAGAAGTTGGCCATGAACTTGAGATAGTCCGTCCCCTTGAGGTTCCGGTAGGCCCCGGCCTCTTCCGGCAGGTAGCTGATATTCTCCCTGATCTTTTCGGGCTCCTTTTTCAGGTCGTGATTGAGGAACGTCACCTTCCCGCCCGAGGGAGAGAGGAGCGTCGAGACGATCCGGAGAGTCGTCGTCTTTCCCGCGCCGTTCGGACCGATGAGGGCGAAGATCTCCCCCTCCTGGACCTCGAAATCGATCCCTTTGAGGGCCTCTTTCGTTCCGTAGGATTTCTTGAGTCCTTCGACCTTCAGAACTGTGGTCATTCCGGCCTCCTTGTCGCCGTATCTTATAGCACGAATGCGGCTTCCCGTTCAAACGGTGGATGATGAGGCCTGCCGCGCAGGGGTCAGAAGACCAGCCCGATCTGGTAGAAGGCCCTGGTTTCCCAGTAGTGCTCGCGGACGTCCAGGATCCGGCCATGGCGGTCAATGCCTTCAGCCGCAAGGGCCAGTTCAACGGGCATGCCGCGCAGCCGGTAGGCCAGCTTGAAGCGGCATATCAGCCGGGTGTCGCTTATCTTGAAATCGTTCGTGATCAGTCCCATGTACTGATAGCGGTCCAGGCCCTGGATCGAATCATACCACTGGTAGCTCCCTGCCGCTTGGAATCGCCATTGGCGCCAGTCCACGGCCACGTCGGACGCCGTCGTCATTCCCAGCGCGTAATAATATCCCCAGTTGAGGAGAGTCGTCTTTTCGCCGGTCGTATCGTGGTTCTCGGTGAACGTATTGTAGGCCAGGGCGTTGACCATGGCGAAATCGCCGTAAACGCCGGATGTCCAGCGCACATGGAGCCGTGGCCCGAAACGGCTGATCACGAGCACCGCCCCCACCGGGCTGATCACACAGAGTTTGTCGGTGAATTGGGTCGGCGTCGGCCGATCGAACCGCGCGTCCCCGACCGTGGCCTGACCTCCGCTCTCAACCTCGTTGGTGCCGTCATACCAAGCCACCGCCCGCTTCTTGAACAATTCATAGGCCGTGCCATATCCCAGGGAAATATTGCTGCCGCGCAGTGTTCCGTCCTGGTCCCGGCTCACCGACTGCCAGTTCATCCCGAAGAGGACGGCCGATGTGCGGATCTGAAATTCTTCCATGCCTACAGAACCGAAGCTCATATCCAGAAAAAAACGGCTGGTAAGGGTCTCGGACAGAGATTGTCGTCCTGTTTGCGGCTGGCCGTAGCCGGGAACTGCGTCCGTTTCCGTGTCCAACCCGAAGCTAAACTGACGGTAGGCGCTGCCGGAGTGATCCACCGCGGTGGTCCCCACCGGCGAGACGAGGTCCTCCTTCAACCCGGCATAAACGCTGTAGCGGTGCCAGCCGGCGTCCGGACCGCTGTTCCAGTCTGGTCCGCTGCCGCGGTCAAACCAGTTGTTGACGGCAAGGAAGGGATCGAAGACAAAGGCGGCCGCCTGGTTGATGATCCCTTTCCGGTGGCTAAAGTATGAGCTGATCTGAAACACGGGCTCACCGATGGCCGGTCCCCCGAAGGAGGTGAACATCATGTCGTTGATGGAGATCAGCTCGCGCCACTCACTAAAGGTTTCCCATATAAAAGAACTCCCTAAAGAAAAAAGGGTGGACACCCTGCTATTCAGGCCGTTGGTCCGTGCCATATTGTAATAGCCGGCACCCGAGAAGCCGTGCTCCCAGTTGAAAAAGAAAGCGTTGCTGTCCAACATGGGCGACTCATCGGTGAAGAATTTCCGGCCGAAGGTCTTCCAGGTGAATTGCCAGTCGACGGTGAATTTATTGTACGCCCCCCAGTAATCGATCGTCGAGGCGCTCAGGAGGACGCCCTCTTCGATCAGGGCCCTCCATGTCTTCGGGCGGTGCCGGACCTCCTGCCCTGAGGGCTGAGCCGTTTCTCGCCGGACCGTCGCGGGACTCTCCTTCGACGGGGCGGGCGACTCGGCGGCGAGGATGGGAGCCAGAATGAGGGAGGTCAGGACCCATCCCAGGATGAACCTTCTTGCGGAAGGGCCGGCCCGTTTGTCCATTCGAAGGCTCGAGATGGCCCTGGAGCTAATTCTTCTTGGCGAGAGGCAACGAATATCCGAGGGAAATCACGACGGCGCCCGTCTGGCTTTTCCCGCTCGTCGCGACGTCTTGCTGAATGGTGCTCAGGCCCAGCTGGAAATGGGCTTCGAGGATGAGTTCGCCTGGCCCGAGTGGATACATCAAGCCCCCCCCTCCGATCAGGCCGATGTTGACGCTCTTGAGGCTGTCCTTGACGTTGGTATTGGCGCCGAGGTCAACGACCAGAGGGTTTGTGTCGGGGGGGATGATGATCGGCATGGTCCCGGCCGCATCCATATAGATGGCGCTCGTGCCCTCGGTGAGGGCCCTGGCCCGGAGGAGGATCCCGATGTAAGGCCCGGCGTTGAGGAAGAAGCGGAGCTTGTGGCCAAAGGTCACCCGCGCCATGATCGGCACTTCGAGATAGTCCAGGACGGTCTCGTTGCGAAAATTGGCGTAAAGGATCGTGTCCGGAGGGAGGGGCAAACCGCCAGGAAGGTCCATCGTGATGGGCTGGAGGCCCTTCCGCAGCCCGCCCTGGGACGTGTAGTTGACCTCTGCGACCAAGGACAGATGGGATGTCAGCCCGGTTTCGAGGGAAACTCCGAAAAACGGTCCCTGGCGCGATCCGAACCCCTGCGTGAAAATGTTGGATTGGTCCCCCCTGATATTCGGGATGGTCAGGCCGCCGTGCACGCCGAACATGACGTCGCCGCCGAAGCCTGACCCGCCGGCCGCCAGGAGAAAACCCAGAAGGCCGGCCAGAATTTGGACCCGCTTATGATTCATCTTCGACCTCCCTGTTCGGGCTCCTCAGGGCGTTCTCTTCTGCGGCAGGCTTCCCTCACGCCCTGGGTCCCTTCACGTTCATTGGGTCGGGTAAAAAGGATATCACCTTCCCGCAGGATGTCAAGCGTCCTCCGCGAGACCGGGAACGATCCCGGGCAGGAAGCGGAGAGACAGGCCGCCCTCACTTTTCCTGCTCCCCAAGGGCGACCGCGTAGAGATACCAGGCGGCGTGGGGCAACCATTCCTCCGCCCATCTCCAGTCGTCGTCCTTGCCGGTCACGGCGTAGTGCAGCCCGAAGTCGATGTCGTCCTCGTCCGTATAGCCGGCCGTGATGCCGTTCGGGATCCCGCCCGGGGCATTGGTATATTCATAGGAATCGAAAAACATGTAGGGGATGTTGTTCCGGCCCTTGCCGTGAAGCATGCAGGCGTCGAAAGGGTTCAGGCCCAGGATCCAGTCCAGCTGGTTCCGGCCGAAGGCCGCGAGCTTGGCCTGGAATCCCTTGTCCTGCCCGAAATACCGGACGGCCAGGCGGGCCGCCGCGGCCATCGAGCCCAACCTGGCGTTCTCGCCCTGCCACCAGGGCGCGGTTTCGGTGTCGTGGGGGAAGAAGAAGCTCGTCCGGCGCGCCCCGCTCTTGGTCTGGACGAGCTGCCGGCTGTAGCCGAACGGGTTCGTCACTTCCCCGGTCACGGCGAGCTCGAAGGCGAGCGATCTCTTGACGGCGTCGAGGACCCGGGCCCGGGCCACAGCATCGGCGATCTCGAAATAATCGAGCAGGCTGGCGACCGGCATTCCGGCGTCCACGGGATGGAAGAAGGGCCGGTCGCCGTCGTCGGCCCGCCAGTAGTCCTCGTAGCGCCCGTTCGAGGTCAACCTGCCCATCAGGCTCGACGCCCGCTTGTCCGCGGCCGCCTTGTATTGGGGGTTCTTTGTCGCGCGATAGAGCTCGGTCGCCGCGGCCAGGGCGCAATAATCGTCGAGGATGTTCTCCCTGCCGTTGTTCGTGAAACGAAGGTTGTTTCTTTCGAGGAAGGCGAAAGCGTCCTCGGCGGCCTTGAGGTAATCGGCGTTGGCAAAATCCCCCGAGCCCGGGGCGGCCGAGGCCATGGCCAGGGCGGCGATCGAGAGCCCGGCGCCTTCCCTGTAGGCCGCCTCATAGGCCGCGTCTCCCTGGATCTTCTCCTTGCCGTAGTCGCGGAGCTTATCCTTGGTTTCCGGGGTCAGGATGATGTGCCGCTCCGCCTTGGGCGCGATCAGGCGGTCCTCGGGCTTCTTTTCCGGCCCCCGGCCCGATACCGAAATATAGAAGGACCCGCCCGGGTCCTTGATCCGGACCAAGTAGTCGGCCCCGAACAGGGCCTCGTCGAGGAGCCTTTTCTGGTACTGCTTGAAATAGGGCCCGTTCCGCCGTTCGAGCTCCCTCAAGGACTTGAACAGGCTCCACGCGGCGAGCGGGATCTGCTGGGGGTTGAAGTAGGTGGAGAAGGAGAGGTGGGACAGGTGCTTGCCGTAATCGCCGGTCGCGTCGAACCAGCCGCCGTGGACGTCGACGATCCCCTCTCTGCCCTCGAACCTCATTTTGCGGTCGGCCTTGTCCCACAGGCCCGACGATCGCTGTCCTTTAAAATAATAGATGACGTCGGACAGGGTGTTCCTCTCCAGGACGTTCTTCTGGACGGTGACGGGGTGGGAGCGGACCGTGCCCTTCGGCGAGGCGCATTCGATGATGTACGATCCCTCCTGGCTGACGGCGCTCCAGTCGATCGTCCAGAAATCCCAGCCCTTCCATTTTTGGACGGGGCCGGCATGCGAGGGGACCCCCAAGAGGACTTCCTTCCCGGACCCGGCCTCGAGGACGGCGAACCGGGTGAACGCATCCCCCGGATGACCCAGGATGACGGCCAGCTTAGGTCCGGCCGCTTCATAGCCGACGTGGTTGGCCAGGATCTTCGCCTCCCGGGCAAAGACCGTCTGGGACACCAGAAGAAAGGCGAGGCCCGCCAGCAGAAAGTTCTTCCTTCTCATCATTGTTTTTTCCTCCCTCTCGGATGGGGATGACAGGATTAATGTACTTTCATCCGGAGACCGGGCGCAAGCCCCCCCCGACTCGTATGCCGAGACCCGAGAACGCGGTGAAGACAGGTGCTCAATCCCAGATGTGGGAGTACTTTGCGCCGTTGCCGGTGTTGAAGAGAACGACCGTTTCGCCGGCCTCGATCCAGCCTTCTTGCCGCAGCTCTTGGAAGGCGGCCAGCGTGGCCCCGCCTTCGGGCGCGGCCCAGATCCCCTGCGTCTTGCCCATGAGATACGTCGCCTTGATGATCTCGCCGTCGGATACGGCGACGGCCGTTCCCCGGCTTTCCCGGAGGGCCCTGAGGATGAGGAAATCCCCGACCGCGGCCGGGACGCGCATGCCGTCCGCGATCGTCCGGGCGTTGGGCCACGGCTCCGCGAACTCTTTCCCCTCGCGGAAGGCTTTGACCATGGGGGCGCAGCCGTCGGACTGGACGGTCACCATCCGCGGCCGCTTGGGACCGATCCAACCGAGCCTTTCCATCTCGCCGAAGGCCTTCCACATCCCGACGAGGCCCGTCCCGCCGCCCGTCGGGTAGATGATGACATCGGGCAGGGCCCAGCCCATCTGCTCGGCCAGCTCGTAGCCCATGGTTTTCTTGCCTTCGATCCGATAGGGCTCCTTGAGGGTCGAAACGTCGAAGCGGCCGTATTTCTCGACGCCTTCCCTGGCCGCCTTCCCGCAGTCGGTGATAAGCCCGTCGATCAGGGTCACGGTCGCGCCTAGGACGCGGCACTCGTTGATGAAGGGTTTGGGAACGTCCGCCGGCATGAAGACATGCGCCTCCATCCCCGCCCGGGCGGCGTAGGCGCTCATGGCGCAGCCGGCGTTCCCGGCCGTCGGGATGGAGACCGCGTTGACGCCGAGCTCCCAGGCCCGGGAGACGGCCACGGCCAGACCCCGGGCCTTGAACGAGCCTGTGGGATTCAGGCCCTCGTCCTTGATGTAGAGGTCTTTGAAGCCTATTTCATGACCCAGCCTCCAAGCATGGAAGAGCGGCGTGAAGCCTTCCCCCAGGCAAAGCTTGTACCGGAGGTCTCTTACGGGCAGCAGCTCGCGGTACCGCCACAAGCTCGGTTCCCGGGTGGAAATCGCCGAGCGGTCAAGCTCGGCCCGGGCGGCCCGGAGATCGTAGCGGGCGAGAAGGGGCTTCCCGCACTTCGGGCAGAGGTTCCACAGCCGGTCGGCCTCGAGCTCGGCGCCGCAAAGCCCGCATTCGAGGTGGGTGAGGAAGCTGGCATCTTTCATCGGACCGTCCCGCGATTTGGTTCACGAATGGAATCGCAGATCCTACCTTAGATCATTCGCTTAGGAAAAATCAACTCGGGGATCGGAGTCGACGGGCGTTTTTTTGACTTTCGCCTGAGGCCTGTGTTAGATTGGCCGCTTCCGGCGATGACCCAGAGAGCGAACACGTTCGCGGCGATGCCCCACGGCACCACTTCCCTTTTCATTCCGAGGAGGACCCCCGATGCGAAAAAGCCTTTTTCTCCTGACCGTCATTCTCTTTGCGGCCGCGGGCTGCGCTAAGAAGGCCGTGGAACCCGCCGCTGCTTTCAACCCCCTGATCGCGGAATTCACCACTCCGTATGGCGTCCCGCCCTTCGACCGGATCAGCCCCGGGGACTTCATGCCCGCCTTCGACAAGGGGATCGCCGAGCAGAAGGCGGAGATCGAAGCCATCGTGAAGAACAGGGAGGCCCCGACCTTCGCCAACACCCTCGAAGAGCTCGACAGGAGCGGGGCCCTCCTCAAGAGGATCGGCGCCGTTTTCAGCAACCTGAACTCGTCCAACACCAACGACCAGCTCCAACAGATCGCCAAGGACGTCGCCCCCAAGCTGGCCAAGCACGCCGACGACATCGCCCTCGACGCCGGCCTGTTCGCCCGCGTCAAGACCGTCTACGAGGGCCGCGGCAAGCTCGGCCTGAACGCCGAGCAAGGCCGGTTGCTCGAGAAGACATACAAGGAGTTCGTCAGGAACGGGGCGAACCTCGCTCCGGACAAGCAGGCCCGGCTCCGCCAGATCAATGAGGAGCTTTCTGTCGTGACCGTGAAGTTCGGCGAGAACATCCTCAAGGAGAACAGCGCCTTCGAGCTCGTCCTCGAGAAAGACACGGACCTCGCCGGCCTGCCCCCGGCCGTCGTCGCCGGCGCGGCGGAGACCGCCAAGGAGAGGGGCACGCCCGGAAAATGGGTTTTCACGCTCGCCAAGCCGAGCCTCATCCCGTTCCTCCAGTACTCCGAGAAGCGCGACCTCCGGGAAAAGATGTTCAAGGCCTACATCATGCGCGGAAACAACGGCAATGAGCTCGACAACAAGGCCAACGCGGTCAGGATCGCTACCCTCCGCGTCGAGCGGGCCAATCTCCTCGGCTATAAGACGCACGCCGCCTACGTTCTTGAAGAGAACATGGCCAAGACCCCCGAGGCCGTCTACGCTCTCCTCGGCAAGATCTGGAAGCCGGCCATGGCGAGGGCCAAAGCCGAGGCCGCCGAAATGCAGGCCATGATCGACAAGGAAGGCCGAGGCTTCAAGCTCCAGCCCTGGGACTGGTGGTACTACGCCGAAAAAGTCCGGAAGGCCAAGTACGACCTCGACGACAGTGCTTTGAGACCCTACTTCCAGCTCGAGAATGTCCGCAACGGCGCCTACGAAGTGGCCCACAAGCTCTACGGGATCACTTTCACCGAGCTCAGCGGCATCCCCAAATACCAGGAGGACGTCCGGGTCTTCGAGGTCAAGGACGCCGACGGCTCTCACCTGGGGATCCTCTACGTCGACTACTACCCGCGTCCGAACAAGGAAGGCGGGGCCTGGATGAGCAACTACCGCGAGCAGTCCGTCCGGAACGGCGTGGACATCCGGCCCGTCATCGTCAACAACGGGAATTTCTCCAAGCCGACGGCGGGCGAGCCCGCCCTGATCAGCTTCGAGGAGGCCACGACCCTTTTCCACGAGTTCGGCCACGCCCTCCAGGGGCTGCTCTCGAAATGCACCTACGAGAGCCTCTCGGGGACGAACGTCCGGGGTGATTTCGTCGAGCTCTGTTCCCAGGTCATGGAAAACTGGGCCACCGATCCCGCGGTCCTCAAGATGTACGCGAAGCACTACAAGACCGGCGAGCCCATCCCCGACGCCCTGATCGAAAAGATCAACAAGAGCAAGTTCTTCAACCAGGGCTTCGAGACCGTGGAATACGTCGCGGCCTGTTACCTGGACATGGACTGGCACAGCCTCACGGAGCCCAAGGAGATCGACCCCTTGAAGTTCGAGGCGGATTCCATGGCCAGGATCGGCCTCATGCCGGAAATCGTCAGCCGATACCGGACGACCTATTTCAACCATATCTTCAGCAGCGGGATCGGCTATTCCGCCGGGTATTATAGTTATATCTGGGCCGCCGTCCTCGATTCCGACGCCTTCGAGGCCTTCAAAGAGACAAGCCTCTTCGACCAGGCCACGGCCAAATCCTTCCGGACGAACATCCTGGAGAAGGGCGATACGGAAGATCCAATGGTCCTCTACAAGCGCTTCCGCGGCCGCGAGCCGCGGATCGAGCCGCTGCTCAAAAAAAGAGGGCTGGACTAGGCCCCAGGTCAACCCGGCTGAGGGCTCGTGTGCTTCGGCGGTCCCCTCTCCCCGGTGGACGGGATCGCCTGCCCTATGATATAAGACTTTTGAGGCAGGATGATGAGCGGCAACGTCTTTGACGAGCTGAAGGAGCGCGGCTTCATCGCCCAGGTCTCCGATGAGGCCGCGGTCCGGAAGATGCTCGGCGGCAAACCCGTCACGTTCTACGTCGGCTTCGACAGCACCGCGACGAGCCTCCACGCCGGGAGCCTCGTCCCCATCATGGCCATGGTCCACCTCCGCCGGGCCGGTCACCGGGCCATCGCCGTCGTCGGCGGCGGGACGACCATGGTCGGCGACCCGAGCGGCAAGAGCGAGATGCGCCAGATGCTCGACGAGGAGACCATCCTCGCCCAGGGCCGGACCCTCCAAATCCAGCTCGCCCGCTACCTCCGGTTCGACGGCGCCGGGGCCATCGCCGTCGACAACGCGGACTGGCTGCTGCCCCTGAACTACATCCAGTTCCTCCGCGATATCGGCCGGCATTTCAGCGTCAACCGGATGCTGGCCACCGAGGCCTACAAGCTCCGGCTCGAGAAGGGGCTGTCCTTCATCGAATTCAACTACCAGCTCCTCCAGGCCTACGACTACCTGACCCTTTTCCGGCAATACGGCTGCACCCTCCAGATGGGCGGGGACGACCAGTGGGGGAATATCCTGGCCGGGGTCGACCTCATCCGCCGGATCGAAGGAGCGACGGTCGAGGCCCTGACGTTTCCTCTCCTGACGACCGCGTCCGGAGCCAAAATGGGCAAAACGGCCCAGGGAGCGGTCTGGCTGGATTCCGAGCAATTCAGCCCTTACGATTTTTACCAGTACTGGATCAACGTTGACGACCGCGACGTCGGCCGTTTTCTCCGTCTCTTCACCCTGCTTCCGCTCGAGGAGATCAAGGAGTTGGCGGCACTCAAGGACAGCAAGATCAACGAGGCGAAGCGCGTCCTGGCCTTCGAAGCGACGAAAATCACCCACGGCGAGAAGGCGGCGGACGAGGCCAAGGCGGCGGCCGGCGCCGCTTTTTTGAACGGGACGGCCAACGGAAAATCAGGCGCTGGAGGCGATATCACCATGCTCCCGACGACCGCCATCGCCCGCGCCCGCCTCGAAGCGGGGATCAGCCCGGCCGAGCTCTTCACCGAGGTCGGCCTGACGCCGTCGCGCCGGGAGGCGAAACGGCTGATCGAACAGGGCGGGCTCTCCGTCAACGAGGAGCGGATCGGCAGCCTCGAGCGGCTCCTGACGATCAAGGACATCGGTCCCGAGGGCATGCTGCTCAAGGCCGGGAAAAAGAAGATCCACCGCGTCGTGGTCAGCTGAAGCTCGCGACCGCAAGACTTTCGATTTTCTCGTTCCATGTGTTGACAAGGCCCCGAAACGCGGGCTATATTGCAAAAACGAGCCGGGATCAATAACGAGAAACGACCATGCGAGGATCTGATGAAGGCCCCAGTCGAAGCTCCGGCTGTGCGCAAGCGGAGCATCGGGATCGTCCCGCGGCTCTACTATCGATACCGCCGAATCGCTAAGTGGGTGTCCATATTCCTGGCCGTTGCCGGGCCGGGGATCATCGTCATGGTGGCCGACAATGACGCCGGCGGGATCACAACCTATGCCGCCACCGGGGCCCGTTTTGGGTATGGCCTGATCTGGTTCCTCGTCATCCTGGGCCCCGCCGCGTATTATGTCCAGGAGATGACCGTCCGCCTCGGCGCCGTCACCAAGCGGGGACACGCCGAAGCCATTTTCGAGACGTTCGGCAAGTTCTGGGGCTGGTTCTCGCTGACCGACCTCGTCCTCACGGACTGGCTGACCCTGGTCACCGAATTCATCGGCATGACGGCGGCCATGAGCATTTTTCACATCCCGCCCTTCGCGACAGTGATTGCCGTTTCCATTGTCATGGGCATCATGGTCCTGCAGGGCCGCTACTGGACGTGGGAAAAGGTCGCCCTGATCTTCTGCGGGATCAACCTGATCTATATTCCGGGCGCGTTCATGGTCCACCCGTCCGTTTCCGCAGTCCTGCGCGGGGCGCTCATCCCCGGCTTCCCCGGCGGATTCAACAACAACATCTTCTTCTTCCTGATGGCGAACATCGGCACGACCATCGCGCCCTGGATGGTCTTCTTCCAGCAGAGCGCCGTCGTCGATAAAGGCATGGACGAGAAGGACATCCCCTTCGGCAAGGTCGACACCTTCGTCGGATCCATGTGCACCGTGCTCGTGGCCGTTTTCGTCCTCATCGTCACGGCCACGGTCCTCAAGGGCGTCCAGATCGACAGCGCCGCCCAGGCCTCCCAGGCGCTGATGGGCATCAACAAATACCTGGGGACCTTGCTGGCGATCGGCCTTTTCGACGCCGGGTTTCTGGGTGCCATCTGCATTTCGCTGGCGAGTTCCTGGGCCTTCGGCGAGATCTTCGGCTGGGCCCATTCCCTGAATAACAAGATCAAGGACGCGCCCTGGTTCTACGGCAGCTACTTCATCCTGCTCCTCTCGGCGGGCATCGTGGTCCTGATCCCGGGCGCCCCGTTGATCATGATCACTCTCTTCGTCCAGGTCATCGCCGTGACCCTGCTGCCGGCCGCCCTGGTCTTTTTGATCCTTCTCCTTAACGACGGCGAGCTCATGGGGAAATACAGGAACACCCGCGCCCAGAACATCATCAGCGTCTCGATCGTCGTCATCATCGTGGCCCTGTCCACCCTGTACGCCGTGAGCGCGCTCTTCCCCAATCTGTTTCGATAGAGGAGAATAAGGGAGAGACCGACGTGAAGAACTTTTTCCGGCCCCGCTTCAGCAAGATCCGCGAGATCAACGAAAAATACTCCCATCCCCGGGTCAAGATGACCAAAGGCGTCAAGGTCGCCCTGTTCATGCTGAGACTCTACCTGATCCTCCTGGTCGGGATTCTCGTCCTGAAATTCATCTCCATGGTTCAGAAGTGAGCGCGCCATGAACGAAAAAGAGAAAAACCGGGGTCCGGCGGAATTCTTTTTCATCAGCCAGCTCATCGGCGACAAAGTCGTTCAGGAGCCCAAGGTCGTGATCGGCCGGCTGCGGGACCTCGAGATCAAGCACGGCGGCCTGTATCCCGAGGTCGTCAACCTGATCGTGAACCGCACCTTCGGCCGCCCTCCGCTCGCGGTTCCCTTCAGCTGCGTCCGGGCCATGGACTATCGCAGGATCGTCCTTAACGTCCCGGAGGGCCTGGCCCTCAAGGAATTCAAGGGCGAGCCCGAGAGGATTCTGATCAGGGACATGATCCTCGACAAGCACATCATCGATACGGACGAATACGAGGTCGAAGTTGTCTACGACATCCACCTCCTGCACATGGAAGGCCGGTTGTTCATCGTCCACGTGGACGTCAGCAAGGTCGGGATGCTGCGCCGGCTCAGGCTGCGCTGGCTGGCCCGGCTTCTCGGCGGCAGCTTCAAGGAGCCTCAGCTCCTTCCCTGGCGTTACGTCCAGGCCCTGCCCTCGGACTTAAGCCGGTTCAGGGGCGACGTCAAGCTGAACATCTCCTGGGACAGGATCGCGGACATCCATCCGGCCGACCTGGCCGACATCCTCGAGGAACTGAGCGGCGACGAGCGGATCTCCGTCTTCAACGCTCTGGATACTGAGACGGCCGCGGATACTTTGGAAGAAACCGAGCCCAGGGTCCAGCGGCAGTTGGTGGCCTCCGTCCGCCGCGATAGGATCGTCGAGCTCCTGAACACCATGACGCCGGCCCAGATCGCCGACATCCTGGAGATCCTGCCCCGCCATGAGGCCGAGGCGTTCAAGGGCTCCCTCGCCCATGAGGTCAGCGCCAAGGTCAATGAGCTCCTGAACGAGCACGAGATCCACCTGATGTCCCTGGCCACGAACAACTACGTGGCCCTGCCGGAGGCGGCCTCGGTCAACGACGCCCTGACAAGATTCCGGGACAGATCGAAGCGCTACGACATCGTCATGTACGTCTACGTCATCGCCCCGGACCGGACGCTCAAAGGCGTCATCGACATCCGGGACCTGATCATGGCCGGACCAGAGGAAACGCTGGGCAGCCTGATGACGGAGCAAGTCGTCAGCCTTTCGCCCGAGGACACGATCTCCGACGCCGCCCGCGAATTCGCCAAGTACGATTTCCGGTCCCTGCCTCTTGTCGATCACCAACGGAAGCTCATCGGGGCCGTCCGCCACAAAGACATCCTCGCCGTCGAGCAATAGCCCGCCGCCGGTGCGTTTCGGGCTGAGGGAACGGCTCTTGCGCCGCGCCTCGTGCCGGAGCCCCGAGTGGTTTATTGATCCTCCCTGATATATAATGAAATTCGATTTCCGATGCCAGGATCAAGAGAAGCTCGCCCATCCGCCGCCGGCGGCTCGCCAGCTTGATCCCGCAGGATCAGGAGCCTCGGTGGCGGAACGCCATTCCGCTAAGTCCTATCTGATCCGTTGTCGGGGGACGAAGGGAGCGACATGTGTCCTGGCCGCAAGTCGTTCCGGGGATGAGGGGCTCTGATCAAAATGCGCCGCCCCGGACAACAGGAGAAGAACCCGTAAGCACATGCGCCAGTCCATGACAGAAGGAGTCCCGATGAAGCCCTCAAAGATGAATAAGCTGACCGAGATCGTCGGCCGCACCCCCAAGGCGGTCATCGCCTTCTCCGGGGGGGTCGATTCGAGCCTGCTTCTGAAGCTCTGCTCCGACATCCTGGGAAAGCGGAACGTCGTCGCCGTGACCGGAGTTTCGCAGACCTATACGCGGGAGGAAAGGGCCGTGGCCCGGCGGTTCACCAAAGAGCTGGGGGTCCGGCATGTGCTCCTCGAGACCGACGAGCTGGCCTGCCGGAACTTCTCGGAAAATCCGGGCGACCGGTGCTATTACTGCAAGCAGGAACTTTATGGCAAGATCTCCCGCCTGGCCCGCCGGAGCGGGATCCCCGTCATCTTCGACGCCACGAACGCCGATGACCTTTCCGACCACCGGCCGGGGCGGAAGGCCGCCGCGGAATTCGGGGTCGTCAGCCCGTTCATCCTCGCGGCCTGGACCAAGAAAGATATCCGTGATCATTCGAGGCGGCTCGGCCTGGCCTCGTGGGACAAGCCGGCCAACCCCTGCCTGGCCAGCCGGGTCCCCTACGGGACCCGCATCACGGCGGATATCCTCAAGAAGGTCCACCGGGGAGAGACGTTAATCAGAGGCATGGGTTTTCCCGTCGTCAGGCTCCGCCACCACGGCCCGATCGCGCGCATCGAGATCCCGGTCCAGGATTTCCCGCGGATCATGAGGCCCGGGACCCTGAGAACGATCGCGTCGTCGCTCAAGTCGCTGGGCTACTTATGGATCGCCCTGGATATCGAGGGATATCGGATGGGCAGCCTCAACCGGCCGCTGACGGGCAAAGGACCGGAGAGGACGTGAACGTCGCCGTCGGGATGAGCGGCGGGGTCGATTCCTCGGTCGCCGCCCTTCTTCTGAGAAACCAGGGGCATGACGTCTCGGGCATCATGATGAAGCTCTGGCGTGAGCCGTCATCGGCCGGGGCCAGGAAAAGCTCCTGTTACGGGCCCGACGAAGAGCAGGATATCCAAGCGGCCCGGCGGGTCTGCTCCCACTTGGGGATCCCGTTCCATTTATTCGACTGCTCGAGAGATTATGAAGATGTCGTGCTGCGCTATTTCCGCGACGAGTACCTCGCCGGCCGGACCCCGAACCCGTGCGTGCGCTGCAACGCCCTGCTCAAGTTCGGCTTCCTTCCCGACGCCGCCCGGGAATCCGGGGTTGTCTTCGAACGTTTCGCTACGGGCCATTACGCCCGCGTGGCATTCGATGAAACCTCGGGACGCACCCTCCTCAAGACGGCCGCCGATCCGCGGAAAGACCAATCCTATTTCCTCTACCGGCTTTCCCAGGGACAGCTTTCGAGGACGCTCTTTCCCCTGGGTGGATATCTGAAGAGCGAGGTGCGCCGGATCGCCCGCGACGAAAACCTCCCGGTTCACGACCACCCGGAGAGCCAGGATTTTTACAGCGGCGATTGGAATGACCTCATCGGCCAACCCGGCGCGGAAGGCGACATCGTCGACAGCCGGGGGACCATCCTCGGAAGGCACAAGGGGATCTGGAAATATACCATCGGTCAGCGCAAGGGCCTGGGCATCGCCTTCCCCATGCCGCTCCACGTCATCGCGATCGACGCGGAGAGGAACAGGCTGGTCGTCGGGCCGGAGAGCGAAACGTACCGGTCCTCCTGTGTCGCCGCCGACTGCGCCTGGATCGCGATCGGAGGACTGGCCGGAACCCTGAAGGTCATGGTCAAGATCCGCTCGGCCTCCCGGCCCGCCCAGGCCACGATCTCGCCTCATGACGGCGGACGCGTCCTCGTTCGGTTCGCGACGCCCCTCTCCGCCGTGACCCCGGGGCAATCCGCTGTTTTTTATCAGGACGACACGGCTGTCGGCGGCGGGATCATCGAAAATCCGGAGTGATCCCGGTTCAACTCGAGCGGTTGGCCGTAACGGGGCCCCAGGAACTGGCCGAACCGCCGCGCGCTCCTTTCCGGCCCCGAGGACTCTCGCCAAGCCTATCGGACGTAAACGTAAACGGTATGGTCCGTGCCGTTCTCGTCCTTGATGGTGACCGACCGGGACTGTTTCTTCTCCCAGCCGGCGATCATATAGTTGTGCGACACGACCCGCGCCCCGGCCCGGAGCTGTTTTTCGAGGAGGGGCCGGAGGAGGGCGTTCGATTCGGGGAGGAGATAAAGGGTGACGACCGTGGCCGGGGAGACGTCGGCTTTGGTCGCGTCCATGCAGATGAACCGGACGAGCGACCCGACGCCGGCGGTCCGCGCGTTCCTGTCGGACGTCTCGACCATTTTCTTGTCGATGTCGATGCCCACGCCTCTGGCGCCGTACTTCCGGGCCGCCGCGATTACGATCCGCCCGTCGCCGCAGCCGATGTCGTAGAGGACGTCCGTTCGGGTCAGCCGGGCGAGTTCAAGCATCCTGTCCACGACGATCGAGGGCGTCGGGACGTAGGGAGCGAGGTCCACGGCGTCGGCCCGCCCGTGGGCCCCGAGAAAAAGATCGATCGCCGACCCCTGATCGTGACGGAAGGAATAAGGCTTCCCGGGTTCGAGGGAATAAACGACATCCTTTTCGCCGGTCGAGAACTCGACCGCCAGCGTCTCGGCCGTCCTGTACCGGTCGATGGCATTGGGCGCGATCTCCCTGGTCTGAAGAGATTCGGGGTGACGCACGGGATAGACCTTGTACGTGATCGTCCGGTCGGTGACGTTCCGGAGGGTGGTTTCCTTGGCTGGAGCGGTTCCCAGCGCCTTGGCGGTCGGCGCGGGTCCGGCGGGCCCTGAGGAGGTGCCGGAGAGGAGAACGAACCCTGCGACGGCGAGAACGAGGACGACGGCGAGGCCGATCCCCGCCTTTTTTCTCACTCCGTTCCTCCTATGTTTCCTGATTCTAGCCCAAAAGCCCCGCCGGGGCAAACGCCCCCGGCCGGGAGGGGCTCCGGGTATTCCCCGCTTTCCATTTTCCTGTTTCCGAATATAATACCTGAAGATGGCGCGGCCACTCCGGCGAGGATCCGGACACGACGAGAGGAGGCGGACGACGCGGGAACTGATTGTTTTCACGGCCTGCCTTCTCGTCTTCTTGGCCTACCTCGTTGAGGAACGGCTCCGCCTGGGACGGGCGCTGCGGAGGATCCCGCTCCGCATCGCCGTGAGCGGGACGCGGGGCAAGTCCGGCGTCACGAGGCTCATCGCCGCCGGCTTGAGGGAAGCGGGAGCCAGGGTCGTGGCGAAAACAACCGGCTCGCGCCCGAGACTCATCCTCCCCGACGGGACGGAAGAGGATGTCTCCCGGCCGGGCGGGAATCCTTCGATCCGCGAGCAGATCCGGGTGGTCGGCCGCGCGGCCGGGATGAAGGCCGAAGCTCTTGTCGCGGAGATGATGAGCATCGGCGAGGAATGCCTCTTCACCGAGTCCCGCCGGATCGTCCGGCCCGGCATTCTGGCCCTGACCAACGTCCGGCTCGATCACCTGGACGCGATGGGCCGGCGCAAGAACGACATCGCCCGGATGCTCTCGGCCGCCTTTCCCGAAGGCGCAACCGTTTTTTTCCCCAAAGAGGAGTCTTATTCCATCTTTGGAGAAACGGCCGCGCGCACAGCGTCAAGGCTCCATCCGGTGGACCCTCCGGCCGCGGTCGAAGGTCACGGCGAGGGCGCGCCTCTGCCTTTCGGCGAATTCGAGCCGAACGTCCGGCTTGCCCTGGCCGTCCTCGGCTCCCTGGGCGTCGGCCGCGACATGGCGCTCCGCGGGATGGGGCGGGCGGTCCCGGACTTCGGCAGACTGCGCGTCTGGAAAGCGGAGTTCGGGGCGCCGCCGCGGACGGCGCTTTGCGTGAGCGCGTTCGCCGCCAACGACCCGGAATCGTCGGCGGCCGTGCTGGAGAAGATCAGGGCCATGCTCCCGGCGGGACCGAAGTCGCTCCTCGGCCTCCTCTGCCTTCGTGAGGACAGGGGGGATCGGACCCTCCAGTGGCTCCGGGCGGCCGGGGCCGGATTTTTTGTGGATTTCGAGCGCGTCGCCGTCGTGGGGAAACCGGCCAGGGCTGCGGCCAGGAAGCTCCGGAAGGCCCGTGGCCTGGCCGTCGAGAAATTTTCATTCTTTCCCGACCCGAGGCCGGCGGAGCTCATGGACCGCTTGCTTTCCCTGGCCCGCCATGACCCCGTTCTCGTCGGCCTCGGGAATATCGTCGGCCCCGGCGAGGGCTTCGTGCGGCATTGGGAGACGACGGGGACGCCTTATGGCTGTTGAAACCCTGCTCGTCGGGCTTCTTCTGGCGCTCCTCTGGGCCGAGACGACGGACGTTTCGCCGGGCGGGATCATCGTTCCGGGCTATTTCGCCCTCTATCTCGGCCAACCCCTGAGGGTGCTCGCCACCTTGACGGCCGCGCTGCTGGCCCTGCTCGCTTACCGGTTCCTCGCCCGCCATCTCATCCTCTTCGGCCGGAGGCGGTTCGTCCTGATGGTCCTGGCCGGCGCGCTCCTTTCCCAGGCCTGGTTCCTCGTCCTGCCGCAGTTTTTCGCGGCGCCGCTTGAGCTCCGGGTCATCGGCTGGGTCATCCCGGGGATCCTGGCCTCGAACCTCGCCCGACAAAAATTCTGGCCGACCCTGGCCTCGACCGTCACGGTTTCCGCCCTGACTTTTGCCATCGTCCGTCTGATTTCTCTGCTCTAGATCATGAACGATAACAGCCGAAGATCGCCTTCCGCGCCGATTTGCGCTGCGGGAGCGGTCAGCCTCGCCTATATTCTTCTGACCCTTTTTTGCCCGTCCCGGCCGACCCGCGTCCGGGGTGAGATGATCGAAGCGGCCCGGTTGATGGCCAAAGCGGAAATCGCGGTCCGGGACTGCCGCGCGGCCAGGGGCTTCCCGGTCGATGAAAGATCGGACCCGAACCGGACCGGGCTCATCGGCCTCGAGACATCCCCCATCACGACTTCTCTTGGGAGCCTGGAAGCCAAGCGGACGACGACCAACCCGGAGTTCGCCGGCCTTCTCGTTCGTCTGCTGAGCGAGGCGGGCGTCCGGAAAGGGGACGCGGTCGCCATTGGAGCTTCGGGCTCGTTCCCGGCTCTCATCATCGCCACGCTGTCCGCGGCCAGGACCATGGGGCTCAGGGCGTTCGTCATCTCGTCCCTGGGCGCTTCGGAATGGGGGGCCAATATCCCCGCCTTCAACTGGCTGGACATGGAGGAATGTCTGCAGAAGACCGGCCTTCTGGATGCCAGGCCCATCGCCCTCGCCGTGGGGGGGGACGAGGACGTCGGGCGGGACATGAGCCCGGAAGGCCGCGAGCTCTTGCGGGCCAGGATCGGCGGGAGCGGGATCCTATTCATCGAGAGAGCCGACCTTCGGGCGAACGTCGAAGAGAGGCTCAAGCTTTATGAAGAGGCTGCTCACGGCCGCCCGATCAAGGCGTTCGTCAACATCGGAGGCAGCTGGGCCAACATCGGCACGAACGGGGAGGTCCTGAAGCTCAGGCCGGGGCTTTTGCGGGACGTGTTCGTCCCGCCTCCCGGCGAGCGCGGCGTCCTCCAGGCGATGGCCGCGCAGAAGGTCCCCGTCATTCACCTCCTGAACATCAAAGGCCTTGCCGAGCGCTACGGCCTTCCCTGGGATTGGAAGGCCGCTTGGAGATCACCTTGAAGGCCGGCACCCTCCGCTATTCGTAGATGATCTTCGCGGGGTCCGCGGCCTTGGGGTCCTTGAGGTAGGCGCCGGTCCCGTTCTTGATGACCTCGGCGTATCTCGGGACCCCGCTGACGACCACCGCCCGGGCCGGGTTGTCTCCCGACCACGTTTCCAGGATCTGGAGAACGGTCGTGCAGTGCCTCCCGACCCGGACGTCGATGGGCCAGCCCTTCTCGTCAATCTTCTCGAACAGGAGCCCCCGCTTTCCCGCCCGGACGATGAACTCGTCCCTTCCGGTGAGGAGAAGCTTCCGGTCCGTCCGGCCGCGGGTGGCGTCGAGGAAGGGCTCCGGGGATTCGAGAAGGAGGGAGATGGCGCCTGAGTGGTCGCCGACCTCCCGGTGGGACAGCCCGCGCAGGGCCGGCGGCGAGGACTCGACCCCGATCGCGAACCCTTCGTTGCTGCTGATCATCATGGAGGCCATCGCTGCCAGGTCGGCCCCTCTCTGGTGGGCGACGATCGTGCTGATGACGGGGTACTGGAGTTCGGCTTCGTGGAGATCGATCTCGATGTCGATCTTCTCTTTCCTGATGAGCTCCATGATGGCGAAGCAGGTCTTCTCGGTCAGCGTCCCGTTCGGCCGGCCCGGGAAGGCCCGGTTGAGGTTCCGGATGTCCATATAGGCCAGCTGCTGACGTGTCGGATAGTGGATGTACACCTCGGGGTCCGGCCATTGGTCCAGGGGGTTGGACCAGCGGTCGCCCGTCCTGAACTTCTGGCCGCCCCAGGCCGTCGGGATGGTGAAGTCCGGGGGATAGGCGCCGCCCAGCCGGGTCGCCGTCGTGGCGCTCCGGTTGGCCGAGAGGATGACGAAGAGCCGTCCCTTGGCAAGGGCCGCATTCTCCGCCAGGACCCACGCCGTCAGGCGTCCCGCCGGCTCTTCGGGGTGCGTCCCGCCCAGGATGAGGACCGACCCGCCCGGCTCTTTCCCCTCGTTGATGTAGACGTTGAGGTCGTTGACGCTCCCCCGGATCGCCGGGAAATATTCGCTGAGCTTGGCCACCCGGGCGAGGCTCGGTCCGGGCACGACCGGCTCCCGGAGGTGCCGGCTCCGGAAAAAGCTCAGCCCGGCGAGAACGGCCAAGACGGCTCCGAGGGCCGCGATCGCGATCTTGCGTAGGGCCATGGGTCTTGGTCCTTCTTCCTCACTTCAAGCGGAGGAGCCGCAGCAGGAAGGGGATGAGGACAATGATATAGAGGACCTCTTCCTGCCACTTTTTCCTTTTGAGGAAATTCCAGACGAGCATGGCGGCGATGTAGGCCGTCAGCAGGTAATAAAGAATCGTGACAACCATCGTCTCTCGCCTCTCAAGGCTTTATCTCCGACCATAACCTCGGCCCGCCGGGCTGGGGCAGCACGTCGGGCCGTGGTTATGACTAAAAGACGGTCAAAAAGGCCAGCTTCTTGCTGAAGACAACCATCAGGGTCCCGACGATGGCGATGATGATCGCCGGGACCAGGCAGTGCCTGAGGAACCTTGAATAAGGCTCTTTCATCCCCACCGTGGCCACGGTCAGCCGTCCGATGATGGCCGTCGGCGGGATGGCGTCTCCAAGGGGCCAGATGATGGTCATCCCGGCCAGGGCCACGATGGGGTTGAGCCCGATCGTATTGAAGAACAGGACGAGCGGGACGCCGAGGACCGGGGCCGACCCCCACATCAGGACCGTCTCGGAGACGGGGAGGGTCAGGAAGAGGGTCAGGAAGACGACGGTGATCGGAAGAGTCACCGTCGTGATGGCGATGAGCCCCCGGACCCCGGTCAAGGTCATGATCTGGACGAGGATCCCGGCGCAGGTCAGCGTCCCGACGAGGGGCAGGAGCTGATGGATGGTCTCCCGGGACGTTTTCCAGAAATCGATTTTCACCGGCGAGAGAAGGAACGCCAGCAGGGCCGCAGCCATGAACATCAGCGGCAGGCCGAGAACGGGAAAGGAGAAGGGGAAGACGCGTCCGGCGGCAAGGAGGACGAAAAACATGATGAAGGGCAGGGCAACGCGGGTCCAGTTCATGCGGGCCGGGGCCTCCGGGAGCTCCCGGAGGGCCTTTTCCAGGTCCACGGCCTTGGCCTTCCGCCCGAGGATGAAGATCGTGACCAGGGCCAGGAGAACACAGGGAACAAGGAGCGGCAGGAAAAAGCCGACGTACGGCATGTTGATGCCTGCCGCCGTGAGCATGGCCCAGAGGTTGACGGGCGGCGCCGCCGCGCTCAGCCCGGCGATGATGAAAATGATGGCCGCGATCTTTGGTCCGGGGATGTCCATGGTGCCCAAGACCGTGGCCACCATGCCGCCCAGGATGAGGACGGTCACGCTGCCCGCGCCGGTCAAGGCACCGGGGACGAGAAGGAGGAGGGCCAGCAGGATGAAGAGCGGGCTCTTCCGGCGGTGAAACCGGCGGATGATGGCCCTGACGACGAAGGCGGCGCCGCCGGATTCCCTGAGCAGGTTCATGAAAAGCGTGGCGGCCACGAAGATCAGGACGATGTCGAAATAGGTGAAGGCCCCTTCGACGATGTGCCGGGCGGGAATGCCGTTCCCGCCGGCTAGGGCCCCGGCCAGAGCGGCCGCGAAGAGCGAGAGCTCGGTCGAGACCTTCAGGGCCCGGGCGACGATGTAGGCCGCGACCATGACGGCCAGGATGAGGGCGGCTGAGGTCGTGGCGTTCATGGGCTGGTCAGATCCGCGTCCGCGAGTTCCCTAATCTAACCGAGACGGAGGAGTTTTTCAAGGCCTCTTTCGGGCCGGAACGTCAGTGCCTCAGGACCGTGATGACCTCGATGCAGGGGTAAGTGGCGGTGGTCGTGATGTTGCGGCAGAGCCCCCGTTCGATGGTCAGGGTCCCGAGCTCATAGTCGTCCCAGCGGTACTTGTCTGCGTCCAGGTTCGAGCCGGTGATGGAGGACAGCTCACGGACGCCCCTCTGGACCGGTGGCAGCCCGACGTAGGCCAGGACCCGGTTGAGCGGCTCGACGTCCGAGATGGTCAGGGATTTCCCCCCTTCGTCCATGCTCAGGACGAGCTCCGGCCCGGGCTCGGCGAACGAATACGTCGTTTGCAGCGCGCCCGCCACATAGCTTTCGTGCTTATCGAAGCGGACGTTGAGCGGCTTGGGGGGAAAAAGATCGTTCTTGATGGCCTTGAAGGTCAGCGTCTGGACCTTGGTCTGGTTGAGATAGTAAAAGGTGACCCCCAGAAGGACCAGGACGATCAGGGCGCGCACGATTGTCGCCATATCGTTCCGGACGATGCAGGCGATGACCCAGAGGATGGCGAGCCCCAAGAGGACCAGGATGACCGTGCGAGCGGTTTCCGTTGCGACCATGTCCGACCTCCCTCAAGACCGTGAAGGCTTCGTTCCGCAGGCCCGATTCTATCACAGCTCGGCGGCCGATGGGAATGGGCTATCGTGCCCGGCCAGGCTCGGCCTGGTCGAGATCAAGAAGTGGAAACCGGATTTATTTGCTGTATAGTTTCTCCAGGGTCGGCACGAGGTCCATCATCTTCTCGAATTCGATGAGAGGGATCCCCTTGCCCTGGGAGATGGCCGTGAAGCGGCCGTCCGCATTTCCCTCTTTGTAAACAAGCAGGAGGTTGGAATTCGGGGCCACGGCGTCGATGCTCTGCTCGTCGGTCGTATCGCCGGCCGCCGCTCCCTGGGACCGCCTCTTCAGGCCTTCGACGTGAGCGGCGATGATCTTGATCCCCTGTTTCCGGGCTTCGGCGATCAGGGCCGAGGCCCGGGCGAGCTCGTCGTCGATGGAGATCCCCGCCGCCCCCATGCCTTTGAGACTGGCCCCCATGACGATGATCACCGACTTGTACGGCGTCCCAGCCTGAGCCTTGGCCTGAAGTGTGGCGGCCGTCGCCAGGGGGTCGATGTCGTAGGCGAGCTTCAGTTTCTGCATGACGACCTTGATCGTGGTGGGCCCGGGGCTCTGCCCGCACGAGGTGATGAGGGCCGGCGTTTCCGCTTTGGGCTGCGGGGCCTGGCCGGCAGGGACCGCCGACCCGCAGCCCAGGATGAGGGCCGCGGCGAACAAGACGAGGGGGAATGGGTAGCGCTTGCGCATGACTGGCTCCTTTCGTCCGGGTGAAGGCCCCGTTCCTTTATGTTAGGCCAAAGCGGCTCTGCCGGTCAATCCTCTTCGCGGGATTCCACGGACGCGAGTCCGTAGGGGAATAGCGAACCCCCGCTTCGTGGACAGGCGCTCCAAAGCCCGCGAAAGTTGGATCTCACGGACGTCAGTCCGTGGAGCTTCAGCTTCCCGGGGACGCGCCCAGAAGCTCCCGGAGGCGCCGGGCGTTCCCCACGGCGTGGGCTTGATAATCATTGTTGAAATAGGCGAAAGTTTCGGCGGCGCCCGTCGCCCTGACCACCCCCGCCCATTCCCGGAGCTCCGGTTCCGAATAGTCGTGACGGTAGCCGCCTGTCAGGCCGTGGAAACGGAAGTAGGCCGTGCCCGAGGTCACGATGGCATCAGCGGGGACCTTGGCCGAGGAAACGATGCAGAAGCTGGCCAGGGATGTCCTCAAAAGGCCGTAAACGTCCTCGGCGTACCAGCTCGGGTCCCGGAACTCGATGACGTTCCTGAATTCGGGAGAGAGGACCGCGAGAAAATCGCGAAGGAGGCTATCGTCCCGCCCAATGGCCGGCGGGAACTGGTAAAGGATGCAGCCCAGCTTGTCGCCGAGGTTGCGGGCGAGATGATAAAAAAAGCTCACCTCGTGCCCGACGTTCCGCAATTTCTTGACATGGGTGATTTGGCGGTTGGCCTTGAGGGTGAACAGGAAGCCGGCCGGGGTCAGGTCGGACCATCTCTGGAGGACCTCAGGCTTGGGCAAGCGGTAAAAGCTCATGTTGATCTCGACCGCGTTGAAGCTCCCGGCATAGAAAGGGAGCCAGCCGCCCGAAGGCAGGCCGGCCGGGTAAAACCGTCCTCGCCATCCCGGGTAGCTCCACCCCGACGTGCCGAGGTGGAGGTTGGGAACGCCGCCGCCGTCCAACGGGTGCACAGTCCTTCCCTCCGCTCGTTCCAAAATAACCCAGGGCGCCACGAAATTCAACTTTCTCGAGAAGGAGGGGCGGCCCCCTCTGGCGAGGGCTGTCCCTCTTTTGCCCCCTTGTGTTATATTGAAGGCACTGCGCATGGACACGACCTCAGGCGGGCCGGCAAAGATCGGGCTCATCGGGACGATCACCAGGGACCGGATCGTCCATGAGGACGGCCCGACATTCGACGGGGTCGGCGGGATCCTCTACCAGGCTTCCGTCCTGGCGGGCCTGGGCGAGGAAGTTTTTCTCTTCGGCCGCTGCGGCGAGGACCTGCGGCCCGAGGTCGACCGCCTCGCGGCTGATTGGCCGTTGGTCCGGACAGGCGGGGTCGGCTTCGTCCCCCAGCCCGCGAACCTGGTCAATCTTTTCTATCCGCGGGCGGGCGAGCGCGTCGAAACCCTGGATTGGGCCGTGCCGCCCGGCGAGCCCGACGCCGTCCTCGCAAGCGTCGGGTCGTGGGACGCCCTTCTGTTCGTCCTGAATTCCGGCTTCGACATGACTCTCGACGGCTGGCGGGAGATCCTGACGGCGGCTTCCTGTCCCGCCTGGCTGGACATCCATTCCCTCGTTCTCGAGCCCTCGATCGGACGGCCGCGGCGCCCCAGGGCCGTTCCGGATTGGCGGGGCTGGGTGAAGGGCGCAGCCTGGATCCAAGCCAACCTCCAGGAACTGGCCTGCCTCTGCGGGCACCCCGAGCGGCTTCCCACCGACCCGGAAACCTGGGAATTCGCGGACCGCGCCTTCGATCTAGGTGTCCGGGCGGTTTTCGTCACATTGGGGCCGGGGGGAGCCATGGTCCTGACTCCCGGGCGCCAGGAAAAGCTCGGGGCCGTGCCGGTTGGCCCCATCCTCGACGCCACGGGCTGCGGCGACGTCTTCGCCGCCGCCGCGCTGACCCGCCTTGTCCGGGGCGAATCCCCGTCAGATGCCGCCTCTTTCGGCACGGCCCTCGCCTCCGAAGCCGCACTCGCCGCCGGGGTCCGCGCGGCCTGGGCCGTGGCCGCCGCCCACGGACAGGGCCGGCCCCACGGCCCGCACATTCCGATTCCGGTCGGGGAGGAGAGATGAAAGCTCACCAGGCCCAGGTCTTTTTCGTTCTCGCCGCCGCCGGGCTCGGCCTCTGGTCCTGCCAGGGGTCGAGGAGCCGGGTCGAGCCGGTCACGGTCAAGGAGATTGAAAACCACATCCGGAACCTTTCCGACGACCGGCTCGAAGGCCGGGCCGTGGGGAGCAAGGGCATCGAGATCGCCGCCCGCTACCAGGAGGACTACTTCCGGACCTTCGGCCTCGAGCCGGCCTTCGGCGGAAGCTATCGGCAAACGTTCCCGCTGCGCGGCGACAAGCCCGACCCCCAGGCGTCCCTGGAGATCAGCTCGCCGACCGTCAAGATCGCGCCCGTCCTCCGGGACGAGTTCCTCGTCAGCACGGAGCGGGAGGACGCCCCGGCCGAGGCCGGGGGAGACCTCGTCTACTGCGGCTACCTGATCCAGGCCCCCGAGCGGAGCTGGGACGACATCAAGGGAGCCGAGCTCAAAGGCAAGGTCCTCCTGGTCGAGATCAACGAGCCGGGCAACCGTCCGGGCGGGATCTTCGACGGCGAGGACATGACGTACTACGGCCGCTGGACCTACAAGTTCGAAAAGGCCGCCGAGCTCGGCGCCGCCGGGATCTTCATCATCCACAACACGAAGGGCGCGACCTACGGCTGGGAGGCGCTCCGGAACGCCACGGCCGGCGAGAGTTTTTTCCTGCCCGACAAGAAGCCCCAGCTCTTTTTCCAGGGCTGGGTCAGCGGCGAGACGGCCGAAAAGATCTTCAGCGCCGTCAAGATCGACCGGAAGGCGCTCCTGGCCCGGGCCGAGACCCCTGATTTCGCACCTGTCCCGCTCGGGCTGACCGTCAAGGTCCGGCAGAAGCCTGCCTTCCGCACTGTCGACGGCTTCAACGTGGCCGGGATCATCCGGGCCAGGCATCCCGACGCTCGGAAGCGGACGGTCGTCATCTCCGCCCATTACGACCACCTGGGCAGGGACGAGACGCTCCAGGGCGACCAGATCTTCAACGGGGCCGTCGACAATTGTTCGGCCACGGCTTCGATGCTGGCCCTGGCCGGCTACTATGCCCAGAGGCCGGAGAGGCTCAAGGACGACCTCTGCTTTGTCGGGGTCACGGGCGAGGAGAAGCTCTTCCTCGGCTCGGACTATTTCATCCGCCATCTGCCCTTTCCGAAATCCTCGGTCGTCGCCGACATCAATTTCGAGATGACCAACGTCTGGGGGGAGACCGAAGACGCCTTCGCCATCGGGGCCAGGCACTCCGAGCTCGACGAGGTCTGCCGGCAGGCCGCGGTGAAGATCGGGCTCCGGTATATCCCCGAGCGGAACAGGGAGTTCGGGTTTTTCTTCCGCTCGGACCAGATCAGCTTTGTCAAGGCCGGGATCCCGGCCGTCTGGCTCCACCAGGGGATCGTCTCCAAAGGCCCCGACAAGGGCTTCGTCCAGCGGAAATTCGAGGATTACCAGAAGACGAAATACCACACGGTGGCCGACGAGATCCAGCCCGACTGGGACCTCCGGGGGACCCTCCAGATCATCCGCTGGGCCGAGGAGATCATCTCCATCCTCGGCGACCGCCCGGCCCCGCCGCAGTTCCTCCCGACGAGTTCCTTCAAGCGGACAGATTGAGCTTGCTTTTGGAACCCGTTGTGCTAGAATGACCGCAAAATGGAGATCAAGAGCCTTCCCAAGAGTTTTTATTTTTCCGATTATCTCAAACCCCCTCAAGTCATCTTCGACCTCAAGAGCAAGGACAAGGTCGAGGCCATCGAGGAGCTCCTGGGCATTCTGGCCAAGCAGAAGCTCATCGAGAACAAAAAGGTCATTCTGACCCGGATCATCGACCGGGAGAACCTCGTGTCCACGGCCATCGGCTCGGGCGTCGCCCTTCCCCACGCCCGCGTGGATACCGGCGGCGAAATCGCCGTGGCGGTCGGCCGCTCGGAGAAGGGGATCGACTTCGAGGCCCACGACGGACAGAAGGTCCATCTCATCATCCTCGTCGTCTGGAACCCGTCCATCCCGGGACTCTTTAACCACCTCTTCGCCGGCCTGGCCCGGTTCCTGATCCGGGCCGACAACCGGCACCGGATCTTCGAGGCCAAGGACAAGGCCGAGCTTTACGGGATCCTCTCCCAGATCGAGTTCAAGTTCGTCCACGAGGAGAAGATCGTCAGCCGGGCCAGTCTCCTCCGGAAGCTCCAGGAGATCGAGATCAAGAGGAAGAGGGCCTCCAAAGAACAGCAGAAGGAGCTCGGCAAGCACGCGGCCATGATCCGGGAGGAGCTCGACCGGGACCTGGTCGGGCGCTTCGACCGGCTGATGGAGCGCTACGGGTTCGCCGTCGCCGACGTTGTCGAAGGGGTCTGCCAGGGCTGCAACATCAACATCTCGACGCAGATGAATTCGGCCATCGAGGGCTCGAATGACATCTACGTCTGCGAGAACTGCGGCAAATTCCTGGCCTCGGTCAAGAAAAAGAAAAAGTGATCAGTCCAAGCCGTCGGCCGCCAGGTTCTGAGGAGTGAAGAGCTTAAAAACGGGATAGGTTTCGACGCCCCGCCCCCACTCCCGGGCAATGTACTTGTCGAAGGCGTTCCACACGAGCAGCCCGTCGTCGCTTTCCGGCTCGAGGAGATAGGCCGCCAGGTTCCCGAGCGGCTGGGCCATCCGGACGAGGAGGGTCCCCCTGGGAAATTCCCTTTTTTCGACGGCATACTCTCCCTTGACCGTGTTGGTCCGATGGCCCTGGTAGAGGCGGTCGGCTCCCTTGACCTCTTTCAAGCGATAGGCTTCGACCTCGAGGGTCGCGGCCTCCGTCAGCTTCTCGACGGCGAGACCATGCCTGAGAAGTTTGTCGAGGACGTCGTCGTCGAAGACGGGGATCAGGTAGGCGGCGGGCAGCCGGACGGTCCGCTTCGGGACGAAATCCGCGAAGTAAGGCAGGACATAAGTCTTCTTGCGGTCCGTCCTCTTGAGCTCAGGAAAAGGACTGCCCTCGCGGGACGTGACCTCCACCTCGTAGCCGCGGACGGTCACTTTCTCGGGCAAGGGCTGGACGTCGATATCCAGCCCGAAGGTGTCCGTCTCGCGCGGGGCGAGGCCCCTTTGGACCGTCCTCTGGTCCGCCTCGGCGACGAGCCGGCTGAGTTCATCGGCGTGCGTCTGGCAATAGTCCAGGATGGACTTGAGAAAGTCGTAGCAGCCGAGGACGCGCGTCTTGAAATCGGCGTAATTGTAATTCTCGTCGAGGATGGACAATCGGTTCCGGAGGCCGATATAGTTCGTCGTGTAGCGGGGCTGATGGCCGAAGGTCTGCCAGCCCTTTTCCATGTCGCGGAAATCCTTCGGGTCGCCGTAGGGGACGGAAAGCGTGTGGTATCTCTTATCGAGGGTCGCGGCCACGGCGGGCAGCATCCTCTCCCGCGTGTACTTGATGATCGACGGGTCGCCGTTCGGGCAGAGGGGCCAGGAATAGGTCACCGGCTCCTCGTGGTAGGACCCGTCGGTCGTATGACAGTCGACGAGCAGGAGGGGGTCCCAGCGGACGAGGACGTTCCGGACAAGGCCCTGCATCTCAGGGCTCTCGAGCTTCATGGCGTCGCGGTTGAGGTCGAGGTTCATGCCGTTGTGGCGGACCCCGGCCTTCTCCGGGCCGTTCTGGCCCCGGCGGTTGTCGGGGCTCATCTTGTCGTTTCCGTCGGCGTTGAAGATGGGCGCGATGAGGAGGACGATCTTGTCGAGATAGGGAAGTTTCGGGTCGAGGAGGATGTCCCGGGCGAGCATCAGGGACGCTTCCTTGCCCTCGACTTCGCCGGCGTGGATATTGGCCTGGATGTAGACGACGATCTTCTTTTCGGAGCGGAGAGCCAGGGGCTCGAGGGGCGTGGGCTTGCCGATGACGAGCAGAGGCACGTTTCGCCCCTCCGCCGTCGTGCAGACCCATTCGAGGTGGATAAGCGGGCTGAGCTTCTGGAGTTCGCGGACATAGGACATCACCTCGGCGTAGGTGGACGTGGCCGCGTATTCCGTGGATTCGGCGACCGTCTTGGGGCCGGTGGCGGAGGCGGGTGCTTGGGCCTGGGCGGCTCCACGCGCGGGAATGCATACGAAAAGGCCGGCCGCGATCCATAGTGCGAACCCCATCAGGATCCTCTGGAATGGTCTCATGGCTTCTCCTCCCAGGCCTTGACGCCGGAATGGCGACGAGCGCAAGGAACGACGATGATCAGGAGAGCAGTCTATCCCTTTCGCCTCCCGCCCGTCAAATTCCCGACCGCTGTTTTTTTGACTTTTTCCTTCACCGATTTTAAGATGGGTCCGGAGCGAGGACGACGGCATGGCGACCTTCGGCGTAAGCCCCGAGAAGGAGCAAGCCCTGGCGGAGCGGATGGAGAAGCTCGGCCTCCGCGAAGAGGATATCCTCGAAAAGTTCATCAGGTCGGGCGGACACGGCGGACAGAATGTCAACAAGGTCGCGACCTGCGTCTACCTCAAGCACCTGCCTTCGGGAGTCGAGGTCAAGTGCCAGCAGGAGCGCTCCCAGGCCCTGAACCGCTTTCTGGCCCGCCGCATCCTGACCGACAAGATCGAATCGGCGATCCTGGGCAAGCGAAGCGAGGAAGAACAGCGGATCGCGAAGATCCGGCGCCAGAAAAGGAAACGGTCGAAACGGGCCAAGGACAAGATGCTGGCCGACAAGCGCCACGTCTCAGAGAAGAAGAAAGGCCGGACGTTCAAGCCGGACCTCGCGGAGGGCTGAGCGCCCGGCGGCCGCGCCCCGCAGGCCTCAGGCGCGGCTTATTGCTTGACCCTTTTGGCCGTCCACTCCATGTCACCCATCTCTCCCAGGCTGACCGTGCCCGTCATCGTGTCGCCGTCCACTTTTCCCTTGTTGGTGATGGACATCTCGCCCTGCGGCCCGTTCACGGAGAACGTCCATTCGATCTCGTTGTCCTTGATCTTGCCCGTGCCCTTGATCTCCTCGCCCTGGAAACCCTCCATCTTCACCTCGAGGCTTTCCCCGGTCTGGACGAAGCTGATCTTCATCGTCCGCTCTCCCCGGGGGGATTGGACGGTCATCTCCCAGTCTCCAGTGACGTCCACGGGCTTGGCCAAGAGCGCCGCCCCCCACAGGGCCAGACCCGCAAAAAGCAGGACGCTGACGGATTTCTTTGACATGAAGACCTCCTTGGATGTCACGACTTAAAACGGCCTGCGCAGGCCGCTATCGATCGATGTCAATTTAGACAGGCCTCTCGGGGTTTTCTTCCGTCCGGGGCCCGGCCCGGCTATTCCTTATGAAGTGGTTTCCCGCACTCCACGGCCGTGCCTTTCAGGACGTCGATGCCATGGGGAAGGGCGTCCATGATCGCCTCGAGGCTTTCGCGGGCTCCCTTTTCGCTCCCGGGGAGGTTGATGATGACCGTCGATTTCCTGATCCCTGCCGCCGCCCGGCTGAGCATGGCCGTCGGCGTTTTTTTCATCCCCGCCTGCCGGATGGCTTCGCTGATGCCAGGGGCCTCGCGCTCCAGGACGGCCTTCGTCGCTTCCGGCGTCCAATCGCGGGGGCTGAAGCCCGTGCCGCCGGTCGTTAGGATCAGGTCGAGCCCTTCTTCGGACCACTCGATGAGCGCCGCCCTGATGGCCTCCTGTTCGTCGGGCACGATCCGGGCGCGGACGACCTCTGCGCCCGCGGCTTCCATGATCTCCCGGATGGCCGGGCCGCTGCGGTCTTCGCGCTCGCCCCGGGCCCCTTTGTCGCTGACCGTGAGGATCCCGACCTTCATGTCAACCTCCGATCTTGAACATGTCGCTCGAAAGGGCGTCCAGGCTGCCCCGCTCCCATTTCTCCTTGTCGCGCAGGGCGGTTTGGATGATCGCCTCGATCTTGCGGCCCCCCGCGTGCCGCACGCGCAAGGCCATCTTCATATCGACCCCTTCCTTATCGAAGAGGCAAAGCTTGAGCCTGCCGTCCGCGCTCAGACGCAGCCGTTCGCACCCCCGGCAGAAGGGTTCCGAGACGGGAGTGATGAAACCCACCCTGGCGCCGGACTTCAGGTGGTAAACTCTCGCGACGCCGCCAGGACTTGGCGACAACTCCAGAGCGCCGAAGGCCCCGGCGATCCCGGCGCGGATCTCCTCGCCCTTGACGAAGAGCGACGGCCGCCAGCTTCCGAGTTCCTTGCATTCGGGGCTGAGGCCGCTCGTCGGCATGAGCTCGATGAACCGGACCTCGACCTTTTCCAGCTCCGCGAAGCGAACGAAGTCCACGATCTCGTCGTCGTTGACGCTCCGGATGACGACCATATTGATCTTGATGGGAGCAAGGCCGGCGCGCTGGGCCGCCTCGATTCCTTCTAGGATCAGGTCGAACCCCGTCCTTCTCGTGATCGTTTCGAAGCGGTCCTTCCGGAGCGTGTCCAGGCTGATCGTGACCCTCCGGAGCCCGGCTGCCTTGAGGTCCGCCGCCATCTCGCGGAGGTGGAGCCCGTTGGTCGTCAAGGCCAGGTCGTCAGGTTCCAGGCGGGCCAGTTCTTCGACCAAGGCCTTGATCCCCCTACGGACGAGCGGCTCGCCGCCCGTGATCCTGAACCGTCGGACGCCGACGGTCATGGCCGCCCGGGCCACGGTCTCGATCTCCTCGTAAGTCAGCAGGTCGGCAGGCCTGACGAGGGTGACGCCGGATTCCGGCATACAGTAGATGCAGCGGAGGTCGCAGCGGTCCGTGACCGAGATACGCAGGACCCTATCGTTTTTCAATCCGGTCTCCGGCCCTGACCGTCCCGCCCTCGAGCACCTCGCAAAAGATCCCGAGCCCGGGCATGATGCAGTTGCCCGCGAGCTTGTAGATCGCGCACTTCGTATGGCACTCTTTTCCGATCTGGCTGACCCGTAAACGGACGGCTCCGACTTTTCCCCGGACCAAGAGCTCATCGCCGGTCTTGAGGCTCTTGAGGTCGATGCCGCGCGTCGTGAGGTTCTCGGCGTAGGCGCCAGGGCCGATCCCGGTTTCCCGCCCGCCCCCCAGCCGGGCGGCCTGCTCCTCGATGCTTTCGATCATCAGCAGCGAGACCTGCCTGTGCCCGAAGCCCCGGTGGGCGTCCTCCCTGATCCCTTCCCCGGCGATGACCTGCGCTTCCGGGACGGGTGTCTTGGACCGGCCTTTCTTCCGGCTGACGTTGATGGAGGCGATCGTGCCGGAAGCACGCCCGGCCTGCCCGGATTTTCCCCGCTCGCCGGCGGTCATGGCTCTCTCCGGAACACTCCGCTCTTGCCGCCGCTCTTGAAGTCGAGCTGCAGCCGGGTGATCTCGGCGCCCCTCTCCACGGCCTTGACCATGTCGTAGATCGTCAGGGCGGCGACGGCCGCGCCGGTCAGCGCTTCCATCTCCGCTCCCGTCCGGGCCTCGGCCTTGACCCTGCAGCGGACCTTGATCCCCGTCTTGAGGATCTCCGTTTCCACCTCGACCCGGTCGATGGGGATGGGATGGGCGAGCGGGATGAGTTCGAAGGTCCGTTTCGCCGCCTGGATCCCGGCCAGCCGGGCCGCGTTCAGGACCTCGCCCTTGGCGATCCTGTTGGCCCGGACGAGGCGGAGCGTCGCCGGGCCGAGCCTGATCAGGCACGAGGCCGTGGCTTCGCGGCGGGTGATGGCCTTGGGCCCAATGTCCACCATGCGGGCCTTGCCCTCGGGATCGATATGGGTGAGTTTGGCCACTCTCATTCCAGGAAAAGGATCTCCACGACGGTTCCCCTTTCGATCCGGGAGACGTCGGCGGGCACGACGATAAGGGCCCGGCTCCTGACCATCGACCTCAGGACGCCGCTCTTCTGATCGGGGAACGGGTCGACGCGGAGCCCGGGCCCGTCCCCGGCGAGGACGGCCCTGAGAAACTGCGTCCGGCCGGGCTTGAGGGCGATCTCCTTTTCGAGGACGGCCTTCCCGGCGCGCGGGCCAACGATCTTCCGGCCCAGCATCCTGTCGATGGCGGGCCTGACGAAAAGATGGAACGTCACCATGGCGCTTGTCGGGTTTCCCGGCAAGCCGAAGACGAGCTGACGGCCTCTGACGCCGAAGAAAACGGGCTTCCCCGGCTTGATCCGGACCCGCCAGAAGACGGGCCGGACCCCGAGGCCGCGGAGCTCCTCCTTGACGAGGTCGTGATCGCCGACGGAAACGCCGCCGGAGAGAACGAGGATGTCCGCTTTCCGGGCTTTTCGGATCTTGAGCTTCAGGGAGGAGTCTCTATCGCGGGCGATGCCCAGATAATCGGCTTTCGCGCCGGCTTGGAGGGCCATGGCCCGGAGGGCGTGGCCGTTCGAATTCCTGATCTGCCCGGGCCGCGGTTTCCGGCCGGGCTCGACGATCTCGTCGCCCGTTGCGATGACCGCGACCTCCGGGCGGCGCGAGGAGCGGACCGAAGCGTGCCCGAGGGCGGCCAGCATGCCGACCTCGGCCGGCCCGACGAGATCGCCCTTTTCCAGGACGAGATCCCCTTTTTGGACGTCCTCGCCGGCTTCGCCGATGTTATCTCCCTGACCGACAGGGCGCAGGATGCGCACCCAGCCGCCGGCTTTCTCCGTGTTCTCGACCATGACGACAGCGTCGGCGCCTCCCGGCAGGGGGGCGCCGGTCATGATCCGGACGGCCCGCCCCGGGCCGATGTCCCTGCGGCAGACCCGGCCGGCGGGAAGGTCCTCGATTACCTCGAGCTCGACGGCGCCGGCGCCACCGGCCGCACAGGTGTCGGCCGCCCTGACCGCATAGCCGTCCATCGTCGCCTTGGAAAATGGGGGGACGGGCTCGCGGGCCAGGACGTCGCGGGCCAGAGTCCGGCCAAGGGCATCCGCCAGGGAGATGGATTCCGCCGCCAGAGGCTTCGCCCTGGCGACAACCTCGCGAAGGGCTTCCAGATAATCAATCATGAGGTTTCTCGGACGGTTCGGAGCCGATGATCTCGACCGCTTCGGGCTTGAATTTTATCAGAACGGGGCGGGAAAGGGAAATCCTCCTGGCCTCGACCTCCCGCAGGGGGAGGGTCACCCTGAACGTCAGCTCGCCGCTGACCCTGACCAGGGCGGACTCCGCCTCGGTCGTTTCCAGGCGGGTGACCCGGCCGCTGAAGACGTTCGGGCCTTCCGCGGCAGCCGCTTGCTCTCCGGCACCGAGGATCTCGATATTGGCCGGATTGATGACGCAAGTGACATGGCCCCTGAACGCTCCCGGAAAAACGATGCGGGTTCCGGGCCCGGGTTCGATCCAGCTGAGCCGGCCGTCCGACCCGGCCCTCCCGCTGAAGCAGTTTTCGTGGCCGAAGGCAACGCGCTTCCCCCCGGAAAGGTAGAGGATTACGTCGGCCAGGCGGGAGGCCTGGGAGAAGTTGTGGCTCGAAAAAACGACCGTCACCCCGGTCTCGCGGCTGATCTCGCGGAAGACGGCCTCGATGCGGAGGGCCAGGCCGGCTTCGATATTGGCCGTCGGCTCGTCAAGGAGAAGGGCCCTGGGTTGGAGGGCCAGGGCCCGGGCCAAGGCCACCCTTTGCGCTTGGCCGGCGCTCAGGCCGGCCGCGGACCTCGACTCCCAGCCGGAGAGCTCGACCAGGGCCAGGGCCGCTCGCACGCGAGCCGGCCATGTGGCTTCAGGGACGCCGCGGACCTTGAGCCCGAAGGTCAGATTGTCGAAGACCGTGCCCTTGAAAAGATATGGATGATGGGTCACCAGGACCGCGTCGCGGCGAGCGAGGAGGGTCCGTGATTCATCGGTCCAGGGATCCTTGCCGAGGAACTCAAGCCTGCCGGGGGCCGGCTTGACGAGGAACGCCAGGATCATCAGGAGAGTCGTCTTGCCGGCGCCGTTGGGCCCGACGAGGGCCAGGCTTTCACCCGCGCCGACGCGGAGAGAATCGATCTCGAGAGCGAAACCAGAAAGGGAGCCGGGGTGGACGTAGCGGACATCGTGCAGGGCATAAGCGGCTTGGGACATCTTAATCCCTGCTCCTGAGCCCGACCTGGACCAGAATGTTGATCCCCAGGGTGATGACGAGGAGGATCGCGCCGAGGATGACGCCGTTCGTGAATTCTCCCTTCGCCGTCTCGAGGGCGATGGCCGTCGTGATGTTCCGGGTCGCGTTCCGGATGTTGCCGCCGAGCATCATGGCGATCCCGATCTCGGAAACGGCCCGGGCGAAGCCGGCCAGGACCGCGACGAGAAGGGCGAACTTGGCCTCACGAAGAACGACCCAAGAGGCCTGGCGGCGGCTCGCGCCAAGGGTGAGGGCGGTCAGGCGGGCCCGGCGGTCGACCTGGCGGAGGGCCGTGTAGGAAAACCCGGTGATGAGCGGCAGGATGAGAAAAACCTGTCCGATGGTCATGGCCGTCTGGGTGTAGAGAAGGCCGAACCGGCCGAGGGGACCGCTCCGGCCGAGGAGAAAGTAGAAGAGGAGGCCGATGACGACAGTGGGCGCGGCCATCCAGGTCTGGTTGATGAGGAGGACGGCGCGCTTGCCCCGGAACTCCGTGCCGGCGAGATAGAGGGCGGAGGGGACGGCGAGAAGACTCGCGATAAGGGCGGCCAGGCCGCTCGTCTTGAGCGAAACCCCGATCGCGAACAGCAAGTCCCGGACGATCATTTGATGAGGTCGACGCCCGGCCGTCCGGCCATGGGTTCGAAGAGAGGTCGGCCGGCTTTCCCCTTGAAATCACCGATCAGCTTCTGGCCGCGGGGAGATGTGAGGAAGGTGATAAAGGCCATGGCTTCGTCGTATCGGGCGGAGGGGATCCGGGCGGGATTGACGGCGATGACGGAATAGATATTCTCGAATTCGGGGGCGTTCTCGTAAAGGGGCCGAAGGCCCTTGAGGCCGGTGAGGCCGGAGAAAGTGGCCGTGTCGGTAAGCGTGTAGCCTTGCTTTTCTGCGGCGATCTGGAGTGTTTGGGCCATGCCTTGGCCGGTTTCGAGGTAGTTTTTCTCCGGAGGCCCCCCCGCGAGGGCCCAGAGGTTGAGTTCGCGGACATGGGTCCCGGACTTGTCCGCGCGGCTGACGAAAACGGCGCCAATGCCCTTGATCCGTTCGAAGGCATCTTTGGCGTCGCGGGCCCCGGCGATGCGGGCAGGATCGGCGGGAGGGCCGACGAGCATGAAGGAGTTGCGGGCGATGACGCGGCGGTTGACCCCGAAGCCATCCGTCAGGAACTGATCCTCGAGTTTCTTGGCGTGGGCGATAACAACATCGGCGTTCCCGTCCCGGGCCTGCTTGATGGCCGCGCCGGTCCCGACCGCGATCCATTTGAGGGTGATGCCGGTCTCTTTCTTGAATTCATCGGCGAGGACGTTGAGGAGACCCGTGGCATCGACGCTGGTCGTCGTCGCCAGCATGAGAGTCCGCTCCGGCGCGGCCGGGATTCGAGCTTCGGAGGGTTCGGCTGTCACGGAGCGCGCCCCGGTGGCGGCGTCGACGGCCTTGATCTCCCCGCCGCTTTTCCAGCCCGGCTCCTTCTCGCTCACAGGGGTCGCCAGGGCGGGACAAACGGCCACGAAAACAAGGGCTGCCAGCCAGGAAGGGATCGTTAGGGGAGAACGGAAAGAGGGATGCACGATATCTCCTTTACAATCACGGAAGGAGGAGCCGTTTCCCGCTCCTCCCTGTCGGTCGAAGGGCGTGGCGGCCGGGCTGTAGCGCCTTCGGCTCGGAGCATTCCAAGGAATACCATATCGGGCGGGGCAAGTAAAGACTCGGTGCCTTAAGTCCGCGTTTTTGACCCCTGAAAGAAGGGCTTCAGGCGCATCAAGAGCCATAAATTAACGCCATTTTATTTTGTGATGGTTAATTTGGTCCGACCCCGTAAAAATCATCGATCACGGCTCGCCATTGCTCTTCGGTCCTGACAGCGACAAGGGCGTTCCGGAGGTCGGTCCGGCGGGGATGCATCTTGGCGTACTGGAGGGAGAAATGGCGGAGGATCTTGAGCCCGCGCCTGGGGTCGTAAGCCTCCGAGGCCAGCCGGAAATGGCGCAAAATGAGCTCGCGCTGTTCGCCGAGACCGGGCTGATGGATCTGCCGGCCGGCGGCGAGGTCCCGCGCCTGGCTGAAGAACCAGGGGTTGCCGACTGCGCCGCGGGCGGCGGCGACGCCGTCGACGCCCGTCCCCTCGAGCATCCTCAGGGCGTCGGCCGGGGCATGGACGTCGCCCGAACCGATGATGGTTTGCCCGGGGAATTCACGCTTCACTTCGGCCAGGAATTCCCAGTCGGCCCGGCCCCGGTATTTCTGTTCGACGCTGCGGCCGTGGACGCAGATCGCCGCCGCTCCGGCCTCGAACGCCCCGCGGGCGATCGTCCAAAAGGTCCCGCGTTTTTCGTCGGCCTCGAGGAAGGCCCGTCGGAGCTTGATCGTGACCGGCCTGTCGGGGACGGCCTCGAGCACGGCCCGGACGATGTCCAGCGCCCGTCGCGGGTCCTTCATCAGCGCGCCGCCGCGGTTCCGGCTGATGACTTTCCTGACGGGGCAGGCGAAATTGAGGTCGACGACGTCGAAGCCCATCCCGCGGAGCGCGGCGGCCGCCCGGGCCATCGTGCCGGGGTCGTTGCCCATGATCTGGCCGGCGACCGGATGATCGGCCGGATCGAGACGGATGAGCCTCTTGCGGAGCTTCCCTTCGAGAAGCACTTGCTTGTCGAGCATGGCCTCGGTCGCCGTGTAGGGTGCGGAACAGGACCGGCAGATGAGCCGGTAGGGAAGGTCGGTGTAACCGGCGAGGGCCGCCAGGACCACGGGAAAATCGACGGCGATCGCCCCGATCCGGAGCGGCTTGAGCGCGGTTGTCACGGATGTCAGTATAGCGGGTCTTTCATTTTTTTAATATGGGCTGAGGCGTTTTCTTCCTCTCCGCTCGAACGTGGTGAGGGTTGAAGCGATTTAAATAGAATGCGCAGGGGGTGTTCCCGGAGCTGCCCAAAAGAAAGGTCCAAGACTCGATCGTACTTCTGCCGGTCGCTCCTCAGAATCCGCTCCCTGCCGGAGGGAATCCCCCGAGCTCAACCTTATGCAGAGCGAAAACCGTCACCGAAGCTTCACTTAAGGATTGCATCAAGATTAACATTGCCTTAATATGGCTTTTCTTAACATCCTCGACGGAGGACATGATGTGGAAAAAAACCTTGATCCTGACGGTCCTATGCACGGCATCGGCGCTATCCCTGGCACTTGTCGCCGCGGTCCCACAGAAGGCGGCGTCGTCGAGGGCCTACGTCGGCCACGAGAACGACATGGACATCAACAACTTCATCCGGCAATACCCCAAGGCCGCCGGCACGCGTCTGGACGATTGCCAGACCTGCCACCGGGCAGGTGTCATGGGGACGGACACGGAGCGGGAATATAGCCCCTGCGGCTACTGCCATCTCCTCCAGTATCCGAATCCGAAGTACCACACCGGCGTCCCCGCCGACTACGAGGCCACCCTGAACTCCTACGGCCTGGCCTACGAAAATGCCGGACGGACAGTCGAGGCCCTGGCCGGGATCGCCAAACTCGACTCGGACGGCGACGGGTTCACAAACGAGGCCGAGATCGCCGACCTGCGCTACCCCGGAGACCCGGCCAGCCGGCCGGGTCAGCCCCTGGCGCCGTTCGTCTCCCTCCCGTGGGACGCTATCCGCAAGCTCCCGGCCGTGAAGCAGTTCATGCTGATGAACACGACCAAGGAGCCGACGGACGATTATGTGACCTACACAGGCGTCAAGATCCTGGACCTGCTGGCGGCGGCGGGCGTCAACCTCAAGGGCGTCGAAGGGATCACGGTGTTCGCCCCCGACGGCTACAACATCGATTTCACGATCGACGATGTGACCCGGCCGTTTCCCCGCGGCCATTTCTACGCTGGCCCGGCCGCCTTCAAGAACACGGACAGGGCGTTCGTCAAGTATCCGGAGCTCATTCCTCCCGGAGTGAGCGACGGCCGGGAAATCCCGCAGGTCCCCTGGCTTCTGCTGGCCTTCGAGCGCGAGGGGAAACCGCTCGACATCGCTTCCTACGAAAAAGGGACAGGCAAGCTGGCCGGCGAAGGCCCGTTCCGGCTGGTCAAGCCCCAGCGCGACCTCATGGGCGACCCGTCAAAACCCGGACGTCCGGACAGGCCCCTGAAAGCCAAAACATACGGCGACGGCTGGGATTTCAACCCCAAGATCGATCACAACGCCGGGGCCTGCGTCCGGGGCGCCTGCGTCATCCGGGTCAATCCCGTGCCCAAGGGGTTCGAAGAATACGATTGGAGGAACAGCTGGCCCCTCATTACGGACCGCCGGACCGTGATCTACGGCCGCGGCGTTTCGAAGAGATAAGGCCTTATTGGGCCAGGCGGACGAGCGTCCGCAGGAGCAGGTCGGCGCCCTTCTCGAGGTCGTCCCAGTCAATCTTCTCGGCCGGCGAATGGCTGACCCCGTCGGCGCAGGGGATGAAGATCAGGCCCGAATCGAAGGCCGAGGCGAGGATCTGGGCGTCGTGGCCGGCTCCGCTCGTGAGCTTCATCGCCGGATAGCCGAGGGCCGCGCATTCCTCTTCCAGGATCCCGACCAGGCGCGGAGCTGTCGCCACGGGAATCGTCTCGTCGACGACACGGGAAACGAATCCGAGCCCCCTCGTCGAGGCCACGTCCGCTGCGATCGTGAACAGCTCGGACTCGAGCGCCTTAAGGGCCGCGGCATCCGGGCTCCGGAATTCGAAGGTGAAATCGGCCCGGGCCGGGACGACGCTGAAGGCCCCGGGATGGAGGACGACCCGGCCGATCGTCTCCATGCTCCCGTAATGCCGGGTGGCGACATGCTGGGTCGCCTTCAACGCGAAATCGGCGAGACCCAGGAACGCGTCCTGCCTCAGCTCGAGGGGTGTCGTCCCGGCGTGGGCGGCCTGGCCGATGAACGAACACTGCCGGTAATGCTTCCCGGCGATCCTTTCGACGATGCCGAGGGACACGCCTTCGTCTTCGAGGACAGACCCCTGCTCGATGTGAAGCTCGAGATAGGCCTCAAGGTCCGGCCGCGTCTCGTGCGCTTCGAGGATCGTTTCGATGGAGAATTCCGTGCCCTTCAGGATGTCCTTGAGACCCAGGCCGAAAGCCGTGCGGCCGTTCGTGATCTCGTCCTTGTCGAGGAGCCCCATGAACGCCCGGCTCCCCAGGAAATCGCCGACGAGGTTGCCTTCCTCGTCCGTGAACGATGCGACCTCGAGGGGCCTAGTCCTGGGGATTTTTTCCTCCCGGATCCTCCGCAGACATTCCAGGGCAGCCAGGACGCCGGCGGCGCCGTCGAACATCCCGCCGTTGACGACGGTATCGATGTGCGAGCCGGCCATGACGGTCTTCCCCGCTCCCTCGATCCGGCCGAACTGGTTTCCGGCCCCGTCCTGCCTGTAGAGGAGGCCGGCCGCCTCGATCCTTTTTCTGAGCCAGGCCCGGGCCTCGAGGTCGGCGGGGCTGAACGACGGACGGCTGACCCCGCCCCCCGCATCGCGGCCGATCCGGCCGAGCTCCTCAAGGTCCTTCTTGAGCCGGTCGATATGGATGTGGACGTCCATGGATACTTATTTTCCCCAAAGGGCGAGCATTTCCTTAACCGCCCTCTTGACCCCGACGACCGCCGCCCTGGCGACGATGGAGAACCCGATCGAAAGCTCCGTCATCTGAGGGATGGCGACGATGGGCAGGACGTTCCGGTAATCGAGCCCGTGGCCGCCGTGGATCTCGAGGCCCTTCGACGCCCCGAACTCGGCCGCCCTCTGGACGGCGGCGAGGGCTTGGTCCTGCGGCTTGCCAGGCTTTGACTCCGCGTATTTCCCCGTGTTGATCTCGACGAGGTCGACCCCGAGCTCCGCGGCCGCCCCGATCTCCCGGAGGTCCGGGTCGATGAAGATGCTGACACGGATGCCTGCCTTCTTGAGATCCCTGATAGGCGGTCCGAGGCGTTTCGCATTCCCGGCGACCTTCAGGCCGCCTTCCGTCGTCAATTCCTCGGGCCGCTCCGGGACAAGCGACACGACGTCCGGACCGATGTCCAGGGCGATCCTTTTCATCTCGTCCGTCGCAGCCATCTCGATGTTCAGCTTGGTCTTGACCGTGTCCCTGAGGAGGCGCAGGTCCCGCTCCTTGATGTGCCGCCTGTCGCCCCGGATGTGGCAGACGATGCCGTGGGCGCCCGCCTGCTCCGCGAGCAAGGCCACGAGGACGGGCTCCGGCTCCGTTCCTTTCCGGGCCTCCCGCAGGGTCGCGAAATGGTCGATGTTGAGCGCGAGTCTCATGAGGACCTCCCAAAAGGGGGCATTCCTATTTATTTCTCTCCGAGATGCTTCCGGACGGCCTCGGCCACCATCCCGGCGCAGGCGTCGACGAGGCTTTGCTCCCTGGCCTCGACCATGACCCTGGCCAGGGGCTCCGTCCCTGAATAGCGGAGGTCGATCCGGCCCTCGTCCTTGAGCCGGTTCCGGGCCGCCCGGAGGGCTTCCACGATCTCGGGGAACTCCTCGAAGTCGGGCTTGCGGGAGACGCGGACATTGACGAGGACCTGGGGGTACTCCTCCATCTCCCGGACCAGGGCGGAGAGCGGCCGGGCGTGCCGCACTATGGCCTCAAGCATTCTCAGGGACGTGAGGATGCCGTCGCCGGTCGGGAAGTCGTCGAGGAAGATCGTGTGGCCGGACTGCTCGCCGCCGAGGTTCGCCCCGCGCCCCACCATCTCTTCATAGACGTACTTGTCGCCGACACGCGTCCGGACAAGCCCGATGCCGGCCTTCTCGAGCGCCTTCTCGAGGCCCATGTTGCTCATCGTCGTGGCCACGACCGAGCCCGACCTGAGCCGGCCGGATTTTTTCATGTCCAGGGCCTGGACGAAAAGCGTGTGATCGCCGTTCCTGACCCGGCCGCTTTCGTCCACCCAGACGGCCCGGTCCGCGTCGCCGTCATAGGCGATCCCGAGCGCGGCCCCCGCTTCGACGACCGCCCGGGCAAGCCCCTCCGGATGGAGGGAGCCGCAGCCCCGGTTGATGTTGGTTCCGTCGGGAGCCGCGTTGATCGAGGTGACCTCAAAGCCGAGATCGCCCAGGACGCGCGGGGCGACGGCCGAGCTGGCGCCGTTGGCGCAGTCGAGAAGGACCTTGAGCTTCGTCCCGCCGTTTCCCGCGGCTCCGAAACGGCTCTTGAGATAGGCCGCGTATTCCTCCACGAGCCCCGGGTCGGGGGCGACCGTCAGGGACCCGGGCTTTTTCTCCTCCCGCGTTCCGAGGATGGCCGCCTCGAGCTCCGCTTCCCAGCCGTCAGGGATCTTGACGCCCTCATGCGAAAAGACCTTGATGCCGTTGTCCCGGAACGGGTTGTGGGAGGCCGAGATGACGATGCCCGCGGAGAACGTGTTCTTGCGCGCGAGATAGGACACGGCCGAGGTGGGGATGACGCCCGCGGCATCCGCCTCCCCCCCCGCTTCGAGGATCCCCTGAACGAGGGCCTTTTCCATCCACGGGCCAGATTCCCGGGTGTCGCGCCCGATGAGGACGCGGGGCTCCAGGCCTTTCCCGCGGAGGAGGCGGACCAGGGCGCCGCCCAGGACGCAGATGGAGGAATAGTCCAGGGGGTATTGGCCGGCCACGGCCCTGATCCCGTCGGTTCCGAAGAGCTTTTGCGCCATGGCCTGAGGACGGCTACTTTCTCCCCGGATTGCCCGCTTTCGAATTTCCCTTGTCCGCTTCGACCGTGACCGTGACTCGGACCGTCGTCCGGGCGGATATGAGCCGGAGCTCGGGCTTTGGAAGGATGATGTCCACGTCGAATTCGGCCGTCTGAGCCAAGTTGGTGACGTCGACGGGCGCCGTCGTCACCGCGTCCCGGATCCTGACCTTGCTCTCCGGGCCGCGGACCTCGACCGCTTTCGGCATGACTTCGATCTTCGAGATCCGGAAGCCGGGCAAGACCTTGCCCCGGAGCGAGGGGTGGACTTCGAGGGTCGCATCCTTGGTCAGCTCCAGCTTGATCAGGGCCTTGTTCGGCCTGACCTCGATGACGTCGGCCCCGGGCGGAAGCGAGATCATGGTGTTGTTCAGCGGGTATTCCTGCTGGTAGACGGTGGCCCGCTCGAGGTCGAGCCGGGCCGTGAGGGTGGACGGGCCGATCTCCTTGAGGATCCGGCTGGGGGCCCGGACCGTGACGTCGACCGTGGGCGTCGATTTTTCCACGATCTCCATGCCCTCCGGTGTGTTCCGCGTTTCGAGGGGAACGGTCAGGGTTTTTTCCGAAAGGATCTTGTCCGCGGGCACGAAGATGAGCCAGAGGGCCAAAGCCAGGACGATGGAGACGAGCTTCAGGCCCCAGTTCCGGACGACGAGCCCCTTCAGATACCGTCTCATCGGTCCCTCAAGTACTGGATCAGACGCCTCTGCGTCGCGTCGCTGTCCTCATATCTCTCGAGCCGCCCCTTGATGGCCAGGGAAACGTCGCCCGTCTCCTCCGAGATGATGATGACGGCCGCATCGGTCTCCTCGGAGAGTCCGATCGCGGCGAGGTGCCGGGTCCGGGTCTGGAAGGGACTCGCCAGTTTGTGGGCGGCCGGGAGGGGCAGAAGGCAGCCCGCGGAGACGATATGGTTCCCCTGGATGACAACGGCCCCGTCGTGGAGCGGGGAGTGGGGGAAGAAGATGCTCACGAGAAGGTCCTTGGACAGAAGGGCGTCGACCTTGACCCCGCGGTCGGCGTAGGTCGAGAGGGAGATCTCCTTCTCGATGGCGACCAGGGCCCCGATCCTCTTCTGGGACAGGTAATCGACGGCGAAGAACAGGTCCTCGAGCTTCTCCTGCAGGGACCTGAGGGCGAAGGGTTTGCGGAAGGTCCGGGAGCCGATCCCGGCCAGGAACCTCCGGATCTCGCCCTGGAAGAGGACGATGACGGCGATGATCATGTAATTGACAAAGGACCGGATGATCCGGTTCGAAACGCTCAGCCGGCCCCAGACCGTCAGGAGATAGATCGCCGCGATGAGGAGGAGGCCGACGGCCGCCTGATAGGCCCGCGTGTCCTTGATGAGGAGGAGGACGTAGTAGATCATGAAGGCGATGAGGCAGATATCGAGGATATCCAGCACCGTGGTGTGGCGGAGGATGATCCAAAAATTAGCAAGCATGGGCCGCCTTCATGTCCTTCCCGTTTTTCTCGCCCGCGGACGGGCTGACCGGCGCGGCGAGGATGGCCTCCGCGACGCGGACGGCCTTGGCCACGGCCCCGACGTCGTGAACGCGCAGGATATGGGCGCCCCGGCTGACGCTGAGGACGGCCGTCGCGATCGTCCCCTCGAGCCTCTCTCCCAGCGGCAGGCCCAGGACCCGGCCGATGAAGGCCTTCTGTGAGAAGCCGACACAGACAGGCCGGCCAAGGTCCTGAAAAGCGTCGAGACCGTTGAGGAGGGCGAGGTTGTGTTCCGTGGTCTTCCCGAAACCGATCCCCGGGTCGACGACGATCCGCTCGGCCGGGATGCCGGCCGCTGCGGCTTCACGGATCCGGTCTCGGAGAAACGTCTTGACCTCCGCGAAGAGGTCGTCGTAATGGGGCGACTCCTGCATGCTTCGCGGGACGCCCTTCATGTGCATCAGGATGACGGCCGCGCCGGATCGGGCGACGAGCGTCGCCATCGCGGGGTCGGCCCGGAGGCCGCTCGTATCGTTGACGATGTCGGCGCCGGCGTCGAGCGCCGCCCGGGCCACGGCCGATTTCACAGTATCGACCGAGATGAGGACGCCGGTTTTCGGCCTCAGCTTCCGGATGACGGGGAGGACACGGCCGAGCTCCTCTTCTTCGGCGACGGGAAGGGCGCCGGGCCGGGTGCTCTCGCCGCCGACGTCGAGGACGTCCGCCCCTCCGCAGGCGAGAGCGAGCGCGTGCTCGACGGCGCGGTCCGGGTCGAAGAAAGCTCCCCCGTCGGAGAAGGAATCGGGTGTGACGTTGACGATCCCCATGAGCCAGGTCGTCGGGCCGAGGGAAAAACGACGCCCTCGGATGTCCAGGGGGAACGTTTTTCTTTCCACGGTCCTCAAACCTCTCCGGGCGCCTTGTCCTTGGCCTCCTGGGCCGGGATCGCCGCCGGGGCAGCCGGGAGCGTCTCCGCTCTCGGCGGGGCCTGCCCTTTCGGCTTGCCGTCGACGATCTTGTTGATCTCCTCTGAGGTCAGGACCTCCTTTTCGAGGAGGGCTTCGGCGATCTTGACGAGCTTGTCCTTGTTCTTCTCGATGAGCTCCTGGGTCCGGACGTAATTCCGCAGGACGATCTTCTTGACCTCCTCGTCGATCCGCTCCGAGGTCCGCTCGCTGAAGTTCTTGTTCACGGCAAGGTCGCGGCCGAGGAAGATGAGATCGTCCCGTTCGCCGAACGTCAGCGGCCCCAAATCGGACATCCCCCACTGGCAGACCATCTTCCGGGCGATCTCGGTCGACTTCTCGAAGTCGTTGGCGGCGCCGGTCGTCGTCTTTCCCAGGAAAATGATCTCCGCAATCCGCCCGGCCATGAGGACGGACAGCTGGGCCTCGAGATATTCTTTCGTGTAGGTGTAGCGGTCATCGAGGGGGAGCTGCTGGGTCAGGCCCAGGGCGAGGCCGCGCGGGATGATGGAGACCTTGTGGATAGGGTCGGCTTCCGGGATCAAAGTGGCCATGAGGGCGTGGCCGGCCTCGTGGTAGGCCGTGTTCTTCTTCTCCTCGTCGCTGATGATCATGCTCTTGCGCTCGACGCCCATGAGGACCTTATCTTTGGCGAATTCGAGGTCCTTCATGGTGACCTTGTCCTGGCTGTTCCGGGCCCCCAGGAGGGCCGCCTCGTTGACGAGGTTGGCCAGGTCAGCACCGCAGAAGCCGGGGGTCGAACGGGCCAGGACCTTGAGGTCGACGTCCTCGGACAGCGGGATTTTTCGGACGTGGACGCGGAGGATCTCCTCACGCCCCTTGGCATCGGGCATGGCCACGACGATCCGCCGGTCGAAGCGGCCGGGGCGGAGCAGGGCGCTGTCGAGGATGTCCGGGCGGTTGGTGGCGGCGATGAGGATGATGCCCTCGTTCGAGTCGAAGCCGTCCATCTCGACCAGGAGCTGGTTGAGGGTCTGCTCGCGCTCGTCGTGGCCGCCGCCGAGCCCGGCGCCGCGCATCCGGCCGACCGCATCGATCTCGTCGATGAAGATCAGGCATGGGGCGTGCTTCTTGCCCTGGTCGAAGAGGTCGCGGACGCGGGAGGCGCCGACGCCGACGAACATCTCGACGAAGTCCGAACCGCTGATCGAGAAGAAAGGCACGTCGGCCTCTCCGGCCACGGCCCGGGCGAGGAGCGTCTTCCCCGTGCCGGGCGCGCCGACGAGGAGGACGCCCTTGGGGATCCGGCCGCCGAGCCGCTGGAACTTGCGGGGGTCCTTGAGGAACTCGATGATCTCCTGGAGCTCGTTCTCGGCCTCCTCGACGCCGGCGACGTCCTTGAACGTCACCTTCTTCTGCTGGGCCGAGAAAAGCTTGGCCCGGCTCTTGCCGAACGACATGGCCTTGTTGCCGCCGGCCTGCATCTGCCGCATGAAGAAGATCCAGAAGAGGATGATGAGGAGGATTGGGAACCAGCTCAGGAGGATGGTCAGGAGGGGGCTCCGGGACGCGTCCTTGACGACGATGTCGACCTTGTTCTCGCGGAGGATCTTGATCAGGTCCGCGTATCCGGAGGGGAGAGTCGTCTTGAACGTCTGGCCGTCCTTGTAGACGCCGTTGAGCTGGGTTTCCTGGATCGTGACCTTTTCTACGGTCCCCTGTTCGACCTCGGTCATGAACTGGGAGAACGTGACGTCCTTCTTGGCGGCGGCAGGGGACTGGAGGAAGCTCCAGAGGAGGATGATGAGGATCCCGGCAGAGATCCAGAAGAGGAGGTTTTTCGTCGATCTATTCTTAGGCTTGGGCATTTTTTATAGTCCTTTATCTCCATTATTCTAGCATGTTTTCGGCCGTGAAAAAAGGGGACATGCCCCGCAGGCGGCGCGCCGCCACGATGTCCGTATTGACGGTCGGGAAGGGGCAATGGTATATCAATGGTCGTGACCGGGAAGTTTTCGGGGGACGTGCGTCTCGGGGACACGTCCCTTGCGAATAAGGGGCGCCCATGAGCCTTCATCCGATCGACTTGGGCATCATCGTCGTCTACCTCCTGGCCGTGGCCATGATCGGCGTCGTCGTCCGCAGGCGGGCGACGAAGAAGCTCGATTCCTTCTACCTTGCCGACCGGAACATCCCCTGGTGGATGCTGGGCCTCTCCGGCTGCTCGAGCTACATCGACATCGGCGGGACGATGGCCATGATCGGGCTCATCTTCTACCTCGGCCTCAAGTCGCTGTGGGCCACGCACATCTTCTGGGGCTGGTTCATGATCTGCTTCTACATGGCCTTCCAGGCCAAGTATATCCGGCGGTCGGGGGTCATGACCTTCGCCGAGTGGAACGAGACGCGTTTCGGGGCGACGAAGGACGCGGAGGCGGCCCGCCTGGCGGCGGCCATTTTCCTCCTTGTCCTCATGATCTGCAACCTGATGTTCATCAGCGTCGGGACAGGCAAGTTCGCCGAGGAGTTCCTGCCGCTGCCGCGCTGGGAGGCGACGCTCATCGTCCTCTCGGTCGTCGGGATCTACGTGACCTTGGGCGGCTTCTTCGGCGTCATCCTGACCGACGTCTTCCAGACGATCCTCATCGGGATCGGCGCCGTCATCATGGCCTTCATGGTCTTCGCCAAGCCAGCCGTCGGGACTTTCATCCACAAGGACCCGGCCTGGTTCTCGCTGGCCCCGACGTGGAAGCTCTGGCCGGGGTTCATGGCGGAGACGCCGCCGGCCTACCAGCATTTCGGGCTGTTCGGGCCGATCCTGGCCGCAGGCTTCTTCTGGATGATCTTCCGGGTCCTGGCCGGGCCGAACGTCTGGGACTTCCAGTTCTTCCTCTCGCTCCGGACACCGCGCGATGCCCAGCTCGCCGCCGGGATGTGGACAGTTGGATACAACCTCCGCTGGATCCTCGCCTGCGCGTTCATGGTCCTGGGGATCTACTATCTTGGTTCGCAGGCCGGCTTCGACGCCGAGAAAATCATGCCGCTCGTCCTCAAGAAAATGCCGGTCGGGCTGCAGGGGCTGTTCATGGCCGTGCTGCTCGCGGCCCTGATGTCGACGATCAGCGCCATGATCAACGTCACGAGCTCGGTCGTCATCAACGATTTCATCAAGCGCTATTTCGCCAAGAATCTGACCCAGAAGAAGCTCGTCCGGCTCGGCCAGCTGGCCTCGGTCGTCGCGGTCCTCATCGGGTTCGTCTTCTCGCTCTCGTTCTCCAGCATCGTCACCGCCTGGGAGACCATGGTCTTCGTCGTCGTGACGGTCATCCTCGTCCCGGCGACTCTGCGCTGGCATTACTGGCGGTTCGGGGCCAAGGCCTTCGTCTGGAGCATGGGGGTTTCGGCCGGCCTGATCACGCTGCGGCTCATTCTCCTCAAGGGGCTCCATGCCTCGGCGTCGCTGGCGATCGACATGGGGCTGAGCCTCGCGACGACCGTCGTCGCGGCGGCGCTCGCGAAGCCTGCGGACATGGAGGTCCTGGTCAAGTTCTACGCCAAGGTCAGGCCTTTCGGTTTTTGGGGGCCCGTCCGGCGGGAGTGCGTGCGGCGCGGGCTCGTCCCGGCGAGAGACAAGATGCCCAAGATCGACATCCTCAACGGCCTGGTTACGGCCGCCTTCCAGTTCTCGCTGGCCATCCTGCCGTTCTACCTCTTCCTGCGCAACTGGAAACAGTTCGGCCTCTGGGCGGCGGCCGCGGCGGCACTGGCCCTCGTCCTCTATTTCACCTGGTACAAGAATCTCCCCAGCAAAGACGAGGTGTAATCGTGGAGCGCCAATTCGGTGACACACAACTCATTACCGAAATTTTTTTCATGTCCGAGCCGACAGAATGGACTCCAATGACGTCGGAATATCTGTCGCAGGGCAGAAGGCGAGCCATTGGCCAAACAAATAATTAAGGGATTGAGTTGTGTGTCACCGAAATTGAAGCCGGCGGTCCACCTCATCTGCAGCGCGCACCTGGACCCGGTCTGGCAGTGGCGGTGGGAGGAGGGAGCGTCCGAGGCCCTGGCGACGTTCCGGAACGCCGTCGATATCCTCCGCGAGCATCCCGACCTCATCTTCTGTCATAACGAAGCCGTCCTCTACCAGTGGGTCGAGCGGTACGACCCGGCGCTTTTCAAAGACATCCGGAGCCTTGTCCGGGCCGGCCGGTGGGCGATCTCAGGCGGCTGGTTCAGCCAGCCTGACGTCAACCTTCCGGGCACGGAATCGCTGATTCGCCAGATCGCCGAGGGCCGGAGGTATTTCTCGGAAAAATTCGGGGCCGCGCCGCGCGTTGCCTACAACTTCGACTCCTTCGGCCACAGCGGCGGGCTTCCGCAGATCCTGCGGCTCGCGGGCTACGAGATGTACATCCACATGCGGCCGCAGGGCCGCGAGCTGGAGCTCCCCGCGGACCTCTACCGGTGGCGTGGCGCCGACGGCACCGAGATCCCCGCCTTCCGCATTTCGGTCGGCCTCTATCACACCGAGCGGGACAATATCGAGGAGCGCCTCGCCGCCGGCGCCGCCCTCGCCCTCGAGCTCGGCCGCGACGTCCCGGTCTTCTGGGGCCTGGGCAACCACGGCGGGGGGGCGACGCGGGAAGACCTCCGGAAGATCGATGCCTTCATCAAAAAGGAAAAGCGCGTCCGGGTCGCCCACAGCACGCCGGACGCTTTTTTCGAGGCCGTCCGCGAGGCCGCGAAGACGGCGCCCGTCTTCGAAGGAGACCTCCAACGGTGTTTCACCGGTTGCTACACGTCGCTCTCGCGGCTCAAGCGTCAGGCCGTCCGCGGCCTCGGCGGGCTCGTCCAGTCGGAGGCCCTGGCTGCGGCCGCCTGGTGGCTTGCGGGCCACGGATTCCCGGCCGGAAAGCTCCGGGAGGCATGGCGCGCCCACCTCTTCAACGACTTCCATGACATCATCGCCGGGTCCTGCGTCGAGCCGGCCGAGGGGGACGCCCTTGACCAATATGGGATGGCCGGCGAGATCGCCCGCGGCATCAGGCTCGAGGCCGTGGCGGTCATCAACCGCGGCCAGGCAAAAAGCCCGGCCCTTCCCGTGACGGTCGCGAACGCCAATCCGGCGCTCACGCGCGTCCCGGTCGAATTTGAATGCATGGCCGATTACCGGCCGTTCTGGAAGGGGGAGTGGCACCTCCGGCTTTTCCGGCCGGACGGACGGGAGGTGGCCTGTCAGGAAGAGCAGCCGGAGGCTCTCCTCCCGTTCAACGACTGGCGCCGGCGGCTCAGCTTCGTCGACGATCTTCCGGGCGTCGGCGTTTCGCGCTACGAGCTCAAGGCCTTTGAAGGTCCGGCGGGCGGGGCCGGGTCCCGCGGGAAGGCCCGTCGGTCCAAAGGGTCCGCGTCCGGTTCCGCGGGATCACTTTCCACGCCGGCGTATCGCGTCTGCAGCACGACCGGCCTCGTGGGCTCGCTCAAAACCCCCTCCGGATTGGAATGCCTGGCCGGCCCTCTCTTCGAACCCTTGGTCATCGAGGACACCGGCGACTCCTGGGGCACGGACTGTTGGAGCTATCGGAAGATCGCGGGCAGGTTCAGGTCCGAAGGCCCTCCCCGCGTCCTCGTGAGCGGCCCGGTCCGCACGATCAGCCGGTCCGTCCATTCTTTTCAGAAGAGCCGGATCGTCTTGGACATCCATTCGTACCGGGAGTGGCCGGTCATCGAATTCCGCCTGCGCGTCACATGGAACGAGGAGGGGCGGAGGCTCAAGCTGAGGATCCCGACCGGATTGAGCGGCGCGGAGGTCTTCTGCGAGGTTCCCGGTGCCGCGGTCCGTCGGCCTTCGGACGGCCAGGAGCACGTCCACGGCCGCTGGCTCCTCGTCGAAGGCCGGGTGAAAGGGCGGCCGGCCGCTCTGGGTGTCGCGACGGGCGGCCAGCATGGATTCGATTTCCAGGATGGCGAGGTCCGGCTCTCGGTCCTCAGGAGCGCTGCTTACTGCCACGAGCGCGGGTTCGGCCTCGACGCCTCGGGGGCTGATATGGGGGCACGCCGTCATGGCCCATGTCCCCGGGGCTGGAAATTCATGGACATCGGCGTCCACGAAATCCGGCTCCTGGTGACGGCCGGGGACCCTGGAAAGGTCAGGGCCATGGTTCCGGGGCTAGCGGACTATCTGGCCGCGCCGCCGGCGGCCTATCCGCATCTTCCGTCAGGAATATGGGATCATCAAACGGAGTTCTTGTCCTTGACCCCGGTCCATATCCGCCTCCTCGCCTGCAAGCGGTCCTCCGCCGGCGATGCCCTGATCGTCAGGCTCCAGGAGGCGACGGGAAGGGGAACCCGGGCGCGGTTGGGCGTCGCCTTGCCTGTTCGAGAAACAAAGAGCGGTGGGCCGCCCATCCGGCTGGCCTTCAAGCCCTTCGAGATCAAGACGGTGCGCGTCGAGAGGGACGGAACTTGGAGAGAGGTCCGGATGATCGAGGAGGACACGGCGTAGCGCGTCCCTACTTGATCGCGACGCCCATCGTATCGCGGTGCATGTCGATGAGGGTCCTCATATAAGGCCCGATCGAGTCGGCGTCGGCGAAACCGGCCCGCCGCGCGATCGCGTCCCGCTTTTCCTTGGGGAGAGACGAGCTTTCGGCCCAGTGCTGGAGATCGCGGTAGCATCCGATGGTGAACAGGTCCCAGGCGGCTCCCTGATCCTTAACGAAGATCATGTTCTCCGGCCGCCCGTTGCCGACCGCATACATATTTTCCATCTCGCGTTCCTTGAACAGCTCGTCCTGTTTGCCGGGGAGCGCGATGAAGATCTCGAGATGGTAGTACGCCGTGCCCTCGAACGCTTTTTTCACGGCCTCGAGCGGCGGGCCCATCACAAAAACGTCCTCCCGCCAGGATGTGCAGACGTTGAGTTTTTGGGCGAACTCCTTCGGGGAGAGGGCGGAAGCCGATGCTGCTTTCTCGCGCCGGGCGAGCCTCGCTTTCGAATAATACTCCGTGTAGTTCCCCATGGGAAAGAGCAGCATGAGGTCCCATTGGTCGCCCTGCGTGTGGCGCCACCAGAGGGGCCGCTCGTCGCCCGCGGCGTCCATGACGGCCAGGTGGCTTTTGTAGAGGGCGATGAGTTCCAGCAGCTTTCCCGGCGCGGCCCGGACGAAGGTCGTTCTATAAAGGCAGGCCGTTTCCATCGACCGTGGCCCTTCTGCCGTCAACGACGTGACACCCCGGAGTGCCAGGAACATCAAGCCCGCGAAGGCCATGCCCATTTTTCCCGAGCGATTTCTCATGAGTGCTCCTTGAACAGACCGGCACTTTCCAGCCGGGTCCCTCATTATCATATAAGAACCGATCGGTTGCCTAGAGGCGGGGAAATTTTCATGGGTGTTGTAGGTAGAATGAATGGAGGATCCCGCTCCGCCCGTCAGGCCCCCGGCCATCCGAAGGACTTGTCTCGCCGGGAAAGAATCGGAACGCATGACGGCCGGTCCCGGTCCCTTGACATTGGCCGCCGGTCGGCGATAAAGTCCCTCAAGATGGCGCCGAACGATCGAGTCCCCCGACCCATGACCAGCCGCGAACTCCTGAAAGATATCATCGCCCTCAAGCCGGGCCCGCGATGCGGGCTCTGGCTGGGCAACCCGCACCCCGACAGTTGGCCGGGCCTTCACCGGTATTTCGGCACCCGGACCGAGGAGGATTTCCGGCACAAGCTCGGCGACGACTACCGCTGGATCTCGCCGAGCTTCATCGAGTCCACGTTCCATGACCCGTCCTGCCGGCGGCTCTTCGACCTGGGCAAATCGAAGACATCCCACGGCCAGGCCGGCCCGCTTGCCGGGATCGAGGACCCGGCCGGACTCGACGCCTTCGACTGGCCCGACCCTCGCGCCCTCGATTTCAAGGACGCCATCGAGGTCCTCAAGAACGCTGGCCCCTATTACCGGGCGAGCGGGTTCTGGTCGCCCTTTTTTCACGACATCATGGACCTCTTCGGCATGGAGGACTACTTCGTCAAGATGCGCACGAACCCGGCCGTCGTCCAAGCGGTCACCGACCGTGTCTGCGGCTTCTACCATGAGGCGAACGAGAGGTTCTTCGAAGCGGCCGGGAACCTCGTCGACGGCTTTTTCTTCGGCAACGATTTCGGAACCCAGCGCGACCTGATGATCAGCCCCGCCCTTTTCGACGAGTTCGTTCTGCCATGGTTCAAGCGGTTCACGGAACAGGCTCTGGGCCGAGGATACCAGGTCATCCTCCATTCCTGCGGCTCGATCCATCGGGTCATCCCGCGGCTCATCGAGGCGGGCGTCGACTGCCTCCATCCGCTCCAAGCCAAGGCCGCGAACATGGACGCCGCGACCCTGTCCCGGGATTTCAAGGGGAAGATCGCCTTCCTCGGCGGCCTCGACACCCAGGGCGTCCTGAACCAGGGCTCGCCCGGGGAGGTCAAGGCCGAGGTCCGCCGGATCAAGGATGTCCTCGGGCCCTGCCTGATCGTCAGCCCCAGCCACGAGGCCATCCTTCCCGACGTCCCGCCCCGGAACGTGGCCGCCATGGCCGAGGCCGCGCTCGAGTAACGGCCCGACCCGGATCAAGCGCAGGGCAGGTTCAAGAAGGCGAAGCCGGCGCAAGTAAAAGAGGGACAGCTCCCGCCGGGGATTGTCCCTCTGGTTCATATTCTGTTAAAATATCTCCGCCGGCTCGAATTCACCGGGAGGGCTGGATATGGGCCATAGGTCAGCATCGGTCTCGGGGAAGGTCCCCACTTCCCGAGGTCTCCTCTTTGGCATTTTGATCCTCACCCTCACCCTCTCCGGGCCTGCCGCAAGCCAGAGCCAGTCCGACCTTCAGAAACCCCTCCGCTACAACATCAGCGTCACGCTCAAGCTCGTCCAGGTGTATGTGACGGCCAAAGGCGGCCAGCCGGCGGGCGACCTCAGGGCCGATGAGTTCGAGGTCAACGATAATGGCCGGAACGTCCCGGTCACCCATTTCGAGAGACATTTCCTGGGCGAACAGGACGAATCCTCGGGCCTTCCCTCGTCCGGTCCCCGGATGAGCCGGAAATTCTTCCTTCTCTTTGATTTCGGCTTCCTCGACGCGCACGGGGTCCTCAAGGCCAGGAACGCAGCCCTCCACTTCCTCGATACAAAAGTCCAGCCCGCTGACGAGGTGGGACTCCTGACTTATACGTCGCTCCGGGGCCTTGTTCTCCACGAGTATCTGACAGTCGACCACATGAAGATCCGCCGGATCGTGGACGGCTTCGGGCTGAAACAACTCACCGGGCGGGCCGAACACCTCTCCGACTTCATCTTCACGGTCGACGTCCAGGAAAAGCCCCCAAGGCCGGTCACCGGCGAAACCTCTGCGGAAGATTTTTTTCGACAGCAGGCTAGGCTCCAGACAGGCCAGGAGGTTGACGAAGGGGTCCGCCAGAACTACGTCGAACGGGCCAGACACTTCGTCGTGAGCCTCGATAATTTCGCCCGGGTGATCCGCTATATCCCCGGCTACAAGAACGTCATCCTCTTTTCGGGCGGGCTCTCCCGCCAGGTCCTGTACGGGAAAAAAGGCGGGCCCGCGCCCGTCGGCTGGTCGTCCGTGGATCAGCTGGCCGCGCAGATGAAAAGCTATGACGCCGCTCTGGCCGACACGGGGCTCCGGGGGGACTTCACGGCCATGCTCGAGCAGTTCAAGGCGTCCAACAGCCCGGTCTACGCCCTGGACGTGTCCCGCAGCCAGAAGGAGGCGGACATCACCAATCCCGAGGGGATGAGGGCGGTCGCCGGGGATTTCGAGGGGGCGGATTCCCTCCGGCAGTTCGCCTCGGACACGGGAGGAAGGTTTTTCGGGAACACCGTGGACTTCAAGAAGAGCCTGGACAACATCCAGAACATTACGGGCGCCTATTATGTCCTGGGCTATTCCGTCAATGAGGAATGGGACGGCAAGTTCCATAAGATCAAGGTCCGTGTCACCCGGAAGGGCTGCGAAGTTTTCGCCCAGGGCGGTTATTTCAGTCCCAAGCCCTATACGGAGTATTCGAGCTTCGAGAAGCTGCTTCATGTGACCGACCTTGCCCTGAGCGACAATCCTCAGCTCCAGGTCCCGGACGAGGTCCCGGTGGCGGCGATGGCCGTGACGGTCAAGGGATCGCCGGAGTTCGTGGCCTTTGCCCGGGCCTCGAGCTCCGCCCAGGCCGACGTCCTCGGCAAGAAGTCCGAGGCTTACCTTCTCCTCCTCGATGAGAACGGAGACGTCGCCCTGATCAAGAGGTTCAAGCTTACCCTTCCCGAGAACCAGGCTGGGAAGGAGACCTTTTTCCCCACGTTCCTCCTGAGCGTCAAGCCCGGCCGCTACATCTGCCGCCTGGTCCTCCGCAACATGGAGACGGGGAGAGGCGCCAGGGGCTCGGCTATGCTCGTCATCTCCGGGGAGCCGGTCGGACCGGTCGTCCTCGACCCGCCGCTCCTCCTGACCCTTGACCCTCGGTCCAAGGACCTGGCGGCTTCGGAGGCCGGTTCCCTGTCAGCCCTGTTCTCCTACGACCCGGACTCTTATGCTCCTCTTGTCGGCGACGTGCCCGCCGGGTTAATCAGACTTTTCGCGGCCGTGCGCTGCTCGGCGAACGGCCCGGACGCGGACTTCGATCTCTCCGCCTCTCTCGCGGACGCGGCCGCTCAGGTCCGGACCGATGTCCCTGTCTCGGTGCTCAAGAGATCGCGGGACGGCCAGACCGTCCTCACCCTCGTGGAGCTCGGGACGGGCGAGCTCCGGCCCGGCCGCTACAACCTCCAGTTTGTCGCCAAGGAGAAAGGCGGCCCTTCGGCCGCGTCCGCGACCGTGGAATTCATCGTCCGATGAAAGACTTTTGTGCGCGGACCGGACTTCAGGTCCCGGGCCGTTTCAGGAAATCCCTGGCTGTCCCCATGTGAGGTGGGGCGTCACTGGACCCGCCGGATGCGGGGATCGGTGAAGATGTCCCGCTCGTCGGTGCTCATCGAGGAGAACTCGGAGACGACGGCCCCCTTGTCGCCGGCCTGGAACCAGTGGAGTCCGTTCGGAGCGATGGTGTACTGGTCTCCGGGTCTCAGGATGATCTCGTGCCAGACCTTGAGATATCGCTTGTGCTTTTTCGGGGCCCTCGCCCGCGGCTTCGGCGTCCGGTCGCCGGCCACGTAGAGATAGACCTCTCCGAAGCGGCAGCGGAAGGTCTCCTGCTTGCCGATGTTCCTGTGGTTGATCGGGGGGTGCTTATGCTCCGGGCAGGTCTGGCGGGGGAGGAGGACCATTTCCTTGGCGCAGTAGCGGTCGTTGTTCTCGTAGACTGCGACCTGGAGGCCGATGTGCCGGAGGTCACCGAGTCCGAGGTCGGTCACCTCGATGTTGTCCTTTTCAAAGGGCGTGAGGACGATCCGCGCCTTCCTGAGGAGCTCGAGCGTCCGGGCCTTGGCCAGGGCCTCGGCCTTCAAGGCGGCTTTCGTTTTCACGTTTCCCTCCGTGTGAAGGAATTATAATCCCGGAGCGCGAAGAAATAAAGGCCAGGCCCGGCCCGTTTCAAGCGTCTTTTTCTCCCGGGCTGGGGCCGGCCCTACCAGCGATCGTGGCGGACGAGCTCGCCGACGGGCTTGCGCTTTTTCGGAGGAAGAGAATCGGCGGGATAGCCCAGCGGCGTGAACGCCGAGGGGACCACCCCTGCGGGGAGTCCCAGGACTTCTCGGGCCGCCCCCGGGTCGAAGGCCGCGATCCAGCACGTCCCCAGCCCCTGGTCTGCGGCGGCCAGAACGAGATGGGTCATGGCGATCGTCGCGTCGACCTCGGCGGCGTTCCAGCCGTCGGCTTTCCTGACCCAGCCTTCGGCCGGCAGGGCGCAGACCGCCAGGACGAGGGGCGCCTGGGTGAACCAGTCGCGGCCGTAGATGCGGCGCAGTTCCTCCTCCCGTCCCTTAGTCCGGATGACCAGGACGCGGAAGGCCTGGCGGTTGGCCGCGGTCGGCGCCAGGCGGGCGGCCTCGAGGACCCTGGCCAGCTTCTCTTCTTCAACCGGGTCAGGCTTATAGGCCCGGACGCTGTATCGCTTCTTTATGAGTTCCTGAAAATCCATTCCCAGTCTCCTTTTTTCTAATTCAGTGACACACAACTAAATCCCTTAATTCTCAAGCAAATCCACTTTTCGATAATTTCGGTAATTAGTTGTATGTCACCGAAATCAATCACCCTCGAGGAGGAAGGCATAGCGGCCGGAGCCGGTCTTGATCCGCACCGCGCCGTCCTTGTCGACGGCTTCATCCACTCCCGCGACGCCCGGCACGAACCGGCCGTTCTCCCAAAGCGCCTTTCCGCCTTCCGTCACCCGGACATTCCGCAAGTTGAACTTGGGGATGACGATCTCCGCCGCCGATCCCACCGGAACGACGGCCTCGACCCGGACGCTCCCGTCCGTCCGCGACCAGGTGCAGCCCACCTCGCCCCGAAGGGTCTGGACGGATCCCGACGCATGCCTGAGGTCCCTGACCATCTGCGGCTGAAGCAGGACCTTCTCGAATCCGACGCTCCCCGGGGCCAGGTTGATCCCCGCCAGGGCCTTGTAGAGCCACGCCCCCACGCTCCCGAACATCGGGTGGTTGTGGGAGTTCATGGACGGCCCTTCACGCTTCTGCCAGAGCTCCCAGAGCGTCGTCGCCCCGTTCTCGATCATGTAGCCCCAGCTCGGGTAGGTCGTCTGGACCGCGATGTCATAGGCGAGGTCGGAGCTCCCGCTCCGCGTCAGGAGCTCCATGATGTATTTGGTGCCGATGATGCCCGTGGTCAGGTGAGAGTTGTGCTTGTAGACGATGTCGTCGAACAGCCTGCCCCAGGCGTCGCCCTCCTTTTCCGTCGCGATCCCGAGGAAGAGCGGCAGCGTGTTGGCCGTCTGGGTCCCGTCGGCGTAGTCTCCGGTCTTCGGATCGTAGTATTCACGGTTGAAGGCCGCCCGGATGTCCCCGGCCAGCCTGTCATAAAGCGCCGCGTCCTGGCCCTTCCCCAGGATCCGGGCCGCGTCCGCCAAAATCTTCACGTCATAATAATAATAGAATGACGAAACGATGGCGCCCGGGCATTTCTCGACGGCCACCCAGTCGCCGTACGAGCTGAACTTGACCAGCCCGTTCTCGGCCTGGCTCCTCAGGAACTCGACATATTTCCGGAGCCCGTCGTACTGTTCTTCAAGGACTCTTGTGTCGCCGTAATACTGGTACATGTACCAGCAGAGCAGGGGATAGGCCGTGGCCCAGGCCGGGTCGGCCTTCTCGCCGCCCCAGATATGCGGCACCGTGTCCGAGAGCCTGCCCTTGTCGTCCTGGCCGTCGCGGATGTCGCGGACGAAATTCGTGTAGAAGGCGGCCATGTCGAAGTTCATCATGGCCTCTTCGGCCGTCCCCTGGGCGTCGCCCATCCAGCCCATCCGCTCGTCCCGCTGGTCGCAGTCGGTCGGGATGCTGTGAAGGTTCGTCTTCTGGCCCCAAGTGATGATCCGCTGGAGACGGTTGAGGATGTCCTTCGAGGCGACGAAGCTGCCGATGGGCCGCACGGCCGAGTGGGCGACGCGGCCCCGGATCGAATCCGGCATCGGAGTCCCGGGAAAGCCCGAGAGCTCGACGTAGCGGAAGCCGTGGTAGGTGAACCGCGGCTCCCATGTCTCCTCGCCTTCGCCTTTCAAGATGTAATGGTCCTCGGCCCGGGCGGCGCGGAGGTTTTCCCGGTTGATCATGCCGTTGTCATAGACGAGTTCGACGAATCTCATCCGGACGTCCGTCCCCCGCGGGCCCTTGACCCTGAGCCTCGCCCAGCCGCTGAAATTCTGGCCCATGTCGAAGACATAAACGCCCGGCTGGGGGCTGGTCATCTTGACCGGGAGGACGGTGTCCACGACCTGGATGGCCGGCATCATCTGCGCGGAGAGGACCCCGGCCGGGGCTTTTACAGCTTCCACAGGCCCCCAGGCCTTGTCGTCGAACCCCGGCCTGTCCCATCCCGGAGTTTCGAGGCGGGCATCATACGTTTCGCCGTTGTAAACGCTATCCTCCAGGATGGGGCCGTTCGCCGCCTTCCACGACGCGTCGCTGACGAGGCTCGTCCGCGTCCCGCCCTCGAGCTCGATATTGATCTGGACGAGCAGGGCCCGCGAGCCGTACTTGCCGTTCCCGAGGACGACTCCGACGGCGTTCGGTCCTTGGCGCAGGGCGTTCGTCACGTCGTAGGTCACGTAAAGGACGCGCTTGTCGTAGGTTGTCCACCCCGGGTCGAGGACATGCCCCCCGGCCTTTCTCCCGTTGACGCGGAGCTCATGATAGCCGAGGCCGCAGACGAAGGCCCGGGCCCGCTTCACCCTCCCGCCGAGAGGGAATTCCTTCCGGAGCTGGTTCCTGCCCCCGATCCAGCTCCCTTTCCATTCGGTCCGCTCGAAAAGCCCGGCATCGAAGCGCGCCGTATCACTCCAGGGGCTCTCCCTCCCGTCTTTGTCCCAATACGTGACCTTCCAGAAATATGTTTTCCCGCTTTCCAGGCCTTTGCCCGCATAAACGACCTGCGTGGACTTGGCCGAAACGACCTTGCCGGTGTCCCAGATGTCGCCAGCCGCGGCGGCCGGATCGGACGACACGATCATTTGATACGCGGACTGCGCCTGGCCGCGCCCGGAATGCTCCAGAACCCAGAAGAAGCGGGGCTGCCTGACGTCGACACCCATCGGGTTTTCCAGGTATTCGCAGCGCAGCCCCGTGGGCGCCTGGGGCCCGGGATTCTCGGCGGCGGGCAAGAATGCCGCAATGGCCAGAATGAAGACCATTGCCGTGACGGCCATCAGGGATCTTGCGCGATTCGCCATGGGGACACCTCCTCCTCGGATGAATAGAATGCGCTTATTATGGGAAAAAAGCGATGACTTGTCGATAGGTTTCGGGGAGGCGGGATTGACACTCTCGGCCGCCGGCACTATATTTCGTCCATGAGGGGGCGGAAAAAAACGGTCGGACTCGCCGCCGTCGTCGGCCTTTGGCTTTCGGCGGCACCTCTCGTGGCCGGTCCCGGCCCCGAAATCTGGGAGGCGTTGCGTTCGGCACAGCCGAAGAAGGCCGGCTGTTCTGTCAAGGGGACGGTCCTCGTCCGGGACGCCTTCACTTTCCGTCTGGATTCCGGCGCATTTTTTCCGCTCGCTGAGGTCTCAGGGCGGGTCGTCGGAGGCGTCTTCAAGGGGCGGGGTCGCTTCGAGCTCATGCCGGCCACCGAGAACGAGCGGCGATTACTCGCCCTGCGCTCGAGGCAAAAGGACCTTCAGGTTCTGTCCGATTCGTTTGAAGAGGCCGTTTTTCTCTTCACCGACGGCGCCGAGAAGGAGCTCCTCTCGCCCGGTCAGGTCATCCCCGCGGACGAGAACGAACTGGCCTCCGCCTATCATCGGATCCTGAAAAGGGCGGAAAAAGACGTACATGCCGACCTTCGCTTGAGGCTGCTATCCGACCTCCTGGAGGAGGCGCCCGCCTCCCGGGGGCTGTTCCTAGCCTGCTTCGACGGCGCCAAGCTCCCGCCGGCGATCGCCGTGTTCGCTCCGAGAGGCTTGAACGGAACCTGGCTCGGGCCGGACAGCGACGTGGAAACGACCGCCCTGATCGTGATCCACGATGAAAAGGGAGGCTGCTGGTACAGCGAGCGGCCCCTCGTGTCCCGCGAGCTTCCGCACGATCCGGTAACGCCCGACCTCCATGCCCTTCATTATTCGGTGGAGACGACGATCCGGAAGAACACGGACATCGAGGGGAGAACGACGATGCGCTTTCGCTCCGCCGCGGCCGGCGTCCGCGTCATCCCGCTCGACCTTTTTGGTAAACTCCGGGTGGATTCGGTCCGGCTCAAAAGGAGGGGCGGTCCGGCTTTTGATACGGCCTTCATCCAGGCGGACGACAAGAGCACCGACCCTCTCCTCGTGATCCTGTCCGTTCCGCTCGCGGCCGGCGAAGAAGCCAAGCTCACGACGGAATATCACGGGGACGAGGTCCTTCATGACGCCGGCGAAAACAACTATTATATCGGGGCTCGGCAGAACTGGTATCCCGACCTGAACGGCATGCGCGACTGGGCCGTCTATGATCTCACCTATCGGATCCCGAAGAATCGTCAGATTGTTTCCTCGGGACGGCTGATCGAGTCGACGACGGACGGGGATTTCCTGGTTTCCCGGTATACGTCCGGACAGCCGGTCCGCGCCGCCGGCTTTAATTACGGTGTCTTCAAGCTCATCGAACGGGCCGACCCGGATTCCGGGATCAAGGTCCGGGTCTACACGAATCCGGGCCAGACCAACTTCGCCAAGCAGCTGCTGGCTGTCCTGCCGACCGTTCATTTCGACACCGTGTCCATGGCCGAAGACACCCTGGCCGACAGCATCAACACGGCGCGTGTTGGCACGCTCTATTTCGGCCCGTTGCTCCAGAATGATGTCGCCGTAACGCAGCAGACCGACTGGAGCTTCGGGCAGAGCTGGCCGACACTCATCTATATCCCCTACATGGCGTTCCTCGACTGGGTCACTCGGGCGGAGCTCGGGCTTTACGACGCCAAGTCCTTCGTCGAACAGGTGACGCCCCACGAATTCGCGCATCAGTGGTGGGGACACCGGGTCGGCTCCGCGACCTATCGGGACGCCTGGCTTGAGGAGGGCCTGGCCGAATTCACCGTGAGTCTGGTGGTCGAGCGAGCCCAGGGCGCGAAAGAGTTCCGGAATTATTGGGAGCGGGCGAGAAAGGTTATTCTGGAAACGCCGCGGCATTCCGTCTGCGCCAACTGGGAAGCCGGCCCGATCTCCTTGGGGACCCGTCTGATGTCCGGGGAGACACCCCAGGCCTACAGCGCCATCGTCTATCGCAAGGGGGCGTTCGTCATCCAGATGCTGCGCAGCCTGTTCTGGGACCCGAAGAACCCCAACCATGACCAGCGTTTCATCGCCATGATGAAGGACTTCATCGAGACTTGGGCCGGCCGGAATCCCGCGACCAGGGATTTTCAGGCGATCGTCGAACGCGACGCTCCGGCGCCCTTCACGGGAAACATGGGCTGGTTTTTCCGCGAGTGGATCGACGGCACGGCGCTGCCGAAGATCGAGTCCTCCATCCGCGTCGAAGACGCCGGGAAAGGCCGATACCGGCTGGCGGGGAGCATCGTCCAATCCGGCGTCCCCGACGATTTCCGGAGCATCATCCCGCTCTATTTTGAATTCGAGAAGGACCGGTTCATGAGATTTGCCCAAGCGACCATCACCGGCAACCGCACCATTCCGGTTCAGGGCGAAAGCTCGCTGCCCAAAAAACCTGTCCGGATCGTGGCCAACCCCAATTTTGAGTGGTTGACGGGCCGTTGACGCGGTGGAAGCGGGCCAGTTTTTCTGAGTCCGCCGGTTCGCCTTGACGGGCCCTCCGGCTTCCTGTAAAATACGGCCCATTCCGGTGGGGCTGTAGCTCAGCTGGGAGAGCGCTTGAATGGCATTCAAGAGGTCGCCAGTTCGATCCTGGTCAGCTCCACCACCGAAAGAACCCCATATCAATCAATAAACTCAGATAGTAACTAGCAGATTCCGTCTCCTTGATGAATCCATCATCGTAGTTCTTTTTCATTCATTTTCGACCGGGGTTTTGGCGCAAATCTTGACACTCACCCCTGGGATATATTGCCCACTATCGATCAACGTCGTATTTCGGCCTTGAGGACGAGAAACACAGGAACAAGAAGATACGATCCTCCTAGCAGAAGTTCAATGGATAAAGCGTTGGACTCCGGATCCAAAGGTCGGAGGTTCGAATCCTCTCAGGCACGCCATTCCTAATTCCCTGAAAATCCTGAAGTTACAGGATTTCCCAGCTTCCCCGCCAGGCTCGATTTTCCCGCCGTGTCACAGCCGTGTAACAGATTTACCCCATTTGGGACCCCAATTGGGGTTTTTTCGGCCAGCCTGTCAACGGCAGTCCGGCGCCTTTCGTCGGTCGAATGGACATACCGCTGGGTCACCGCAATACTCGCGTGGCCGAGTAGAGAACGGACGGTTTCGATGTCAACGCCTCTCTCAACGAGCCTCGATCCGAACGTATGCCTTAAGTCATGGAAGCGTAGTCCCGCTATCCCGACTCGCCGGCAGGTAGCCACGAAGGCAGTCTTCACCGTCGTGAGTGGCTTCCCGGTCTTGGGGTTGGGGAACACATAGGGGCTTTGGCCGTCCTGGCCTTTGAGCCTCGAGAGCTCGTCGTGTAAGGCAGCGTTGAGGGGGATTGTCCGGGGCTTCCCGCTCTTGGTCCTCTCTACTGTGAGCACCATCTCTTTGAGATCCACCTGTTCCCAGCGGAGGCTCAGGATCTCCTGCAACCGCATCCCCGTGTGGAGTGCAACGCTGATGATTGAGCGAAGAACAGGGTAGGAAGCACTCTTGAGCCTGACCTCTTCTTCCTCGGTCAGGACACGCTCCTTGAGTCGGTCCTTCTCCGAGGACTTCTTGATTCTTGCGGCAGGATTGGTCTCGAGATAGCCCTCGTCAATAGCAAGGCTGAACATCTTTTTAAGGAGGGCCAGGTACCGGTTGGCAGAGCTCTTGGAATTGCCTGATTTCAGCCTCCAGGCAAGGCATTTCTGGATCATGAGGGGAGTAACCTCGTCGAGATAGATGTCCTTGAAAAAGAGCCCGAGAATACCCAGCCTGGATTTGTCCGACCGCCAACTCCGTTTAACGTTCCTGGCGTAGTCATCGATGAAAATTTGGGAAAACTCGATGAATCTAATCCGTCCTTTCCGCCGGCAAGCCCCTGGCATACGAGCAGATTCAGCAAGGGCCGCCTTCCTGAGAGCAGCTTCAGCCTCCTCCCTTGAGGACGCTCCGTCCTCGACCCGTTGGATCCGCTTCCCCTCGACGTTCCAGTAGTCAAGATACCATCGGATCCGACCGTCCCTTGTTTTCCTCTGATAGATCGCACCATAGCCAAAATTGAAGCGAGTCTTTGAATTGGCTTTCGCCATCTCGCCTGTACCTCCTTTTTCATCATGCGATCTTTTCATATTGCTTCCAGGAGGCATTGTCAAGCCGGAGGGGTCGAGGCAGGGGAGGGGCCTAGTTCTTTCCTTCTCGAGCCAGGAGTCGATCTCCTCTTTCTTGAAGCGGATCCCCAGGCCCCTTCTCCTGATGCTAGGTAAACCTCCTTTCTTATCGAGTCGGTAGATAGTGCAGGGGCTTACCCCTAGGTATCCAGCTACCTCCTTGACTGTGAGAAGCCCCTGGCTCGAGATGTTACGGATCGTGCGAGCTGTTCCCACTATCTCCATGGGACACCCCCGCAAGCCGGCTGTTCCATCGATCCTCCATCGACCATCTCAGAAGGCATCGCAGTCCGCCCCGCAATGTTGACCAGATGCATCTTATTCATGGCCGATCTCAACTTCGAGAAATGGAGTGTGACTCTTCGTTTTCCGAAGTCGCATTCCCAGCGGAAACGGCTGGCTCTCCTATACCAGCCTTGTCCTTCTTCGGTTTCTGTAGTGTCGGGGTGGGTTTTGACACTTCGGGAATTGTAGTCTTTTTATAATTTGCCATACCCACCGGTCGCGAATCCGCAACGTGATGGTCATACCCACTCGTCAGCTCGTAGAGATTCGAATACCTGTGCAACCCTCCATACTTGGTCCTTCTGATCCAACCGGCCTTCTCCAATTCCTTAAAGGCCTTCGAGACCGTGGAGGGGGACCCAAACCCCTTCACGGTCTCCAGCTCCGAGTAGTGCAGACTGATCTTGCCATTGTTGCTGCCGTTATGCTTGGCCCTGAGATAGACGTAGGCAAGCTTGGCCGCAAGACTGAGCTGTTTCCACTCCTGGCATCTCAACAGCATGTCCCTGCCCAGCATGACAAAGTTGCCGTACTGGTATTTACTCTTGTGCTTGCCCATTAGAGTATCTCCAGGGCAGTAGCCGGCTTGGTGCGGTTGGAGCCCTCCGGCAAGAACAGCCTAACATCTCTTCTTGCCGGCCTGGCTGGGGGCGACGCGGGATCGGTCGCGCTTCGGTAGTTTTGAGGTTTCCGAGAGATCAGAGACATACCCAAAACCGCTAAAGTACAAGCCCATTTTCCCCTGGTGGATGTGACAGAGAAGCCGGGGGTCCGACTGTTTCCCTTCACTTGGCCTTTTGCTGTCACATTCCACCTTCCTTGAGCCATTCGATGACCTTCCCTGAAGGCACTCGCTCACCCGTCTCATACTTGGAGATAAGCGTGTGGTCCCTTAGGCCCAGGAGCTCCGCGAGCTGCCGTTGGGTCAACTTGAGCTTCTTCCTGGCCCGCCTGATGGCCTGGGAGATGGGCATCCGCCTGCCATCAGGGCCTGCCAAGAACCTCTCCACGTGCTGCTTCAGGTCCCGGGTGCTGGCGAACTCCGTCCGAATGAGCTTCTCCAGGCACCTGATCAGCTCAACCCTGTAGTCTACAGACGCAGAGTCACAGGGCCGATCTGGATCGGTGAGGACCTTCCAGATCCACTTGACAGTGGCCTTCTTGTCCATGGCATCCAAGGGGATCGGCAATGCCCCCAGGACGCCCCCTTGCGTTTGAACCCGCCTAGCCGTGAAGCTGCCATTGTCTAGCTCATAGGCGGGTTCATCAATGAGATCGGAAGCTGAGCCCTGCTTCTTCCTTGGACTCTTGTTGTTTTGAGACTCTTCGGTACCGTTGAGTCCGACGGAAACCGAAGGGCTGTTTGAAAATATCATTTGTTTTCTCCTTCAGCCTCCAATTCCTGAAAAATCACGATTGGAGTGATGAAAGGAGGGAAAATGGGGGCGGGTTATAGATCTAACTTATTGAAATGAATAGATGTGCGAGAGTTAGATAATTTTTTAAATATCTGGCAAAGCTGGTGTGAAAATTCACCTACAGGGAAAGGGCTATCCCCTTCTTTTGGCCTTACCTATTTCCTTCAGATGCTGTGCCCTGAGTTCTTTTGGATAGTACTTTTCTCGTTGGCGAATATCTTCTTCATATAGTTCAAGCGTCGAATTAGCTACCGCTTTTTCCTGCTCAAAAATAATGAACCTTGACTTATACCCTCTTGAGTCGTTCGTCGAAGAGAGCGGATCTTGGGATGTATTAAACAATAGCTTGAGGTGGCATCTTAGCTCCGACATCCTCTTTTTAAGTACACCCAGATCCTTCTCGCTGACTTGATCATCAAAAATCTGAAGGTACCCTTCGGCTCTGGCCAGGAACAGCAATGCCCTCGACCAGGTCAATTTTGGCATTCCGGTCCTCTTATCTGCAAAACCGAGTACTCGATAATTCTTTACCCCAAGGCTCTGATGCGCTACGGCAATGGCGACTTCTTCCTCCGATATGAATTCGATCTGAACATCTTTCCATGAGTTGGTTCCGAGTTTATATATCGGAGTGACGCGATCCCCTTTTCGGACGAATGCTTTCTTCGGAGAGAAATCCTGGCTTTTCAGGAGTTCTCTTAATCTCTTAGGCAACCCCCATAGCTCCTCGCCAAGTATTGTGCAATACTCAAACAGCAATGAGATGGCGTTACCTATGAAGGGTTGTGCCTCCTCCTGTATTAAAGATTCATGTCCATCTGCCGTGTTACAAATATCAGTTAGGACCTTTGAGGCCCTTTCCAGCTTCTTTATGTGCTCCCGTGTTATTCCGCGCTCAATCTCATTTAAGATTTTGCCAAAGTTCTCCGTTAGAAGCCTAAATTTCATTATTGATAGTTCGATAAAGCTCAGGTCGGTAGATGGCTTTTCCAACCGCAGGTCCCTTAGGTTCGAAGCTTCTATTGCGAGACCCTCTATAGCAGAATTAAGACCTTCGTTGATTTCAGCAATTTGTTCGATTATTTCGTCAAGATTGGCATTCGAGTAGTCGTACGCGAATTGGTTATTAGGGTCGGGCTGAGTTATCATTATATTTCCTGAATCGAGATACACGCGATACGGTCGCCGGCTGCGGGATCATTTTTGGTGACCAGGAAATATATGCCAAGAAGCCCGGTCATTGTCAAACGGATATCTCGCCGTCTCTGCGGGCGAGAGAATCTTAGTCGCCTATAGAGGCATATTGCGGATCGTGCGAAGGCGAATCCCATCTATTATTCCCCTTACCCCCCTCCCCCCTCGGGTGTTCGGGTCGAAGATCGGATCCTGCTCGAAGGATCGAGGAGCAACCCCGGGGAAGGGGAAGTGGTTGGGAAGAATAGGATCTTAATTCTTAGTCCTTCTAACTACCCTATAGGAGGATGGTATCTTTTCTATACAAACGATACCCGCGCCCTCCGTAACCTTACCACGCCTATGCGCCGTACCACTAGATGGCTCGAGAAACACCTCTCCCTGTGATACTAGTTGGCTGGTTGCCTTTTGTATGCATTGTTACATTCGTAACAAGAGTAAATCGCTCTTGCTTTCTCCCCCTTCTTGAGCCTATAATAAACTCGGCATCAGGAGAGGCCCTCTAATGTAGGGCCCGGCAACCTGGGACGGACACCCAAGGTGCCAACTCGCGGCGCAAGCGGCGAGGATGCGGTCGCTGTAAGAGGCGGCAACGAATTGTCCGAGCGAACGAACCCGCTCTCCTGAGCCACAGGAGGCGGGTTTTTTGTTGCCCGCCCATCCAGTGCCCGCATCCGAATCTCACGCCCCCGGTGCCCATCTGAAGCTACAGGAGCTACATCGTGTCACTTCTGTTACACGTAGTGAAGGAGGGCGGATCATGACAGCCAAGACAAAATCAGTGTGTGCATTTGCGGCGGGCGTGGCGATGATGGTCTTCCCGTACCGCCTGCTGCAGTGGCTTCCATGGATCAGGGGAGGCGGGCCGTGCCTCTATCTCATCTGCCTCGGCATGACCTATGGATTCTATGCATTCGTCGCGGGCGCCGTGGGCCTAGCCATGAATTGGCGCGGACCCTGGCGCGAAGTGAAAACTGGGCCACCTAATCTTCCTTCTCCCCCCAAGGACGGCCATCCGGCGGACGGAAGGTGCCAAGCCGAAGGCTGCATTAACGTGGCGACGCGAGGTACTCCCCTGGAGAATGGCGAATGGGAATGGGTCTGCCGCGCCCATTATCGGAGGCCGGGCAGGCCCGTCGTCCTGAGGCTTTACGAGGAGAAAAGGACATCGAACGGATAAGGCAACATATGAAAGGAGGTCTCCATGGATAAGAAGCTCTTGGGTCAGGAGATGGTCCCCTCGGGCACGGAAGCGGCTAACGACACCTTCGTTTTCCACGAGTACGAGCTTTATAAGGAAATGGATCTCTGCCGGGAGTGCGGCGAGATCCGCGGCCCTTTCCGGCTCCGGGGCGGAGGGCCATTCCACAGCCAAACGTGCCTGTGTCCGGACAAGCGTGGGACGCCGCAGGCCCGTGAGGAGCTGACGATCTATTTCCGGCTCGACTTCGCGAGGGCCGTGACCCTGTGCGCCTGCTGCGGGCAGGAGCTTATTAAGACCGGCTCGAAGTTCTCTTCGTTCTTTTGCGATTTCTGCAGGAAGCTCATTTATGCCTTCGACCGGAAGCGCGGGATTACCATCATTCCGATGGGAAGGCACTCGTTCATGAACGGCGTGCTGCTCAATGGAGGGGACGCTCAGAACGAGCGAGCAGTCACCAGGTTCGTTGAGGGGATGAGCTCAATGTTCAAACGCATCGAGCTCCTCGAGGAGTGGGCCAAGGGGGTCATCGCCGAAAACATCAAGAGGACAGGGCACGATTGGGGTAATCACGTCGGCCTCTTCGATTACCTCAGCGAGATGCCGCGGGACTTCCGGTCACGGCACAATGCGTTCTTGGGCCTCCGGAAGTTCTTCCTGGAGCGTTGCGAGGCGGCCCCCGAAACCCGGGGCGTGGGCGGCGAGACGAACATGGCCCTGGACCGAGGCGGCGGCCCGGCCGGCGCGGGCACCTCCGTCTACCAGCCGGAGCCCGAGATTCGTTCCTCCTCCTACGTCCTTGTGGCCAGAATGGAGGCGGTGAGGAGAAAGTGGCGGGGCGGGCTCGGCGCCTATCTGAGAAAGTATGGGTGCCAATTCAACGATGGGATCGCGACGAACAGTGCGGCCGCCCTCGAGTTTAACGATCAGCTCGTCGATCTGGCCGAGAACGGCCTCGAGATAGACAGGGATTTCACGATCATCCACGCCGGGGATGCGGGAGGGGCGGGCATCAAGAAGGACGGCACGCCGTTCCCGATGCCCGTGGATTGGCTGGGCGGGTTCTATCGCGACGGCAGCGTCATGGTTTTTCTGAAACAATGAACTAGTTATCTGGGTTGGGAAGCAGCCGAGCTAGAAAGGTTTACACAGAATATCTGACACTCCCTCCAAACAAGCTCGCAGGGCACAGACGCCTAAAAACGCGATACTGCTTTATACTATGTTATGGCGAGAGGGACTGAGATCCTGTTTCCTCCGACGATGACCACACAGCCATCAATAAACTGCTGGCTGGTGATATCCGCATCAGAGAATTTCTGGATTAGCTCCGCAGGAGCATAAATCTCAAGCTTATCAAGGTCAGGATTGGCATACTCGTCGGAAAAACTCTTATGCGGGATGGCCATCTCCAATTTAAGGCCATATAAATCTTTTACGTCTTTAACGGGTATCGCAAATGCTTTGAGCACCAAGAAGAGCCGTTCATTTAATACATGTGCTGCCCGCTGGACTTGGTTAAGCCTGAGGTCATTATAGACCTGAGTATCCCTTCCAAGATCTACAGATAGATAAAGCTTTTCTTTATAAATAACGCTCCCCATTGTAGTGCCGGCTGCTGTGATATTTGCAAACGTACAGAGTGCGTTCTTCTGGGCATCAGACAAGCTGGCGAGTGGTGTCCCGTCAAAGAACTTGGCAGCAAGAAGTTTATAGGTGTCAGCGCGATAAGGTTTTACCTCATCCTCAGTCGCGAAGACCAGCGGAAATAGCTCCGCCATTTTGCCCTTTGGAAAGGATACCTTGATGTTTATAATTTCGTTCTCAAATTCGGCCTCGCCAGGTCCGTAGGGCATCCCTTTGGACATAGCCTGCGTCTTAAATCCTTTTACTTTGTACTTCAGCATGGGCGGAAAGCCAATAAGGCGCCAATCAGGCTCACCGTTCACCGTGGCTCCATCAGCCAAGGGCTCCACGACGGCCGTAAGGAACGGGCGGCTCCATGTAGGAGTCTTCATTTTGAAGAAGATCATAGGAATCTTGAGATAAACGACCGCACCCTTTATCGGTCTAGCCTGTGCCCAAGTCAACACAGGAACTATTAGTAGACCTATCGCTGTCAATATCATGGCGATTACTCTACCCGACTTATTCATTTATCTCCCCTTTTACATTCGGTGAAAATGACCTGCCGCGCTCAATGTACCACCTCTGAAGTAAGGTTTTCAAGCCTGGGGTCTCCGAAAAATGGACCCTCCGCCATAGGGGTTGCGTTATGATATACTTGCGGGTGATAATCAATTCTCGCGACCATATGGGGGAACGTACTTAAGTGCAGAAAAGGGGGTTACACAGAATGTCTGACACTCCTAGTCCGAGTTCAATGTCTTCGATAGACGCTTGCCCCAAAAGCAGTTTCCTTTAACTCCCGAATTCATAAGGAGAAAAGAACTATGCCGACTCAGCCAATAGTAGTTAAATTTTTTGCACCGGTAAATGATGTCACCATTAATTCGCTAATGAACGCTATTGACCAGAAGATGAAGCAAGGCCAACGCAACTTCATCGTCCTTATCTCCTCTCCTGGAGGATCCGTCTTTCATGGTTTGAGTGCCTATAATTACCTCAAAGGGTTGCCGGCCGAAATTACAACGCATAACTTTGGAAGCGTTGATTCCATTGGGGTCGTGCTCTACTGCGGCGGCAGCAAACGCTTGTCCGTTCCTCAGGCCAGGTTCCTTCTTCACGGGGTCAGCGCAAATTTCCCACAAGCCGCAAGCCTCGAAGAAAAACAACTCGAAGAGAGGTTAAAAGGCCTGAAGATAGACATCGAGAATATTGCCAAAGTAGTTGCCGCAAACATTGGCAAACCACTCGAAGATGTAATGAACGCAATGCTTGACCGTACTACACTCAATCCAGAAGAAGCGAAAGAATGGGGACTCGTCCACGAGATCAAGACAGAATTGTTTCCAGCAGGAGCTGAGGTTATTTCTATTCAATACCAAGAACTTCAACGTTAAGAGTGATATACTCCCCGGATCCTAATCCAGACCGACTGGACAGATTTTTTATCATAAAACTCACATTATATCTGAGTCATTTTGTTGGGATGAGGTCAGAGATTAGCTTAACTTTTCTTGTGTTGCATTTGTAGATAAAATATAATAATGCCATGTTCTTAAACGTAGAAATTAAGGGTTTTAGAGGGATCTCCGATTTAAAAATAAAGGACTTTAAGCAATATAACTTAATCGTAGGCAGAAACGGTAGCTGCAAGACATCGATATTAGAGAGTTTATTTATTCTTGTTAATCCAACTGCCCCTGATTTGCCGGTTAGGACGAACGTATTTAGGGGACTCGACATAATAAGCGAGAACACTCTGGGGCTCTTTTTTCATAATTTTGATTATGATACGGCAATACTGCTCAAAGCAGACATGATCGGTATAGACAAACGCAGGATTTTAAGAATTAGGCCACGATATGGAATGGGGATAAGCATAGAAGGCCAAAATGGTTCCCTAAATAATAAGTCACTGGATGAAAGGTTTTTCCAATCAGGCACATTTCCAACTCTTAGCGGAGTGACTCTCGAATCTACTTTTATTGATAATGAAGGCAACCAGAAGCAATATGTATCGGAGTTGTCCATAGAAAAAGAAAGCCCTGAGATCAAGAAGCAAGCTCCCAAGGATTATACAGAAAAGCGCACGGGCATCTATCTATCTCCAGAAATATTTGCTCGTGTTCAGACTGCAGCTCAGCTTAATAGTGTTCTCATCAGAAAAAGAAAGAATCAGATTCTGAATGTTCTTAAGCAACTAGAACCGGCAATTGAGGATATAACTATAGGACTTGATAGTGTGGTTTTTTGCGATCTAGGTCTTCCAAAGATGGTCCCAATTAACGTTTTAGGAAGCGGAATGTATAAAATGCTGTCAGTCGTTCTGGCTATAGAAAATACGCAAGGAGGAACCGTATTTATCGATGAGATAGAAAATGGCCTATCGCCTTCCTCGCTTGATGTTATGTGGAAAGCTATCTTGATTTCGGCAAAAGAATTTGACGTCCAGATCTTTGCGACGTCGCATTCTTTAGAATGTATAAGGTCTATGGGCACAATAGCAGGACAGAGGCTGGAACATTTAGAAGACGATATTCGCATTTATCGAATTGAAAAACAAAAGCAAAACTTCGAAGCAATAGGATTCAATATCAACGATATTAAAGTCGCCATAGATAAAGAATGGGACCTTCGTTGATGAGTGGGGAAGATAATAGAGAGATTTCAGTTGAATGCAAGATTATTACGATAAATAGTTTCCCTAAATACAAAAACGAACTTCAAAAGAAAAAACTAATAATCGTGGAAGGCAAGGACGATCTTTACTTTATTAACTACTACTTAAAACATCTCGAGATAATGGATATTGAAGTACGACCTATAGAGGGAAAAATCGACACGGGGAATCTCGAGCCGTTCATAAAAATCCATCGCAACTTTAGAGAACTTGAAGGAATCGGATTCATCTCGGATGCGGATAATATCTCTGCATGTCAAGAATACCAGAGATTAACGACGGTAATTAACGAGCTAAATGGGACCCCCCCCATTTCTGGATTAAGGCTAGAATCCCCAGATTATATTGGCGAATTCTCCCCGGGCCCTCCGCGAATAGGCATTTATGTGCTCCCGAATAATAGTGATAAAGGGAGATTAGAGGATTTGTTCTTGAATTGTGTTAAGAATAAACCCGGAATGAAATGTGTCCGTCCTTTTTTTGAATGTGTCCTAACGTTAAGTGATCCACCAAAGAACTATGCGAAAGCGAAGGCCCTGGCTTTCATCGCTACTCAAAGCGCATTGCCACGGGGAGTGGGAGGCGCAGCCCAACATGGCATATGGGACTTCGATTCTTCTGAGCTAGTCAAGCTGAAAACGTTCATAAAGAAACTATAGAAAGAAGTATTTAAAATCAGAATGTTCCCTACAGAACAAGTTGGATCTTTGACCTGCTCCCCTTAATTTGAACTGAGAATATATATGAAAAGCCCCGCCTGGCCAGTAGGGCTTGGGTCCGGCGGTCCCGGCCGGCCCAGCCCCCTTTCTGTTCCGGCCTAGTGTGGATGAAGCGCCGGTCGAAGGTCGCGGGATGCTTGGCGGCGACGCGCTCGGCGTACTTGCCTGAAAATCTCACTTCAGGGATGTTACATTGAGCGGGGGCAGGTCAGATTTCCGTGTTCTAGCTATTGGCCGACGAGAACGAAGGCCCCCCAGAAGAACGGCTCGTCTTGGCCCCCGCGCCCCCGCACCTTCTTGCGCATCTCCTGCTGAGCTTCCCGCAGAGCTCTATGCTTCTCCATCCCCCCCAGCCATTTCTCGTAGAACATCATCATCAGCTCCCGCGTCTCCTTGTCTGGTACCGACCATAGGCTCATCAATACGGCTTCCGCCCCAGCCACCTGTAACGCCCTTCGTAGCCCGAATACTCCTTCGCCCGTCACCGTCTTCCCTAGCCCTGTCTCGCACGCGCTCAACACTACAAGCTCCGTACCCTGTAGGTTCAGCTGGCTCGCTTCATACGCCGTCAGAACGCCATCCTCCAAGTCCGGAGCCGGCGCCTCTCCCCTAAGTACCCGATTCGCGCCTGCAAGATACAATCCTGAGCGTAACATCGGATCTTCGAGCGACGTAACTCTTTTATCTAATCCCCACTCGCTTAGCTGCCGCGGCTGGTCCTTTTCGAAGAAGCCGTGAGTAGCTAAGTGCAGGGTTCTCGGCCGGCACACCCCTTTCACTCGCTCTTCAAGGGCTTCTTCGCCGGTAAAGATCTGGACCGACCACCCCTGATGCTTAAGCATCGTTGATAAGTCTTCGACTTCCTGTTGCGTCCCCTTAATTTCCCCGAGCGCCTCCCCACCAAGATCACGCGAGCGAAGGGCGGTGACGCCTAGAGCGACTGCGGCGTTCGGCTTCTCCAATTTCGCGGACTTGAGAACTGCGCGTTGCTCGGTCTCGCTTAGCTCGAATTTCGGGTTGCCAAACAACACTGCCGTACCCGTCGAAGGGAATAGGCCCTCCCGCAGCAGGTCTTTCGTGCTGTTGACTATCCGCAGCTCATAAATATCCATCAACAGCCGGCCGTTCTTCCCCGGCACCACTCCAAAAGCCACCTGGTTTAACTCTCCATCCGGTGAGACATACACCCTCCTCGCTTTCCCCAGTTTTCCTTCCAGGGGCTTCCAGAAGGCCGTATAGAATTTGTGCCCCAATCCCACTGGCCGGGTCGGGTCCGGTGGGGCCACCAGCCGGCGATAGTCTAAAAACGGTATCTTCTCGAGCTCGTTCTGTCCGCCTAGAACCACAAATTCCGGCTCCCGGCTATCACGACGCAGCACCAGTGCAACGTAGTAACTCGTTCCTGTCCATTTCTTCCCAGTGGAAAAGGGGAAGTTAACTATCTCGACAGCGGCCTCATCTGGCTTGAGCGCGTCACGTACCTGTTGCCAGGTCGCATGGGCCAGCTGCTTCTCTTCGCCCAGGGTGCTTGACAACGTGGCCAGCTCCTCCTCGAGATCGTTTACCTCTTTTTCGAGGTCTTCTACCCTTCCTCGCCATGCCTTACGGCTCGGCGGATTGGATTCGGCCGAGATCGAGGCCAGCTTAGCCAGTTCGCTTTTCTTCTCGGTCAGGCGATCGAGCAGCCGTAGTGCTTCCGGCTTGCCGCCCGCCTGGATTTTCGCCCGCAGCGCCGCGATACTCAGGGCGATCAAACCCTTCTTCCAAAGAACGACGTCGTACATCCTTCCCTTGAGCGTCGGGAGCTCGTTACGGCAGTTCATGCAGAAGCTGAAGTACAACGGGAAGTTAAGTGAAACAGTGTCCAAGAATTGAAGCCGATCCTTCTCACTCATGTAGTTGAAGTTGTGCTCAAATTGCTTTGAAAGATTTTGAAGGTAACGCTCAAAGAACAGCTCCGCCTTGGCATGCTTGTTTTCGTTCCAATATATCATTGCGAGGTTATTGAGGCTGATAGCCACGAACGGATGGCCCGGTCCCAGGACCTTCTCCCAAATTGCCAGCCCGCGGTTTAAGAGAGGCTCCGCCTCTGGGTATTTGCCCTGCAAACAGTACAGTCCAGCAAGGTTATTTAGGCTTAAAGCGACGTCCGGACTTTCGGGCCCCAAGATTTTCTCTCGGACTGACAAGCTGCGGTGGAATAGCGGCTCCGCCTCGGCATATCTGCCTTGGTTACAATATAGCTGCCCAAGGTTGTTTATGATGTAGGCAACTACCGGATGGTCCGGCCCCAATGTCTTTTCCCAGATCACTAGGGCTTGCTTAAAAAGTGGCTCTGCTTCGACATATCTGCCCCACCTTAAATATAGGAATGCAAGGTTGCCCAGGCTGTTGGCAACGTCCGGATGGTTCGGCCCTAATGCCTTCTCCCGGATCGCTAGGCTGCGTTTATAGAGCGACTCCGCCTCAACTAGCTGGCCCAGTGCATTAGATATCCCCGCGAGGTTGTTCAGGCCCCTGGCAACGTCCGGATGATCGGGTCCTAAGGCCTTCTCTATGATCGCCAGGCTACGCTTATAGAGCGGCTCCGCCTCAACCTCCTTGCCCTGCCCACTGTACATCAATGCGAGGTTGTTCAGACTGGCGGCAACGTCAGGATGGTTCGGCCCTAATGCCTTCTCCCGGATCGCTAGGCTGCGCTTATAGAGCGGCTCTGCCTTGTCATACTTGCCCAAGGTTCTGTACAACTCTCCGAGGGCGTTCAGGCATGAAGCAACGTCCGGATGGTCCGGCCCTAGCACTTTCTCACGGATTTCGAGGCTACGCTTGTAGAGCTGCTCTGCCTCAGTATATTTAGCCTGGAACGTGTAAAAATCCGCAAGGTTCATTAGGCCAAGGGCAACTTGGGGGTGGACAGGCCCCAGCACTCTCTCTTCGATTGCCAGCGCACGCTTTAATAGCGGCTCCGCCTCTGGATACTTGCCCTGCTTAAAGTAAAGCGCACCAATGTTGTTCAGGCATAAAGCAACGGCCGGACTGTCCGGCCCTAAGGCTTTCTCCAAGATCGCTAGGCTACGCTTATAGAGCGGCTCCGCTTCTGTATACCTGCTCTGGTTCCAATATAGCAAAGCAAGGTTGTTCAGGCTGGTAGCGACGTCTACGTGGTCTGGCCTTAGCGCCTTTTCCCGGATTTGCAGGCAACGCTTATAGAGGGGCTCCGCCGCGTCATACTTACCCTGCTTACTGTACAAGGCGGCAAGGTTGTTTAGGCTGAAGGCAACGACCAGATGGTCCTGCCCTAGCACCTTCTCACGGATTGTCAAACAGAGTTTGTAAAGCGGCTCTGCTTCGGCATATTTGCCCTGCATATCGTATAAAAAAGCGAGGGTGTTCAGGCTGGTGGCGTAGTCTGGGTGACCCTCACCAAGCGCACGCTTAGTAATCTCCACCAATCGCTGAGCCAATGGAACCGCCTCAAAGTATTTTCCCAGGCGATTGAGTTCTAATATTTGCCTGGCGAGTTGTTCTGTCTCCCCACCTGTGTTCTCCTGGGCGCTCGCCACCAATACATAAACCAATAAGAAAATGATAACGAAAAGACGAAATCGCCAGCTAAGAACACCCCTTTTTCGAGCGGTGCCTTCGGCATGTGATATTGGATTCAAAAACCAAAAGCACGTTACCAAGCTCAAGAAGTTCTCCGGCCTCCTATTCATTACTCCCTGCTTGATTTTGTAATTGGGAACCATAGCCAGGAGAAAGCAATCCTTGTCCGTATTTCGCTGACGTCAAGCACTGGTCAAATAATCCACGCCTGTGTTATGAATCCTTTGCCCTCTGTATCGACCCCAACAATATCAGGCTTTCCATCATGATCAATATCGATGAGTACGAGCTCGAATTTATTATCTAATTTATAATCGACCATTATGAAGTCTATCGCTCCGCAATTCGAAATATCTGCGCATAATAAATTCGCCTTGCCCTTTTTCCCTGGTTCAAACTCGAATTCCGCTTCTTTATAATAGCGAAATTCTTCTTTGCCAGTTTGTGGGTTCCTCAAAGATATATAAACGTTTTTTCCGTCCCCCTTCTCATCAACGCTATAAGCCTTATATGATCTCCAGAATTCATCCATCGAGGCCAATTTAAACCCTACGAGTTTCTGCAAGGTCTGAGATTTAGTAGTATCCTCATTTTTTGCCAGGGAAAGAACAGCTTTTATGTCTTTTGCTGATAAAGCGAAGTTTAGGTTCTGTGCATTTTGAGCGACATCCGAAAACGTTATCATCCCAATAACATTGCCACTCTCATCCATAAGAGGCCCCCCGGAGTTTCCGGGGCTTATACTAGCATCGATCTGTATAACATCAGCGACTTCTTCTTTTCCAAACTGGAATTGGTTTCTAATGGCCGTTATTGTCCCGCTTGAATAAGTCCAAGTCAGAGATAAAGGATGGCCGATTGTATGGACAGCTTCCCCGACAATGGGCTTCCCCACTTCTTCAAAATAGACTTGTTGAAGGTCAGTCGGCACCGTCGACAGTTTTAGAACCGCAATATCTCTCTTTGCGCTATATCTTATGACCGAAGCGGGGACAAACTTTAATTTTGTCGGGTCTTGGTTATTTTCATCATAAAAGGCAACCAGCAGGTTCTTTAACCCGCTCGTTACATGGAAGTTGGTGATAATCAGGCCATTCGATTTATCAATGACGAACCCTGCACCACTTCCAATATCCGGGGCAACGATTAATACCGTTGAATGAACGGCTTTTTGGTAAACCTCAGTACTCTTAGGAGATCTTAGGGTGAAGTGATAAGTGGAGAGCGCATTCACGATGCTCTTAAGGTCTTTATGCCCTTTTGTGTAAGGAGAAAATAGGTTAGCCGCGTTCAGCCCGCTTTCAAGAACACTCTTAATTTCTGCGTTGCTTTCAATCAGCTGTGCGTGGTCTTTTGATAAGTTTATAGGGCCTGCAAAGTTCTTTAAGGTGCGGAATAGTCGGTTGTAGTCTTGTTCTTGGCCTAATAAGCAGAGCAGAGTTCCAAAGCAGAATAGTGCCGTCAGGATGGAGATATGGGTTTTTCTCACTTTGCCCCCTTATTTCGTAGGTCCCGATAATTATATTGATACAATAGAAAGCCTATTTCAAGGCCTTTACATCAGCCATGCCTCCCTCTACCTTGGGTATTTCGGTTTTTTAATAAGGTCATCAGCCCCCGCTGGCATCACAACTCTCTGGGAAATAGGACACCAACTCTAGAGGCGATAAAGCTTGAAAGTCTTACTTCAGAGGTGGCATATTGACGCGGGGGGGGAGGTCAAGCCCACCTCTTGAGGTCCTGGGCGAGTGGATAACAGAAGCTGGCCTTTTGATCTCCCTCCGTCTGGAGCCACAAATATGAGCCAAGGGAAAACTCAGCGTTATCCATTCTAAGCTACGCCCATTATTTTCCGTTTTTCCGCTTGCGTCAATGTGAATATCGATTTGTCCTTACTTATTGAAACTATTTGAAATAAAACAAATTACGCGAAAAAGCATAGAATTCCTTCACTTGACTTTGGGGAACCGAAATAATGATAATGCATATAGAAAATGCCTTTCAGGGAGCAATCAGATGGGCTTAGATATTATTGAATTCGCCTTAGATAAGATGACCGACGCCGCTGAATTTGAAAAACTCGCTGCGGAAGTTATGTATTTGGAGGGTTTTTATGACATTCACCCCCTAGGGGGTAAGTTTGATTTAGGTCAAGACGCCATCCAGGATCGTTTCTACGTCCGAGAAGGCAAGATAAGGACTATTTTTCAATTCACCCTCCAAGAGAATCTCAATAGCAAGTTGCGCTCTACGATAGAGAGGCTTCAGGCCGCCGCTGGTGAGTTTTCCCAATTGGTTATTGTGACATCTCGGAATTTAAGCGCCGAGGGTCAGCGCGCATTGATTGAAATCGCCCGGAAGGGATTCGACGTTACGCTCATTCCCTATGATCGGAAGGTTTTAGCAAATCGGCTTTCTGATTTATCTAACGGCCTATTTAGTCGCCACTTCCCTGATATAGGCCGTCAACTCAGTGATTTTCGAGCATCTTCTGCGGGTGAAATAACCCTGGAGGACGCTCTCGAAGAGGGGTTACTCAAGGCTTCAATAGCATTTGTTTTTGGCGAAAGAACATCAACCACTAGGAAGGCGCTCTTCGATGAGCTTGTGATGGCTGCTCTTTCCGATGAGGAATCTCGGGCGTTCTCATTTGATGAAGTGTCTGCTATCTTAACTAAGCACTTTCCTATGATCATGGTGTCGACAGAACAATTACAAGCATCGGTCGAAAGGCTAGCGCGCCTTAATAAGGTAAAACTCTCCAGGGAGGGTCAAGTAACTCTTACCTCCGATGGAAAGATGATGGTTGTGGCTGCAATTTCCCGGGCTGTTGAAACTGTCGGGACTCTTATGAGCGATATCGTGGGCAAGGCTACTATGGCCGCTGGAGGCACTTTATCAGGGGAGGAAGAGCGTAAGTTGATAAGGAACGCTCGGTCCCTGCTCGTTCAATATTTCCGGTTATTTGGCATAGAGATTACCGCACAGGTCTCGGATAAGGCGTCCAAGGGCCCTCTGTTTTTCAAAAAGATACCCGATTTGATAAAGATCGCGGGGCAGCAGGTAACCTCCCCCCTCGGGGAGTTGCTTATTGCCGCCACCGCCGAGGTTATTCAAAATCCAACTTTGGAGCAGGCACGAGCGTTAGCAGATTGGGCTCGCGCTTTTGTAGGATCAGCCCTGCTTAATGTCGATCCTATGCTACGCCATTTACACAAGCTTGAGCTTTCTGAAAGGGTTTTTGTCCTTGATACAGATGTCATCCTTGATATCATCGTGGCGGATAATCCTCGAAATGATTCCCTGAAAAAAGCTGTAGAATCGATCCTCGGGCTTGGCGCACGGGTCATCGTGCCGACTGGGGCGCTGGCAGAATGCGCCCATCACGCGGAGCACTCGATCCACACCTATGCGCACTTTGGACCAGCCCTCTTGGGAATGGACTTAAATATGATAGAGAGTAGAGTCTTTAATGCCTTTGCAGCAGGTTTCGCTTTTGCCCGTTTAGGCGGCAGAATTGGTCGAGGAGTCACCTTCGGCAAATATCTTGAGAATTATTATGAGAAATCAAATCCTCTGGCCTTTATGACACAGGTGGCAAAGACTAGCCTGCCCGATGGCGTAGAAATCATTGGTATTGAGGAAGCCCTAGGGGAGGAAATTGATGCTGGAAGGCGTGACAAGTTTTACCCGATTATGCTGAAATTAGCTAGCCAAAGCAGAAAGGCGCAATACCGTTCGTCCGATGAAACAGAGACGCTTGCGCTCGCCGATTCGACGTTGGCCGCGAGTGTTCTCCAGCTGTGCATGTCGAGCACAAAGCCCGAAGATAGAAGCCCCCTCGCCGGGCGCTGTTACATCATTACAAACTCTGCTCGCTACCTTCGAGCTTGCGAAGAGTTAGGTATTGAGGAAGCTATTAGCGTTCGGCCCCAGCAGCTTATATCCATAATTGAGTTAATGACCGGAAAGCCCCTGGACGACATAAGTTTTGTGCGGCTCTTCGAAAACCCCTTCCTTATTGCGGCGGTAGATCAGGTCTGGGAAAGTGCAAAAGTATTGCTAGATGATGGATTGAGTTTAGTTGGGAAGAACCTGGCGAGATTACGTTGGGACTTCTCCATGAAACTACATAGCGAAATCACATTGATCGAACAAACGGGCCGCGCTCCGGAAGATAAAAAGACAAAAGCGCGCCTGGACGAAGAAGGCGCCGACCTCCTTCTAAAAGCCGTGCGTCTCGGATATAACCTAAATCCGGCCTTTGATGTTGTGCAAAGGGCCCTTGGAGAGAAGGATATGGAGCTAGATGCGACCAAGAGTGAGCTTGTTGAGTTGAGCGAGAGGTTTATTGAATTAAAAAAGCAGATTGAACAGTTTGGCCGCAGGCGCCAGCGCTATTTACGCAAGATTGCTGAGGGCCGAAACTAGTCTGATTTAAGGAAGACAATGTTTTCAATCATAGAACAATCCTGCTGCTATCAAACTAATACGATAGTCTAACGCCTAGAGCACTCCGCCATGTCACACCGGTGTCACAAAAACTGCCTAATCCCGTCTAATTCTGATTAACGGTGCTTAAAGGAAAAACGCGATCTTCCCCATATGGAAGCAATTTCCAGGGGAACTCCGATAAATGTCCGACCGGATTCGAAGTCCGGGTCGCTCGGGTCGAATCTGCACTCGCCCCCGATTTGGTCCACTTATTGCCTGGGGGAAAAAGCCGTCATGTGGTGTCCTTATCAGTGAGGCATCATTCCGCCACCCACGGCGTCCCGCACCAGCAGGGGAGGCCGGCCCTGCCGGCTCTCCCCACGCCTCCTATGCAACTTCCGCCACTCCCATGGCGGCACAGGGTTCGGCATCGACCACAGCCCCGTCTTGGCCTTCCTGGCCTGTACCTCAGCTTTTGCGAGCACGGGGTCCGACGAATATCGCTTGTAATGCCAAGCTAATCCGGCTCTGACGAGTTCAAGGCACAAGTCTCTGCCCTCGACATAAACCTTGGCAACCATCCGTCCATACATGTCCAGGTTGTCTTCCTTGACCTCGACATCCTTCCCAAATACCATGCCGGATGTGAACTGCTTGGCCCTAGTCCCGAAGTCTTGGCCCAGCTCCGGGCAGTCGATGCCTTCAAGGCGGATCTTCACTGCCCTGCCAGCCTTCATCACGGAGATGGTGTCGCCA